>WNEZ01001559.1_pt1 | contig 24162 bp, 27 predicted proteins | sample 5400521 | NCBI WGS metagenome assembly WNEZ01 (sample SAMN13153339, study PRJNA577476) | soil metagenome | isolation source: 120 cm saprolite under Douglas fir tree site 2 hole 1 replicate 1 | place: USA:California | collected 2015-04-18
ACTCAGAACACGAGGCCGACGACAATCGAGATGACCGAGAAGCCCGTGGCCGAAGACGATGGTGTCCTCCGGCGAGAGCGCCCGAGCACACTGCGGGCAGACCCACGGTTGCTGTTCCACCCTGACTCTCGACAGCAAGGCGGTTGCCAGCGCGTGATGTCGGCAAACGCCGTGAAATCGCTGGCAAACGCACGCTCGCCCTGCCGAGGAGGGAACAGGCTGCTATGGAAAAACGACACTGCCGCGAACTCAACGGAGCATCCTGGTGCTGAAGCGGGATTCTGGGGAGGCACTGGGACGGCTGCCGGGGAGTCTAGCTGAATGGCACGATGCGCACCAGCGCCCCGGGCTGGACGAGCACCGGGGCACGCGCTACTGGATCACTTGATCCGACTGCAACAGCACCGATTGTGGGATCGTCAGCCCGAGCGCCTTCGCCGTCTTGAGATTGACGACCAACTCGAACTTCGTCGGCTGCTCGACGGGGAGATCTCCGGGCCTGGCTCCTTTGAGAATCTTGTCGACATACTGTGCCGCGTGCCGAAACCCGTCGGAGAAATTCGGTGCATACGACATTAGACCGCCGGCCGCCACATAGTCTCGGTTCATGAACACCGTGGGCAGCCGGTTCTTGGCCGCGAAGTCGACGAGCTGTTGTCGGGCGGTGGGAGTCATCGTTTCGCTCACGAACAACGCATCGACGCGAGTACTCGCGATCTCCGCGAAGGCGTTCCCAAAGTCATCGCGACTCCGCACGGCGATGGCGATGGGTTGAAGTCGCAATGACGGCGCGGCGGCCTCGACGTCCTTCAGCATGGCCGGGTGCCATGGAAGAGCCGGATTCCATAGTACGGCCACCCGCGACACGTTCGGCACCGCTTCCTTGAGGAGCTGTAGCCGCTTCGCGCTCATTTCCGCCAGCATGATCGTGACGCCAGTGACATTCCTCCCGGGGCGTCCGAGATTGGAGACGAGCCCGCTTCCGACGGCGTCCGCGCTGATCGCCATCACGATCGGGATGGTCGAGGTCGCCTGCATGGCGGCGCGGATGGCCACCGTGACATCAGCGACAATGACGTCCGGCTTGAGACGGACCAGCTCCGCGGCCAAAGTGGGCAGGCGGTTGTCCCGGCCCAGTTGGTATCGCCAGTCGATGACGAGGTTCTGTCCTTCGACGTAGCCGAGGTCACGAAGCCCTTGGCGAAGGGCCTGAGGCGGGTCCGCGTCGGGAGGATAGAGGTTCATCAGGACACCGATGCGCGACAGCTTCCCCGCCTGCGCCTCGGCCACGAGCGGCGCAAGAGTGAGACCGACAGCGAAAACGACCGCGAGCCCGATCAGTCGCAAATGGGCACCTCAGTGGGGGACGGCTGCCGGGAAGTCTAGCTGAACGCCACGACGCGCACCAGCACAGCGCCTATGCGCGCCGCTTCCAGCGTGACGAGGAGCAGGCGTCCGAGGCGGTCAGTCACGGGGCGAAGGTTCGCGGGCCCAGCACGCGCTATTGGATCACCTGGTCAGCCTGGAGGATCAGCGTTCGCGGGATCGTCAGCCCGAGGGCTTTGGCGGTTTTGAGATTGATCACCAGCTCGAACTTCGTGGGCTGCTCGACGGGGAGGTCGGCGGGCTTGGCGCCCTTGAGAATCTTGTCCATGTGGCTAGCAGCACGCCGATATACCTCGACGGAGATCGGACCATACGAGATCAACGTGCCGCTTTCGGCCAAGACGCGATTCCAGCCTACCATCGGGAGCCGGCCCTTTCTCGCAAGCTCGGCGATCTGCGTATGGTACGTAAGGAGGAACGAGCCTGGAACTAGGACGACGGCTATGGCGCGTTCGTGTGCAATCGAAGTGACCGCGAGTTCAAGTTCTGCGAGATGACGCACCTCGACGAGGCGTACCTCCAGCCCCATCCGGCGAGCTGCGACCCGAGCTTCTGTTATGCCCGAAGCGCTCGCAGGATTCGCGGGGTTGGTGAGCAGTGCGACGGACTTCAACGACGGGATCGCTTCCTTGAGTAGCTCAAGTCGCTTTCCGGTGAGATCGCCGGAGATACTAGCAACTCCGGTCATATTCCCGCCCGGCCGCGCCAGGCTGCCGACGAGTCCCAAAGCGACTGGATCAGACACGTACGTGAAAACAATCGGGATTTGGGTCGTCGCGTTCTTGGCAGCGAGGGGAGCCGATGTGCCTTGGGTTACAATCACCTCGACCTTCAGCCTCACGAGTTCGGCGGCAAGCCCGGGAAGCCGCTCGTCCTGTCCGTCGGCAGAGCGCCATTCGATAAGGAGATTCCGGCCCTCGACGTAGCCGTTTTCGCGAAGACCTTGGCGAAACTCCTTGACATTGGCGGGGGGTGCTGAGAGGAACCCGATTCGGCGGACCCTTTCCGCCTGCTGCGCCTCGGTCGCGAGCGGCGCAGCGACTGCCCCCAGGGTCAGCCCGCAGAGGAACGTGCGCCGGTGCATTACTGGATGACCTGATCCGCGCGCAGCAACAACGACTGCGGGATCGTGAGCCCCAACGCCTTCGCGGTCTTCATGTTGATGACCAACTCAAACTTCGTCGGCTGCTCAATGGGAAGGTCAGCGGGCTTGGCTCCTTTGAGAATTTTGTCGACGTAAGTCGCGGCGCGACGGAACATGTCAGTGAAGCTCGGGCCGTATGTCAGAAGCCCTCCGGCTTGCACCCACTCCGCCGTGTAATATATCGTCGGAAGCCGGTTCTTTACTGCCAGGTCGACAATTTGTTGTCGGTGGGAATAGGTGACGACGCTCGTCAGCACGAGCACTGCGTTCACACGCTCCTTGCGCGCAGCACCGAATGCCGTCTCAATATGCTTGGGATCGACCACGTCTAGGTATTGAAGCTGGACCTTGAACGCCCGTGCAGCGAGTTCCATCTCTTGTAGCGATTGCGCGGTGCCCGGGTGGATCAAACTTCCAAGGACGGCCACGCGGGAGAGTCTAGGAATGATCTCCTTCAGCAGCTCCAGTTGTTTGGCGCTCAGACCTGGAGAAAGGCTGGACAATCCCGTGATGTTTCCACCGGGTCGCGCCAGACTGGCGACGAACCCTGAGCCGACAGGGTCATCATCAAAGCCCATGACAACGGGAGTTGTGACATTGGCTTCTTTGGTGGCACGGGTTACTGTCGGCCCAGCGGAGACAATGACGTCGACCTTGAGACGAACTAGTTCGGCGGCGAGCGCCGGGAGGCGATCTACTTTTCCTTCCGCCCACAATTCCTCGATGACAATGTTTTTTCCCTCCACGTACCCAAGCTCGCGCAGTCCCTGACGAAATGCATCGATACGGCCCGCGCTAGCGGAAGCAGACCGCCGCCTAGGAGTCCTATCCGGGGAACCGTCTTCGGCTGCTGCGCCTCAGCTGCGAGCGGCACAAGAAGGAGGCTAATGGTAAGAACGACCGCGAGCCCGATCCGCCGCATGGGCACCTCGGTGAGGACGACTGCCGGGGAGTCTAGCAGACGACGGCTGGTCTCAGGAGCTGGGCGCGGTAATCAAGCACTGCTATTCGATCATTTGGTCCGCAAACTGTTGGTCGGCAAGGTACCGCTACCGAAGAGCTTGCTCGAGGAAGGGATAGATCTCACGGTATTGCTCATCGAGCGGTATGCCATGCATGGCAGGGAATATCTTTAGCGTGACGGCGACTCCGCTGGCCTTAAGTCTCTCGGCAAACGCTTTGGCCTGTTGCACCGGAATGCGTTCATCTTGTGCTCCGTGCAGCACGAGAACGGGCGCTTTGATCTTGTCTGTGTGATAGATCGCGGAACGAGCCCTGAACGCGGCCGTCGAAGCGCCGGTCTCGAGGCTGATGTTGGCATTGATGATGGGCCATCGCGTCGGATACCAACTGAAGAAATCGTAGGCTCCAGCGCCCAGGACGACAGCCGCCAGTAGGGGGTCTTTGGTCGCGACCATGCTCGCGACGATAGCTCCTCTGCTGTATCCGTAGAGCGCGACTCTTTTCGGATCGACGAACGGTTGCCGCCGCAAGAAATCCACCGCGACCAGCGCCGCATCTTGCGTAAATGGACCGCAATAGTCTTGCGGACCATCGGAGTTGCCGTAACCCGGCTGCGATAGCGCAGCTGCGACGTAGCCCCGGGTTGCCATGACTCCGAGGCGGCCGTCATTGACAAACATTTCGCCTCCATTCCTGAGGTGCTCTTGATGACCGTGAATGAGGAGCAACGCGGGATACGGGCCATCTCCTGTGGGTCGAGTCCAGAACAGCTCGACTCGTTTCCTGGCGTCTTGACTGTGCGGGAGCAGATCCCGGTGGACGACCCATCCCACTCGATCGATGAGCAGCGGCTCTCTCGACGCACACGCCACGAGCATGAGAGGAACTACGGCCGCACAGAGCCGTCTACGAATCATCGATCTTCGCCAACCACAGGATCGTCGTCCGCCGCAATGAAAGTCGCGACAAGACTGGCGGCAACTTGCTCCTCTAAGAGTTGCTCCCACTCGATTGGAAGAAGAACCATAAGGACGAAGAATAGGAGATGTCGCGAGCTCGAAAAGAATGGCGGATGCCTTGAAGGCGGCTGTCTAGTGACGGGAGGTAAGAGCATGACTAACTCCCTTCGGCAGTCCGGGCAAAACGGTAGCAGGAGCATAGCGCGACAGTCTTCTGAACGCCACACAAGCCCCCCAACGACCTCCTGATTATCGGTCAGGTGCACGGGTTAGGTTCGCGGACTCATCTGCCGTCCTGAACACGGGGTTCCGTTCCCGAACGGGATTCGGTCGACGGACGTGTTTCCTGTACTGCCATTCGGAGGGCTAGTTGCAGTCGATCTCTCCGGGACGTCCTTGCGCAGCCTCCAGCGCTTTGGGCAATCGAGAGGAGAAGTACGATCGTTCGCCGGGACATCTCTGATTGGCCGCTACCATCCCGTCGTCAGGACGGCGTTCAGAGATATCGGGTCCGGTCCGAAAGGGTTCTACCGCATCGCCGGTGAACGTGCTCGTGTTTCCCCGAGCAGTGCCTTCTTTTACATCGGGACAGGATGGCGACGTTGGAACGCAGGAAAACCTCCACATCGGGAGTCTGTCTCAGTGGGGCGAGTTTGTAACTGAGGCGGCACGATAGTGACGGTGTGAGGCCGCTGGAGAGGTTGAGGACAATCGGCGTTTCGGCGCTGCTTCTGGCCATCCTCGCCCTCGCCGCGCTGGAGACCTGGATCGAGTACACCGTGCGACGAGGCACGCCCGGGGGGCGCCGCGGTAGTCGAGCGAGTTGAGCCCGATTGTCCGCCGTGGGCCGAGTCGAGTCCCCCTCCGTGAGGAGGAGCTGGCCATCCGCTCGACATCACCTTCCAGTGTCCCACCCCGGCGAGTTGTTCGCGGCACTGGCGGGATTGCGAACGGCCACATGCAGGTCGCGACGGCACGCGGCTGGCCAGCGAGCGGAAGGTGAAGGCTGAAAGGAAGCACGCCTGGGCGGGGGTGCTCTTTCCATTGGAAGAGGCGATCCGCCAACCTATTGTTGACAGCCCGGTACCACTGGCCTAGGGTATGGTCGCGCTAACGTTCCGCTCGTATGCCTGAGACGTGAGAGGTCGCCATGGGTATTAGACTGACCTCGTACGCTCGCCTTGTGCTAACGCTTGTCCTCGGCCTCCTGGCCCCGGCATGTCAGAGTGCTATGTCTCTCGAGGAGGCCAAGAAGGTCACCGCAACCTTCGGCGGCGCTGCCTTCGTTCCCCCGCCCCGGACGATCAACGACATCACCGCCATCCTGGACCAGCAGAAGCGCACTACCCCCGAAGGCATCGCCCGCAAGCAGGCCGACGAGGTACCGCCAGGCACGACCGATCGTGCCACCCTCGCCGCCTTCTACTTCAAGCGAGGGCTCGCTGCGAGCGAGATCGGACGCACGAAGCAGGAGATCGACGACTTGACCAAAGCTTGGGAGTACGTCCGACCCGGTGGCTCCCCAAGTCTCGGCGACGTCTTGTGGAACCTCAGCTTGGCAGAGGTAAGGGGCGGCAACTTTTCGCGAATGGTCGAATATCAGCACAAGGCGATCGAGGCCGGGCTCTCTCGGCACTGGCAATTTATGTTATATACCGAACTGGTCCGCACCTACGCCGGCCGCGGCGACGTGAAAGCTGCTGAGGCCTCACTCGCCGACGCCTCCCGGCTGTATTACTCGCTGATGACGGACACGAATCGTTACGCACGACTTACGCGAGCGCAGGCCGCGCTGTTACTAGCCGCCGGAAAATATCCCGAGGCGGAGGCGCTGTACCGCCGAGCCGAAGCCGTTCTGGCGACTGATCCACAGTTGGCGGGAGACTTCCAGCTAGACATCGTGCACTCGTCGCTCGCGCAGGTCCTACTCCGCCAGAACCGGCTTCTGGAAGCCGAGGTCGAAGCGCGAAGAGCCTTGCTGAGCGTGCTGGCGAAACGTGGCCGATACTCATCCTACGCGGCCCGGGCGCTGCAGAGCCTGGTCGCGGTGCTTCTGGAGCAGGGCCGGTACCGCGAATCCGAAACGCTGGCCCGCGCCGCCGTCGACATCTATGTACGGATCGGCGCCGCGCCGGATGCCACGCTGTTCGCCCGGGCCCGCGGGCAGTTGGCCATCGCCCTCGAACTGCAGGGCCATTACCAGGAGGCCCTCGTCGAATACGACGCCATTCGCGACGCCTTCGTAAGGACCTCCAGCACGGAACTCGTCAGCTACGCCGAGGTCCTGTTGCGAACGGGGCACGGTGATCGTGCGCTGGAACGCTTGAGCGTCGCGCTCGAACGAAGCAAGAGATTGAAGGGCGAGGCTCACCGGGACACCGCCGCGATTCGCGGCGCGTTGGCCCAGACCTACGCGGCCAAAGGCGATACCGCGCTTGCCCTTCACGAATTTCGCGAAGCGACACCGATCTTGCTAACGCGCTCGTTCGATCTCGACGAGGAGATGACGAGACCACTGGCGGACCATCGCCTCGTCGTCATGCTGGACTCGTACATCGGCCTGCTTGCCGACATCAAGAGCACGCCCCTCGAGCGTGAGGCTGGCATCGACGCGACAGCCGAAGCGTTCCGCCTCGCCGACATTACTCGCGGGCGCTCGGTGCAACGCGCCATCACCGCCGGCGCCGCCCGGGCTACCGCCCACAGCCCAGCTCTGGCCGACCTCGTTCGCCGAACGCAGGACGCCAGGAGACAAATCAACGTGCTCCACGGCCTCCTCGCCAATCTTCTGAGCCAACCCAGTGATCAGCAGGATCCGAAGGAGATCACGGACTTAACAAGTCGAATCGACGCCCTGCGGCGGGCCCTCGAGACGTTGACAGCTCAGATCGAGAAGGACTTTCCCGCGTACGCCGAGCTGATCAACCCACAGCCTGTCACCGTGGACCGGGCCCGAGCGCTACTACGACCGGGCGAGGCCCTGATCGCCACGCTGGTGACTCAGGACCGGACTTTCGTCTGGGCCGTTCCGCCGAGCGGTCCCGTCGCCTTCACGTCAGTTTCCATTGGCGCCGAAGAGTTGGAGAGGGCCGTCGCCTCGCTCCGTACGCGTCTAGAACCTCGCGCCGAGACCCTGGGCGACATTCCCGATTTCGATCTGACGCTAGCGCACCGTTTGTACAGCACGCTTCTGGACCCAGTTCGATCGGGCTGGCAGGACGCCCGTAGTCTGCTCGTCGTGGCCCACGGGCCCCTTGGCCAACTCCCTCTGGCGCTCCTGCCGACCCGGCCGACGACCCTGTCGCCGGAATCGGGGCCGATGTTTTCGAACTACCGAAGCGTCCCGTGGCTCGTCCGGAGCCACGCGGTGACCATGCTGCCCTCAGTGACGTCGCTAGCTACGCTCCGGACCATACCTCCTGGTGACTCGAGCCGCCGGCCCTTCATCGGCTTCGGCGATCCCTACTTCAGCCGCGAGCAGGCACGGCTCGCTGAAGAGGAGCAGGCGCGGGCCACCGCTCAGGAACAGCCCTCGGTCGCGACGGTCAGCGACCGCAAACCCCCGCAACGCCTGCTCGCGACCCGGGCGGTGCCGGTCACGTTCCGCAGTTCGCCCCAAGCCTTCGACTCGAGCCAGCTCGCCAGGCTGCCACGGCTGCCCGAGACGGCCGAGGAGATTCGCAGTCTCGCGGGCGCTATGAACGCCGACCCAGCGCGTGACGTCTTCCTCGGAGCTCGCGCCAACGAGAAGACCGTGAAGACGCACGACCTGACACGATATCGGGTCGTCGTCTTCGCCTCTCACGGGCTCGTGCCTGGCGACCTGGACGGCCTCACCCAGCCAGCACTGGCCCTCTCGGCTCCGGACGTCGCCGACGTGGAGGGCGACGGCCTGCTCACCATGGACGAGATCCTGGCCCTGCGTCTCAACGCCGACTGGGTCGTGCTGTCCGCCTGCAACACAGGGACTGGCCAGGGCAAAGGGTCCGAAGCGGTCTCGGGCCTGGGCCGCGCCTTCTTCTACGCGGGCGCCCGTGCATTGCTCGTGAGCAACTGGCCCGTGGAAACGACATCGGCGCGCATCCTCACGACGGACCTCTTCCGCCGCCAGCAGCAGAGCCCGCGCCAGAACCGTGCCCAGGTCTTGCAGGAGACCCTGAACTGGCTCATCGACCATGGCACGTTCGTCGACGCCGCGAGCGGAAAGACCGTCTTCAGCTACGCCCATCCGATCTTCTGGGCGCCGTTCACGCTGATCGGCGATGGCGGTGCCGACATGGGCACAGGTGAGAAGGAACGCTAGCTCACCAAACGTCATCAGCGGCAAGCGTGCCTCTCGGTGCCGAGGACGCTGGCCCGGCACATTTCATCAGTGGTGTCGAAACCGAGGTGACGACCCGGGGCAGTGAGCGGGGGTTACGTGGATTGGTGGCCGAGTAGTCGTAGATGCACTCGGCTTCGATTATGGGCGGTCGAACGGTCCTGATGTGAAGTGCGGTCAATCCGCGTCACATCCGTCTGGGATGTGTCACCGGGATTGTTGTAGTGAATCTGGATCACGAGGTGTTCCAAGATTTCATCTCGGCAGCACCTCACGGACGTGCTGGACGGAGACGGCAAAGGACACACCGTCGGTCTCCGTCGCCGAACCGATCACGATGCCGACGACCGCGCCCTCGTCATTGAGCAGAGGCCCGCCGGAGTCGCCGGGATTGAGAGGGGCCCGAGTCTGGATCGCGGTCGCGCTCCGAGGGATCCCGTCTTGATACTTCCACTCATAGTCCGGTCGAATCTGCGACACCACGCCCTGACCGAAGGACCACAGATAGGCCTTTGGATGACCGATCGTGAACACGTCCTGGCCGACGTCGGGCAGCACGCTGGCGAGCGGGATCACCGTGGCAGTCTGCGGCATCAGCTGGGCAAGCTGGATGTGCGCCAGATCCCGGCGCTCGCTCCGCTGGAGCACCTTGGCGAGGAGGAAGTTGCTCTTGGCTGGGCGCACACCATCCGACGGCTTGAACCACACGGCGACCCACTCGTCACCGCGCGCCCTGTGAGCGTTCCGGACGATATGCTCGTTTGTGATGATGTCGCCGTGCTCGGAAACGACCACGCCGGTGCCGACCGTATTCGTCGAGGCGATCAGGACGACCCCGTTGACGCGCTCGCGGTAGACCGCCGGGGCGCGAGGCGGCACGCCCCGGAAGACCAGAGGCGGAGCCGCGAAGACGCGCTCCAGGGCCTGCTCGGGCAAGGTGCGCTCGAGATCGATGCGAACTGGCTTTAGGTCATCGGCGGATGCCGGTAAGACCACAACGCAGAGCAGCCCGATGCCGGCGCCCAGACGCTTGATGCTCGGCCGGCGCATTCAGATCACCTCGCTCGTCGGAGCTGGATGGCGACACCCTGGTACACGGGGGGGCCTGCGCTCGGAGCGGCGCTCGTGAAGATTCCGTCGGCCTCCACCGAATCGCCGAGACGCACCGTGGGCTGGCCCCACGCGAAGAGGACGTACGTAGCGCCAGACGTGTCCTTGAGACTGACCACGTGCGCCTCGATGCCGTTGGTCGTCGCGTCACGGAGCGAGCTTACGACCCCTGACACCGTGCGCGGCATCTGTCGGTGCATTGGCGTGAGCTTACCGGGGCTCGCGAAGTCCACCGGCCATTCGATCGTCTGATCTGGTCGTTGGAACCTGTGGGCTCCGACCCATGTGATCAACACGATGGCCGCCATTCCCGCAACCGCCCACGCCGGTACTTTGAACACGGAGGCACGACGTAGCGCCTCTGGGATGCGTGTCCAGAACCTCTTCCTGGGCTCCCGGCCGATCAAGGTGTCGAGAGTTCTCGCCAGGAGCGGAGACATCGGTCCTGGGGCGGCAATGCCCTGCAAGTGGTCTCGGAGCTCGACGAACCGATCCAAGCAGGCCAGACAGTCGCCGAGATGGGCCTCCACCCGCTCGCGATCGACAGGGCCCACACTGCCCCTTGCGAACTGCTCCAGGAGGCCGGGCTCGAGACAGCGGTCGGAGGGCAGCTGGGTCCGCCGGTCCAGGTCTTCCAGAAGCCGCTGGGTCAATCGATCAAGGCGATCCACCAGACCTCCCCGTAGTTAAGACTTCGGGACCACCCGGATTCTTGCAGCAATCATCATAGGCATCCGCGCTCCCTGAGGCTCGTCCTCAAGCGGTTCAGAAGCCGGGCGATCTGAGACGAAATCGTCCCAGGCGGCCGGCCGGTCTGCTCGACGATTTCCCGCTCCTTGAGTCCACGCACTTTCATGAGAAAGAGCTCTTGCTCCTCCTTCTTGAGCTTGGCAACCTCCTGGCGTAGAAACTCTACGCACTCGTCATCAGCGATCCCCGAAGCGACATCGAAAGGGTCTCGGCCGACTGGACGGGCGACCGATTCTTCGGCACGACCCTCGGCCGGAGACTCGGTCGGAGCCCACCTGCTCCGTTCCTTCAGGAAGTCGATGGCCCGATTGCGGACCACGGCCTTGAGAAAGGCGATGAGCTCCGCAATCGTCCCGCCGCGGAACTGAACGAGGCCGCCGGCATAAAGGGCGGTGAGCGCGTCCGAGAGGATGTCGTCTGAGTCCGCCTCTGGGAGCCGGAAGGAACGGAGAACGCGGCGGCCGATTTCCTGGAATGGTCCCAGGAGCGCTCTCCAAGCATCCGGGTCCCCAGCCCGACAGCGGCTGACCAGCCCGAGGAGATCCGCGCTGATCGCGCCCTCCGCTACCGGCTCTCGTAGATGGCAGAAGCCTCGCGCGGAAGTCTAGCATTCGGGCCGTTCTCCAGCCAGACGTGCCGAGAGAGGCAAGAAGGCCGTTCCAACCAAGTCTCTACTAAGCAGAAGCAGGCGATGGCTAGCCAGCGCGCAGTGCCTGAGCTCGGACGGGAGGAGCAATGAACACTCTGACGGCGACGCGTGCTGCCCTCATCGGCCTCGCCATGCTTACTACGCCGCTCGGGGGCGAGACGCATCCTCGAGAACAGGTTCCGAGCCTCGCTGTCCTCGCGACGCCGGGACAACCTCCCGATCGGCCACGGATGGGCGTGTCGCCCGCGGCGGTCGACGAGGCGCGAAAAAAGATGACGATAGACGCCTTTGGGACGCTGCCGCTCGGCTTCGAGCCCAACCGCGGTCAAACCGATCGTCGAGTGAAGTTCCTGGCTCGAGGTCAAGGACTGACGTTGTTTCTCGAGTCCGCCGATGCCGTGCTGGTCACGCGTGGCGCCGCCATCCGCATGCAACTCCTCGGCGCCAATCCCGATTCCGATCCCCAAGGGCTCGATGAGCTCCCGGGCCGAGTCCACTCCTTCATCGGGCGTGATCCCCGCAAGTGGCGCACCGATGCGCCGACCTATGCGCGGGTTCGGTATCGCGCGGTCTACCCGGGAATCGACCTCGTGTACTACGGCGCGCGGCAGCAGCGCCTCGAGTACGATTTCGTCGTCGCCCCCGGCGCGGATCCACGGACCATCCGCCTCGGGTTTGAGGGGGTCGACCGATTCGAGGTCGGCAGGGACGGCGATCTCCTCCTGCACGTTGGCGATGCGGCGTTGCGCTTTGCCAGGCCGCTGGTCTACCAGACGGTCGGCGGAGCGAGGCGGGAGATCCCCGGCGAATGGGTGCGTGAAGGGGCATTCACGGTCGGGTTCAAGATCGCCGCCTACGACCTGAGTGTGCCGCTGGTCATCGACCCGGTCGTGAGCCTGGCCACCTACTTCGGAGGGGCGGGGACCGACCAGGCGTTCGGAATCGCACTCGACAGTGCAGGAAACGTGTACCTGACCGGGAACACAACGTCCATCAACTTTCCGACGACGACAGGCAGTGTCGCGCCAACTCGTCCCGGCGGGATCGACGCCTTCGTCGTCAAGCTCGACCCGGCGCTGTCCGCCGTGCTCTTCTCGACCTACCTCGGAGGGACGACCGGGGACGACGCCGGGCGCGCTATCGCCATCAGCAACTTAGGCATCAATGTCACGGGCTTCACGAACTCCTCGGACTTCCCGACCACCAGCGGCGCGTTCCAGCCGACCTTTGGGGGCGGCCTCTGCTCCGGGGTTCCCTGTAACGACGCCTTCCTAGTCCAGCTCAACTTTGCGGGCTCTGCCCTCTTTTATGCCACCTACCTGGGCGGGTCCGGTTCGGATGTGGGGCTCGGGATCACGGTCAAAGAAGTTTCTGGGTTTGGGCAACTTCCGGGGCAAGGGTTGTGCTCATGCGTCTATGTGACTGGCGGGACCTTCTCGACGAACTTTCCGACGATACGCGCCCTACAATCGTCACCTACACCGGGCGGCAGTCGGGAGGCGTTCGTAGCAGTATTCGAAATGTTCGAACAAGGCGTCGAATTCATCACGCTCCTCGGCGGCGCTGGGGACGATGTGGGCAACGCCATCGCGGCGGACGGCACGGGCGCCGCGTGGGTGACTGGATCGACCGCTTCCACAAATTTCCCGGTGACCGCCGGCGCGCTCCGCACGACCTTCGGCGGCCCAGCCGGAGGGACCGACGCCTTCGTGACGAAGATCGATAAATTTGGGGCGCTGCTTTATTCGACATACCTGGGCGGCAGCGCAAGCGACGAGGGCCTGGACATCACGGTCGACAATTGCGGCAACGCCTATGTTACGGGCGTCACGTCCTCGGCGAATTTCCCGGCAACGGGCACCTTCACGTTCTCGGGCGCGACCCAGGCGTTTCTGTCGAAGATCGACCCGACCGGCATTCTCCTCGTCTCCCGCGCCGTCCCCACTGGCTCACTCGATACGACGGCCCGCGATCCCGGGGGGCCCAGCATCAGCGTCGGGATCGCACGCGACGGGGCTGGCAACATCTATATCGCGGGGTCGGAGGCGCGCTGCGTCGGTCTGGGTTGCGCCCCGCAGACCGATGCTTTCGTCGTGTCGCTGGACCCGGCCGCCACGAACGCGATATTCGTGGGAGGCAGTGCCGATGACTTCGGCCTCGGCCAGGCGGTCGACAGTAAGGGCAACGTGTTTCTGACCGGGGACACCACCTCTGCCGACTTTCCGGTGACGCCGGGGGTCGTTCAGGGCGTCTTCGGCGGTGGGACCGACGCCTTCGTCGTCAAGATCGAGGGACTCGGTGCCGGCGGAACCCTCGGTGCTAGCGGGAGCTGCGGCGGCGGAAGCGGAGGAAACTCGAGCGGCGGGGGGTCGGGTCCCTGCTTCATCGCGACCGCGGCATTCGGAACACCAATGGCGAGCGAGGTAGACGTTCTTCGAGGATTCCGCGACAGTACGCTCCTGCCTCATAAGACAGGACGCGTCGCGGTGGCGGCCTACAACTGGCTCGGCCCGCCCCTCGCGCGAGTGATCGCTCGCTCTGAAACACTGAAGGCGCTGGTGCGCACCGGGCTCCGTCCAATCATCTCGATTGCGTCACTCTTACGAGGTCGCGCCGCGCTTGCCTTCTATCTTGTGGTCAGCGCGGGGAGCCTGATGGCCGCGGCGATTGTCACCGTTGCGCTCGCACGCTGCGCAGGGCTGGCACGGCGCCGCGCGATTGTCACCGCACTGGTGATCGCACTCACCCTGACCGTGAGTGTCGCGTTGCTCGACCAGCCCAATCACGTTCGCTCGCCGTCGTCCCGAGGTGCTGCCGTCGATCGTGGGCGCAGGCCCGAACGGCGCATAGAGGCCAGAACGGGAACGCGTGCGGCCACGCGTCCCGTCGGCGAGGTTAGTCAGATCGATCCAGACCGCTACGCGGTCAGTCTTGGGTCCCCGGCCGGCTGGCTGCCGAGTATCGCGGACTCGGTCGAGGTTCGCCCCGCGTTCGCGGGCTTTCGGATCACGTCAGAGATTGGTGATGGCATTCTGACCGCCGAGGGCCTCGTAGTCACAGATCCGAAGTGGTCAGCGTCGATAGGCCTCGAGCCAGGCGACAGGGTCCGTGCGATCAATGGACACCCTCCGGCCGGTGGAGCCTTCTTGGCGCTCATCAAGCTACGCCGCGACCCCGACAGCGGTGCCATACACCTCGACATCGAGCGAGGCGGCCAGAAGCTCGAGCGAGTCGTCGTTATCCGCTGATGACTGTCGGTGCGACGGGCGTGTCCGTGTATCCGAGGTGGCTATGCAGCTGATCAGGCTCGGGGTCGTTCTCGCTCTCAGCCTCACGCTTGCGCCGCTCGTCCTCGCCGCGCCGACAGACGCGGCCGAGCCGTACACGGAGGAAGCAATCTCCCTTCCAAGCGAAGGCCTCACGCTGCGGGCGGTCCTGGCGCGCCCGTACGGTGACGGCCCCTTCGCCGCCTACGTCCACGTCCACGGCTCAGTGACGCCTCAGGTCGCGAACGCTCCGCCGTGGAACGGTCTCGCCGAGGGAAGCTATCTGCAAATTCTGGCGCGTGAGGGCTACGTTGTCCTTCGGCTAGCCCGCCGAGGCCACTTCGGCTCAGAAGGGACGAGCTACAACTACACAGGGGGACACCAATACGGGGGCACCAACTTCGGACCGTCGGCCTACGCCATCTACAGCAGCATTCAGACCGACGCCACCGACGTCCTAGCGGCGGTCGAGTATCTGCGCACGCGGCCCTTTGTCGATCCCGATCGGGTGACCGTCGGCGGTCATTCTGTCGGAGGTATCGTCTCGGTGCTCGCCGGCGCGCGCGATCCGAAGCTCCGGGCCGTGATCTCGCTCGCAGGTGGCTTTTTCACGCACGACAATCTTCGCGGTGCGACCTCCACGCCGTTCGTGGACAGCGCTTGGAAGGAGTCGGTTCGGACCATAACGGCACCGGTGCTCATCCTGTGGTCGAAGAACGACAATCTCCTCGAGGTCGACATCGGGCGCGATCTCGAGAAACGGCTGCGGGCAGCGGGCAAGAGAGTTGAGATGATCGTCTATCCCCCGTACGGCCAGAACGGCCATGCCCTGTTCGGTCGTGCGGACGGGACGAGCGTGTTCTCCGCTGACCTCCTGCGCTTTCTCAACGACGACACGGCGAAGAAGCCATGACGCGGCCTCTCTGACAAGACGTCTCCTGGACTGATGGCGCGCGCCACCTCTCAGGGCGGTACTAGTCGTCCTGGGCCGGTAGGCCGCGAACACAAAGGAGAGGCAACCATGAAAGCGACTGGTGGACTCACCAACCGAGTTCGCGAGCCTCAACTCGATGTGATTGAGGAAGAACTGAAACGCAAGGAGACTCCGTCTTCGCTGGTGGAAATTCTCGACGACGATTCACATGGCTGCATGACCAAGCACTCTGGGCGCTGCGGACGTGGCTTGACTCATGGGCCGGTATCGGTCACGTAGCCGTCGGCATGGCGCGCCAGGGCTACCACCAGCGACTCACCAGTCACGACACGCGCGAAGACTCGAGCGGATGGCGACTCGTTCTCGTCGCCCTTGCTTTGTTCAACACGGTCACTCTTGCTGGATGCACGGCAGCGGGCACCACGAGGATTCTGTCGTACTACGGCGATTGGACTGGCGTCAGGGGAGGGATCCGCCCTGCCCCTCATGAGGGTGTCGACTTCGCCGCCTCTTTGGGCGATCCAGTGATCGCTGCGACAGACGGGACAGTCGTACGGGTCTTCGCGGACGGGATGTGTGGAAACGGCATAGTGGTGCAGCACTCAGTTGATGAGGCAGCGTGGAGGACTCGCCACTGCCATCTGGACGGGACCAATGTCCAACAGGGCCAGAAGGTAAAGCGTGGCGACGTCCTTGGGAAGGTCGGCATCACCGGCAATAGCATGGGAGTTCCCCACCTCCATTTTGAGCTCTGGCAACGCCCTCCCGGCGACGAGTCGTTTCACAGGATCAATCCTCTCCCCTTTATCGTTGGCTGCTTCGACCCCGCCAAAACTGTTGTCTCCACCACACTCGATGTCAGCAGCGAGAGGCCGCGCGTGATGCTCACGTACCCGGTCCGGTGTGCAAGCAGCATCAAATGACCGATAGAGGCGATGAGCTGCATGACACGGTGGTTCCTCCCCGGATGTCGTTCTCTAAGTCCGGGGATGGCTACCGGCCGCCGCGCGAGCGGTAGGCGGCGATCGCCTTCTCGAGGTCCTCCGATTCCTCGCACTCGAGCACGCAGATCTGTCCAGCGCCATGGATAAATGGAAGTCCGTCAGCTCGAGCTCACGTCAGAGCTGTTCATTCTCCTTAGCCAGCGAAGTCTTGATGACCGCCCTTGATCCAGTGGAACGTCGTTTCGGGAGCGGCTTCATGCTAGCTCCTGCATCTCCGCCTCCGCCTTCTCCACCCAGTACGTCATCCCCATCTCGCGATACATCGTCGCCGCCATGGTGAGATGCTCTTGCGCCTGCTCGCGCTTGTCCGTACGCCGGTAGAGCTTAGCGAGGCCGAGGTGGCAGTGGGCGACGAGCGGGCGCATGCCGCGGGGCTCGGCGAGGGCGAGGGGCTGGCGGTAGCGAGCCTCGCCGCACTCGGCATCGAACCGATCGGGATGGCTCGCGATGTCCCCGAGCATGTGCAGAGCGGCAGGTGTTAAGCCAGGCTCAGACACAAAGGACTCGACGACGCAGTGGCCCAGTCTCTGCGCCTCGTCGAGCCGGCCGAGCAGCAGACAGGCGCGACCGAGATTTAGGTAGACCGCGTCGTCGTCGTCCTCGTCGGAGCCGACCACGAACATGCCGTGTCAGGCATTAGAATCGATCGAGTCGATGTAGTCAGGCGCTCGATCAATTGTTCGCCCTCGCGCAGCCGGCTCAGCGCCGCGCTCCTCTCGCCGAGCTGAGCCAGGATCCGAGCGGAATAGGCGACCGCGATCGGAAGTAAGAGAACGACGTTCCGGGACCTCAAGACCGCAATCATGTGCTCGCTCGCGACGTGCGCCTTCGTCCTGTCACCGCGGACGACAGGAGTACTAGCGCGCCATGGTGAGCTATTCCGAGGGTGTGTCCGTGGTGTGTCGGTTCTGCGATTCGAATCGCCTCAGCTTGATACTCGGCCGCTTCGCTAAATCTGCCGAGCTGGATGAGGCTTACGACCAGGCAGTGGCGATTAAGACCGATGCCGGCGCGCTGCGTCCGAACTTGTCATAGATCCGGTTCGCGGGCAACGCTGCGAGGCTGCCCTGGGTCAGCTCAATCGCCTGCTCGTACTCCCCAAGACAAGAATGCACATTTCCAAGGCAGAAGGTGGTCAGGATCCGGAGATCCAAGTCGCCCAGGACTCGCGCGATTTTAAGCGCCCGGGTCCCACACATCCGGGCCTTATCGAGCTCACCGAACGGTATATGGGCGTCCATCGCATGAGCGCAGACTGCCCACGCCGGCGGTCGTCGTTCAGCTGTCCTGCAAGGGCCTCGGCCTGGCGCATCCGCTCCTGGGCTTGCCGACGCTCACCCAGCTGATTCAGCACCGGTCGTAGCTCGAGCCTGATGTCGAAGGCGTGCTCCATCGTGGATGGGCTTGCCGGCAGGTTCTCGATGTTACTGAGCGCCTGCTCGAACCACGCCCGGGCTTCGTGGGGTGCTGACCGTGCGAACGTCCTGAGTCCCGCTTGGCGGAGATAGGGCACGGCCTTCTCGCGCAATTCGCCGCGCACGGCGTGATACGCGAGCTGCTCAATATGCTCGCTGAAGCGATCGTGCTGGACCGCCTCGACCGCGTCGGGCACGCCATAGACCTCCTCGAGGGCCGCAACAACGCGGGCGTGGAGCATCCTGCGGCGCGTAGGCAGCAGCCGGTCGTAGGCCACCTCGCGAAGCCGGCCCGATCACGGTGGCGGTGCTACCCATAACCTATCGGCTCTGCGCGCCATGCGCACGATCTCGGCTGAGCAGTGCCCGAGCGCGCGTCGGTGAGCGCGGCCAGCATTTAAAGGAGGGCTCGAGACGATGGCGTCGCTCCACTTGCCGCCTCTCTACTCCAGCAACCGTGTCATGGGGCTCTCGCCGCTCCCCTTCGCGACGGTCGAGGATCACCCGTACATCGCGCCGGTACTCAAAGTGCACGCGTAACTCTTCGTACCGGTCCAAGCGGGTGCGGTCCACGACAAAGATGAGCACGCCTACGTCCTCGCTAGCGGGTACGACGAGCGCGGGTCCGGACTGGCGGCGTCAGGCCGATCTGAATGACTCCTTTCCCTTCAACGTGGAGGTGTGCCCGCACCACGTTGTCCTCTCGATCGCCTTCTCTGCCGCCTTCTTCTCGATCGCCGCCAAGAACTCGGCCCAGGTCACGACCGGGCCTCCACGCGCTGGCGGTAATCGTCGAAGCTCTCCCCCGGCTTGGGGAGGACACAGCGTTCGACGTCGGCGATGATCGCCTGCAGCTCGGCCACGTGCCTGGCATCCAGAGCCGGGATGGCCAGCTTAAGGACGATCCGGTAGACCACTCCTGAATCTGCTCCGGCGTTTCGGGAACGTAACCCTCCTTCACCATCTCCGCCTGGACGTCCGGATCTCCTTCTCGGTCAGCTCTGTCTTCATGAACAGACTCCTCCCCGCATAGGGGGTGCTTGAGGTTGGCCCAGAACTGGGCGATGCGGGGAAGCGCCTGCTTAGTCTTCCTTGGCACCAATCGTAGCACACGACCGAGACGCTATCATCCCACCCCGCCAATTTCATGTGGCCTAGAAATACGCGCCAACGCGGAGATTTTTGTTTTTGCAATCCTTAGGGATTCGAGCAATAAGGAAAGTTTACTCAGCACGCGCTGGGTCAGCGTACTCCGGGCTGGACACCCGGAGGATCTCTTGAATCAGGAGGCAGTCATGGCGGTCAAGATGAAGAAGTTCTGGGAAACGGCAGAGCTCGTGCAGTTCCTGGGAAACGGCAGAGCTCGTGCAGTTCATTCCTGACTTCGAGGAGAGGGCCATGAAATTCCTCACCGAGCGCCCGGCCAGTTCTGTGGCGGCGCTGAAGGCGCAGGTGGCAGAGCTCACGGCAAAACTGGCTGAGCCCCCGGCTCCGGCCGGGCGCAAGCCCCGCCCCTGATGCGCAGGAGCGGGTTCCACGAGTCGGTACGCGACTTCAAGAGGTTCCTTCTCGAAGCTAGCCTCGCGGAGCACGGCGGGAACAGAACACGAGCCGCCGAGGCCCTGGGCTTGGAGCGCACCCACCTGCTCAGGCTGATCAAGCAGTTCCAGGTCAAGGCCCCACCGGGGCGGATTGGCGGGAACAAAAGGAGGAAGTAACCGAGGGGCCGGGGCCTGGAAGCGCCGGGCCCCGGTTGCCTAAACGCTTAACTACTTTCCGCATGCTGCGCGACGGTAAGGAAGCCGCGTAACCGTCCGGATTACGCGGTTGCGCAAGTCACGCGGGGCAGCCTCTGAGGCAGACCGGCCTGACCGGAGGCGCCACGGCCAGTGATACCGCCACCCAGACTTCACCCAGGAATTACCCAGGAAGTTGCCCACAACGACAGCCAAAGAGGGCCAACGCCGCTTACGTGAGAAGCCCTAATTTCCGAGGTGTTCTTTGTGGCGCTTTGGCTCTGGCGTCTAATCGCAAAGGGCTCATAACCCAAAGGTCGCTGGTTCAAATCCAGCCCCCGCAACCATCGAAAACGAGGGGTTAGCGGACGTCGAAGCCGCTAACCCCTTTCGTTTACCCAGACTTCACCCAGGAATTGGTTTGTCGGCTTGGCTCCAGCACGTGAGCCCGCGGTCTACTCAGTCACCTGATCCGCCCGCAGCAACAGCGACGGCGGGATCGTTAGGCCAAGCGCCTTCGCAGTCTTCAGGTTGATGACGAGCTCGAATTTCGTCGGCTGCTCGACCGGGAGGTCAGCCGGCTTAGCCCCTCTGAAAATCTTGTCCAGGTACGTCGCGCTTCGTCGGTACAGGTCCGGGTAATCCGGTCCGTAGGATATGAGCCCGCCGGCATCGACAAATTCTCTGGCTCCGTACATCGCGGGAAGCTGATGTTTCACGGCAAGTTCAACGAGCTGTCTTCGGTGAGATGTGAATATCACGTCATCGAATTGGATCAGGCCGCCAGCGCCGCGAGCCTCGCCGAAAACGCGTTCAAAATCGTCGGCTTTGCGAACCGCAAGGAGTTGCAGTTGGATGCCGAGCGCCCGCGCGGCGATCTCCGCTTGTCTCAGGTACTGGGCGTTGCCTGGATTAGTTGCCTGGAACATAACGGCGACGCGGGATAGCCGGTGAACGGCCTCTCGCAGTAGTTCTAGTCGCTTCCCCATCAGATCAGCGTGGATCCCGGCGAACCCTGTAACGTTGCCGCCCGGCCGTGCGAGGCTTGCCACGATCCCGGTGGCAACCGGATCGATGGAGGCTATAAACACAACGGGGATCTTCTGCGTGGCGCTCTTGGCCACCGGGACTGGCGGCGTCCCCGACGCGAGCAGTACATCGACGTTGAGACGAACTAGACGGGCCGCAACGTTGGGGAGTTGATCGGCACTATCGGCCAACCCATATTCAATGCTGAGATTCTGGCCCTCGAAGTATCCGAGGTCGCGCAGCCCCCGCCGTAGGCCCTCGATGAACGTATCGGGCGGCGGGCCGTTGCGCAGGAACCCAACGCGATAGACCTTCTCAGCCTGCTGCGCCTCGGCCGCGAGCGGCGCAGCGAAGCCAGCTCCAACCGCCACGATGAAGCTGCGTCGGTTCATTGGATGATCTCGTCTGCTCGGACCAGGATGGACTGCGGGATCTCCAGTCCGAGGGCCTTGGCAGTCTTCATGTTGATGACCAGCTCGAACTTCGTGGGCTGCTCGACGGGCCTGAATGCGAACATGGTCGGCAGTCGGTGCTTTGCCGCCAGGTCCGCGAGGCGTCTTCGCTCACTGGCGAACATGGGGGTTGAGTGCACCGTCAGAGCATCCGCGCGCGCCCTGACCATGTCCGAGAAGGCCCTCTCGAGATCGGCGGGACCTCGCGCCTCAACGAGTTGCAGCCGCACCCCCAGCGCCCGCCCCGCGACGTCTGCTGCCTTCAGGTTGTCCTTTTCCGCGCGTTCGGCGGTGGCACCCGGCTCCCAGAGGACGGCGACCCGACTGATCGCCGGCACGGCCCGCTTGAGGAGTTCCAGACCCTTGCCGACGAGCTCCGGGAAGAGGAGGGCCAACCCGGTGACATTGCCGCCCGGCCGCGCAAGGCTGGTGACGAGCCCGCTCGCCACCGGATCGCCAGCACCAATGAAGACAATGGGGATTGTCCTGGTCGCTTGCTTTGCGACCAGGGCATGGCGTGTGGCTACGGTCACGATGACATCCACCTTGAGCGCAACCAGTTCGGCCGCAAGAGCGGGGAGCCGCTCGAGCTTCCCCTCGTAAGATCGGTACTCGATCACGACGTTGCGGCCCTCGACGTAACCCAGGTCACGCAGTCCTTGACGGAAGGCCTCGGGCGGTTGGGTGCTAGAGGCCGGGATGTTCGTCAGCCAGCCTATTCGAGCGACCTTGGCCGCCGGCTGGGCCTCGGCCGCGAACGGCGCAAGAACGAGGCTGAGTGTGAGAACGACCGCTAGCCCGATCAGCCGCATGGGCACCTCGGTTTGGGACGGCTGGCGGGGGAGTCTCTCCAAGTGGCTGGTCGCCTCAGCGCAATTCTCGTCGCGCCTATTCACTGCCTTGGCCGGACAGGAGTTGAGCTGGATGGACCGTTACCGATTACTTGAAGGACAACCTCTCCGTCCTTCGCCCAGACGAAATGTGGCTGGTTTGCCGGCTCGGTCCAAACACTGCCGGCAGGCAGCGCTTTCATCTTGCTCTCGTCGAACTGCTCGCCGTAGCCCACGTGGATCGTGCCGGATAGCACAGTGGTGATTCGGTCATCAGGATGGAAATGTGGCTCGACCCGAAAACCTGGAGGGAACTTAAGCCGGATCGCGTACATTCCGGCTTTCGTAGAGTCGCCGGCAATCCTTGCCGCCGCGACTCGTCCGGCCGGGCCAGAGGTCCACGTGAGTTCGTCCGGAATCAACAGCGCCGGCCTCAGTGACTCACCTTGCGCGAAGGCGAACGCAACCGCGATGAACAGGACCAGAGCGAGGGCGGTAACGCGCACCGAAGTATTCATATGGGCGTCCTTCTCATGGTTTCGATACCCTCCAGATGGCGAGAACGACCGCGAGCCCGATCAACCGCATGCTGCCGGGGAGTCTAGCCGAAGGCCACGATGCGCACCAGCGCTCCGGCCTGGACGAGCACCGGGGCGCGGGATACCTCAGCGGACGACCCGGCCGGAGAATTTGACGGTCAGGGCTCGCGGGCCAGCACGCGCTACTCGATCACCTGGTCCGCCCGCAGCAGCAGCGATGGTGGGATCGTCAACCCTAAGGCCTTCGCGGTCTTCACATTGATGATGAACTCAAACTTCGTGGGCTGCTCGATCGGAAGGTCAGCCGGCTTCGCGCCCTTCAGGATCTTGTCCACGAGCACGGCCGAGCGGCGGTACAAATCCGTGGTTTCCGGCCCGTATGCCATGAGTCCTCCGTCCTGCGCGTACTCTGTATCGGCGAACATGCTGGGGAGGCGATTCTTGGCCAAGAATTGCAGAATCGTGGCGCGGTATGCGAACAGAATGCGATCCGGCATGACGATGAGTCCTTCGGAGTGAGCGGCCTTGATCGTGGCGAGAACCGCATGCATCTCGTCCGGCCCCCGCACTTCGGCTGGTTGAACGATCACGCTCAGCGCCTCCGCAGCGCGCTGGGTTTGTCTCCACGCGGTCATGTTAAAGGGGTTGCTCGGATTCAGAAGGACAGCAATTCGCGAGAGCTTCGGAAGCGCCTGCTTCAAAAGCTCGATCCGCTTCCCTTCCAACTCCAAGTTCATCGTGGAGAACCCTGTGACGTTGACGCCCGGCTTCGCGAGGCTCGACACTAGGCCGGCCGCCACGGGGTCTCCCATGACCGCGCTGACGATTGGGATCGACCCGGTCGCTTGCTTGGCCGCGAGAGTGGCGGGCGTGCCGGCCGTGAAAATCAGGTCTGGCTTAAGATCCACCAGTTCTCGGGCGAGGGCGGCGTAACGGTCCGGTCGCCCTTCGGCCCACTTGTACTTGATAGCGAGATGCCGTCCTTCTACGTATCCGAGTTGGCGAAGGGCGTTGCGAAACGCATCGACCAGGTTTGATTCCAGGGGTAGCGAGGAATTCCCCAGGTAACCGATGGTCACGGTTCTTTCCGACTTTTGCTGCGCCTTACCCACGAGCGGCGCCGCGAGGATGCCAAGCGTGAGCCCGCAGAGGAACGTTCGACGGTTCATTACTGGATCACTTCGTCCGCCCGGACCAACAGCGTCTGCGGGATCGTCAGTCCCAGCGCCTTGGCGGTCTTGAGGTTGATGACCAGCTCGAAGCGGCTCGGCCGTTCAACGGCCAGTTCGGCCGGCTTCATGCCTCCGAGAATTCTGCCGACTTGGATACCGACACGCTGCCACGCATCGGGGAACACTGGGCCGTAGGACATAAGACCACCAGCCAGGGGGAAGGCGCGAAACATGGAAATTGCCGGAAGCCGGTTCGTTCTCGCAAAGTCGGCGATCGGTCGGGAGGACGCGAACATGAGCGGGGACGAGAGGACAACGATCGCGTTGACGCGAGCGCTCTTGGCAGTTGCGAAGGTCTTGTCGAAATCCTTCGGCTCCCGAATCTGAAAAACCTTGAGCCGTAATGCCAGGGACTTCGCTGCAGCCTCGATGGCTTTCACCTGCGGCGTCGCGGTCGTAGGATCCCACAGGGCAGCGACGCTAATATTAGATATTGGCGTGAC
>WNEZ01006065.1_pt1 | contig 24160 bp, 25 predicted proteins | sample 5400521 | NCBI WGS metagenome assembly WNEZ01 (sample SAMN13153339, study PRJNA577476) | soil metagenome | isolation source: 120 cm saprolite under Douglas fir tree site 2 hole 1 replicate 1 | place: USA:California | collected 2015-04-18
CCGGTGACCGGGTTCCCGGCGAAGGCCAGGGTCCCGCGGTCTGGCCGTTGGAACCCGCTAATGAGGTCGATCAGCGTCGTCTTGCCACTTCCGTTGGGCCCGATGAGGCCGAGCAACTCGCCGTCGGCCAGGGCCAGGTCCACCCCGTCGACCGCCCGGACGCCCCCGAAGTGCCGGGCGACCCCGGCAACCTCGAGGATCACCGCCGCACCAGCCGGCGGGGGCGGCCGGGGCGGCGAACGCCTGCCCCCCGTCGCCGGCCAACGAGGCTACCGAGGAGCCCTTGCGGCCGGAAGATCACCAGCGCGATGAGGATGACCCCGTACAGGCCGTCCCGGTAGCTCGAGGCGAAGCGGATGATGTCGGGCAGGGCGGTGAGGATCGTGGAGCCGACGACCGGGCCGGCCACCCGGGCGACGCCACCGAGCGTGGCGAACACCAGCACCCCGACGACGCGCTGGAACGTGTAGAGGGAGGTGTCGATGAAGAAGTTGATGTGGGCCTCCAGCGCGCCCGCATAGCCGGCGAGGACCGCCCCGAGGACGAACGCGAGCAGGCGGTAGCGGGCGACGTCGATCCCCTGGGCCGCCGCGGCAAGGGCGTCTTCCCGGATGGCGTCCCAGGCCATGCCGAGGCGCGTCCTGCCCACCCGCCAGAGGACGGAGGCAACCGCCACCAGGGACAGGTAGGCGGGAAGCAGCGACGCACTGGCGTCCGGCACGGTCAGCCCCCGGCCCTCGCCGGTGAGGGGGATGTTGAGGATGGCGCCGACGACGACCTGACCGAAGCCGATCGTGGCGATGGCGAGGAAGATGCCGGACAGCCGGAGCACGGGGACCCCGATGGGGACGGCGAGCAGGCCCGCCGCCAGGACGCCGGCGAGGACCGCCAGCAGCAGGGGCAGGTGGCCGTTCACGTGCAGCAGGACCGAGGTGTACGCCCCGACGGCCATGAAGCCGACGTTGGCGAGCGTCAGCATCCCGGCCCGGAGCGTGAGGTACATGGAGAGGGTCAGCAGGGCGTTGATGCCGATCTGAGCGAGCAGGAGTTGGTGGGCGCGGTAGAAGGTGAGCGGGTCGCTGAAGAGCTGCACGAAGAACTGCACGCCGCTCAGACCTCCCGGGCGACGCGGCGCCCCCGGAGCATGCCGCCGGGGAACGCGACCAGCGCCAGGAACAGCACGGCGAACGCGACGCCCGCGGACACGTTGGACCCGAGGAAGACCTGCGCCGCCACCTCGGCAAGCCCGAGAAGGTACCCGGCCACGACGGCCCCCCGGATGGACCCCATCCCGCCCAGGACGATCACGGCCAGGCCCTTGAGCTCGATCTGGTCTCGGCCCATGAACGGGCTGATGTCGTGCTGCGACAGCCCGTAGAGGATCCCGGCGACGGCGCCAAGCGCCGAGCTGACCACGAGGGTCCAGGCGATGACCGCATCGACATCGATCCCCATGAGCTGCGCCGCTTTCGGGTTCTCGGCCACGGCCCGGACCGCCCGGCCGGCCCGGGTCCGGCGGACGACCCACCCGAGGATGGCGGCCAGGGCGAGGCTGAGCACGAGTGTCGCGATCTTGCTGTCCTCGAGGACGAGGTTGCCGACGTGCAGTGAGCCCGAGAGGGCGACAGACGCCGGCAGCGCCCGGGAGTTGGCCCCGAAGCGCAGCTCGGCGATGTTCACGAAGACCAGCGCCAGGCCGATGCTCGTGAGCAGGGCGCTGATCGGTGGGGCCGACCGGTGCCGGAGGGGCCGGAAGGCGACGCGGTCGATCCCGTAGCCGATGACCGCGCAGGCGAGGGTGGCACCCAGCGCCGCCACGACGAACGGGAAGCCGAGGGTCACCGCCAGGGTGTACGCAATCACCGCCCCCAGCATGAAGACCGCCGAGTGGGCGAGGTTCAGGATGTCGAGCACGCCGAACACCAGTGTGTAGCCGACGGCGAAGAGGGCGTAGATGCTGCCGGTGAAGAGGCCGTTGAGGGCCTGCGACAGCATCCCCGGCTACGGCTGCACGGTGTCCACCAACGTGAACCCGCCCGCGCCATCCATGGCGACCACATAGATGGGCTGGTGCACGTCGTGGGCACTGGTGAAGCTGAAGGGCCCCAACGGCGTGTCGAGGGACACCTTCTCCAGGGCCGCCTTGAGGGCGTCCCGGTCCTTCGCAGGATCGTTGAAGGTCAGCGTCGCGTGGCGCGCCGCCTCGGCGAAGAGGTACACCGCGGTGTAGGCCTGGGCCGCGAACTGGTCGGGGTTGGCGTTGTACTTCGCCTTGTACGCGGCGACGAACCTGGTGTTGACGGTGGTGGTGGTGCCGAGGAACCAGGCACTGCCCGACTGGGCGCCGGCGCCCGCCTGGCCCGCCTGCGACGACACCGACGAGCTGTTGAAGCCGTTGCCGCCGAGGATGGGACCAGCGTAGCGCTGGCGCCGGAGCTCGACGATGAGCTTCGAGGGGACGCCGCCGACGCCCGAGATCGCGACGACGTCGGGCTTGCGGGCGATGATGCTCGTGGCATAGGTCGAGAAGTCCGTCTGTGCCTTCGGGAACTGCTCGGTGTCGACCAGATTGATGCTGTCGGCAGTGAAGGTTGACTTGAAGATGGCCGCCCCGTCGGAGGAGAACTTGTCGTCGTTCGCAAACGCCAGCGCGGCGGTCGTGGGGTGGAGCTTGGCGACCGCCACAGCCAGGTTCGCCGGGATGGCCGCGGCCTCGCCGAGGCTGTCCCGGAAGATGTAGGTGCAGCTGTAGGGGCAGTTCCCGACGATCTGGTTGCCGGTGTTCGAGGGAGCGATGACCGGGGTCTTGTACTGGTCGGCCACCGGGTGTGCGCCGACCGCGGTGTTCGACAGTGTCGGGCCGATGATGCCGAGGACCTGGTCCGACTGGATGAGCGTCTGGAACTGCTGGGCGCCCTGGGTCTTGTCCGAGGCGTCGTCCACGACCTTGACGTTGATCTTGGCCCCGTTGATGCCGGTGCCGTTGAGCTCCTCCTCGGCGAGCGCCACCCCGTTGCGCTGCTGGGGACCGTAGATGCCCCCTGCCCCGGTCAGCGAGAGCACGGCACCGAGCTGGATCGTCTTGCCCGCGCTGTTGCCGGCGCTCGGCGACGACGTGGTGCCGGTGGACGTCTTGCTACTGCAGGCCGACAGCACGAGGGCCGAGGCGGCGACCACGGATGCCGCTTGCCGCCCGAGGCGGCGGACCCCCCCGTTCGTCCGGAACCGCAAGCCCCCCCGGGCCCGGTGGCGATCCATGGCGCGTATCGTAGAGACTTCCCCGCGCGGAAGTCCAGACGTGGTCCTCGGTACGGCTCCCTGCGACGCGCGTCAGGCGTCAGGCGTTCGGGCGGCGCCTGCCGGGGGGCGGCGTCTCGGTGCCCCCGCGCTGGCCCATTGGCGGCTTCGGGCGCGGCGGGCCGGCCGGGGCCTCCCGGGGGATCACGCCCCGCCGGCGTTGCATCGGGTTGCTCAGGTCTGCGGCGTCGGATGCAGCCACGGGGAAGGGGTTCTGGTAGGGCTTGGCGGGGGATGCCGGCGCTGGCGGCGAGAAGGACGATGCGGCTGGGGGGCGGGCCGAACCCGACGTGTCCCGCCGGACCATGCTGCCGAGCGAGCCCGTCGCGGCTGCCCGCTGGGGCAGGACCGGTTTCATGGGGTTCGACGGCACCTGGCGCCGGAGCTGGCTCTGCAGGCCGGACAGCCCGTCGGCGACCTTTCGGACGCGCTTGCCCAGGGCCACGAGTTCGTCGTTGGACATGGTGTCCATCCAGGAGTCGTCCGGGCGGACGGCGAGCTTCTTCAACTCTTCCACCTGCTGCAACAGCCGGTCAAGGTCGCTCATCGCCCCTCCACTCTACAACCTACCCTCCGAGATCCGGCCCGCACGCCAAAGCGCAGGATCGCTCCACACCTCGTTCAGGCGGGCGGCTCCTTCTCCAGGACGTACCGGCCGATGACAAGGGCGTCGAGCCCGGTCGAGAAGAAGGTCCGGAGGGCCTCCCCGGGCGAGCAGACGATGGGCTCCCCCTGGTCGTTGAAGGACGTGTTCAGCACCATCGGCACGCCCGTCTCCTGGTGGAACGCCTCGATCAACCGGCGGAACGGCGGGTTGGCGGCTTCGGTGACCGTCTGCAGGCGACCGGTCCCATCCACGTGCGTGATTGCCGGGACCTGGCTCCGGCGCTCGGGCCGGATGGGCAGGCAGAGCAGCATGAACGGCGACGGGGCGACGGGCTCGAACCAGTTCGGCGCCTCCTCGGCCAGCACCGAGGGGGCGAAGGGCCGGAACGGCTCCCGGTGCTTCACCTCGGCGTTGATGGTGTCCTTCATGTGGTCCGGCCGGGGGTCGGCGAGGATCGACCGGTTCCCGAGCGCCCGGGGGCCGGCCTCGGCCCTCCCCTGGAACCAGCCGGTGATGTTGCCCGCCGCAAGCAGGCGGGCGGCCTCACGGGAGGGGTCGGGCACCTCCCGGTAGGTGAGCTTGCGCTCTTCAAGCGCCCGCCGGATTGCCGAGGCGGAGAACTCCGGGCCGAGGTAGGCGTGCTCCATCTGCCAGCCACGGGGCTTGCCGGTCTCCTCGTGCCAGGCCAGCAGGGCGCCGCCGATGGCATTGCCGGCGTCGCCGCAGGGGGCGGGGATGTAGAGGTCCTTGAAGGGGCCGCCGGTGAGGAGGCGGGCGTTCATGACCGAGTTGAGGGCCACCCCGCCGGCCAGGCACAGCCCGAGGTCGGTGCCGCACTGGATGGCAGCTTCCTGGGCAAGGTTGAGGGCCGCCTCCTCGATGACCGCCTGGACGCCGTAGGCGACGTCCTCGTGGAGCCCGGTGATCGGCTCGTCGGGCCGGCGCGGGGGGCCGAAACGCTTGAGGAACCGCTGGGACACCCAGGCGTTGCCGTGTTCGGTGTGCCACCCCGCCCAGGACAGGTCGATGCGGAACCGGCCGTCGGGCCGGCACCGCACCATGCTGCGGAAGTCGTCGAGGTAGGTCGGCCGGCCGTAGGAGGCCAGGCCCATGACCTTGCCCTCGTCGTAGTTCGGCTTGAAGCCGAGCCACCACGTGACCGCCGAGTAGAGCTCGCCGAGGGAGTGGGGATTGCGGACCCGGGCGATCTCCCGCATCTGCGTGCCCTCGCACAGGTAGGCGGCGGTGGAGAGGTAGTCACCGCCGCGGTCGATGCTGAGAGCGACCGCCCGGTCGAACGGCGACGACAGGAACGCCGTCGCGGCGTGGGTGCGGTGGTGCTCGAGGAAGCGGATCCTCCCCTTGTAGCCCCAACGCGTGCGGAAGTCCCTCGCACGCCAGACGTGCCGGCCGTCGACGTAGGTCTGCTTGGCCCAGTGCTTGGCCGAGCGCGGCAGGTTGGGGAGGATGTCGAAGGCCATCCCCCGGGCATAGTCGAGGCCCGGGCGGTAGTCGAAGGTGACGAGGTCGATCTGCCCGATGCTCAGCCCGGCGGTGTCCAGGCACCACCGGATGGCCCGGTCGGGGAACTTCCAGGTGTGCTTCTCGCGGCTGAGCCGCTCCTCCTCCACGAACGCGACCACCTGGCCGTCGACCACGAGGGCCGCCGCGGTGTCGTGCGCGAGGCAGTTGATGCCGAGTACGTGCAAGCGAAAAGTCTCCCGGGCTCGTGAGGCTGCCCGGGCATTCTAGAGCGGGGTCAGCGCCGCTTCAGGACCGCCGGCATCGGGCCCTTCGGTCGCACGGTGATCCCGACGAACAGTGGCACCTGCCGCTGCGTGGTCTTCACCTCGTAGGCCCGCATGAGCATGGCGGTCACGATGACGCTCTCGAGCATCGAAAAGTACTGCCCGATGCACGCCCGGGGGCCACCGCCGAAGGGGAAGTAGGCATAGCGGTGCCGGGCCTTCTCCCGCTCGGGCGTGAACCGCTCCGGGTTGAAGCTGAGCGGGTCGTCCCAGAATTTCGGGTGGCGGTGAGTGGCGTAGGCACTGACGATAACCGCATACTCCGCCGGGATCGTGTAGCCGTCGGCTTCGAACGGGGCTTTGGACTGGCGCGGCATGCCATGCGCCGCCGGGTAGAGGCGCATCGCCTCCTTGACCACCATCGTCGTGTACTCGAGCGCCTGTACATCCGCCAGCGTCAAGGCGTTGCCAGCCCCCAGGACCCGGTCGACCTCGTCGTGCACCCGGCGTTGCACGTCGGGGTGATGGCCCAGCAGGTGAAGCGCGAACGTCAGTGTCGTGGCGGTCGTCTCGTGCCCGGCCAACAGGAACACGAGGGCCTGGTCACGGATCTCGACATCGCTGAGCCGCTCCCCTGTCTCCGGGTCGCTCGCCCCGATGAGCAAGCGGACGAGGTCTCTGCCGCCGTCGGGGTCGCGGCGGTGGCCGGCGATGAGGTCGTCCACCACCTTGTTGATGTCGTCCTGCATGGCGTGGGCCTTGCGGTTGCCGAGGGTGGGCCAGTTCTGCGGTGGCCGGAAGGGGTTGACCGACCGCTTGAACGCCCGCTCGCTCAGGTACGGCACCCGATCCTTGAAGACGGGCAGCATGTGGTCGACGTCGGCACCGAAGACCGCTTTGCCGACGACCCGCAGGGTCACCCGCGGCATCTCGGCCCCCAGGTCCACCGTCCCGCCGTCGGCGGACGGCCGCCAGCGGTCGACGACCTGGGCGCCCTCGTCCGCGATCATCGGGACGTAGTCGGCCACGGTCTTATGGGTGAACAGCGGCTGGACCTGGCGCTTCTGGCGCTTCCAGACGTCCCCCTCGGCGGTGAGGAGGCCGTTGCCGAGGACCTCCCGGAGCTCTGTGTAGGCCTCATCGCCCTTGTAGAAGTTGTCGGCGCCGGTGGCGAGCACGTACTGCACCATGTCGGGGTGGTAGAGGAAGACGGCCTCGCGGTGGTACTTGCCCGGGGCGCCGGCGAAGCGCACCACGTCGCCGAACTCCAGCATCGCTCGGTACGTGGTGCCGAGCAGGTCCTTCTTCAACTCCAGCAGCGGCCCGAGCACCGGCAGGCCCTTCGGTCCTGGGGGGAGCGTTGCGCTGGGGGTTCCAGGGGTTCCAGCGGTTCCAGGCTGGGGGATCCGGGACTCAACGGACATTCTTGGCCTCCTCAACACCTTGGATTTTCGATGGTGACCTGCACGGTCGAATGCTACATAGAACGGTGTCATCATAATCCCCGGACGCTGGCGAAGCAACCGCAGGAAGGCGAATTCGGCATAGCCGAGTTAAGATTTAGGTATGCCAAAACTTGAAGCTGGGCACCGCCGAACATCTGCAGCACAAGAGGACTACCTCAAGGCGCTCTTCCGGCTCGCCGGGAGGGACGAGGTCGTGGTACCCAACTCCGCCCTCGCCGAGGAGATGGGCGTCAGCCCGGGGTCGGTGAGCGAGATGCTCGGCAAGCTCGCCACGCTGAAGCTCATCGTCCACGACCCCTACCGGGGGGCACGCCTGACGGCGGCCGGGCTCAAGGTCGCCGTCGAGATGATCCGACACCACCGCCTCATCGAGACGTACCTCGTGCAGGCGCTCGGCTACGGGTGGGACGAGGTCCACGAGGAGGCCGACCGCCTCGAGCACTCCATCTCCGAGTTGCTGGAGGAGCGGATGTGGCAGGCGCTCGGCCGGCCCGCCTTTGACCCCCACGGTGACCCCATCCCCGCTCCCGACGGGACGCTGGTCGAGCACCCGACCCTGCCCCTGCAGTCGGCCCCGGCCGGCAGCGAGGTCGTCATCAGCCGCATCTCCGACCGCGACCCCGCCAAGTTGCGGGCCGTCGAACGGCTCGGCCTGACACCCGGGCGGCGGGTGCTCGTGGTCGAGCAGAGCGTCTGGGAGGGCCCGATCGTCGTCTCGCTCGACGGTTCGCCCATCTCGGTGCCCCTGGGACTGGCGCGCGCCATCCGGGTCGAGGACATCCGGGTCGAGGACGGGGGCAGGCACCCGCCGGCATGAGAGAGCTCGAGCGGGCGAGCGAGACCCCCACCGAGGAAGCCGCGGCCCTCGGGCTCCCGGTCCGGGCTGGGCACACCACGGTCAAGCGCCTGAAGGGCGTCTGGCCGTTCCTCGGCCCCGCCTTCGTCGCCAGCGTCGCCTACATCGACCCCGGCAACTTCGCCACCAACATCGCCGGCGGTTCCGAGTTCGGCTACCGGCTGCTCTGGGTGGTCCTCACCGCCAACCTGCTCGCCATCCTCATCCAGACGCTGTCCGCGAAGTTGGGCATCGCCACGGGGCGAGGACTGGCCCGCGTCTGCCGGGACGAGTTCTCCAAGCCCGTGTCGATCGGCTTGTGGGTGATTGCCGAGATCGTGGCCATGGCAACCGACCTCGCCGAGGTCCTGGGGGCCGCTATCGGCTTCAACCTGCTCTTCGGCCTGGGGCTGCTGCCCGCGGCGCTGCTCACTGGTCTGTTTGCATTCGGGGTCCTCTACCTGCACCGGTACGGCCACCGGCCGATCGAGTACGTGATCATGGCCCTGGTCGGCGTCGTTGGTCTCTGCTACACGATCGAGATCTTCCTGACCCACCCGCCCGCCGGCCCGATCCTGCACGGGATGTTCACCCCCTACGCCAAGGGCCACGCGCTCTACCTGGCCATCGGCATCCTCGGCGCCACGGTCATGCCGCACGTCGTCTTCCTGCACTCGGAACTGACGAAGTCCCGCATACCCCACCACGACGACGCACAGGCCCGTCGCCTGTTCCGCTTCGAGGTGCTCGACGTGGCGATCGCCATGAACGGTGCCTGGTTCGTGAACTCGGCGATGCTGATCATGGCCGCCGCCGTGTTCTGGGCCCATGGGCTGCACGTGTCCTCGCTCCAGGACGCGGCCAAGACCCTCGTTCCGATCGCCGGTCCGCTGGCGGGCCTGGTGTTCGGCATCTCGCTGCTGGCCTCCGGCCTCTCCTCGTCCACGGTGGGCACGATGGCGGGCCAGGCGATCATGGAGGGCTTCGTCGGCTACCGGATGCCCCTGTTCGTCCGCCGGGGCGTCAGCCTGCTGCCGGCGATCGTCGTCATCGCCATCGGCCTCGATCCCCTGAGGATCCTGGTGCTGTCCCAGGTCTTCCTGAGCTTCGGCCTGCCGTTCGCGGTCGTGCCCCTCGTCTGGTTCACGACCCGCCGGCGCCTGATGGGGGCGCTCACGAACCGTCCCGTGACGACCGTGCTGGCGGTGATCGTGGTGGCGCTCATCGTGAGCCTGAACGTCGCCCTGCTGCTGCAGCTCGCGATCGCCTGAGGGCCGGGGGCCGCTGGGGGCCTGGGGCCTGTCGGGCCTGTCGGGCCTGTCGGGCCCCGGTCCATCACGCTCGGTGGTCGCCCTATCATCAAATAGAAACTCCGGTGACCGGCTTGTCCGGTTTCCCACATGGTGTCAGCATCGTGTGGCTGTTACGTCACTCCCTGCGACCGGTCAGGCGCCCGGCGTCGCCTTCCGGGGTGCTCGTGGCTTGGCCTTGGCCTTTGCCTTTGCCTTTGGGGCCCTTGCCTTCGCTGTGGTTGTAGCTTTGGCGGGGGCAGCTTTTGCTCGGGGCTGGGGTTTGGTTTTCGCGGCGACCGCCTTGCCGGCCGGAGGCTTCGCCCTGGTCGTGGCTTTCGCCTTGGTCGTGGCTTTCGCCTTGGCGGGGGCGACCTTCCGGCCGTCGGCCGGCTTCTGGGCGGTCGTGGGCTTGGCCACGACGTTCTTCGCCGTAGCCTTTGCCGGCGCCCGCTTGGCAGGCACCGGCTTCGGAGCCGCTTTTTTCGTTCCGGCCTTCTTGGCCGGCGCCACTGCCTTGAAGGCCGGCGCGTCCATCGCCGCTGGCTTGGAGGCGATGGCCTTGCGGGGTCGCCGCGCCGCTGGAGCCTGCTTGACCGCACTCTTCTTTGCTGCCGGTTTCTTGGCAGTGAACTTCTCGGCCGACGGGGCACGCGGCTTCGCCCGCGCCCTGGTCACCTTGGGCCGGACCGCGGCCGCGGGCGGTGCTGGTTCCGGCTCGGGGGCCGGGGGCTCAGGCTCGGGTTCGGGCTCTGCCGCGACCGGCTCTGGTTCGGGCTCGGGTTCCGGCTGGGTTACCGGGGGCTCGGGCTCGGGTTCGGGCTCTGCCGCGACCGGCTCTGGTTCGGCCTCGGGGGCAACGGCTTCCGGTTCGGGTTCGGTTGCCAGAGGCTCCGGTTCCGGCTCAGGCTCGACGGCTTGTGCGCTCGGGGGTGGCGCCGGAGGGATCGCCACCCCCACCTGAGGGCGGCGGTAGGTGGGGAGCACACTCGCCATGCGCCGGCGACCCGCCTTCGGTGCGGGCGGCTCGGGCTCGGGTTCCGGTTCGGCGGACGGGGGCTCGGGTTCGGGCGCGGCCGCCGCTGGTGCAGGTTCAGCCTCGAGGGCCGGGGCCGGGACCACCTCCACCGGGCCCGCGGGGCGGGACCCCGTCAGGACGCTGGGCATACGGCGCCTCGCCCTCCGGCCCGAGGAAGCCTCGGCGGCGGGGGCCGGCTCCGGAGCCGGCTCGGGCTCGGGTTCTGGTGCAGCCGCTTCGGGTTCTGGTGCAGCCGCTTCGGGCTCGGGTGCACCGGCTTCGGGCTCGGGTTCTGGTGCAGCCGCTTCGGGCTCGGGTGCACCGGCTTCGGGCTCGGGTTCTGGTGCAGCCGCTTCGGGCTCGGGTTGCACCGGCTTCGGGCTCGGGTTCTGGTGCAGCCGCTTCGGGCTCAGGCGCCGGGGCACCAAGCACGCTCGGCATACGCCGCCTCGGTGGGCCGAAGGACCGGGGCTTGGCAGCGGCTCTCGGCTCGGGGGCGGCCTCCGTAACCACGTCCGCAACCACCTCCCCAGCCGGGGCCTCGGCCGCTGCCGGTTCGGCGGCCGGGGGTGCTGCGGTGGTGCCGAGGACACTCGGCATACCCTTGCGCCCGGCGGTCACGGGCGGTGGCGCGGGGCGGTTGGATACGGTGTGCGCCCGGGACGGCGAACCGGACCCGGACCCGGCAAGGCCACCGAGCGCAGGGCCGGCCACCTTCAGGGCCTGGGTCACGAGACCCTTCAAGGCATCGACATCGGCCAAGGCCGAGAGGTCCGTGCCTCCGGCCAATGCCTTCAGCGGGGAGAGGTCGAAGCCCGCGAGCCTCCCGGCACCCGCACCCTTGCCCGCCCCTACTGGGAATGCCGACTGCAGGACCGCCAGCATCTGCTCAACGACGTCGTCCTTCGATTTCACTTTCAAGGCGTACTCAAAAACCAATTGCCGGAGCTGCCCCATCAAACCCCCCTCCCGTGTCGACATCTCTTCCAAACCTCCCTAGGGCCTTCCCCCGGGAGCGTTCCCCGAGCCTTACGCGCCAGGGCCCCCCGGGCCAGATTCGGCCGGCAGCGAGGGGCCCTGGCGGACGGGACTTCCGGGCTACATGTCCCGCAGCTGCTGGTAGCGCTGAAAGTCAGGGAGTGACTGCAGAACAATCGCCGCCACCAGTAGCAGAACCGCTCCGACGATGAGACTCTTCATGCTCCGTACCTCCTTCCTTGTGGTGGTCGAAGAGCAGGCGTGCAGGGCCACGGTGTGTGGGAGGGGTGGACAGCCGCAGGGACACGGGCCCACGAGCGTGCGCTGGGACCCGCGCAAAACCGTTGTGAGGACTGGGTAGCGGCCACTTCCCTGTCTCCTCCTGTTCCACCGCGAGTAATCGGCGGAACCCGATTATCGTCCCGCTCATGGCTCCTTGTCCATGTGGACTACGACTGCCTTGTGACGGGCGCGCTGCGCGCCTACACTCCAGGGCATGACAGCCAACGAAGGAGCGCTGGGCGCGCGGGTCCCGCTTCCCGTCCTGGGCTCGCCGCCCGAACCCGCACCCCGGCCCTTGATTCCCGAGTGCTACGGGGACGTCTGCATCACCTGTTCGGACGAGGCCATCCCCGTCGTCATCGTCGAGTTGCTCGATGACGAGTTGGCCCGCGTCGACACCGGCCAGAGTGTCGAGGTCGTGAGCGTCGCGCTCGTCGAGGCGCAGGTCGGCGACACGATCCTGGTGCACGCCAAGGAAGCCATCGCCGTCGTGCGGGGCTGAGCCCTCAGGGCCTGAGCCCCTCCCCGAACTCCTACGGGTCGAGCGGGGAGAGTTCCCGGCGCAGCGCCGTGCGCACCATCTCGGCCTGGGAGTGCAGGCCCAGCTTCTTCGTCAGGTTGGAGCGGTGGCTCTCGACCGTGCGGACGCTGATGAACAGCCGCTCGGCGATCTGGGCACTGGTGAAGCCCTGGCCCACGAGCGTCAGGACCTCCTTCTCCCGAGCCGTGAGCTCCGCCGCCTCGGTCGACGCCGTGCCCTTGGCCCGCTTGGCATACGCCTCCACCGCCCGCTGTGACAGCGGCGGGCTCAGGTAGCGGCGGCCCTTCGCCACTTCCCGGATACCCCGCACCAGCTCGGCCGCCTCAGACTGCTTGAGGACGTAGGCGCCGGCACCGTTCTGGAGGGCCTCCAGGACGTAGGCCTCGTTGGCGTACATCGACAGGACGACGACGCGGGTGGCGAGGCGGCGGCGGCCCAGCTCCCGGAGTGCGTTCAGGCCCCCGATGCCCGGCATGATCAGGTCGAGGACGAGCACGTCGGGATGGAGCTCCTCGACCATGCCCCCGACATCGGAGCTGTTGCCCGTCTGGCCCACGACCTGCAGGTCACCTTCGGCCTCCAGCATGGCCCGGAGGCCCTCCCGGACGACCGGGTGGTCCTCGGCGAGCAGGACCGACAGGCTCAATCGCCCATCCCTGCGCCTTCGTATTCCGGCAGGCCGGTCGGCGGGCTCACCGGCAGGCGGGCGACCACCCGCGTGCCCTTGCCCTGCGCCGACTCGACCTTCAGTTGGCCGCCGAGGAGGCGAGCCCGTTCCTGCATGCCGCGCAGGCCGCTCGTGGTGTGCGCCCGGATCGCACGGGGGTTGAAGCCGATGCCCTCGTCGCGCACTTCGATGTAGAGCTCGTCGCCCTCGGCGAGGCACCGGACCTCGGCGCGGTCGGTCGCCGCGTGGCGGGCGACGTTGTGGAGCGCCTCCTGGACGATGCGGTAGGCCGCGGTCTCGACCTCCCACGAGAAGCGCCGGTCGAGGCCCTGGTGGTCGAGGTCGACCCGCAGGCCCGTCTGCGCCGAGTGGACGTGCTCCATGAGCCAGAGCAGCGCCGGGAGGAGCCCGAGGTCGTCGAGCATCGCGGGCCGCAGGGCCAGGGAGAAGTCGTGGACCCGGGTGACCAGCTCACCCATGCCTGCCCGTGCCTCGGCAAGGTTCGCCCGGAGTGCGGGCGGGGCGTCCCGCTCCAGGTTGGCGAGGCTGAGCGCAAGGCCCGTGAGGGCCTGGCCGATCTCGTCGTGGAGCTCGCGGGCGATCCGGCGGCGCTCCGCCTCCTGCGCGGCGACCACGACGCGGGAGTGGGCTTCCAGCTCCTCCCGCAACTCCCGTTCCCGGTCCCCCGCGCGCCGGAGGGCATCCTGGATGCCCTTGCCGAGGATCGCCTCGGCGAGGACGTTGGCGACCGCCTGCAGGAAATGGACGTCGTCACGGCTGAAGCGGCGGTGGTTGCAGGTGTGGGCGCAGAGCACGCCCCACGGTCGCTGCTCACCACGGATCAGCACGCTCATCCCGCTCGTCACGCCACCCTCGACGCGGGGCGGTGGGCTGGGAAAGCGCGTCTCGGAACCGAAGTCCTCCACGATGACGGGCATGTCGGACACGAGGGTGAATCCCGCCTGGGAGCGCAGCCGGACGTCGACCGTCGCATGGGCTCCCGGCGCCCCCTCCCAGCCCATGCCGGCACGGACGACGAAACCGCGCCCGTCGGGAGCGAGCTCGAGCACCCGGGCGAACTCGACGTCCAGGGTCCTGGTGAGCACCGACACCGCCCGGTCCATGAGGTCCGGCAGCTCGGCCCCGGCGAGCGCGCGCTGGCCGAGGTCCACGACTGCCGCCTGCTGGAGCGTCCGGGTCTTCAGCTCGTCTTCGAGGCGCTCCTGCTCCGTCCGGTCGCAGAAGATCCCGATGCTCTCGATCTTGCCGGCGACCTCGATGGTCCCCGCAGCCGCCTCGACGGAGACCCGCTGACCGTTCTTATGGATGAGGGTCCATTCGAACTCGTGCATGAGCTTGAACTCGAACTGGGGCACCTGGGGGGAGGGCTGCCCCTTGACCTGCCCGCTGCCATTGCCAGTCGGGTGCAGATGGGCGCGGCGGCGGACCCCGAGCTCCTCCGGGGTGTAGCCGATCATCTTGCTGAACAGCGGGCTCACATAGATGGGAGTCTCGTCGTCCCAGACGACGACGCCGACGCCGAGATCGCTCAGGACCTTGGGGATGTTGCCGAGCCACGACGGCCCTTCGGCCTCCGCCATGGCTCCGGCACGGGAGCCGGCGCTGGCGCCGGTGGCGGAGAGGGACGGCGTCACCGTGGCCGTGGCCTTGGCGCGCCGTTCGGGTGGCGCAGGCGCGCGCACAGGCCCCTTGCGCCGAACGACCGAGGTTGTCTGTTTGGTCCCGGAGCTACTCAAACTTCCCGCCGCACCCCTTCAAAAACCGCCCGCGCCCCCGAGCGCTTGCCTGCTGCTGGGCCTCGCCGGCCGAGATCACCCCGGCCAGCCCTTCGGCACGTACCTTCCCCCGGATCGCTCGGACAGTCAAGGAGGGCGCCCCCCAAACTGCCCCAACGCCGCCAGCTACCCGGCAATCCCCACTTTTGGGGAGCCAGGCGCTGTTAACGGGACATTTCCTCCGTAGAGGTACGGATAGAGATTCAGTAAAGACACGGATGGATCGTTCGAAGGGTGGACTGGAAGAATGATCTGTGTCGTCCCTGGCCTGGGACGCGTGCAGCTTGGTCGGGGTGACGCAGACGCACAACGACCCACCAGGCGGCAGGCGCCGAGGCTAGGGCCGCAAAGAAGATTCTCGCTTCAAGCTCGATCGGGCGTCCGAGGGGCGTCCAGAAGGAGGTGAAGTGGATGGCAGCAGCGGCAAGGCGTGGCAGGCCGGCCCCCCCCAAGGAGGCCGAAGCGCCGCTTATACACATCCTCTGGATGAACGGAGGGCTGGGGTGCGACGGTGACTCGGTGGCGCTGACGGCAGCCACGCAACCGAGCATCGAAGAGATCGTGCTGGGCGCGCTGCCTGGGCTCCCCCAGTTGGCAGTTCACTGGCCGCTGATCGACTTCGAGTGCGGACCCCAGGAAGGGGCCGACACGTTCATCGAGTGGTGGTACAAGGCGGACCGGGGCGAGATCGACCCGTTCGTGCTGATCGTTGAGGGGTCCATCCCCAACGAGGCCATCAAGAAGGAAGGGTACTGGTGCGGGTTCGGCAACAACTTCGAGACCGGCCAGCCCATGACCACCAGTGAGTGGCTCGACCGCCTGGCCCCCAAGGCCCTCGCCATCGTTGCGGTGGGCACGTGCGCCACCTACGGCGGCATCCACGCCATGGCGGGCAACCCCACCGGCGCCATGGGCGTCCCCGACTACCTCGGCTGGGGCTGGAAGTCCAAGGCCGGCATCCCGATCGTCTGCATCCCGGGCTGCCCGGCGCACGGCGACAACATGTCCGAGACCTTGCTCTACCTCCTCTACATGGCCACGGGCCAGGCGCCGATGATCCCCCTCGACGAGGCGCTGCGTCCCCGCTGGCTGTTCGGCGCCACCGTCCACGAGGGCTGCGACCGGGCCGGCTACTACGAGCAGGGCGACTTCGCCACCGAGTACGGATCACCGAAGTGCCTGGTGAAGCTCGGCTGCTGGGGGCCGGTGGTCAAATGCAACGTCCCTAAGCGTGGGTGGATCAACGGGGTCGGCGGATGCCCGAACGTCGGCGGCATCTGCATCGGCTGCACCATGCCTGGCTTCCCGGACAAGTTCATGCCCTTCATGGACGAGCCCCCGGGCGCCAAGGTCTCGACCGCCGCTTCCGGGGCGTATGGAGCCGTCATCCGTGGCCTCCGCAGCTTCACGATGAAGACCACCGACACCGAGCCGTCGTGGCGCAAGCCGGGTTCCGAGCTGTTGACCGGCGCCAAGAAGACCTGGACATAGCTTGAGACCATCAGCTCGGAGATTCGGGCCCTAACGACGGCAGCGAAGGGAGGCACTAGGTATGGCAAGTGGCGATGTTGTCGAGATGGTGTGGGACCCGGTAACCCGGATCGTCGGGAGCCTGGGCATCTACACCAAGATCGACTTCTCCCAGGGCAAGGTGGTCGAGTGCTACAGCACGTCATCCATCTTCCGTGGCTACAGCATCTTCATGAAGGGCAAGGACCCCCGCGACTCCCACTTCATCACCAGCCGTATCTGTGGGATCTGCGGTGACAACCACTGCGCATGCTCCTGCTACAACCAGCAGATGGCCTACGGGATCCACCCCCCGGCCATGGGCGAGTGGATCGTCAACCTCGGCGAGGCCGCCGAGTACATGTTCGACCACAACATCTTCCAGGAGAACCTGGTGGGTGTGGACTACTGCGAGAAGATGGTCTCCGAGACCAACCCCGGCGTCCTGGACATGGCGAACAAGACAGCTTCGCCGCACGCCGCCGAGCACGGCTACGCCACCATCGGCGACATCATGCGGTCGCTCAACCCGCTCTCGGGCGAGTTCTATCGGGAGGCTCTGCACGTCAGCCGCTACACCCGTGAGATGTTCTGCCTCATGGAAGGCCGGCACGTCCACCCCTCCACCCTGTACCCCGGAGGCGTCGGCACCGTCCCGACCATCCAACTCTTCACGGACTACCTCACCCGCCTCATGCGCTACCTCGAGTTCATGAAGAAGGTCGTGCCGATCCACGACGACCTGTTCGACTTCTTCTACGAGGCGATCCCCGGCTACGAGGAAGTCGGTCGCCGGCGTGTGCTGCTCGGTTGCTGGGGCGCGCTCCAGGACCCGAAGGTCTGCGACTTCAAGTACGAGAACATGTCCACCTGGGGCGACGCATGCTACGTCACGCCCGGCGTCGTGGTCGACGGCAAGCTGGTCACCCACGACCTCGTCAAGATCAACCTCGGCATCCGCATCCTCCTCGGCAGCTCGTACTACGAGGACTGGGAAGGCGACGAGGTCTTCGTCACGAAGGACCCGCTGGGCAACCCGGTGGACGTCCGTCACCCGTGGAACCAGCACACCAAGCCACGCCCCCAGAAGCGGGACTTCCAGGACAAGTACTCCTGGACGATGTCGCCCCGCTGGTTCGACGGCAAGGACTACCTCGCCCTCGACACCGGTGGCGGCCCGCTGGCACGGCTCTGGCCGACCGCTCTCGCAGGGATCCTCAACACGCCCTACGTGAAGTCGACCGGCCACAGCATCACGATCGACTTCCCGAAGACCGCGACCAAGGGCCCGGCTTCCTTCGAGTGGGAGATCCCCGAGTGGTCCAACGCCCTCGAGCGCAACCGGGCACGGACCTACTTCCAGGCATACTCCGCAGGCCTGGCGCTGTACTTCGTCGAGGAAGCCCTTAAGGAGCTCCGGGCTGGTCACACCCAGACCTGGACCCCCTTCAAGGTCCCGGACGAGGCCATCTCCTGCGGATTCACCGAGGCGGTCCGCGGCGTTCTCTCCCACCACATGGTCATCCGTGGTGGCAAGATCGCCAACTACCACCCCTACCCCCCGACCCCATGGAACGGGAGTGTCCGGGACGTCTACGGGACGCCGGGACCCTACGAGGACGCGGTGCAGAACACCCCGATCTTCGAGGAGAACGAGCCCGAGAACTTCAAGGGCATCGACATCATGCGGGCGGTCCGTTCCTTCGACCCATGCCTGCCGTGCGGGGTGCACATGTACCTCGGTGGCGGGTCGGGTCATGGCAAGGTCGTGCGGCGGATGCACTCGCCGACCGTCCTGCCGTTGGAGCGTTAAGCTCGGTCACACCGCACGTTCACAAACGAAGCAGCCGGGGGGGCCATCTGGCTCCCTCGGCCAGCTTTGATCGTCCGGCGCTATTGAGCGCCTCGGCGGGTCGTATCGGTATCGGAGGGGAGCACATGGCCCAGGGTCACAGCAACGTCCGTCAGGTCGGGGACCGGATCGAGGTGCTTCTCGAACAGCTTCGGTCGCAGGCACCGCCCGAGGTTTCTGCGAAGGTCGAAGAGGTCGTCGGTCTGCTGGTCGAGCTTTACGGCGCGGGCCTCGAGCGCATCCTCGAGGTCGTCAACGAGGATGCAGACACCGCGGCCCCCCTGCTGAAGCGCTTCACCGACGACAAGTTCATCGAGAGCCTGCTCGTGCTGCACGGCATCCACCCCATCGACGTGGACGCGCGCATCGAGCGAGCGCTCGACCAGGCCCGCCCTTACCTCGGCTCCCACGCCGGGGGCGTCGAGTACCTGGGCGTCGACGAGGACGGGGTTGCACACCTCAAGCTGGAGGGAAGCTGCCACGGGTGCCCGTCCTCGACGGTCACCGTCAAGCTGACCCTGGAGCAGGCGATCGCAGAGGCTGCCCCCGAGGTCATCCGGGTCGAGGTCGAGGGCGTCGCCGAGGCACCCACCGGGCCGGGCCCATCCCTCCTGCAGATCCAGACCCGTCCTGGTGGGCCCGGAGCGGGCCCGAACGGAGACGGCTCGGCGTCCGACGCTGCCAGCGCCTGGTTGCCCGTCCGCGCCGAGGGCCTCCTGCCCGGCGAGAAGCGCATCCAGCAGGTCGAGGGGATGGAGGTGCTGATCTGCAGCGCCGTCGGCAACCTCTACGCCTACCGCAACGCCTGTGCCTCCTGCAACGCTTCCCTGCTGGACGCAGCCCTGCTGGACGCCGCCCTGCGGTGCTCGCGGTGCGGCACCCTGTACAACGTCCAGCTCGCCGGCCGCAGCGTCCATACCTCCGACGGATCCACAGTCCACCTCGACCCCCTGCCCCTGCTCCAGGACGAGAACGGCTGGAAGGTCGCAGTTCCCCCAGGCGCACGCTCGGTCGTTCGTTCGTGACAGATCAGAGCACTATGGCGGCGGCAGACCAGGGGAACGGGAATGGAGCGCCTCGCTCGCCGGCAACGCCGGGGGGTGGTGGACTCCGCCGCTTTGTGAAGGGCGTATCGCCGGGAGTCGGAGCCTCAGAGGAGTTGCTGCGGCGATTCCAGGAATCGCAGCGGCCCAAGCCCAAGCCGGGCGAGGCCTGCGAGATGTGCGCGACCCCGGTGCCTCAGGAGCACGGCCACGTCGTCAATATCGACACGCGCGAGCTCATGTGCGTCTGCCGCGCCTGCTACCTCCTCTTCGCCAGGGAGGAAGCCGCCCACGGCAAGTTCCGCCAGGTCCCCGAGCGTTACCTTTTCGACCCGTACTTCGCGCTGGACAACGCCCAGTGGGAGCAGATCCAGATCCCGGTGTCGATGGCCTTCTTTTTCTACAACTCGTCCATGGAGCGCTTCGTCGCCTTCTACCCGAGCCCCGCCGGGGCCACCGAGTCGCTGCTCGACCTGGAGGCATGGCGGGAGGTCATCGAGGCGAACCCCTCCTTCGAGGGCCTCATGCCCGACGTCGAGGCCCTGCTGCTGCGCCAGGAGGACGACCGCTTCGAGTGCTACCTGGTCCCGATCGACAAGGCGTACGAACTCACGGCGCTGGTCCGCCTGAACTGGAAGGGCTTCTCCGGCGGCGAGGAGGTCTGGACGACCATCGGCACGTTCTTCGAGGACCTCCGGAGCCGCAGCGCCGTCGTCGGCCTCGGCCCGCGCAAGCTGAGCGACCAGGCCGCCGACCCGACGACCCACCAGGCCGCCAACGAGATCGAAGGCGGCTGATGAGTGAGCTTGCCTTCGACATCCTGGGAGTCGAGCCTGACCCGTACGGGGCCTCGCCGACGCTCAACTTCGGCCTTCGGATCTCGGAGACCACCGGCATGCGCATCCATGCCATCGTGCTGCGCATCCAGATCCGCATCGAGCCGAAGCGGCGCCGCTACTCCCCCGCGGAGGCCGAGCGCCTCCGTGATCTGTTCGGGGAGACGAAGCGCTGGGGGGACACCGTGAAGCCGATGCAGTTCGCCTTCGCCGATGCCAGCATCCCCGGCTTCGACGGTGCGATCGAGGTCGACATCGCGGTCCCCTGCACCTACGACTTCGAGGTGGCCACCGCGAAGTACTTCCACGCCCTGGACGACGGTGACATCCCGTTCCTGATGCTCTTCTCGGGGACGGTGTTCACCAGGGGCGAGACAGGGTTCGCTGTCGAGCAGGTGCCGTGGCACAAGGAGATCAGCTTCGGCATGCCGGTGAAGATCTGGGACCAGCTCATGGACCTCTACTTCCCCGATCAGGCCTGGATCCGGATGGGCAAGGAGACCCTCGACGCCCTGCAACGGTTCAAGTCCGACCGGGGGCTCACCAGCTGGGACGAGACGCTCACCGCGCTGATCGGGGATGCCCGTTCGGCGACTGAGAACTCGGCCAGCGGGGATATGGGAGAGGTGAGACCGTGAACTTCGACGACGCCAGGAAGGTGGCCGACGCCGTCCTCTTCGAGGGCTACGTCCTCTACCCCTACCGCGCCTCCGCCGCCAAGAACCGCATTCGCTGGCAGTTCGGCGTCCTGGCTCCCAAGGCCTGGAGCACCGCCGGGGGCCCCGAGCCCTGGGAGCAGCAGACCCAATGCCTCGTCGAGGCCGACGATGGGGCGGTTCTCGAGCTGCGGGTGAGGTTCCTGCACGTCCAGGCCAAGGTCGTCCAGGTTCCCGATGGGGCCGCAGACGGCGAGGGGTTCACGCCCGTCGAGACCCTGACCGTGGACGGCATGTCGCTCATCACCTGGGAAGAGGCGGTCGAGCACCAGGTCGACCTGCAGCTCCCAGTGGACAAGCTGCTTGCGGGCGTTGAGACCATCCCCGTCGATGTCGCCGCCGGCGGCGAGGAGCCTGAGCTCGTCAACGACGCCAGCGGAGCGGTCGCCGCACGGGTGCTGCGAACCCGCCAGCCGCTCACGGCGGTCCTGCGGGTGTCCGCGGAGCGCCTCGACGGGCCGTTCGGAGCCATCCGGCTGACGGTGCGCAGCGAGAACCTGACCCCCTACGACGGCGACCCCGATGTCCGCAAGGAGGCCATGAGCCACTCGCTCGTCGCCTGCCACACGCTGCTGGGCCTGTCACCGGAGGGCGCCGGGCGATTCATCTCCCTGCTGGAGCCGCCGGAGTGGGCGAAGCCCGCAGCGCAGTCCTGCGAGAACATCCACACGTTCCCCGTGATGATCGGCGACCGCGGGCGGGGGGACGTGATGCTCTCCTCCCCCATCACCCTCTACGACTGGCCCGGACGTCACGTCCGGATCAGGCCCGCAGTCCGGCCCGCATCAGGAAAGCGGCCCGCATCAGGAAAGCGGCCCGTATCAGGAAAGCGAAGGGATACCGGAGTTCGGCACCGGCTCCGACGGCGTCCCGGTGTTCGGCGAGCACCGTCCCTTCGGAGACGAGTTCGCCGACCGGCGCCCCGCCGACTCGTCGCCCATCTGGGACCCCCAGAACGACCCCTCCGTGAACCCCGACACGGACACCGTCAACATCGGTGGCGTGCTGGTGGCGAAGGGGACGAAGGTGGTCCTCCGGCCCGGGGCACGGCGGTCCGACGCCCAGGACATGTTCCTCGCCGGGAAGGTGGCGGATGTCCAGGCGGTCTTCCACGACCTCGAGGACAAGATGTTCCTCGCGGTCACCCTCGAGGAGGACCCCAACGCCGACCTGCAGGTCGAGCACGGCCGCTTCCTCTACTTCTCCCCCGACGAAGTCGAGGCGTTGTCGCCGGAGGCGGGGTCATGACGCAGAAGATGCTCGTGGCCGGCGTCGGCAACATCTTCTTCACCGATGACGCCTTCGGCTGCGAAGTCGTCCGCCGCCTCGCCACCGAAGAGCTGCCCGAGGGGGTCACCGTGGCCGACTTCGGGATCAAGGGCGTCCATCTCGCCTATGAGCTGCTCGATGGCTACGACACCGTGATCATCGTCGATGCCGCCCCGTGCGGCGGCAAGCCCGGCGACCTCTACCTGATCGAGCCGAAGCTCGAGGAGATCGCCGAGTCGCCGCTGGTGCAGGCAGCGTCCGAGGGCGAGTCGGCCCTGATCGACGCCCACGGGCTCGAGCCCGACGCCATCTTCGGGATGCTCAAGGCGCTCGGCGGCAACGTGGGCCGAGCCCTCGTCGTGGGCTGCGAGCCGGAGAACGTGGAGGACGGCATCGGCCTCACCCCCATTGTCGAGGCCGCCGTCGAGCCCGCTGTCCGGCGCCTCGTCGACATCGTTTACCGGATTCAGAACAGGGTTCACAACAGCCAGGAGATGGAGCTTTCCGTATTGGCGGCGAAAGGTCCCATTGAAGCCCCCACACAGGGCGTGGACGTGCGAAAGGAGGGCCAGGCATGAAGCTGATCAAAGCAATCGTGACGGCGGGGATCGCAGCACTTGTGATCACGTCGCTTCCCGACATCAAGCGCTACTTCGAACTGAAGTCCATGTAGGGACTCACCCACCGACCACAATCCTTTTGGGCAGGACCCTGGAACAGGAGGAGTACACGGATGGAGGCACTCATCGGCTTCGCAATCGGCTACTACGTCGGCACCCGCGACGGGCGCGAGGGCCTGCAGAAGGCCATCGCCGCCTTCGACGCCATCACCAAGTCTGCCGAGTTCAAGAACCTCATGGGTCAGGGCCTCACGATGGGCGGCGCCCTGTCGGCGTCGTGGCAGACCGTGCCGGCAAGGTGCTCGGCGGGGGCCTGCGGGCAGCGTAAGGCAGCACCTGAATCGACTTCTCCGACGGGCGGGCGCCTCGGCGTCCGTACCGTTGGGCGAGTACTGTGAAGCACTAGTGAGCAGGGCGAAGGGAGTGGGTATGTGTCTTGGGATCCCAGGTGAGGTGATCGAGCTCCTGGACCGGCCAGACCTCGCCAAGGTGAATGTCAGCGGCGTTCGGCGTGCCATCAACATCGGCCTCCTCGAAGGCGAGAACGTCCAGCCCGGCGACTGGATCCTCATCCATGTCGGGTTTGCCCTCTCGAAGATCGACGAGGACGAGGCCGCGGCGGCACTGGCGTTCCTCGAGGGCATTGGTCAGTCCTACACCGATGAGCTCGACGCCTTGGCGAAGTCGAACATCGATTAGGCCCCGGTGGTGGGGGGCCCCGTTTGGATCACCGCGACCAGCTTGGAGGTGAGCAGCTTTGCGTTTTGTCGATGAGTTCCGCGATGCGCAGAAGGCCCAGGCCCTGTCGGGGCAGATCGCTGCCCTGTGCGAGCCGGGTCGCCACTACAGCTTCATGGAGGTCTGCGGGGGCCACACCCACACGATCTACAAGCACGGACTCGAGGACTACCTGCCGGAGACGGTGAGCCTTGTGCACGGCCCCGGCTGCCCCGTCTGCGTGATCCCGATGGGCCGCCTCGACGACGCGATCTACATCGCCGAGCAGCCCGGCGTGATCATGACCTCCTTCGGCGACATGATGCGCGTCCCCGGCGGCAAAGGCTCCTTCTTCGACTCCAAGGCCAAGGGCGCCGACATCCGCATGGTCTACTCGCCCCTCGACTCCCTCAAGATCGCCCGCGAGAACCCGGACAAGAAGGTGGTCTTCATGGCCATCGGCTTCGAGACCACGGCACCCTCCACGGCCATGACCGTGCTGCGGGCCGCTGCGGACGGCCTCGAGAACTTCTCCATCTTCTGCAACCACGTCACGATCATCCCGGCCATCAAGGCGATCCTCGACTCCCCCGACATGCGCCTCGACGGCTTCCTCGGCCCCGGGCACGTGTCGACGGTCATCGGGTGCAAACCGTACGAGTTCATCCCCCGGGACCACAACAAGCCGCTGGTGTGCGCCGGCTTCGAGCCGCTCGACATCCTGGCCTCCATCTACCAGCTGATGGTGCAGCTGAGGGATGGCCGCTGCGAGGTCGAGAACCAGTACACGCGGGTCGTGCCCTGGGACGGCAACCTCAAGGCCCTCCAGGTCATCAACGAGGTCATGGAACTGCGCCCGTACTTCGAGTGGCGCGGGCTTGGATTCATCTCGCACTCGGCCCTCAAGGTGAGGGAGGAGTACGCGAAGTTCGACGCCGAGGAGATCTTCAAGATCCCCGGCATCCGCGTGGCCGACCCGAAGGCCTGCCAGTGCGGCGAGGTCCTGAAGGGGGTCATCAAGCCCTGGGAGTGCAAGGTCTTCGGCACCGCCTGCACCCCGGAGACCCCGATCGG
>WNEZ01000917.1_pt1 | contig 24157 bp, 27 predicted proteins | sample 5400521 | NCBI WGS metagenome assembly WNEZ01 (sample SAMN13153339, study PRJNA577476) | soil metagenome | isolation source: 120 cm saprolite under Douglas fir tree site 2 hole 1 replicate 1 | place: USA:California | collected 2015-04-18
TCGGCGCTCTTGGTCGCCGAAGGCGTCTCGACCTTCGGCTTGGGCTCGACCGTCTCGCGAGATTCCCCGCCAAGTGCCCCGGATCGGAAGTTCATTGTGGAAGTCGCGGCCTCGGCGGCCGGTGCCAAGCCCGGATCCATCGAGCGGACGAAGCAGATTGGGATGCGGGGCGTGCCGAGCCGAAGGAGGCGACGAGCACGCGAGGGAGCGCATCCGTCGATGCGTGACCGAGCGCGCGCAGGAGACGACGCCCGGATCGGCCGCATCCGCGCCCAAGATGCGAGTTCGTTTCGGTGGATTCGGGCTTCGGCAGGGGTGGCGGAAGGAGGAGCCTATCCGTCGATAGGTGACGACTTCCGCCAGGCCCCCTAACGCCGGCATCAGCGCCGCAGGCGCCCGGCCGCCCAGGCCGATGAATTTCCAATGGATTTCGGATCCGGGGCACTAGCACCGTCCGGAAGTTTAGGTGACGGCCATGGGAGCGTCAATGACGGCCAGTACCGAGCGCAGCCGCCGCAGCGCTCGGTCCAGCAGCTTGACGTTGGCGGAATCATTGAGCCAGCGGCTGGCGCCGGAAGGATGCGGCAGCGGAACCAGGAGCGGTCGAGTCGTCGGAGTGCCCAGCAACGGGTGACCCTTAGCGTCGAAAATGCGCCCGACCAGCTGGTCTAGCGGACGCCCCGGCAGAAACCGCTCGTGGGCCAGCCCGCCCACCAGCAGGATGACGTGGGGGCGGATCAGTGCCAGCTGCCGGTCCAGGTGCGGCCGGCAGAGGTCCACCTCCCGCCGGCTGGGCCGGCGGTCACCGCCGCCCGGGCCCTTGCCCGGAAAACACTTGGTCACCGAGGTCATGTAGACGCGACGCCGGACGTCGGCCTCAGAGCTGAACCCGGCACGCACCAGCCATCGCATCAGGGTCTTGCCGGAGCGGCCTTGAAACGGCAGCCGGCGTGTCTCCTCGACGATACCCGGAGCCTGGCCGATCAGCATGATGCGGTTGTCGGCGAAGCCGCTGAGGACGGGCGCCGCCCTCGGCAGGTACCCCGCGTCCACGCATCGGGTGCAGGCGAGAATGTCCCGGTGGAGTCGGGACAGGGTGGCCGTGCGTGCAGAGGAATGTGTCCCGACCATCACGGTCTGGAGTGCCTCCGCATACCGAATGCCTATGAAACCCTGAGGTTTGAGTGGTGTCCCCGACAGGATTTGAACCTGTGCACCCGGCTCCGGAGGCCGGTGCTCTATCCGGGCTGAGCTACGGGGACAGCGCGGCCGACGCTCGATTATATCGGCTGGATGCCTATTCGCCACGAAATCCTTCGACGTGACGATGATCGTGCGCTAGACTGAGCGAAACGCTGGCCACAGGGGAGGCCATGAGTGGATATTCGCAGAAAGTAGGAGCCAGGCTCCGGAGCCTGCGGAAGCAGCGCGGGCTCACCCTGCAGCAGGTGGAGGTCCTCTCGAGCAAGCGCCTCAAGGGGTCGCTGCTGGCTGCCTATGAGCGCGGCGATCGAAACATCTCTGTCAGCCGGTTGCACCAGATCGCAATGCTGTACGCCGTGGCCGTCACCCAGTTGCTTCCGGAGGAGCCCGACACCGGTGCCGAGCCCGACGCGCCCAGCAAGATGGCCATCGACCTGGATAAGCTGTCGGGGCTTCCGGAACGACAGAGCGCGCAACTGTCGCGCCACATCGCCACGTTGCAACAGCAGCGGCGAGACTTCGACACCGCCGTGGTCACCTTCCGAGCCGATGACCTGGAGCAACTAGCGCAGGCTTACCGAACCACACCGGAGATGCTCCGGCGGTCTCTTCAGGAGTGGGGCATCCTGCGGCGCGCGAGCCCCCCTCATCCGCACCCGCCACAGGAAGCCGACTAGCTAAGCCCGAATCCACCGAAGTCGGGCTCAGGCTAAAACGGAATCTCACCCTGGGGCGGACGGTTCGCCCCGCCCGCCTGCTCTCGCAGTTCGGCGACCGATGCCGGATGGGGCGCGTCTTGTTCCGGCAGGGGTTCCTGGGTGACGGGGAGACTCTCGATCTTGCGGCGCGCCTCCTCCAGCTTGTCCTGGCACAGCTGCAGGTACTCACGACCGCGGGCCACGGCCGCAATCGTCTCTTCCAACGTCAGCCCGCCCTCTTCCAGGGAGCGCAGCACCTCATCCAGGCGGGCCAGGGCCTGTTCGTAGCTCGGCGTCGCGGACTCGGTCATGGTTCGACTCGCTCGACCGTACAGTCCAGCGACCCGCGCGCCAGGGTGATGCCGACCGGATGGCCGGGGCCCACCTGGGCGCCGTCGCGCAGCACCCGGCCGCTCGCATCCCGAACGATAGCGAACCCCCGGTCCAGGGTCTCCTGGGTGCCGAGGCTGCGCAGGCGGTGAGCCCTCGAGACCAGCGCCGCGTCCAGCTCTCGGAGCGTCCGCTCCAGCGCGGTTCGCAGCCGCGCCTGCAGGGTGGGCACGCGTCCCTGTTCGCGCCGTCCGAAACTCGTCACCAGATCCAGACTCCGGATCCACCGCAGGCGCCGCTCGTCGAGGCCACGCTGGCGCTGGCGCAGCACCTCGATGGGGTTGAGCTGGGCGAGCCGGCGGATCACCTCCTCCAGCCGATCGCGGCGTCGGGTGACCGCGTCCTGCTGCAGCCGGCGGAGCGCCTGCTGCTTCTGCAGAAGGTCAGTGCCAGCCGGCACCAGCAGCAACCGGATCGGGTCCTGGAGGATGGGGGCGGTCGCCAGGCGCTGGGTCAGCGCCTGCTCCCGGCCCAGCAACGCCATGCCGGCGGCCCGGCGCAAACGATGTGCGCCCTCCTCGAGCTGACGCAGGAGGTCGCGTTTGCGCGGAACCACCAGCTCGGCGGCGGCCGTCGGGGTGCGCGCCTCGCGATCCGCCACCAGGTCCGCCAGCGTCCGGTCCGAGGTATGGCCCAGCGCGGTGACCACCGGGATGCGCATCGCCTGGACGGCCCGCACCACCGGTTCCTGGTTGAAGGCCATCAATTCTTCCGGGCTGCCTCCCCCGCGCGCCACGATGCAGACGTCGGCGGCGCGGTCCCGGTCGCACTGGCGGAGCGCCGCCACCAGGCTCCGCTGCGACGCGGTGCCCTGCACCTGCGCGGCATAGACGTAGAGCGACATGTTGGGGAAGCGCTCCCAGATCGTCTGCTGCAAGTCGTGAATCACCGCCCCGCTGGGCGATGTGATCAGGGCGACCGATCGCGGCAGGAAGGGAAGGGGGCGCTTACGACTGGGGTCGAAGGCGCCCTCGGCCTCCAGCTGGCGCTTGAGCCGTTCTGTCGCCTCGCGCATCTTGCCGGCGCCGTCGTAGTCGAGCCGGCTCACCACCAGTTTCATCCGCCCGGTCTGGGCGTGGTAGTCGACCTGGCCGGTGACGACCAGCTCCTGGCCATCCTGGGGGAGGAAGGGCAATCGCCGGGCGGTGGAGCTGAAAATCACCGCATCCAGGCGGGCGCCCGGATCCTTGAGCACAAACCAGACGTGGCCGCCGCTCAGGCTGACGCCATTGACCTCACCCTTGACCACCACACTCTGGTACCGCATGGCCAGCAGCTCGTGGATGCGGGTGTTCAGCTCGAGGACGCTCAGCGGACGAATGGCCTCCTGGGGCTGGACGGCCATCAGCCGGCCTGCCCGACCAGGACGTCCCGGCGATAGAGGACTCCTTCCACCGCGTGGCGTAACACCTCAGCTCTGGTGGTGTCGGCGGTGAAGACCCGCAGCAGCGTTGTCCGGATGGGAAGCCGCCGGAAGAGCTCGGCCACCTCACTCGATTCGACGGCGCGGCTCATCGGGTTGTAGATCCGAACCGCCCCGCGGTCCTGGAGCGGGTTCTGGGGCCGTGGATCGACGGAGGCGACGTCCACCACCAGCGACGCGTCACGCAGGTCGGCCGGGAGCCGCTCCCGCAGGATGGCCTCCACTCGAGCCGGCTGCGGGGGGAAGCCGGCCGGCATCTCCGAGATCTCGGAGTAGTCCTCGAAGATCATCCGCCACTTGAGCTCTCGGCGGACGATCCGTTCCCATTCCAGGCCAAGCTCGCGCAGCCGCCCGGCCCCCTGGCGCCACCTCGTCACCGATTCGATAAGCGACCAATCAGTGAGGGCCTGATAGGCATCGAGATGGGCCAGCGGATCGCCAGGCAGGAGCTGGTCGATCGTCTCCCGGAAGATCTCTCGCATGTGCAGGTCGATGCGACGCACCGTGCGATGGAAATAGAGGTTGTTGTACAGGTACAGGCGAGCGTTCAGGAACATCAGCAACGCCTGCGTGCCGTGCTGGTGCAGGAGCATCCCCTCTTCCCCCAGGAACGTGTAGTGCAGCAGGCGGGCAACGTCCACCGGGCCGATGGCGACGCCGCACATGTAGGCGTCCCGGGGCACATAGTCCAGGTTGTCCACCGTGTAGGTGCCGCACAGGATGGGCTTCAACAGGCGGACCCAGCGCGGCGGCGACGGCCCCACCAGCGGATCCTCCGCGATGAGCTCGGCCACCCACCGCGGATCGATCCGCTCACCAGGCTCGAAGGGACCGGCTGGGCTGCTTTGCAGGGCTCGGATCACCCCGGCCAGCGGCCCCAGGATGAGCTGCCGGCCGATGACCTCGTGGTCACTGGCGAACCGGTCCAGATAGTTCTGGTCGAAGAAATGCCCGAACGGCCCGTGACCGACATCGTGCAGGAGGCCCGCCACCCGCAGCGTTTCCTCCACGCAGGCGGCCGACGGCGCGTCCGGGGCGACCAGACGCAGGTTCGGGTAGACGTGCCGGGCCCACTCGCCGGCGAGGTGCATGGCCCCCAGCGCATGCTGGAAACGCGAGTGCTCGGCGCTGGGAAACACCCACCACGCCGACTGCAGCTGGTGGATCCGCCGCAGCCGCTGGAGCCAGGGGTCATCGAGTAGATCCTGCTCCGCCGCGATGTCGCCGGACGCGCTGCGCTTGGTGATCTTGATGTATCCATGCAGCGGGTCGGCGACCAGGTTGACCGCATCGTAACCGCGCGCCAGGTCGGCCATCGCGCTGATTGTAGCCATCGCCAGTCAAGGCGATGGCTCCAAGCCCGGCCGCGACCGACCAGGTGCTCGCGGTACGCGCCCGACTCCCTTGCGAGCTCGACAGCCTAGGCGCGCGTGTCCCACGTCGGCCGGGCGCGGCGTCGAGTTTCGCGGACCGCACCAAGGGACGCGAAACTCCGGTTCGCCCCGTGCAGGGCCTAACTCCGGGTGGTCGGATTCGCGCCTCAGTTTGCGCGATACACTCTTTGAACAATGGACCAGGCAGTCATCGTCGACGCGCTCCGCACACCGATCGGTCGCTACGCCAGCGCACTCAAGGATGTGCGGCCGGACGACCTGGCTGCGCTCGTACTGGCCGAAGCCGTCCGGCGCATCAACCTCGATCCCACCAGCATCGAGGACGTCTATTTCGGAGCCGCCAATCAGGCAGGCGAGGACAACCGGAATGTGGCGCGGATGGCGGTCCTGCTGGCCGGCCTGCCGGTCGAGGTGCCGGGGGCCACGGTCAACCGGTTGTGCGGCTCGGGTCTCCAGGCGATCGTGTCAGCCGCCCGCGAGATTGAGACCGGCAACGGCGACGTCTTCCTTGCCGGCGGGGTGGAAAGCATGACCCGAGCCCCCTACGTGCTGCCCAAGATGACGCAACCGTTCGCCCGCGGGCCGCAGACCGTGTACGACAGCGCGTTGGGCTGGCGCATGGTCAATCCCCGCCACCCTGACCGGTGGACGATCGGCCTCGGCCAGACGGCCGAGGTCGTGGCCCGGCAGTTCGGCGTCACCCGTGAGGCGCAGGACCGGTTCGCGCTGGAAAGCCACCGGCGGGCGGTGGCCGCCCAACAGGCGTGCCACTTCAAGGCGGAGCTGGTCCCGGTGACGCTGGCGGACGGCGCGGTCGTCGATCGCGACGAAGGGCCCCGATCCGATACCTCTCTCGAGAAGCTGGCCCAGCTCAAGCCGGCGTTCGAAAAGGACGGCACCGTGACCGCCGGGAACTCGTCACCGCTGAACGATGGGGCGGCCTGCCTGACCTTGATGTCGGAGCGGCACGCCCGGTCGCTGGGCCTTCTCCCGCTGGCCCACGTGCGCGCGGCAGCCAGTGCCGGGGTCGACCCTTCGGTGATGGGGCTGGGCCCCATTCCGGCCAGCCGTAAGGCCCTGCGCCGAGCCGGGATCGCGGCGTCGGACCTGGACGTGATCGAACTCAACGAGGCCTTCGCGTCCCAGGCCATCGCCTGCATCCAGGAGCTCAAACTGGACCCGGAGCGGGTCAACCCAAACGGAGGCGCCATCGCCCTGGGCCATCCCCTGGGAGCCAGCGGCGCGCGCATCACCGCCACGCTGGTTCACGAGCTGCAACGGCGGCAGGGCCGGTGGGGGCTCGCCACCATGTGCATCGGAGTGGGCCAGGGCATCGCCCTGATCGTGGAGCGAGTCGCCTAGTACCGGCCCAGCCGAATTGGGCTTTACCTTCGCGTCACTCGGCAGCAGCCAGTCTGTGACCGACCTGTGACAGGAGGTTGCCTGGCCACGTAAGGGGCAGCGCCCATCATCAACGGTGGGGACAGCTAGATGGGCAAGAATAGCGCCCGGCGCGGGCTCGCGCGCGCGCCAATGCTGCTCGCCGCTGTGGTCCTCGGCCTGATCCTTACCGCCCTTCCCGCGGCCGCCGGCGAAGCGTCGGGGACGGTAAGCGTAGACAGCCTGTGGAACCAGCCCGGCGGCTTGAGCGCGGACAGCGGCTGGTACTTCCTGCAGCAATGGTGGGACCAGGCGGCTCGAACCGCGACTCGAGACCAGACCCAGCGGGGGCTGGCCGAGCTGGCCCAGGCGAATACGGACCTCCTGAATGCCTACAGCTTGCTGGCGGAGGCGAGCACCGACCCCGGCCCGCATCCCGTGCCAGGGATCGATCCGCTGCTGTCGGGCCTCTACGCCACGGTCACTGGCGTGCACGTCAAGGCTCCGGTGGGCGGCTTCTTCGCGGGCCTCAACCAGGCCATGCTGGACGTCGAAGGGCGCAGCTCGACGGCCGATATCATCGAGAGCCTGCTGCAGGACTTTGACCGGCTCCAGCAGGCTGCCGACCGCGACCTTGCCCAGAGCCAGGGCGTCAAGAGCCTGTGGGCCGCCAACTCCCTCCGCCAGGCGGGCGTCATCGCCAACCTCCAGGCTCTGGCCGGAGAGGTCTCCGACGCGGCGAGCTTAAGCACAGCCGTCACCGACCTGGACCATCAGCGCCAGAACATCCTCAAAGAGCACGACGGCCTGAAGGACTAACTGGAGTCTGCGGGCAACGGCGGCAGGCCCGGAAGCCTGAGTTCGAATCCGGGCTTAAGCCCGAATCGCTTTAGAAGTCGTCCTCGTCGTCGACGCCTTCGAGCGTCAGCATCAGCCCATCCTGCAGGTCGTAGAGCGCCTCCATGGAGGCGGCGATGCTCAAGTCTTCGGGCGCGTGATGGCCGAGGCTGTGACTCATCTCGTCCGCCAGCCGCTGGACTCGCACCGCCAGGTCGGGCGGCATCTGGGTCTCTTCCGCAATGTTGAGCATCTCGAGCTCGTTCAGGAGCTCGTCGATGTACCGGATACGATTGCGGCGGGCATACCGCTGCTCCCGCTCCAGCTGCCACCGCTCGCGCTGGGCCGTAATCTCAACTGAAGTCTCCTCGATCATCCGTCCTGAACTCCTCGTGCGAGACATCGTGTTCGAACCATAACTCTACGGTCGAATGCCCAGTTGGTCAAGAAGTCTCTCTGACAATCCGGTAGCGCCACTGTGGTAAAAAGTCCCACCGCACGCTGGGACTTTTGAGTTCAGACGGGGCCAACCCTGTGCTATCGTCGGGGGCGTCGCCTCGACTGCCCACCTGCCCGCCTGGGCTCGGCCACGGCCGGGCTACCTGCTGGTCCTGACCGCCGCGGTGTGTTACGCGGCCGGCGGAAACGGGGTCAAGGTCCTCTTCCAGCGGGGCTACGCCCCGGCGACGCTGGCCCAGCTGCGCATCGGGTTCGCCTTCGTCTGGCTGCTGCTCATTCTTCTTTTGGTCCGTCCCCAGCTGCTCCGCATTCCCCGCCGCGAGCTGGTGCCCCTCGCCGTCTTCGGCACGGCAGCCATCGCCGGCGTCCAGCTGGTCTACTACCTCGCCATCGCCAGGCTGAACATTGCGGTCGCCCTCTTCGTGCAGTACCTGGGACTGGTCGCGATCACCGCGTGGGAACGGTACCGGCGCCAGCAACAGGTGGCCGCCCGGGTGTGGGCGGCGTTGGGGCTGGTGCTGATCGGGTCGTTCTTCATGGTGGGGGCCTACCGGCCCGACCTGCTGCGTGTCAACCTGCCCGGCATCGGGCTGGCGTTGCTGGCCGCCGCGCTGCTTGCCTTCTTCTTGCTGCGCGCCTCCACCCTGGTGCAGCGGATCGACCGCTGGACGATGCTCGTCTACGCGTTCGGCGCGGGGACCGTGATGTGGATCGCCTACGACCTCGCCCTCCGGCCGGCGCTGCCCAACTCCCTCTCGGTCTGGGGCGCGATGGCCGTGATCGGCTTGTTGGCCACGCTTCTGCCGTTCGGGTTGGAGGTCGCAGCGTTGCAGAGGCTGCGTCCCTCGGTGGTCGGCATAGTGGCCACCGCCGAACCGGTGTTTGCGGGGCTGATCGCGTTCTTCGTGCTCCACGATCTCCTCGAGCTGCCGCAGGTGCTGGGCGCGGTGCTGGTGCTGGCCGGCATCGTGGTCGTCCAGCTGGGGGCCGATCCGCCCGATGTGGTCGCCGCCCCCGTTTCCCCCGACTGACCGTGACCGCCTGGGCCATCGAGCGGTATGACGAGGTCCAGAGCACCCAGGACCTGGCCCGGGAGCGGCTCGTCGACGGCCGGGTGATCGTGGCTGCCTGGCAGCGTGCGGGCCGCGGCCGTCACGGGCGCCCCTGGACCGCGCCGCCGGGACGGGCACTCCTGTTCTCAGCGGTGCTGGCACCGACGGGGCCGGTGGCGCCCATCCTCCCCCTGCTGGCGGGAGTCGCGGTGCGGGACGCGATCGCGGCGACCGCCGGCATTGCGGCCGAGCTGAAGTGGCCGAACGATGTCCTGAGTGACGGCGCGAAAGTGGCGGGCATCCTGGTGGAGCGTCCCCCGGGTCCCTTCGCGGTGGTGGGGGTGGGCATCAATGCCAACCTGGAGGCGGCCGACCTGCCCGGCGATTGGGCGACGTCCCTCTTGGTCCGGACCGGACACCCGGTCGACCTCGACGTGCTGCTGGCCGCCACCCTGGAGCAGCTCGACAGGTGGCTGGAGCGGGTCGCGTCGGCCGGAACCGAGGTGATCGTCAACGCGTGGCGGGAACGGACGCGGATGCTGGGCCAGCCGGTCGAGATGGTGCTCCCCGACCGGACGGTTCGCGGGATCGCCGAAGACGTGACCGCCAGCGGCGCCCTGCTCGTCCGTAGCCCCAGTGGTGTTGAGGCGTTCATCGCCGGGGACGTCCGTCGGCTGCGGAGGGTTTAGGCGGGCGGCCTTTCGGCCCAGGGCAAGGAGCCATCCCCAGAAAGTATCGGGGCATCTGCGCCCGTCAGTCGTACGTGACTCCGTTGTCCTGTATGAAACCGCCCTCGTACTTACCCTGTGGATCGTGGTGGGTGAAGTGGATCAGCCCACCCTGGGCATTCCAGATGTACTCGCCGTGCACGATCACGTGATCGCCGACCGCCACCGGCGCGCGGGCGGCGATGCTCAGGTTGTGCTCGACCAGCAGGGTCAGGTCGCCCGAGGTCAGCCTGACGATGAATTGCTCATGTGTGCCGGAGGCACTTACTCGATCGGGAAGCACCTGCACGACCGTCGCGTCGGCGGTGACTTCGACGTGGGACTGGTGGTTCTGAAAGTCCTGGACGATGGCGCCATCGTCGGGCTGAGGCGTCGGCCCACAGGCGACCAGCGCCACCGTGGCGACAAACGAAAGAAGAGTACGCCGCATCGCGGGCCCACTATAGGAGAGCCGAGGTTCGGCCCTCCTCGGCGCCGGTTAACTGACCGTCACCACCCCGATCATCTGGGCGTGGATGGTGCAGTGATAGTTGAACGTCCCGGCGTTGGCGAAGGTCACCAGGAACTTGGCGCCGGCATCCTGTAGGCAGGAGTCGAAGCTGCCGTCATCCGCCGTCACGGTGTGCTTGTTTCCCTGATCCGTAAAGTCCCATTCCACCGAGTCGCCCTTCTTCGCCGTGATGGTTTTCGGCTGAAACGCCCCGACTGTGTTCGGGTCGGACACGACCTGCACGGTTTGGGCGGCCGTCCCGCTGCCCGCCCCCTTTGGGGTGCATCCGCTGGTGTCTCCGTTCCCGCCGCCGCACGCCGTCAGCCCGGCCAGCACCAGGGCGGTGCCCGCGGCCGCGGCCAGCATCTTGAACACGCTCACACTGTGCCTCCTTCCCGATAGCGAACGATCTCGGAAAGAGTCTACGGGGGGACCCCCGGAAGGGTCAATTCGACTCCATGAAATCAGGCGACAGCCCTATTGTTCGAGTTCGCGGAACTCACGCCGGGCGTCGCGTACCCAGAGTCCGAGCGAGGCAAGCCCGATCACGATGCCGATCACCATGGCGACCCGATTGATCACCAGCCCGGTCAGCGTCAGCGCCACGCCGATGGCCATGGTCAGCGGCCACCAGCTGGGCGGTGACACGTGGGCGGCCCCATGGCCGGTCGCGCCGTGGGAGGGCTCGGGCGTCATTTGACAAACCCCGCGTAGAGGACCGCCCAGGCGATCGAGGTGCCAAACATCAGCAGCGCCACCACGAACATCAGGAGCCCGAAGCGGACGTTGGTGCGCGCCTCCCCTCGCTTCACGTGATCACCATCCTGTCCACCACGATCACCCCGAACAACATCGCCAGGTAAATGATCGAGTAATCGAAGAGCCGGCGTGACCAGCGGACCCCCCGGTCGCGGACGGTCTGGCCCGCCAGGAACACGAAGCCGGCACCCAGGCCCGTCGCCCCAGCAAGATAGATCCAGCCCACCGAACCCGTGACGAATAGCATCCAGGTCACCGCCACCAACAGCAGCGTATAGCCCAGGATCTGCCAGCGCGCCTGGCGCTCCCCGACCACCACCGGGAGCATGGGGATTCGGGCGCGCGCATAGTCGGCCTTGGTGCGCAGGGCGAGCGCCCAGAAATGCGGCGGCGTCCAGAACACGATGATGGCGAACAGGTAGACGGCGGTCAGGTCCAGGCCGTGGGTGACCGCCGCCCAGCCCACCAGCGGGGGCACCGCGCCGGCCGCGCCCCCAATGACGATGTTCTGGGGGGTGGAGCGCTTCAGCCAGAGGGTGTAAACGAGGACGTAGAACAGCAGGCCGGCGACGGCCAGGCTGGCGGCCAGCACGTTAACCTCGAAGGCGAGCAGCAGGAACGCCAGCACACCGAGCGAGATGCCGAAGGTCAGCGCGTGGGCGGGCGCGATGCGGCCGTCGGGCAGCGGCCGCCGGCGGGTGCGGACCATTTCCCGGTCGATGTCGCGGTCGATCCAGCAGTTGATGGCCCCGGCGCCGGCGGCGGCCAGGGCTCCGCCAAGCAGGGTCATGAACACCAGCCCGGTCGATGGCCAGCCGCGCTGGGCAATCATCATGCCGCCCAGCGCCGTGACCAGCAGCAGCGCGATGATTCGCGGTTTGGCCAGGCTCACGTAATCGAGGACGACCTCGCCCAGCGGCCGGCTGCGGCGCCGTTCCAGGGCGGGGAGGACCGCCGGCTCAGAACGCGCAGGGAGGCGTCGGGCAAGCACGACCAGGATGACCGTGCCCACCCAGACCGCGGCGGCCAGGGCCAGATGCAGGCCGCGCAGGGCCGCCGGCAGGTGGAGCCGGACCACCGCCGCCCCCACCGCGATCTGGAGCGCCAACGCGGTGAGGGTCAGGGCCGTGGTCAGCCGGACGCTCCGGTGCTCCCCCAGCCGGCGGAGCACGGCGACCAGGCCGAGCACGAGCAGGAGTCCCACCCCGGCGGCGGTCCCTCGATGCAGCAGCTGCACCAGGGGCAGCCGGTCGAAGCTCAGGCTGAGGCCGCCTCCGCAGAGCGGCCAGGCGGCGCAGGCCGAGCTGGCCCCGGTGGCCGTGACCAGCGACCCGGACAGGATCAGCAGGTACGTGGCCCCGGCGGCCGCCAGCGCCCAGCGAGCGGCCGGACGGTCGATCACCGTTCGCGTCGCCCTGGGCACCCAGGCGGCAGCCGCGGTCGCGCAGACCACCCCCAGCAACGCCATGGCAGTCCCCAGGTGGGCGAGGACAATGGCCGATGGAAGCTCGAGCAGGACCGTGATTCCGCCCAGGCCGACCTGGAGGATGAGCAAGCCGGCGGCGATGGTGGCGTAAAGACGCAGGTCGGGCCGGTCGCGTACGGCGAACCAGGCGGCCAGCGCCACGGCGACAATGAGCAGGCTGGCCAGGGTGGCCACCGTCCGGTGGGAGTACTCGATCAGGACGTGGAGCTGGAGGGGAGGCAGCAGGTGGCCGTGACAGAGCGGCCAGTCGGGGCAGCCCAGGCCGGAACCGGAGACCCGGACCACACCGCCCAGCACCACCAGCGCGTAGGTCACGGCCGCGGCCGCTACGGTTGCCGGGCGAAACAGCCGCATCCTTTCCTCAGGCCTGGGCTTTGCGCAGCTCGCGCATCGGCCGGGCGCTCCGAACCTCGGGGACGGTCTCGAAGTTGTACGGCTGCGGCGGCGAGGTGGTCGCCCATTCCAGCGTGTTCCCCTGCCACGGGTCCGCGGGCGCCCGGCGTCCGCCGCGGATGCTGATCAGGAAGTTGACGATGAAAAGCAGCACGGCCGAGGCAATCAGGAACGCGCCGATGGTCGCCACCAGGTTCCAGAGCTCCCAGTCCGGCCGGTGGCCCCAGACCGAGATCCGCCGCGGCATGCCCAGCAGGCCCAGGAAGTGCATGGGCATGAAGGTCACGTTGAAACCGACCAGCTGCAGCCAGAATTGGAGCTTGCCCAAGCTTTCATCGAGGTAACGCCCGGTCATCTTCGGGAACCAGTAGAAGAGGCCGGCAAAGACGCCGAACACGCTGCCGCCGAACAGCACGTAATGGATGTGCGAGACCACCCAGTAGGTGGCATGCAGCTGGTAATCGACCGCCAGCGAGGCCATGAACACGCCGTCCACCCCACCCACCAGGAACATCAGCACGAAGGCGACGGCAAACAGCATCGCGGTCGTGTACTTGATCGACCCGCCCCAGAGCGTGGCCAGCCAGTTGAGCACCTTCACCCCGGACGGCACCGCGATCAGCATGGTGGTGGTCATGAAGAATTCCTGGAGCGCCAGCGGCAGCCCGGTGGTGAACATGTGGTGGGCGAAGACCATGAACCCCAGGACGCCGATGGCCGCCATCGAGAACGCCATGGCCCGGTACCCGAAAATCGGTTTGCGGCTGAAGACGGGGATGATCTCGGAGACGATCCCGAAGGCGGGCAGGATCATGATGTAGACCGCCGGGTGCGAATAGAACCAGAAAATAAACTGGTAGAGCAGCGGATCGGACCCAGTGCCCACGAAATGGGTGCCGATCTGGCGGTCCATCAGGACCATGGCCAGCACCCCCGCCAGGAAGGGGCTCGCCAGCAGCACCAGCGCCTGGGTCACTTCCACCGCCCAGACGAAGAGCGGCAGCCGGAACCAGGTCATGCCCGGGGCCCGCATGTTCTGGATGGTCACCAGGAAGTTGATGGCCCCCAGGATCGAGGAGATGCCCAGGAGGTGGATGCCGAGGATCCACAGGTCCTGGCCGAGGCCGGGAGCATACGGCTTTTCGCTGAGCGGGGTGTAGCAGGTCCAGCCGCAGGCGGCCGACCCGGTCTTGAGGAAGAGGCCGCTGTACATGGTCGCCCCGGCCAGCGGGATCAGCCAATAGGAGAAGGCATTGATCCGGGGAAAGGCCATGTCCCGGGCCCCGATCATCAGCGGCACGAAGTAGTTTCCGAACCCGCTGAAGACCGGGATGATCCACAGGAAGATCATGGTCGTCCCATGCAGGGTCAGGATCTCGTTGTACTGCTGATGGGTCAGGACGTCGTTGTTGGGCAGCGCCAGCTGGGTGCGCATCAGGAGGGCGAAGATGCCGCCAATCAGAAAGAAGACGAACGTCGTGTAGAGGTACAGGACGCCGATCTTCTTGTGGTCAGTGGTGGTCAGCCACTCCACGACTCCGGCCAGCGGCATGGGGCGCCGCTGCGGGAGCGCGATCTCAGCAGTTGCCATCATTCCTCCTCGTGGGGCGCTTGCTCACGTCTTCAGCGCCGCGTACCAGCGGTCGTAGTCAGCCTTGCTCTTGACGATGACGGTCACCTGCATCTCGGCGTGGCCAACGCCGCAGAGCTCATTGCATTGCCCGTAATAGGTGCCGGGATGGTCCGCCTGCAGCCAGCCGTGGTTGACCTGTCCCGGGATGGCGTAGATCTGGCCGGCCAGCCGAGGCGCCCAGAAGGAGTGCAGGACGTCCTTGCTGGTGACCTCCAGCCGGATCACCTCGCCGGCCGGGATGGTCAGCGTCCCCGCGACGAAGCCATTCGGGTATTTGTAGGTCCAGGCAAACTGCTGGCCGGTCACGGCGATGGTGATGGGACCCGCCGGGCCGTTGCGCACATAGTCCATATTGGTGAACGTCAGGGTGAAGATCACCAGCAGGACGAGCAGCGGAAAGACCGTCCAGGCGAGCTCCAGCCGGGGGTTGCCGTGGATCTGGGCGGGTTCCGTCTCGTCGCGCCGCCGGTAGCGGATGGCGGCGTACACCAGCAGGCCGCCCACCACCACCAGCACGAACATGGCCAGCCAGAAGACGATCGCGTACACGGAAACGATCCGGCAGGCTTGCGGGCCCGCGCAGTCGAGCGGGCTGACGTCGATCGCAGCAGAAGCGGAGAGGGGCGTCGCCGCCATTACGACCGCTCCTACCACCGTGATGATCGCCGACACTCCCCGGAAGTCTAGTAAGCCCGGCTGACGGTGGTCAAACCGAGCCAACCCGAGTTTCCGGGCGCGGTGGCCTGAGCCCATTATCGGCGGAACAACCACCAGCGCCCCCGGGTCGGCGTCCCGGCGTTGCGTTCCACCGCGGTTAGCCGAGCGTCGTGGATGGACGCGTACCAGAAGACCAGCGCGGCCATGAACAGGGCGATGAAGACCAGCAACGAGACCAGTTCGAGGATCACCGACAGCGAGACCATCAGGCTGCCTCGTGGCCGCCACGCGCCCACCACGTCCGTGGTCACGCCCGGGACGCTGAAGCTGAGCGCAAACAGGGCGATCACCCCCGCCAGGAAGGCGGCCGCCTTCTTCGGCTGGCCGTTGGACAGCTGCCCCAGTCCCGGGATGAGGGAGAGGTAGGCAGCCCGGCGCGGATTCAGGCGTCGGGGTGAGATCGTCGGGGTGCTGGCTGGCTCGACCACGGTCTTCAGAAGTCGGACATTAGCGCTGGGTCATCTTGTAGACGTAATAGGAGGCCAGCAGGAGGGTCGCCAGCGCCCAGATCACGACGAACACGAAGTCGCCCGGGCCGGTCTCACCGAAATTGAGCAGGAATACGGAGCTGAAGATGGGTTAGCCTCCCGCCTTGTGGGCCTTGGTCACGTCCAGCAGGAACTCGCCGTAGATGAGGGCGAAGGTCACCGTGGCCAGGATGATGAAAGCGATGGTAGTGCCCAGCAGATCGCGCCACCACTGCCTCCTCATGACAGCCTCGTGTAGTCCTGCCACAGGCGAATCCAGTGGACCAGCAGCTGGATCTGGGACGCGTTCAGGATGTGCCGGATGCCCCAGGGCGGCATGATGGTGCCCTTGCGGCTGGGGTCGAGGTATCCCAGGTAGATGCACTTCTGGTAGTACTCGTCGTTGAAGAAGCCGAGCCGATCCTGGTCGTTGAGCGGCGGCCCCTTGAGCCCCTCCCCCGTCGCCCCGTGGCACTGGGCGCAGCTGTTCTCATAGAGGTTGGGCGCCTGGTCGAAGACGGCAAAGGGGTTCGGGATCAGGTTGCGGTGCGCGGACGTGACCGTGGTCGCCTGCCGCTGGCCGTTGTGGCAGATGATGCAGCCGCTTTCGTCGATCCCCAGCCCCTTGTACTGGCTGGTGATGAAGCCCGGCAGATTGGCCACCATCGGCTGTCCGGTCTGCGGGTCGTTCACCACTTTGCCGTTCACATCCAGCACGTAAAAGGCCTGGGCGCGAGGATCGAGGCAGCGGGCGCCCGAGCTCGACACCGCCGGGCCGGCCCTGGGGGTCGGGCTGGGGGAGGCGCTCGGCTTGGGACTGGCCGACGCGGCGGGCGAAGCGCTCGCGCTGGGCGATGCGCTGGGGCTGGGCGAGACCTGGGCCGCCGCGACCACCGGGCGGCAGGCCATGGTGTCCTGGCCGTATGCCGCGAAGACCTTGTCGTCGATCACGGCCGGGTGGTTGGGGCCCAGCTTGCGGGCCGCTTCCTGGGGGCCGAGCTTCAGGATGTCCGGCACATGGCAGGTGATGCAGCGCTCCACCTGGTAGTTGCCGTTGACCTTGACCTTGGGAAACAGCTGGTAGACCTGCGGACCGGGATAGGCCACCCCCTCGCTGGCGAAGTATCGCTGTTGATACTGCCCGTAGGGCCGATTGAGCAAGCCGTCCTGGTAGAGGGCGAAGGCCAGCAGGAGGACGAACGCGACGCTGGTCCCCAGGAACCACTTCCCGAGCATCGATTTACCCGCTCCCCAGGACCAGGCCCCAGTTCCAGGTCCAGGCCTCGCCCCGGAAGAAGGTCCCGATCAGCACCAGCGCCACCGCGATCAGCATGTACAGCGTGAACAGGATGATCGCCACCTTGCGCTCGGCCGGCCGCCGGCTCGGATTGCGATCCAGGTAGGGCAGCAGGATCATGAGCACGATTACGAACGTCGGAAAGGCCACGCCCGCCATCAGGGGTGGGAAGCGGGAGAGCAGCTCCTGCAGGCCGAGGAAGTACCAGGGCGCCTTGGAGGGATTGGGCGTCATGCCCGGGTTGGCCCGATTCAGCAGGGGCGCATCTAGCCAGATGGAGACAATCAGCAGGAACACGGTCATCGCCACCGCGGCGATGAACTCCTTGAAGACAAACTCCGGGAAGGACACGATCATCTCGTCCTGGCTGTCGTCCCGGACCGCCAGCGGCGTCTCCGCCCGCTGCAGCCGCCGCCGGGCCTCGATCCGCTCGCGGGCTTCGGTGGCCATGCGCCGCTAGCGTCCCGAGTCCGAGGTTCGTTGAGAAAGTCGCCGAATTTCCAATGGACTTCTGACTCGGGACACTAGAGACCGCCCGAGAAGCCGTCCTTGCGGACGCGCCAGAAGTGCACGACCATGAGTAGGAAGGCGAGCAGCGGCAGCCCGACCACGTGGGCCACGTAGAAGCGGAGCAGGGCGTTGGCGCCGACCACTTTGCCGCCCAGCATAAGGTACCGCGTATAAGGGCCCGCGATGGGCGCGTAGCGGGCCATGTTGGTGCCGACCGTGATCGCCCAGATGGACAGCTGGTCCCAGGGCAGCAGGTAGCCGGTGAAGCTCAGCAGCAGCGTGATCAGGAGCAGCGTGGTCCCGATGGCCCAGTTGAACTCGCGCGGCTTCTTGTAGGCTCCGGTGTAGAACACGCGAGCCACGTGCAGCCAGACCGTGATCACCATGGCGTGCGCCGCCCAGCGGTGCATGTTCCGGATCACGGCGCCGAAGGTGACCACGAACTTCAGGTCGTACATGTCCTGGTACGCGTGCTCGACCGAGGGTACGTAATAAAACATCAAGTACAGGCCGGTCACGGTCAGCACGATGAAGAGGAAGAATGACAGCCCACCCAGGCAGAGCGTGTAGGACATCCGAATCCAGGAGCGCCGAACCCGGACCGGGTGGATGTGCAGGAAGAAATTGGTCAGGGCGGTGCGGGCGGCGATCTTATCGGTGAGGGGCAGGCCATGGCGGAAAAGGCCCTGGACCATCTGGGCCATGACCGAATAGAGCTCGTCCCACGCGGCGCCGAGAACTCTCATTCCTTTGCTTCTCCTCGCTGACGGTTCACGCTTTGAGCCGGAAGTTGCGGTCCACCACGACGGACCGGTCGATCAGGAGCCGGCCGTCTCTGCCCAGCTCAACGCTGACGCGGTCCATCGGGCGAGGCGCGGGCCCGAAGAAGTTGATGGCGTCCCGGAAGTAGCGGCTGCCGTGGCATGGGCACTTGAAACCGGGGAGGATGGGATTGGCCTTGTTGGCCACCTGCCGGGTGTCCGGATCGCGAATGCCGCTGATCCCCTGGGTGACCAGGTCGGAGGTCACGTCGCTGAAGTAGCGTGGCGTGCACCCCAGGTGGGTGCAGATCAAGCTGATGGCATAGAAGCCGTTGGGGTCTCGATTGATGACGACCCGTTTATCCGTCAGCACGGTGGTCGACCCCAGGGCGTAGTCGGTCGGCAGTCCGGCCTTGAAGGCGGCCGGGTCCTCATACAGCACATTGGGGTTGAGAAAGCCGCCCGACCCATCCACCCCGGTCTTGCCCACCGGCGGTGGCCCCAGGCTTTCCCACAGCGCGATGGCGCTACCGACGGTAAAGGCCCCCCAGCCGGCGATGGAGAAAAAGCTGCGCCGGGACATTTCCCGGCTGTCCTCGATGAGGCGCTTGATGTCCTGCATCAGACGAAGGGGTTATGCGCGTTGGGCGTCAATACCGTGGCGAAGATGATGGTCGATGCCATGATGATAAGGAAGAGAAAGGCGACGAGCAGGCATCCGAAATCCGCCTTGATGGCCTCCAGCGCGCCGCGCACCGCACGAGAATAGCAGAGCGCGCAGCCGAGTCTATATCAGGCCCTCACCCGACATGAGCGGGGCTCGGCCGGGGTCAGCTGGCCGCCGCGATCCGCCTCGCCCGGGCGCGCCTCGCCGGCGCGGCCAGCAGCTGGGCGCGCTTGCGCACGTACTCCTGGACCAGGGAGATGACGGTGGCGTGGCTCCAGGTCAAGGGCGAGACCGAGATCGGCGCCCCGGAGTAGGGGTCGAGCTGTTCCGGGAGCACCCCGCTGGGCAGGGCCGCTGCCGCCACCCAATCCAGGATCCGGGCCGCCGCCTCCAGCTCGGTCAGGGTCTTCGCCCGCGCCACCAGCCACTGCGCGTACCACATGGTGCAGATGAACCAGGGGTTGCCGGGGACCTTTTCGATGTCCTGGCTGAGCTTCCAGTAGTAGTCGTCCTCGTAGCGGGCGATGCCGCCCACGGGGGTCTTGCACCACAACCGCTCGTAGACGGCTTCCATGGTGGACGTGATCTTGGGATCGTCGGCGGCGAACATGCCAAAGTAGAAGAGGCCGTACAGACTGCTGTCGATGGTCAGGTCCTTTTCCACGGACCCGTCCTCGGTGAGCACGATGCGTCGTAGGAATCGGTTTCGTTCGGGATCGAACAGGTACTGCTCGGTCGCCTGCTTCATGGCCGCCGCCACCTCGCGGTAGCGATTCTCCAGGGCCGTCTCGCCATACAGGGCGGCGAAGTTGGCCGCGGCCTGCAGCCCGGCCCAGACCGCCGCCACCGTAAAGCTCATGATGCCGCGCCGTTCTTCCCAGAGGTCGTAGCTGGCGTCGGGTAAGCCGGTGTGCGGGTCCCGGTAGCGGGCCAGGAACTCGGCCGACCGCACGATCAGCCCCCGATAGTACGTCTTGACGAACTCGAAATCGCGGTGCACGTCGTAGTGATGCCACAGCGCGAAGAGCACCGCCCCGGTTTCATCCTCCTGGATCGGGTACTGGGGATTGCCGGCGCTGTCGATCCAGGGATGCCAGCTGCTGCCGGGCTCGCCGGCCGGGGTGTACTTGTGCAGGAAGAAACCCTCCGGGGTGACGATGCGGGCGCAGAGGTCGATGAAGCGCCGGGAGACCTCCATGTAGCGGGCCTGGTCCATGGCGTAGGCGACCAGCGCCCCGTCGCGGGGCCACATGTAGCTGTAGTGGTCGCGCGCGTCCTTGACTATGTCGGAGTCGTTGGCGGCCACAATGGCGCCCCCGTTATCCACCTGGGTGCGCACGATCAGCAGGCTGCGCCGGTAGAGGTCCGCCACCTGCGAGCTCAGGTTGGCGAAATCGCGCTCTTCCTTGTTGACCCACGCCGGCCAGTAGGAGCGCGTCCGCTCCAGGAAGAACTCCGGCCCGCGCTGCACGACCATTTCGGCCAGCGCCTGGAGCGCCGTGAAATCCTGGGCGGCCAGCAACCAGTGGTACATCACCGCCGTCCCGCCGGCCGGGATAGTGCCCAGGTGGGCGGCGGCCGTCATGTCCACCGATCCCTGCTCGATGGCGTTGTTCCCGAGCTCGCCATCCTCGGCATCGCGCCAGGTCCCCTGGGCGCCGCCGACGTCCTTCTTGCCGCAGGCGAAGCGGTCCAGCCCGGTGCGGTCGCCGACCTTCTGCGAGACGGCGAAGTAGCGCTGGCCTTTGTAGGCGACCAGCGCCCGGATGGCCGGGTAGTACATCGCCGTGTCGCCGACGCCGATGCCGTAGATCGTCCAGGGGTAGTGAAAGAACAGGCGGACCTCCCGCTCCGGGCCGAGGTTATCGACCCGGACGCGGCGGATGAAGAGGTCGCGGCCGAGATCCACGGCGTCGTTGAAGGTGACGCCAATCTTGAGCTGGGGGTGCTGCAGCCGGACCTCGGTGACCAGCGTGTCCTGCGCGTACCGGAGCTCGCGGCTCCAGGCCGCGTCGTCCAGCCAGACGAAGGCATCACCCGCCCACACCCCAAAGCGGCAGGCGTCGCCGGACGTGTGGTTCTCCTGGCCGACCCGCGGGTAATAGATGTCCCGCAGTTGATAGGCGCGGTCGAAGTTGATCAGGAGCGTGCCATTCCCAATGGGCAGGTCCCGCGGCACGCGTACACCATAGCAGCCGACGTACGATGAATCAGTGGCTACCCGTGAGCGTTCCGATCTGCTGACGGTGTCGTCTCGCCACCGGACCGATGCCATCGATATCACCGAACTGGTGCAGGAGCGGGTGACCGAGGCCGGCGTCGGCGACGGCCTGTGCACGGTCTACGTGGCGCACACCACGGCGGGCGTCTTCATCAATGAGAATGCGGACCCGGATGTGCCGCACGACCTGCTCGCCACGCTGGATCATCTGGTGCCCTGGGAACGGAACTACCGGCACGCCGAGGGCAACGCCGCCGCCCATATCAAGGCCAGCCTGATCGGGACGTCGCAGTCCATCCCCGTGCGCGCCAATCGGCTAGAGCTCGGCCGCTGGCAGGGGATTTTCTTCGCCGAGTTCGACGGCCCGCGAGAGCGCCAGGTTCACGTGAGCGTGATCGGCCGCTAAGAACGGAAGTCGGTCATATCAGGGCGCAGCGGCACCGGGTCGTCCACTTCCCAACAATGGGCGGCCTCGAGCTCCTGCTTGGAGAGCTGCCCGTTCACGTCGGACATCATCGGCGAAGTGGGCGGCCCGAGTGCCCGAAGACCGGGCATCTACCCCCATCTGCAATCGCCCCGGCGAAGGTGTTTCGAATCTGTCGCGGGGCGTAACTACGGCGGTTTAGCCGGTATATACTATTGGACTCTCGGGGCGGGAAGTCGGCGCGAGGCCCTTCATGCAGAGCAGCATCAAATCCGTTGGCACCTATGTGCCGGACGGCGTCCTGACCAATTTCGACCTCGAGAAAATGGTCGAAACATCCGATACCTGGATCCGGGAGCGAACCGGAATCAAGGAGCGGCGAATTGCCGCGCCCACCCAGACCACCACGGATCTGGCCGTGGCGGCCGCTCAAAGCGCGCTGGGCGCGGCCGGCCTGCGGCCCGAGGACACCGACCTGATCGTGCTCGGCACCTCGACGCCGGACTCGTTCTTCCCGTCCGGCGCCTCCCTGGTCCAGCAGCAGCTGGGCGCGCACGGTCCGGCCTTCGACGTGCAGGCCGCCTGCACCGGGTTCCTGTACGCCATCGGCATTGCCGATCGCTTCGTCAGCAGCGGGCAGGCGCGCCAGGCCCTGGTGATCGGTGCCGAAACCCTGACCAAGATTATTAATTTCAAAGATCGGGGCACCTGCGTCGTCTTCGGCGACGGCGCCGGGGCGGTGGTCCTGGGTCCGGCCGTCAACGGGGGCGGCATCAAGTCGTGCGTCCTCCACTCCGATGGGTCCGGGGGCGATCTCATTTACGTGGCGCCCGGCGAGCCCGGCCCGGAGGGCCGCGGCCATGCCGAAATCCGGATGGACGGCCGCAAGGTCTTCCGGTTCGCCACCGAGATCCTGGCCGAGGTGACCCTCGAGGCTCTGGCCAAGGCCGGCGTGCCACTGGAGAGCGTGCGGCTGATCGTCCCCCATCAGGCCAACGCCCGGATCATAGAGGCGGCCGCCAAGAAGTTGGGCGTGGCCCCCGGCGTGATGGCGAACAATATCGCCTGGTACGGGAACACCTCAAGCGCCTCGATTCCGCTGGCCCTGAAAGATGCGGTCGTCGACAACCGGCTGCAGCCCGGCGACCATCTCGTGCTCGTGGGGTTTGGCTCTGGATTGACCTGGGGCGCCTGCGTCATCGAATGGGAAGGCGCGCCGGCCGGCGGCGCCTGAGCCATGTTCCGCCAGAAGCCGCGCTACGTCGCGCTGCCGCAAGCCGCCCGGGCGACAGTCGGTGAGGAAGTCGACCGGCTCAGCTGCCCCAAGTGCGAGATCGCGCTGGAGCCCGCCCGGCTGGAAGCCGCACATCGCGTGTGCTACCGGTGTGGCTACCACTTCCGCTTGCGCGCCGGCGAGCGCATCGAGATGCTGCTGGACCCGAACACCTTCCAGGAGGAAGGCCAGGACGTGGTGGCAACCGACGTGCTGGGCTTCAACGACTCCCAGCCGTATGTCACGCGCATTGAAAAGAGCCGGGCCGAGACCGGGCTGAACGAGGCCGCCGTCTGGGGTGAAGGCGTGATGGGCGGCCATCGGGTGGTGACGGTGGTCCTGGACTTCGCCTTCATGGGTGGCAGCATGGGCGCCGCCACCGGGGAGAAGATCACGACGGCGATCGAACGAGCCATCGACCGTCGGCTCCCGCTGATCATCGTGTCGGCCTCGGGCGGCGCGCGCATGCAGGAAGGCGTCCTGTCCCTGATGCAGATGGCCAAGACCTCGGCAGCCCTGGGCCGGCTGGCGGCCGTGCGGGTTCCGTTTTTTTCGTTACTGACCGATCCCACGATGGGCGGGGTGACGGCCAGCTTCGCCTCGGTGGCCGACGTCATCCTGGCCGAGCCGGGCGCCATGATCGGGTTTGCCGGCTCCCGCGTGATCCAGCAGGCGACCTACGAAACGCTGCCCGATGGGTTCCAGACAGCCGAATTTCTTCTTAAGCACGGGATGATCGACATGGTGGTCCCCCGGGCGGAGCTGCCCGTCACCTTCCGCCAGCTCCTGGACCTCTACGACCATCAAGCGGTTGAGCCGGCTCAGCCGGTGGAGGCACCGACGCCGGCTACCAGGCCGGCGATCGTCCCGTGAGCGCCAACGGCTCTGGACCCGCCAGCGCCTGGACCCAGGTCGAGCTGGCGCGGCATGTCGACCGCCCGTATTCCCTGGACTACATCCAGGCCATCTTTCGCAACTTCACCGAGCTGCACGGCGATCGGCTGTTCGGGGACGATCACGCGTTGATCGGGGGGCCGGCCAGCCTCGATGGCCAGACCGTGATGGTCATCGCCCAGCAGAAGGGCCGCACCACGGCCGAGCGCGCCCTTCGGAACTTCGGAATGGCCAACCCGGAGGGCTATCGCAAGGCCCTGCGGCTGGTTCGGCAGGCGGAGCGATTCCAGTTCCCGATCATCGCCTTCGTGGATACCCCGGCCGCCTTTCCCGGCGCGGGCGCCGAAGAGCGTGGCATCGCCTGGGCCATCGCCGAGAACCTGGTCGCCTTTTCCCAGCTGGCCGTCCCCATCGTGACGCTGGTGGTGGGTGAGGGCGGCAGCGGCGGCGCCCTGGGCATCGGCGTGGGCGACCGGCTGTTGATGATGGAGCACTCGATCTACAGCGTGGCTCCGCCCGAGACCTGCGCCTCCATCCTGTGGCGAGACATCAGCCACAAGGTCGAAGCGGCCGAGGCGTTGAAGCTGACCGCTCGGGATCT
>WNEZ01003213.1_pt1 | contig 24155 bp, 8 predicted proteins | sample 5400521 | NCBI WGS metagenome assembly WNEZ01 (sample SAMN13153339, study PRJNA577476) | soil metagenome | isolation source: 120 cm saprolite under Douglas fir tree site 2 hole 1 replicate 1 | place: USA:California | collected 2015-04-18
CAGTCGATACCGCGATTCATTCGAGATCGATCATTCCGATCCTCCAAGGGAGCGGACGAGATCACTGAGGACAAGTTGGGCCCTGTTGAATGCCTTAGGACCATATTCTTGGCTAGCCTAGTCTTGTCCTCCGGCCCCATTCCTCGAATTGCGTTCTGGAAGCGTGGAAAATCCTACTCATTGGCTGTAACACATGACGTTGAGACCGAGGCTGGTCTGGAGACGGGAGCACCCAGTCTCATTTCTATTGAGAGAAATCTGGGAATCCGATCCACTTGGAATGTTCCAAGCGCCCGATATCCGTTGTCGCCTGGATCGCTAGACATTCTCACACAAACAGGAGAAGTCGGTGCGCATGATACTAAGCACGACGGGAGACTCATATTCCTCGGCTCTGAAGAGAAGGTTCAGCGGCTGAAAGACTGCAAACGAGGGTTGGAGAGCTTGACAGGCCGAGAGGTCAGGGGCTTCCGGTCCCCGCTCTTGCAACACAACGCAGACCTGGCTTCAGCGACGACGAAAGCTGGCTACTCCTACGATTCTTCATGTCCCTCGTGGGAAATTCTATCCCCGACATCCCTCCATTCCCACGGAGTCGGCACAATCTTCCCGCTCGAGTTGTCTGACACTTTGGAGATTCCTGTCTCGCTTCCTCAAGATCACCAGTTAATCAGGGTCGCTGGACTCGAACCGTCATCAGCCGTTGACCTGCTGATTCGTCTCTCCAAATGGATACGAGGTGTCGGAGGCCCATGCGTCCTGCTTGTGCACCCAGACTACGAGCTCGCAATGGGCGAGAACGTGCACGAGTATCAGAGACTTCTGGAGAACTTTGCTTCAGACCCTCAATGCGACATCATGACCCTCAGCGAGATGGCCGACTGGTGGAAGCTTCGAGCGAAGGCGCAATGGCAGTCGACGAACGGACACCCAACAATCGCCGCTCCTGACGGACATGAGGAGCTACAGCCGGAATTAGTTACCGGCTATGGGAGAGACGGCTTTACGAGTGAGACCCTATCTTGACCAGCCTACTCCTCCTCTTATGGATGGCCGTCGGCACCTTACACGTAGGAATCCCCATGGCCTATTTCGGTGCGATGAAGAGGATCGGTTCCAGGAAAAGCTACAACATCACAACCTCACCTGACCCTAAGCCCACAATCAGCATCATCATCCCAACATACAACGAAGCAACAGTCATCAGAGAGAAACTATCCAACATCTCCCTCTCAAACTACCCATCTGATAGGATAGATACGATCGTCGTTGACAGCGGCTCGACCGACAACACCGCCGGCCTCGCAAGAGAATTCTTCGCCAAGAATCATCTGAAGGGACAGGTCGTTGAAGAGAAGAATAGAACAGGAAAATCCGGCGCGCTGAACCTCGGATTGAAGTACGCGCTGGGCGAACTGGTCTGCATCAGCGACGCCGAATGCAGCTGGGACAGGCAAGCCTTGGGAAACGCTGCAAGATACTTCTCAGACCCAACAATAGGGTCAGTCTCCGGAGTCCATCATATCCCAAGCTCAAACGAGACAATGGCCGGGAACGTTGAAGGCTCCTACCGATCAATCTACCGAATGCTGAGAATCACCGAGTCAAAACTCCAGAGCACCCCGATAGGTGAGGGTGAGATTCAGCTCTTTCGTCGTCGAGACTTAACAAGCTTCGACCCGAACGTTGGAGGAGACGACACTTGCGCCGCGCTCTGCATGATCGAGAAAGGCTTCCGGGCCATAAGCGCTGAAGACGTCGTGTTCTCGGATCCAGCCCCACCGGCATGGGGGATCCGGTTTACGCAGAAGATACGCCGAGGACAACACGTGCTCCAAGCCTTCCTGAAACACAAGAAACTCCTCTTCGGAAAGGGCGTTTTCTCGAGGCTAATCTTTCCCATGGAGTTCTTCATCTACGCCATCAACCCAATCATCTTCCCAATATTCATCATCCTAACAGGATGGATAGTGATCAGCAACCTGCTGATAGCGGCTCTAATGGCGATTGGAATACTGATTGTCGTTGCAGTGCCAAGCCTGAGAACCTCTGCCAGCACATACCTCTCGAACAATATTACCATGCTCGCAGCGATAATCCAAGAAGCAAGAGGGAACAAGCAGCTAGTCTGGACGAAGATAGAGGAGAACAGGCGAGGCAAGGAGACCATCGACGCTCCGATGATCACACAATAAAAGACAAACGATGGGTTACCGAAATGTCGCTCAATGTAAGAACTCTTAGAGACCAGCTCAACGCCTTCCTCCTTCTCCAAAGGACCTACAAGAACTGGATCGAAATAGCCACAGACTACATCACAAGAAAACCGCTAAGCAGAGTGGTGCTGAAGGCAGGCAGCTCCATCCCACTAGCAAGAAAGACCTCAAGCCTCTCCCAAGCCCTCCACCACTACCACCGCTGGTACGATCCCTCAATCTACAACCTCATCGGACTAGCGAAGCTCCTGAGCAGAGGATGGAAGATCCGACACATCGACAACGACTACCTTCTACTATCTCCCGAGCCAGGGACGGTGCTCAAGTGCAGACTCAACCAGGGAACGGATATCTCTCTCGTCGCCGAAATCTTCGTTCGACAAGTCTACGGCTCCGATTTCAACCAGAAGGTCGTCGTAGACGTCGGTGCGTATAATGGCGACTCCGCCATCTACTTCGCCAGGAAAGGCGCAAGACTAGTTATCGGACTTGAACCTGACCCCCGAAGCCTCGAGCTCGCGAGAGAGAACATCAAACTAAACAATCTCGAAGACAGAGTAAAACTTCTCAATGTAGCCCTGTCGACTAGAACCGGAGAGTCGAAGCTCGGAGTCAACGCCGAGACCCCCAACATCACCCAGATCGCCGAACCCACCAGCACCGCAGATGACATGTTGGAAGTTCAGACTGTTACTGTCGAAGAGATCATGGAACGATTCGACCTTCAAAACATCGACTTTCTAAAGATGAACTGCGAGGGATGCGAGTACGGAATCATCCGATCCCTACCCCCCGACGCGTTTCAGTCCATAAGCGAGATCATTCTCGAGTTCCATAACGGTCCCCTCGACATACCGAAAATCCTCTCCAAGCACGGGTACACTATCACCATGATAGGTCACAGCTTCGGATACATTACCGCGAAACGCATCTCAAATTGAACCGAGCTAAGACTTCCGTCCGCGATCTATCAGGCCGACTGAGACCGTCGCTGCCGCGATCCTCGCAGCGCAGAATATCGACGATAACCAGCGAGAATGCTCGCGACTATCGCGTACATGCTAGACAGGAGAACGCCGGACGTAGGATTGAAGAAGTAGCCCGCGCCAAGTATTACTCCGAGCCCGATCGAGACCACTACGCTGAGAAATATGCTCAGCAAGATCCGTTCCAAGAGACTGAGCTGGTCTTTCGGAAACAAACTCTGAACGGTGGAGTAGCCAGGCAGGAACCCGAGCAGCTCAAGCCCGAACAGAAGCCTGAGGCTTCCCAAGAGTGGATCCTGCACGTTGTAGCGGACAAGGAATATTTCTACCAGTGAGATCAGAACGGTCGCATAGATCCACCATGAGCTTCTGGTATCGCTCAGAAACCTTGGGAAGGAGTCGAGAGAGACTGGAATCGAGAGATGAATTTCTCCGTCTCGCTGAAGTTCTCGAATAATATTGAGAAGATCATCATCCCTTGAACGAATACCCTCGCTGGCCAGTTTGCTCCTCAGTTCCGCTACCGAGGAGGGATGATACTTCTGAAGAAATTCGATAACCAGCTCCCTCCTTATATTTGTCAAGTTCTCAGGCTCCTCAAACAATTTGAGCTGTGATGAGAACCTTGCGCCCTCGATCCCTCACGCTACTATTCTGCCTGCTAGTCTCTTCAATATTCCTCGTTAACCCGCCACACGAAACTTGGGCGCAATCAAGTGAGCTCGCAACCGCGAGACAGGATTTAGTGCAAGCTTTCCAGTCGATCCAGATAGCGGAGCAGCAAGGAGCCTCCAACACGGACCTTCTTCCTCTGACAACTCAACTCAACACGGCACTTCAGTATGAAGAAGCCGCCGACGTATACTCTCGACAGGGAAACGCCGCTGGTTCGGCCCTTTCGTTGCAGTACGCTCTCCAATCAATCGACATCTCTACGCAGGTTTCCCTCCAGGCTCAGCGTCTAGGCAATACCGCCCAGACGACCTCGCTGTATCGCACGACGCTATCCTATATCCTCGCTATCGTACTAGCTCTTCTCTCTGCAGTGGCGATTCTAGAAGTCAGTCGAATCCGAGGACTTCTGAGACGGAGAAGACTACTGAAGGCGAGGATTGACTACGGAGGGAGAAAACAGGCTGAATAGACTCGCCCCTTTCCTAGTCATCTTCATGTCCCTCACAGCCATTTTCAGCTCTGTAACTTTTTACGCGATGAGCGCTAAGCCGAGCCAGTCCTTCATCGGACTCGGACTATACTCACAGCGAGGACTACAAGGTTACATTCCCAACAGCAACCTCACCATTGCCACAGGTCAAAACCTGAACTGGACTTTCGCGGTCACCAACAGAATGAACCAAGCGGAATTCGTAATGATCATCACACGAATCGGCAACTCATCCACCCTTACCTCGAATGCAACTATGCCCTCAACCACGCTTCCACAACTCGGCGCAACAGAACAGTTCATCAACGATGGAGAAACATCAAGAATCAACTTCAACTGGACGATCGAGTCAAGCTACCAGACCGCAGGACTAACCTATCTCAACGTCTCAATTGACGGTCAACAGAGCGTCAACTCCGCACCAGTGGGCACAGCGTCAGGCAGAAACTTCCGGTTAATCTTTGAACTCTGGACCTTCGACCCGGTCTCAGGCTCTTTCCAGTACGGATACCCAGGACAGACTTCTCAGGTTGGCGTTTGGCTCCAAGTTTGGTTCAACGCCTCATAGATGCTCCAAACTCTCGGCTGTCAGCCTAGATTCCGATTCTCGTACAAACGATCTGTACCCGTCGAATAGACGAGGTTGAAGTTCACAGCCGCCTGGGTCTCGAAAGCGATTTTCAGTTCCAGCAAGACCGTGGACGCGGAGCCAAATCTCAACACGTACAAGTTTTGATAATAGTTCGATACCAGAATGTAGTCTGACGTGTTATCGGCCTGAGTAAAGGTCAGGTTGAACTCGGCGTAGGTGTTAATCTTGACGTACCCGCCAGGACGGTCCGCGATGTTCTTCTGCTCAAGGAGCACGGCGCTTAAGTCGCCGTGGAGCGGAGCATAGAATCTCCAGCCGTACTCCCCAGGATGAGGAAACATCAGAGAGTTTGATGTGAGACCGGCGGCAACGTCAGAGGCGACAAGTGACGACTGTGGCAGATAGTCGAATGAATCCCCTCCATAACGAGCTATCGGCATCAGAATCGAGAAGACGACCATCATAAGAATCAGCCCCGTCCCCACCAGCTTTGCAAGAGGCAACGCGCCCATTCTGAGAACATTTCCACGTTCTAGAAGCGATGCTAGAAGTAGACCCGTAGGAAAGAGGGAGAAGAGATAGCTTCTCTGCAGCACATCTGCATTCGCGAATAATGCGACGGGTATTGTCGCTATGGCGGCTAAAAACAACCCTGCGAGAAGATATTCTCTGGTATGGAATCTCCGGATGAAGAGCAGTAGCGATAGACCGAGAAGCCATACTGAGACAGAGACCGTTTCCTGGATGAGAATGACGGTTTGATAGCTTGGAGCGGGCGTCGTGGGCACGTTAGGAGCACCGTGCGAAATCCCGCCCAATCCAATCGCGAGCGCACCGTTTACAATCGACTCAACCTGAGCAAGCGCGCCCGATGCTACGGCCGTCCACCAGACAAGAACCATTATTGAGAGTGCAAGGAAGAAGGGTCCGATGATCAGGAGGCTTGACTTTAGCGCCCTGATTCTTCCTGTCGAAACGAGCGGCCCGAGGATGAAGAAGGCGACAGTTCCCAGAGCCAGGACGAGCGGAGTCTCCGGATGACTAATCACCAGAATAGGGACGGAGACCAAGGCGATGATAGACCAGAGTCTTCGTCGCGGCTCATCATCAATTATCTTAACGAGGACATAGATGATTCCAACATAGGGGATCAGTTCGATACTCTGAGGGGAGAGATGAAGTTGGAACCAGAGACCGCTAAGAATGAAACCTGAGGATACTGCTGAATATTTCGGGCCGAGCGTTCTGGTAGTCGCATACAACAGAAGAGCCAGAACTGCAGCCAGCACGGCAGGGTAGTATTTGATCAGTTTGAACGGATCAATTCCTGCTATGGCCGTCAACTGCGCGAAGAATGTGTAGGCTCCCGGAAACTGGTACACGTACCAGATGGGCCCGTTGTACCAACCTCCCGAGTTGAGGAGGACTAGCGCGTCTCCTTCATGCTGATAACTATCTAACACTCGAGGGTCCTGATAGACGAAAGATGGAAGCGCGAAAAGATAGAGTGAGAAGAGAACCAGCGCCGATATCTCCAACAGAGTTCTAGCCCGATCCTTCACACGACTACGAATCAGAAACAGACTCAGAGTCGCGAGCAGCCCCAGCCAGTAGGCTAGGGGCAGCTGAGAGACGAAGAAGAATGAGTCGGGAGGAAGCTCGGCTATGTGCACAGTTGCCGCAGTTACGAAAAACAGGGAAACGGAGACCGTCGCTAAAGCGATAATGAGGATAAGACTAGCCAGATCCAATTGACCTTCCGAGTCCCCTGGTCCGACGAGCAATTGCCCTTTTGAGGGCTCAGACCGAAGCGCGACCCGTGATCTTGACGCGTTCGTTGGCGACCCGGTATTCCTCATCGAGGTCCGATTCACAGGCTTTGGAATGCTGTGCGATAAGGTTTCTCCAAACGGGACAAAAAGCCGCTTATCAGTTCCAGGAATCTGATTCAGACCCAGCCGTATGAGCGGCTACCTTGATACCAGAGCACTCGAGCGGACTGCTGATAAATCGCAACCACAACTCCGGCCGCGATTCCGCCGATTCTCATCTAAACTTCCCAAAGCTTACGCAATCAGATGACTGCGAGATAGCCCTGTCTTGACACCGATAGCCAGAGGCGACTCAGAGTCACATTGGTTTTCGGACCATTGTCAAGCGTTATAAACTGTAAAGGACTATAGTATCCTTGTCGAGCGATGGAGACGACAAGTCTCTCTAATCCCAGCAGCTATCGAGAATCTCCAGAGAGGTTAAGGGAATGGGTCTTCCTTGCCCTACTCTTGAATTCTCCGAAAGGTTCACCGATAGTGGTAGCTGCGGGCGCTTCGAGATCCAACCTTTTTTTCAGCAGCATGTACGGGGCCAGCGCGCAGCCCAACTTTGGGCTGAAGCCTAGAAACGCCTTCGACAAATAGCCGTAGCTATTCGCGACTATACCGTTCTCTCCAGAGATGGACATCAGAATAGTGAACAAGTTGGAGCCGAATACCAGCCCACATGATGATCCACGTGAAGATCGGCTCATGAACCGGGATCGACAGTAATTCGGTTCAGCGTTGCCTTTCTGAACCTTCAGGGTATATTTGATCTTGCCGGGGAACTCGCTCAACAAACAGAGTCTGGTTCTTCGCTCCGACACTGAACGAATCCCTCGCCGTTAGCGCAGGGAAACCGAATCCAATAAAGTGAGTTGAAAAAGAAGTGAGAGTAATTCAAGAGCTAGATCGGAAAGTACTCGCAGGGGTCTTTGTGGCCCTCTCAGTCGGTATCATCCTTCTCTCCTTGCCCGCAACGGCATCTGCCGCTCCCACGGGCAGCAGTTTCGACCATATTGTGATTATCGCTATGGAGAACCAGAACTATGGATCAGTAATAGGCTCCAGCTCAGCCCCCTTCATAAACAGCCTCGCCAAACTGGGCACCACCATATCCAACTACCATAGCTACGGCCAAAATATCGGCGGATGCTCAGCCGGATGTTACGAAGCTTTCACTTCCGGCCAACAGGCTCACTCGGACAGTTGGTGTCCTAGAGCATCAAGCCCTTGCTACACAATCTCGAACATAGCCGACCAGCTTCAGACGGGGGGGCTGACGTCAGCAATGTTCTGCGAAGACGGTTGCCCCCGTGGGGCGGATCACTTTCCCTGGATAGCGTATACGTCAACTTGGAATAGTTGCCTCGCGGCCTCGGGAGGCATATCCTGTAACGGTCAGACCGGCCCTGATGGAAACCTCCTCTACAACAGCCAGTCCAGTGGAGGAAACACGGCGTTCATCAACTATCTCAACTCGGCCAGTCCAGCCAACTACATCTGGTTCACACCAACAGATTCTCACAATATGCATGATAATTCAGTGTCGACGGGTGACGCTTACTTGCAGACCCTGCTGGTCGGGACGGGTACACTCAGCAGTCCATCCGCGACCTCTGTTCTTGGAAGTAGCCTTCTCAAAACTCCCGGAACTTTTCTCTACCTATGGTGGGACGAATATGATCCCAGCCCGAACGTCGAATACGGTAGCATGATCAAAGTCGGATACACATCCACGGGCGGTTATACCGAGTACAACAGTCTTCACACCATCGAGGCAAACTGGGGACTCCCATACATTACGAGCGTAGTCTCAGGAGACTCATCGATGTCTGATATCTTTGGATCGATCCTTCCTCTCCCGCTCTCAGCAAGCTTCACCTATCTACCAGCAACACCAATCGCCTCCACTCTGGTCAGCTTTACAGCGGTTGGGACAGGGGGCACGCCTCCCTACACCTACTCGTGGTCCTTTGGTGATGGTGCGACCAGCACCGGCCTAACTACTAGTCACACCTACAGTACGACAGGGAACTACACTGTCACGCTTACCGTGACAGACTCAGTTGCTGGGTCAGCCAAATCCACTCAGACCGTCAAAGTCACCCCAGTACCAGCCCTCGCCGCAAGCTTCAACTTCAGCCCAAGCCAACCAACATCCGGCCAGTCCGTAACGTTCAGTGGCACTGCAGCCGGAGGAATATCTCCATACAGTTACAGCTGGAAATTTGGGGACGGAAGCACCAGTACTAGCCAGAACCTCTCACACATATTTAGCACGTCAGGCACCTTCACAGTCGCACTCAACGTGACCGACACAGCACTGACCCACGTCCAGACATCGCAGACCATCACGATCTCTCCTCCTGGCGCATTGACCGCAACCTTCACTATCAGTCCGGTTTTGCCGATTTCGGGTCAATCAGTAACCTTCACTGCGACTGCAATCGGTGGAACCAGCCCATACAGTTACAGCTGGAACCTTGGAGGGACTAGTAAGACAGGTAACCCGGTATCTCAGTCCTTCACGAACGGAACGTACACTATCTCTTTAACCGTCACGGATAGCGCGGCTAAGACGTTCACGACCTCCCAGACACTCACCGTCCTGCCCAGTGCCGGGACAACCTCCGTCCCCGTCCTGATAGGATGGGGCGGAATCAGACTAGACGAAGCAGCTGTCGGAGGAGGCGTTCAACAACCCCCAACATCCACCCCCTCCCTGGTATTCCCAGGAGAATCCGCGACGAACATGGAACTCCTCCTCATCGAACTCAAAGCAATGGGATACAACACAGTCAGAGTAAACTTTGATCCATCATGCACCGGTTCTCAATACATGAGCGCATATAGCGCAACTAATCTCCAACGAGCAATAACGATAGCTCAACACTTTGGCTTCTGGATCCTCATCGACTATCATGGCTATTCAGAAGTGTTCAACTCATCGACTGCCACCTGTTGGCTAAACTTCTGGTCAGGAGTCACGAACCAGTTCAAGAACAGCTACAGCCAGATTATCTGGGAACCACTCAACGAGCCTTGCTACGATGCCTCCGCGTGCGATGGCAATAGCACGAACAACAATATGTGCTCGGGAGCCTCAGCCTGCGTAACTACTCTGTCTCAAGAATATCAGTTGTGGATCGATCAGACGAGAGCTCAGGGCGACACTCACTGGATTGTCGTTCAGAACATCTGCAGCTACGGCTGCTCACTGAGCAACTGGGCAAGCGGATTCCCAACCGTCACGGATCCCTTGGGCAAGTCTCCCATGGGAAAGATATTCATCAGTCTACACAGCTACATGGGCTATTCGTCGAGTAACTGGAATAACGCCACCGCGGATTCAACGGCCCAGCAGTATTACCAAGCAGTCCTCTCAGGCATGACTGCATCAGGATGGCCGGCACTGAATACTGAGGGGGGAGCCGACCCCTTGTGCACAAGCTGCGCCCCAGACAAGATCCTGACAGGAAGCGCAGGATACACAACCGTAACGTTCCACTTCATTCAGGCACTGACTAACCTTTACGATAGCAATACACCGCAGAGAATTAACTGGATCTGGTGGCCGGCCGGCAGCTGGACAGACACGCCCAACGCCGGAATCTACGGCGCAATGCAATGCGCCAGCAACCCGCCCGGATGGGGCTGTCTACTCAAATTCCTGAGCCTGGGTCCACCGGCACCCGACTTCACTCTGACCGCAACAAGTCCGGCGGGAGCGAACGCACGCCAATCTACCAGCTCAACAATTACAGCGGTCGCTCAGAATGGGTTTACTGGAACAATTACTATCACCGACACTCCTCCCTCGGGCTTGACTTGTGGCTCGATTAGCCCTAGCACTATTTCGACCTCCGGTACCGCTACCGTGTCGTGTAGCTCGAACGTTGCAGGAACCTACCTCCTCACGATAATTGGGACCAGCGGAGCTCTAGTTCACGTCACAATTGCTACGTTCAACTTCCAAGACTTCCGACTTAGCTCCACTTCACCCGCCGCGGTCTCTCCCGGATCCTCGTCAGTCTCCACAATTTCGCTAGCCGCAATAAATGGGTTCGGTGGAACAATCACGATCACTGACGCAGTGCCTTCGGGACTAACATGCGGCTCTTTGAGCCCAAGTAGCGTGACTGGTTCTGGGACTGCGATGCTTTCGTGCAGTTCAGCGAGTCAGAGCGTTTACTCTGTAACGATTAGCGCGGTGAACGGCGCAATAACTCACACCTCGACAGCTTCGTTCACATTCGGGATCCCTCCGGACTTCACAATATCAGCCTCTTCACCGTCAAGTGTCAATGTTGGCTCATCAGCCACCTCGACCATTACGATTGGTTTGATTCACGGGTTTACCAACACGCTGACGCTGACTTCGACCGTCCCCTCAGGGCTTAGTTGCAGCTCGATTACGAAGACCTCATTCACCAGCAACGGAACAGCAACGGTCTCATGCACTTCCACGATTCCAGCAACCTACTCTCTAACCATAACTGGGACAAGTGGAACGCTGATTCACACCGCGACTTCGACCTTCACTTTCCTCGGAACTCATGTCGCTCCAATCCTTAGTCTTCCCTCAACGCAGACCGTCAGCGCACTCTCGACTCTAACCTTCACAGTTAGCGCAACAGATACATCAACACCCGCTCCAGTTCTAACCATCTCTGGATCCCAGCTTCCTACCGGAGCCTCCTTCTCAGGCGCATCAGGAATCGCCCCGAGCGGAACTTTCACATGGACACCCTCACAAGCCCAGACTGGAACCTTCACAGTCACATTCACCGTCACCGACGGCGTAACTCCTATTCAGGGCTCCGTAGTCATAACCGTCATCCTAGCCGGCCAGTCTCTCACTCTTACCGTACCAGGAGCTCAGTCAGCAACAGTCGGCACGGCTCTTAGCTTCGTCGTCTATGCGAGAAACCCGCTTGTCCCGACAGCAGCCGTGAACGTTACGGCGGTAGGGCTAGCTCCCAACATGGCCTTCGACCCGGTATCAGGGACCTTCACTTTCACCCCGTCTCAGAGCCAGGCGGGGCAGACATTTGTCGTCAACTTCACCGCAACTGACAAGACCAATCCAGCAGCATCAAGCAACCAGTCAGTAGCAATACATGTCGCAAATAGTTCCGGATCTCCTGCGGGAGGATTCTGCCTCAACTGCATTCTCCCGAGGGGATTCTCCCTCACGATGTGGCTATTCATCATCGGTGGCTTGATAGGAGTAATATCATCAATCGCCCTCCTAAACATCAGGGCGCACGCGGAACTCGCGGGAGCACGAAGAAGACATCACAACCAGACGGGCGTTCGACACGGCCACACAGCCCAGACTCATTCCGAGAAGGTAATGACCATACAGCACCACTATCGGAATCCGATTCATAACTACGAAGACAACTAGTAAGCTAACGCGACTAATTCTGTTAAGAAAGTTTCTCGAACGTCTAGGGCTTTCTTCTGGGCATCTGAATTCTTCTGAGGACTAGGGCTACTAGAACAACTGCCAAGAAACCTACTATGCCAAACACTGAGTAGGTTAAGATCGGCAGGGGAGCAGCTTTGCTCACCGGGGATACATGAATCGTCACCTGGGAAATGGTGACCGCACCATGAGCGTCGGTAGCAGTGAAAGTTACTTTGTAATCACCTGGAGCTTGAGAGTCTGTGGGAGTCCACGAAAAGACTGAGGATGCAGACGCGGCGAAACACCGGGTCGACCCGAAAGTAGCGCCCGCAGGTAGGATGCCGGATGATGACAGAGTCACGCTGTTGCATCCCCCAGCGCCTGTTGCATTGACGATGAAATGGATCGTCGAGCCAGCGTTTACGGTCTGCGGCCCGGGCACAGATAGTGTCGGTGGCGCAAAAACAGTCAGAGTTTGACAGCTGCCGACCGCAGGATTATTGTTTGTGTCACCGCTGTAACTGACAACCCAGCTGTAAGTACCTGCTGCGTCGAATTTTTGCGACGCTGAGTTTGGAACCGAGCCATTCGTAACTGAGACCGCCGAACCTACCGTGGTAAAGGTTCCTGCACATGTCGAGCCAGAGTAGAATCCGTAAGTCACGCTGCCCCCGGCCTTGTAACCACCTGTCAGCGTAGCCGTGTCCGTAACACTGCTGCCGGCAACAAGACTGTTGGGTGAAAGAGTTCCAGCAATTGTCGGACTTGCCTTCTTGACGGTTAGGGACACGTTGGAAGTGACAACTTGAGAAGGCGAGCCACTGTCGCTTACCCTTAGCTCGAAGGACCAAGAGCCCGCCGTGGACAGGACCCCGGTAGAAGAAGTGGGTTTGTCACCTGCGATGCAGGAGAACGGCAATCCAAGATTGCTATAGCTGGCGGCGCCCGGAGCTTTCTGAAGCCACTGACAAACGTAGGCAGAGGTGCCGCCGCTGAAAGAGGTTGCAGTAGTAAGAGTCGACGACTGTCCAAGATCTTGCGAAGTCGGGTTGATAGAGATCGCGGGCAATGAGAGAGCAGCGTTCACAGTAACGGTGACAGCGCCAGATGTGACGGGGATAGGTGAACTTGGGCTGTCCGTGACTTCGAGCTCGAAGGACCATGTTCCGATGGTCGCAAGAACCCCTGTCGAAGTGGAGGCAGAGGATGTACATACCGAAGAGCTGCCCAAGTTGCTGTAGCTGCCAGCGCCTGGGGCCTTCTGGAGCCACTGACAGGTATAAGGCGCGACACCACCGCTGAACGTTGCGGAAATAGTCGACGACTGCGCAGAATCCACCGCTGATGGTGTGGTGGAGGGCACAATTATAGTGAGCACCGGGCTGACGCTTACCAAGGCGGGCACGGAAATCACGGCGGATGAAGGAGTACCGGCCGACGAATCGGTCACAGCATAGCAGTAGTATGAGTTTACGGTTGGCGTCACCAATAGAGTGGCTAATGCGCCAAGCCCAGCGCCAGAGGGACAAGATGGGCTCGTGGCTGAGTACCACTGGTAATGGTAAGGCGCGGTTCCTCCAGAAGGATTCGCCATCAAGGTAATCGACTGACCGTAATCGATTGCAGGGGAAGCAGGAGTAACCGGGCCGGCCGCCAATTGCGTGTCTACGATTACGGTGTCGCCGGGGGAACATTCTGAGACAGGTGGATTTGCAGAATCAGTTACCTTGTAAGAGTAGGTAGTATTAGACGCAGGCGAGGCAGTGTATGCTGACGAAGTGGCAGATGGAATTGAGGCTGTGCAAGTTCCATCAGAGTACCACTGGTAAGAAAGTCCTGGAGTGCCTCCCGAAGCTTGGCTTGTCAAAACGATCTGTTGGCGGGGTAACGGATCTCGCAGCAAGAGTAGGATTGACCTTGACAGTGTCTCCGGATGAACACAGTGAGACGGGCGAGTAGGCCGAGTCAGTCACTCTGTACGAGTAGGTCGTTGCAGATTGAGGTGAAGCACTGTAAGTTGAAGAAGTCGCGCTGGGAATCGCAGTCGTACAAGCTCCTCCCGTAAACCACTGGAACGAATATGGTGTCGTTCCACTGGACGCCGTTGACGTCAACGTGATCGACTGCCCATTGTTGATAGTCGGACCTGAAGGCGTAATTGGACCTGCCACTAAAGCAAGGTTTACAGTAACTGTGTCTCCTGATGAGCACGCGATTCCCGCTGGACTACCCTGTGAGGAGTCGGTCGCCTTGTAAGAGAAGGCAGTCGTTGACGTAAGTGTGACTGAATAGGTTGACGAGGTTGCTCCCGGGATTGGAGCCGCGCATGTGACATCCGAATACCACTGGTAAGCGAGCGGGGAGCTGCCTCCGCTAACGTGTGTCGTGAGAGTGATCAACTGCCCACTGTCGATTGTGGGCGAAGATGGAGTGACGGCCCCTGCAACTAGGGCGGAATTGACGGTGACAGCGTCACCCAGCGAACAAGCTGAAGATGGACTGTAGGCAGAGTCAGTCACTTTGTATGAATAGCTAGCGGTAGACAGAGGCGAAGCCGTGTAGGTGGACGAAGTAGCGCCGGGTAAGAGTGCTGTACACGAGCCGTCTGAGTACCATTGATAGGAGAGGAGAGCGGTGCCACCCGATGCGTGAGATGCCAGGACAATGCTTTGGCCGGCATCTATCGTAGGCGAAGATGGGCTGGGTATTCCTGAGACAAGTGAAGGGTTGACAGTGACAGTGTCACCAACTGAACATTGCGATGCCGGAGAATTCGCGGAGTCGGTCACCTTGTAGGAATATGTTGCGGTAGGAATACGTGACGCGTTGTAAGTTAACGAAACCGCAGACGGAATTGAGGTAGTGCATGTTCCATCAGAGTACCACTGGTAAGAGTAAGGCAGAGCTCCACCTGATGGATTGGCCGTCAAAGTGATGCTCTGACCACTGTCTATTTTTGGAGAAACAGGCGTGATAGCACCCGCCACTAGTCCAGTAACGACAGTCACCGTGTTCCCGACAGAGCATTGTGAAGCGGGCGCGAAGGCGGAGTCGGTCACCTTGTACGAATAGATACCAGTTACAGTTGGCGATGCCGCGTATGTTGACAGAGTGGCTCCGATAATAGATGCGCCACAGGTTCCATCAGAATACCACTGATAAGATAGCGCCGATGTACCCCCTGACGCATGAGACGTGAAGGTAATCAACTGACCGCTGTCAATCGTTGGATTTGAAGGTGTGATCGGCCCAGCGATCAAAGCTGGGTTGACGGTGATAGTGTTACCAGCCGAGCATGCTGTAGCGGGGGAATAGGCAGAATCAGTTACTTTGTAACTGTAGATAGAAGTGGACGCGGGCGACGCTGTGTATGTTGAAGACGCGGCTAATGGAATTGAGGCCGTACATGCTCCATCTGAGTACCATTGGTAAGAATAGGGGCTGACTCCACCTGAGGGTTTGGCTGTAAGCGTGATTGATTGACCATTATCGATCGATGGCGAGGATGGAGTTATCGAGCCGGCAACTAGGGCGGAGCTCACGACGACAAGGTTAGTCACTGAGGTTGCGCTTGCCGTCAGGGTGCCGACTGAACTGTCGGTTACTCGGTAACAATAGTACATCAACGACGTGGGAGAAACTGTCTGGGTTGAGAGAGAGCCCAACAGTGTATTATCAGAGGAGCAGCTAGCACTTGATCCCGAATACCATTGGTATTGGTAAGGTGTGGTGCCGCCTGACGGGTTGGCTGTTAGAGTGATCGACTGACCGTTATCGATACTAGGACTTGATGGTGTGATCGGACCGGCTGCGAGAGCCGGGTTTACATTGACCAATAAGGCGGCAGAAGTTACACTCACTGCTGGGCTGCCGGTCGAACTATCGGTTACAGAATAGCAATAGTATGTGCTGGTTGTGGGCGACTGGGAGAGGGTAGCCGTTGCGGCTAGAGGTGTCCCTGGACATACTGGGTTTGCGCTTGAGTACCACTGGTAGTGGTATGGACCTGTTCCCCCCGATGGATTCGCCGTAAGAGTGATCGATTGCCCGTTGTCGATAGCGGGGGAAGCTGGTGTAACACCGCCGGCTACTAGAATGGGACTGACCGAAACGAGGTCCGTCTGGGACGACTGAGTAGAAGAGGATGCGTCAGTCACTGTGTAGCAATAGTAAGTGTTCGCCGAAGGAGACACAGTTTGCGTTGCCGCGGTTCCCAGCGCAGTTGTGTCAGAGGCGCATGTGGCGCTTATGCCCGAATGCCATTGGTAGGTGTATGGCGTGGCTCCGCCTGATGGATGAGCTGCGAGTATGATACTTTGACCATTGTCGATGGACGGAGGACTCGGTGTTATGCCGCTGGCTAGTAATGCAGGAACGACCGTTACCGTATCTCCGACCGAGCACTGTGGTACGGGCGAGAAGGCGGAATCTGCTGCCTTGTACGAGTAGGTAGTGGTCGATGTCGGGGATGCGGCGTAGGTTGATGAAGTCGCTCCAGTTATTGATGCTCCGCATGTCCCATCCGAATACCATTGATACGATATTGGAGGCGTGCCACCTGACGCGTGAGATGTGAAGATGATCGATTGGCCATTATCAATGGTCGGATTGGATGGAGTGATTGCGTTGACGATGAGAGAAGGATTGACTGTAACAGTGTCGCCTGCTGAGCATTGCAGGCTCGCCGGAGTACCCTGCGATGTGTCACCCAGCTTGTAAGCGTAAGGTGTGGTCACCCCAGGTGAGATCGTGAGGACTGATCCAGTCGCCCCGCCAATGACGGTCGTACAGCTGCCATCGGAGAACCATTGGTAAGAGTAGGGTGCAGTCCCACCTGATGGGCTAGCGGCTAGTGTGATTAATTGTCCATTATCGATTGTGGGAGCGGAGGGAGTAACCAAACCTGCCACCAGCGGTGAGTTGACTGTGACAGTGTCACCTGGTGAGCATTGAGGTGGTGACCCTGAGTCTGAAACCTTGTAGGAGTATGTTGTGGTCGAAGTAGGCGATGCGAGGTAAGATGACAAACTCGCGGAGGAAATAGTAGTTGCACAGGCACCGTCGGAGTACCATTGGTAGGAGTAAGGTGCGACTCCACCGAATGCGTTTGCTGTCAATGTGATCGACTGCCCAGCGTCAATCGCCGGCGCACTAGGGGCTATGGCACCCGCAGACAGGGCTCCGTTCACGGTAACACTAGCGGTACTCGTGACAACTTGGGAAGGCGAGCCACCGTCCGATACCCGCAACTCGAAGGACCAGATCCCAGATGTCGACAAGGTGCCAGTCGAGACAGTTGGCTTGTCACCTGCAATACACGCGAACGAACTTCCAAAATTCCCAAAGCTCCCATCTAATGGTCCCTTCTTCAGCCACTGACAAATGTAGGGACTCGTTCCGCCGGTGAAAGAACTGGTTGTAGAAAGTTGTGAACTCCCTCCAGCGCCAATAATTGCCGGATTGGCCGTTATTGTGGGCGGTGTGAGGGCTGGATTCACTGTTATGGTGATCGGGTTGGACGTGATGATCACGGACGGAGACCCGGTGTCGCCGACTTGCAGCTCGAAGGACCAAGACCCGACAGTCGCGAGTACTCCCGTTGAAGTAGAGGTCGGTGACGAACAGGCGGAGGAACTGCCCATATTGGTGTAGGCAGTCGCACCCGGAGCCTTCTGAAGCCACTGGCAGGCATATGGAGACGTCCCCCCGGTGAATGCCCCGGACAGAGTTGCCTGTTGACCCGTGTCGAACGCTGATGATGTCGCAGTAGGAGCACTTACTGAGAGTGCTGGATTGACGACTACCGTGCTAGGTGAGGCGGTCTGAAGTGTGACGGGCGAAGAAGCACCGTCAGCGACGGAGGCGCAGTAGCTCGCAGTGATTGTCGGTGACTGTGTGAATGAAGTAGTCGTCCCGGTGACCCCAGTGTTCTGGCCAACCTGTACCAGACCGATACAACTGCTCGATGCAGTGCTCGTGTAAAGCGTCACGGTGTAAGGCGAGGTCCCGCCAGACCATGAAGCGGTCACTGAAGTTGACTGCCCGGAGTCTATGGGCGAGGTTGCTGTAAGAGGCGTAATAGCGAGAACAGAGTTGACGGTAACGAGATTAGTCAGAGAGGTCGCGCTCGTCGCAGGGTTGCCGGCCGAACTGTCCGTTACCCTGTAGCAGTAGTACGCCGATGAACCTGAAGACACCATTTGCGTTGATAATGTGCCCAAAGGTGCTGTATCCGACGAGCAGCTAGAACTCGTTCCGGAATACCATTGGTAAGAATATGGTCCAGTGCCGCCTGATGGGTTCGCAATTAGAGTGATGCTCTGGCCACTATCAATCGTAGGGCTCGATGGACTGATCGCTCCAGCTACCAATACTGGATCGACCATGACCAAGTCGGTGATCGAGAACTGACTGGCGTGGGTGAAAGCGGAGTCCGTCACACTGTAGCAGTAGTATGTGTTGGCAGCGGGCGACACGTCCTGGGTGGCGGCTGTGCCAAGTTGAGTCGTGTCTGAAGAACAGCTTACACTCGCACCCGAATACCATTGGAACGCGTATGGCGGAGTACCTCCTGATGGGTTGGCGATCAGCATGATACTCTGGCCAGCGTCTATTTTCGGAGAAGCTGGCGTCACAGAGCCAGCTACCAGCGCCGAACCTACGGTGACCGTGTTACCGGACGAGCAGCGTGAAACTGGCAAGAATGCGGAGTCAGTTACTCGGTAGGAGTATGTCGTTGAGGACGTGGGTGAAGCACTATAAGTTGAAGATGCGGCACCGGGTATCACGGTCGTGCAAGCTCCACCTGTAAACCACTGATACGAATCGGGCGTGGTTCCGCCCGAAGCTGCTGATGTCAGAATAATGGATTGGCCATTGTCGATGGTGGGACCAGACGGCGTAATGGATCCCGCCACCAATACGGGACTGACTGTGACTACGTCATCAGCTGAGCACGCGGATGCGGTCGGACTGCCTACCGAAGAGTCGATCACTCTGTAGGAGTATGAGGTAGTCGACGATGGTGATGCAACAAGCGTGGATGATGTTGCCCCAGAAATCTGACTACTAGCGCAACCGGCCGCTGCAAACCACTGGTAGTTATACGGGGACGTACCAGCGGATGGGGCTGAGGATAGAGTGATTGACTGACCGTTGTCAATCGTTGGAGAAGCGGGGGTAATCGCTCCTGCTACGAGTACGGGGTTAACGGTGATAGTGTCGCCAGGTGAGCATTGAGATGCCGAAGCGAGATCAGTCACCTTGTAGGAGTATGTAGTAGCTGCAGTAGGCGAAGCGCCGTACGATGACGATGTAGCCGAGGGGACCGGGGTATTGCACACTCCATCAGAGTACCATTGGTACGAGTAGGGTGCGCTTCCACCAGATGGATTCACGTTGAGCATTATCGACTGGCCAGAGTCAATCGTTGGCGCATTGGGTGATATCGGCCCCGCGGACAAGGCGCCGCTGACACTGACTGTATCGGCTGGTGAACATGAGGAGGCTCCGGGACTGCCTTGCGATGAGTCAGTTACCTTGTAGGAATATGTCGTCGTTGATGTTGGGGAAGCAGTATAGGTTGCTGAGGCCGCTCCGGCGATCTGGTTGCCATTCGGGCAGTTAGCCGCCGAATACCATTGGTAAGCGTATGGCATGGTTCCACCAGATGGATTAGCGCTTAGAGTAATCGATTGACCCGTGTCTATCGAAGGAGCTGATGGAGTGACAGCGCCGGCCACCAACGCAGGATTGACATTTACGACATCAGCCGGGGAACACTGCGAAACCGGTTGGAATGCAGAGTCCGTGACCGAGTATGTGTATGAAGTCGTCACTGAAGGCGTGGTCACATATGTTGACGATATTGCTCCAGATATCGCCAAGCTGCAGGTTCCATCTGCGTACCATCGATACGAAATCGACGGTGTCCCTCCGGAGGCATGAGCCGTCAGGGTAATTGATTGGCCCGCGTCGATTACGGGCGCCGAGGGAGTCACTGATCCCACGATTAACGCTGGACTAACAGTAACTGTCTCGGTGGGCGAACAGGCGGAGGCTGGCGACTGCGCGGAGTCCGTAACTTTGTACGAGTAGCTTGTGGTTGAGGCGGGGGAGCTTGTGAATGTAGAGGAGGTCGCTCCGGATATTGCTGTGACACATGTGCCATCGGAATACCATTGATACGAAAACGGAGACGTACCGCCGGATTCGTGTGAGGTCAAAGTAATGGACTGACCGTTGTCGATACTTGGGTTGGCCGGCGTTATCGCTCCCGCAACGATGGCAGAATTGACCGTGACAGTATCTCCTGGAGAGCATTTCGAGATGGGGCTGAAGGCGGTGTCGGTCGCCTTGTACGAATACGTGGTGGTGAGAGTCGGTGATGTGGTGTAGGCTGATGATGTCGCTGAGGAGATTAGAGTATTGCACAAGCCATCAGAATACCACTGGTAATTGTACGGGGTTGTTCCGCCCGATGGGTTGGACGCTAATGTGATGGGCTGACCACTGTTTATGGATGGACTAGCTGGGGTGATCGCGCCAGCAACGAGGACTGTATTGACTGCGACTGTATCGGCGCTAGAGCATTGAGATGTTGGCGAATTAGCTGAATCTGTTGCTTTGTACGAGTACGAAGAGGTGGAACTTGGAGTTGCAGTGTATGTCGACGATGTTGCGCTAGCTATTGCAGTTGTGCAGATCCCGTCTGAATACCATTGGTAGAAGAGTGACGGAGTTCCTCCTGATGCGTGAGACGTTAGGATGATGGACTGTCCACTGTCGACTGTGGGATTCGCCGGGGTGATAGCTCCAACCACCAGTGCAGGATTGACAGTTACAAGATCTCCAGCCGAACATTGTGAGGCGCTCGGCGAGGCCTGAGAAGAATCGGTCACCTTGTAGGAATACGTTGTTGTTGAGGTTGGCTGAGCTGAATAGGTGGATGAAGTTGCTCCGGAAATCAGACTTGCAGTTGCGCAGTTTGCGGCGGAATACCACTGGTAGGAATAGGGTGTTGTCCCTCCCGAGGGATTGGCGGTAAGGGTGACTAACTGCCCATTGTCAACTGTGGGGGCAGATGGAGTTATAGAACCAGCCACCAACGCGGGGTCAACGGTTACCACGTCGGTTGGAGAGCATTGAGAAACCGGTGAATGCGCCGAATCCGTTGCCAGGTATGCATACGTGGTTGTTACGGAGGGCATGGTCACGTATGTTGATGAGATTGCTCCAGATATCGCCAAGCTACAGGTTCCATCTGAATACCATTGATACGAAATAGGAGAGGTCCCTCCTGACACGTGAGAAGTCAGAGTGATTGATTGACCGGCATCAATCGTTGGTGCTGATGGTGTCACTGCAATTGCAATTAGAGCCGGGTTGACAGTAACAGTGTCAGCAGGGGAACAGGCTGAAACGGGCGTCTGGGCAGAATCCGTAACCTTGTAAGAGTAGCTGGTTGTTGCGGTGGGTGAACCTGTGAATGTAAACGAGACCGCTCCAGGTATCGGAGTGCCACAAACGCCATCGGAGTACCACTCGTACGAAAGTGGAGGCGTGCCACCCGACACGTGTGAAGTCAAGGTAATGGATTGACCGCTGTCGATGGCAGGGTTGGCTGGTGTAATCGCTCCCGCGGCAATTGCAGAATTGACCGTAACGGTGTCTCCTGCAGAGCACCGCGATACTGCTGAGGAGGCTGCATCGGTCACCTGGTAAGAGTACGTGGTGGTGAACGTTGGTGTGGTAGAGTAGGTTTGAGAAACGGCTGATGAGATTGCGTTGCTGCATGTGCCGTCGGAATACCATTGGTAACCGTAAGGCGTTGATCCCCCTGAGGGGTTAGCTGTCAAGGTGATCGACTGTCCGCCGTTTATCGCTGGGGCAGCTGGCGTGATGGCTCCTGCGACAAGAGCCGGATTGACAGTTATTGTATCGCCGCTCGAGCATTGAGATGCGGGAGAAAATGCCGAGTCAGTTGCCTTGAATGAGAACGTGGAGGTGGAAGTCGGTGAGGCGGAATATATCGATTGGGTGGCGCTTGGTATGGCGGTCGCACATGATCCGTCAGAATACCACTGGTAGGATACAGAAGGTGTGCCTCCTGACGTGCGAGATATCAGAGTGATCGTTTGACCACTATCTATGGTTGGACTTGAGGGGGTAATGGCTCCAACCACAAGAACAGGGTTGACGGTAACAAGATCTCCCGGTGAACATTGCGAAGCACTCGGTGAGCCCTGCGATGAATCGGTCACCTTGTAGAAGTAATTCGTCGTTGATGCGGGGGACGCGACATAGATAGATGATGACGCTCCCGAGATCAAACTCGCACTCGTACAACTTGCGGCGGCATACCACTGGTAAGAGTAAGGCACAGTCCCGCCGGATGGGCTTGACGTTAAAGTGACACTTTGGCCGCTGTCGATACTGGGACCCAAAGGTGCGATCGGTCCAGCGACCAGTGTGGGGTCAACCGTGACGAGGTCGGCGCCTGAGGATTGAGCAGCGGGTGAGAAAGCAGAGTCGGTCACTCCGAAGCAGTAGTATGTGTTTGCGGTTGGCGATACGACCTGGGTACCAGTTGTGCCAAGTAGAGTCGTGTCCGAAGAACAGCTCGCACTTACACCCGAGTACCACTGGTAGTGGTAAGGCGCGGTTCCCCCTGATGGACTCGCCCCCAATGTAATCGACTGACTAGTATCAATCGTAGGAGCAGACGGAGTAACAGCACCTGCTACGAGTGCCGGATTGACCGTGACAGTGTCGCTAGCAGAACACTGTGAGGATGACGCTGAGTCCATCACCTTGACGGAGTAAGTTGAGGTTACACTAGGTGAAGTGTTGAAGGTTGGCGTGGTAGCAGATGCAATGGGAGTTGCACAAGCTCCGTCCGAATACCACTGGTACGAGTAGGGCGCAGTTCCCCCCGACGGGTTAGATGTAAGCGTGATTGACTGGCCAGCATCAATAGCAGGGGCATTCGGCGATATTGCGCCCGCAGACAACACTCCATTCACAGTTACTGTAGCTGCGTTCGAAGTAACAAGCTCGGAAGGCGAGCCACTATCACTAACTTGTAGTTCGAACGACCAGGTTCCGGTTGTGGATAATGCGCCGGTCGTGGTAGTTGGTTTGTCACCTGGATTGCAGGCAAACGAGGCTCCGAGATTGCCGTAGGTGCTGGCACCTGGCGCCTTCTGGAGCCACTGGCATGCGTACGTCGGCGTACCCGCGCCGAATGAAGTGGTCGTAGATAATCCCGTGGTCTGGCCGGCGTTGATAGTAATGGGATTGGCAGATATCACGGGAGCAGTAAGCGCCGAGTTGACAGTTGCGGACACAGCGACAGAAGTGACAAGCTCCGGAGGTGAGCCGGCATCAGTGACTTTTAGTTCGAAGGACCAAGAGCCTGCAGTGGACAAGACACCTGTCGAAACGGTTGGTTTGTCCCCCGCGTTACAGGGGAACGAACCTCCAAGACTGATGTAGCCCGTAGCTCCCGGAGCCTTCGCAAGCCACTGACAAACGTAAGGAGACGTACCGCCGCTGAATGTGGTCGGAGTAGCAAGAGTCGACGACTGTCCAAGATCTATCGCAGCAGGGCTAACAGAGATCGCGGGTGACGAAAGAGCAGCGTTCACGATGACCGTGACAGCACCCGATGTCACCGCGACAGGTGAACTGGAGCTCTCCGTGACCTGGAGCTCGAAGGACCAAGACCCTATCGTCGTCAAGATTCCAGTTGACGTCGATATTGGAGACGTACATAATGAGGAACTACCCAAACTACTGTAGACGCTAGCCCCCGGCGCCTTCTGGAGCCACTGGCAAACGTAAGGAGACGTACCGCCGGTGAACGCAGCGGAAAGGTTTGCCGTTTGTCCACTGTCGATAGCGGACGATGTGGTAGATGGAGTATTCACAATCAGCGTCGGATTGACCGTTACAGTTGCCGGAGA
>WNEZ01000921.1_pt1 | contig 24152 bp, 22 predicted proteins | sample 5400521 | NCBI WGS metagenome assembly WNEZ01 (sample SAMN13153339, study PRJNA577476) | soil metagenome | isolation source: 120 cm saprolite under Douglas fir tree site 2 hole 1 replicate 1 | place: USA:California | collected 2015-04-18
CGTCGCGGCGCTCGGGCAGCCGTGGTCGGCGAATGCCGAGCGCGGGCTCTACAAGACGACCGACGGCGGGCAGACGTGGCAGCTCATCAAGTTCGTATCCCCTCAGGCGGGCTTCATCGACGTCGCGATGGATCCGTCGAATCCCGAGGTGCTCTTCGCCGCCAGCTGGCAGCGCGTACGCGGACCGTACTTCCTTAATAGTGGCGGGCCGGGCAGCACGCTCTGGAAAACGACGGACGGCGGCAAGACGTGGACCGAAGTCAAAGGCGGCGGTCTGCCGACGACCACCAAAGGCCGGATCGGCATCGCGATCGCAGCCTCGGATCCGAAAGTCATCTACTTGATGGTCGAGGCCGACACGAACGCCAACGCCCAAGGGGGCGCCGGCAAGGCCGCACAGACTCGACCCTCCGGACTGTACCGGTCCAGTGATGGTGGATCCACTTGGGAAAAGATGAACGGCAACGACGTGCGCCCCTTCTATTACTCGCAGGTGCGCGTCGACCCGAAGGATGCCAACCGCGTCTACTTCTCCTCGACGCCGCTGAATTATTCCAATGACGGCGGCAAGACGATCGGCAACGCGACGGTCGGCATTCACGTCGACCATCACGCGATGTGGATCGATCCGAACGATCCCAATCACATTGTCGTCGGCAACGACGGCGGTGTCGCGCAGACGTGGGACAAAGGCGGCAACTGGGACTTCTTGAACACGTTCGCGATCGGGCAGCCCTACATCGTCAGTTACGACATGGCATTCCCGTACAGCGTCTGCGCCGGCTATCAGGACAACGGCTCGTGGTGCGGGCCGTCGCGCCGGCGCCAGGGCGACATCACCAACGCCGACTGGACCACCGTCGGCGGCGGCGACGGCTTCTACACGGCGCAGGATCCCACCGACCCGAACACGATCTACGTCGAGTCGCAGGGCGGTAACATGTCGCGCCTCAACTTCGCGACCGGCGAGCGCACCAACCTCCAGAAGCCGAACTGGCGGCCGCGCTACACGATCTACGAGGACTCGATCGTCATCGAGCGGCCCGACACGACGCACCCCGAGACGGCGGCGCAGCGGCGCCGCATCGCCGAGCTACGGCTCCGCCAGAAGGCCGACTCGAACGAGACCGATCTCCGCTGGAACTGGAACACGCCGTTCTTCATCTCGGCGCACAATCCCGAGATCTTCTACGCCGGGGCGAGCAAGGTGATGAAGTCCACGCGCCGCGGCGAAGACCTCTATCCGATCTCGCCGGATCTGTCGACCAAAGATTCCATGAAGATCCGTGTGAGCACGCGCACGACGGGCGGCGTCACGCCGGACGTCACCGGCGCCGAGACGTATTGCACGATCGTGTCGCTCGCGGAGTCACCGCTCCGGCCGGGCGTGCTGTACGCCGGCACGGACGACGGCAACGTCTGGATCACCAAGAACGACGGCGGTGCGTGGGAAAACATCACCGGGGGGGGGCGCTTCCCCGGCGTCCCAGCCGGCACGTACGTCAGCCGCATCGAGCCGTCGCGCTTCGACACGGCGGCGTTCTACATCACGTTCGACAACCACCGCAACGGCGATTACGCGCCCTACGTCTACGTCACGACCGACTTCGGGAAGTCGTTCCGCTCGATCGCGAACAATCTCCCGAAGGGGGACGACGGGCCGGGTTACGTCCATGTGATCCGCGAAGACGTCAGCAACAAGGACCTGTTGTTCCTCGGCAGCGACGTCGGCCTCTATGTCTCGTTCAATCGCGGCGGCTCGTGGCAGCGCTTCATGAGCGGTTTCCCCACGGTGCCGGTGCACGATCTCCGGATTCACCCGCGCGACCGCGACCTGATCGCGGCGACGCATGGGCGCGCGCTGTGGATCGTGAACATCGCGCCGCTCGAGCAGCTGAATGACAGCGCGATCGCCGTCGGCGCGTATCTTTTCCAGCCGACGACGGCGTATCAGTACGGCCAGCCGCCGCTGGGCGGCGGCAATCTCGGACAGAAATCGTTCCGGGCGTCGAGCCCGCAGTATGGCGCGGAGATCGTGTATCGCCTGGCGACCGGCAGCACCGATCGCCGAGCGCGGACGCAGATCGTGATCCGCGACGTGCGCGGCGACACGGTCCGCACGGTTCAGGGCCCTGCCGGCCCCGGGCTGCATCGCGTGGTCTGGAATTTCCAGGGCAAGACTCCTCCGCCCATCGTGCTCTCGCCCTCACAGAAGCGCGACAGCGCCTGGCTGGTGTCGCGCATCAACGTCGTGTTCGATTCGCTGGCGAAGGCCGGCAGCAACACGCAGCAGCTCGAGCCGCTCAAGACCGCCCTGCTCGCCGGCGACATTCAGGGGCTCGCGCAGCGCTTCGGGTTTGGTGGAGGAGGTGGAGGTGGAGGCGGTGGCGGCGGAGGCGGTTCGCCGTTCAATTCAGCGGGACGATTCAATGAGCGTCCCGGTGAGACGACGCCGCGCGCGGCGACCGCGGGCGCGGTTCTGCCGGCCGCTGGGAGCGAGAGCGGCGGCGAGTCCGGTGATGCACCGCCTGACGCGACCTTCCTGACCACCCTGGGCAACTTGTTGCGCAAACCCGGTCAGGGAGGCGGAGGAGGCGGCGGCGGCGGGTTTGGAGGGCTCGGCTTCGTGGCGCAGGCATTTGGACGCGCGCCCGCTGGAGCTGGAGGTTTTGGAGGGTTTGGAGGTGGTGCTGCTAACCAGGTCGCGACGGGCGATTATCTCGTCACGATCACGATTGACGGAAAGACGTTGAGCCGAGTGCTGCGCGTGGAGCGAGGTGGCCGCTGATGGCTGATGGCAGTTAGCTGATGGCGCTCTTAGACACCAAGCATCAACGCGCCGCGTTCATCGTTCTGGCGTTGGGCGCGGCGCTGCTGTGGTCCCTGGGGCCGTACGCCACCGGGATCATTGGTATTCCGGTGCTGGCCGTCCTGTTCGTGCCGGTGCACAACTGGCTGGTGCGGCACGGCGTGCCGACCGCCTTCGCCGCGTTGGCTGTGACATTGTTGGGGGCCGTTCTGCTGATTGTCCCAGGGCTTCTGCTCGCGGGCTTGCTGATCAATCAGGCGCAGGAAATCACGCAGAACGTGCTGCAAAGTCCGATCATCGAGCGGTTCCGCAGTCTGCAGATTCGCGGCATCCCGCTCGGCCCCCGTCTCGCGGACGCCGGGGGCCGCATCGTGGCGGCGATCGGCGCGAGCGCCTTCGGGCTCGTGGGAACCGCCACGCGCCTGTCGCTGAACGTCACGATTTCCTTCTTTGGCCTGTACTACGTCCTGAAGCATCCCGGCGACGTCTGGCTTGGCGCTCGTCCCTACATCCCGTTCTCCGACGCGAGCACGGAAGAGCTGGGGAAGCGGTTCAAGGACGTGACGGTGTCGACCGTCATCGGCACCGGCGTGACCGCCGCGATCCAGGGGGCGGTGCTCGGGTTGACCTTCTGGGTTGTGGGTTTGCCGAACGGACTGTTCTGGGGAGTCGTCACGTTGGCCCTCGCCATCCTCCCCGTAGTCGGCAGCGGGATGGTGTGGATCCCGGCCGGGATTTCGCTGATCATGCAGAGTCGAGCGGCCGCCGGGGTGGGGCTCATCGTTTGGGGGGTTCTCGTCGCACAGCTCGTCGACAATCTCGCCCGCCCCCTCATCTACAGCCGCTTTTCCGCGATTCATCCGCTCATCACACTGATCGGCGCCATCGCCGGCGTGAACTACTTCGGGCTGCTGGGCCTGCTCATCGGTCCGCTCGCGTTGAGCTATTTCTTCGAGTTGATTCGCATGTATCGCGAGGAGTATCTCGAGCCCGAGGTTGCGGTGTCGCGTTAGTACGGATCTGAGCGCGGCGGGTCCGCCGTACGGTACGATACTGCGTTTAGACGGACCGGCCTATTTCATTTCGGTGAGGCGGGAGCTCACGTTAGCAGACAGCGAGGGATGGCGAAATGTCTTTTACAGTTCTGTCGAATTCTCGTTAGGCAGCCCGACTTAGGGCATATCCAATGTTCACAGCCGTCCAACTCAGCCGTCCTGCCGCCGTACTCCTCGGGCTCAGTGCGCTTCTCTGCTTCTTGCTCGCGGCGTCTAGTGTGCCCTATGCGTTCACGCTTGACGCTGGGGTCATCGCGTTCTACGTCGGTCTGGGCGCCCTCTACCCGTTGGCCGCTCTTCGCATTTGGCGTCGGGAGAAGTCGGGCGCGTGGGTTTTAGTAGTCGTCCTGTTGCTCTGCGCTGCCGTGACGATTCGCGAACGCCATCTGCCTGCGCCCGAACTCGCGGTCGCGTTTCTTGCAGGCCCCGTTCTAGCTCTGGCGGCATGGCGCGAGCTCGTTGCGCTGCCGACGAGCCACTCCCCTCTAATTGCAAGCCGCGCAATCATTGGATTGTTAGCGGTTCTGACTGCGGCCGCCGCCCCGCTTTGGCACTGCCATGAAGGATTCGGCGGCAGCAGCGATTACCATTGCCACTCTGTTGTTGTTCGTGAGCATGCCCACTGATCAAGCGGGCTGCCTAACAAGCGCTTGAAGCTGGCGGCGCGCGCAGATTGTGGAATGACTCTTTTTTCAGCGCGCCGCAGCTTAAGCGCGATCCGTTAGACAGCAACGAGCGATCGAGTCATGCCAGATCCTTCACATTCTTCCGAGTATCAGTGCTGCTTCTGCGGGCAAACGATCGCCGAGAGGGAGCCTCATCCGGTGATGCTCAACTTCGCGGTAGAGGGCGGCGGGGGCCAGGAGCTTCCTTGTCACGCGGCATGCTTGCGCAGACTCGTACATCCCTATGTCCCGCTCGCCGTGTAGATCAACGTGTCGCGGGAAATGGCGGTGAGGTTGCTGTCTGATACCAACTTTGAAGTGCAACAGTGAGTCTCATTTCGCATAACATTCCTCCCTACACGCACCTGAAGCTGCCCAACGGTTGGCTTGCGAGGCGTGACCCCTTAGCTTAGGCCAACGTCGTCAGGCTGCGTCGGGGCACATGTCACCTCTAGCCGTTCGCATCGGTGCGGGCGTCCTCGCTCTCCTCGCTCTTATCGCCCTGCGCGGCAAGCGCTGGGCCTACCTCGCATTCGTCGTGCTCGGGCTCCTCTCTTTTCCCGCGCAAACCCACTTCCGCGTGCACGCCCCGAAGTGCGAGCAGCTCCTTCCCACGCTGCACCTGCTCGTCCCCTTGCTGCACAACTACGCGTACATCGCGCTGTTCGCCGGCTTCTACTGGATGTCGTGGGTACAGTTCCGGAGGTCTGACGCGCGCGGCGTCTGGGCGCTCCTCGCGACGCTGCTCGTGGGAGCCCTCGTCGAGATCGCCGAGGGCATGACGGGCGGAGCGCGTGGACAGGTACATTGCCGCGTGCGGGATCTCGTACCGGACGCCGCAGGCGCGTTGGGCGCGGCGCTGCTGCTCGCTGTCTGGTCCCGGCTCCGCCGGAAACCGGCGTACGTCAGACTCGTCAGGCCTCACCCAGCGGCCGCTCCACACCCGACTGCCCCCACGTCCCGTGCTGTCGTTTCTCCTCGCGGTGTCGTTCCGCCCCCGCCCCCGCCCCCGCCTCCCCGGGGTCCACCGCGGCGCGTCGTACCTCCGCCCCCCGACTTTTCACCGGGCCCAAGCCCTGTCACGCCATCGGCGGACATGGCTCCGACGCAAGAGGTCGCGCCGAGGGAGGGGGGGGCGATCGCTGCACGTCGAGCGGTCGTGCAACGCCTTCGGGCGATCCTGGGACGTCTCAGGGAAATGTTACAACGCCTGTGGATGACCATCCGTGGACGTCGCCGCCCAATCGTCGTCGGCATCGGACTCCTGGCGCTCGGGGGCGCCGGGACGTTCGTGATTCTGCGCCTCCGTGCAGTAGCGCCTGTGGTCACCGAGCAGCCGAACGCGGCACCACCGCCTCTACAGCCACCACCGCCCCCACCGCGGCCCCTCCAGTCTGAAGCCGAGGGGTACTACGAGCCGTCCTACCAGTTCACGGTCTCCGATCGGCGCTTCACTCGCCTGACGCTGCGTCCTGAACCCTTTGTCACGTTCTCGCGGATCGGGACACGGCAGGAAGCGGGGTGTGCAGATGCACGGATTAGCCCGGCTGCGGTACACCTGCGCTGCGAGCTCGAGCGCGTCGGCATGGTCACGATCGATGGTCAGTTCCCGTCACGCTCGGTCACGAGCCGCCTCGACGCGCCGGTCCTGAACGCCTTGATCACGATCACCAATACGCGCGGTGAGACTCTGTTCCGCGCGCGCGAGTCGTTCTATTGGCACACGCCCGACTGAGGATGGTCGGGGGGTCTATCCTACAAGAAAAGAGGCTCCATGAAGCTGAACCGAAACCTCGGGACGCTGCTGCTTGGAATCTGGCTCGTCTTAACGGGTCTCATCAGCCTGATTGATCTGCGCTTCTCAGGACTCGGTACTATCATGTCGGTGCTGGCGCTCGTGGCGGGTCTCCTGATCGTCGTGGGGCGCTGAGCCGGCTGCCTAACAAGCGCCTGAAGCTGACGCGTCTGTGGTAGACTTTTATTTGTGATTATTCCAGTTTGGCGCCGCAGCTTAGGCGCATCCCGTGGGCGGCGTGGGCCTTCACAATAGCCGAAGCAATCTTGGAGTGACGAAAGACCATGGCTCACGACGTTGTGAAGGACCGTCAACGCTGGACCAGTGCCCCGTACTTCATCGTCGATGATGTGGTCAGCACCGCGAACTACTACCGCGATAAGCTTGGCTTCCATTATGAACGTTTCTGGAACGACCCCCCGTCATTTTGTATGGTCAAGCGCAACGGCGTCGTCATCATGTTGGCTCAATTGGAGACGACTGGGGCGATGCGCCCCAATCACGTCGTCGATCCGGAGGGCGGGGCGTGGGACAGCTACATTTGGATCGACGACGCTGTTGCGCTCAATGCTGAATTCAAGGCGCGGGGCGTGAAGATTGCACGTGATATCTGCGACCAACCGTATGGTTGCCGCGATTTTGATATTGAGGACTGCAACGGATATCGCATTTGTTTCGGTCAGGACCTGGAAGGCTGACATCCGACTGCACGCTGCGTAACATGCGAAGCTGACAGCGCCCGTCGTCTGCGGTAGAATTGTGTTTGTGAACCCTCCAGTGTGGCGCCGCAGCTTAGGCGCACCCCGTTAGGCAGAACCTTCCTCATGTTGAGCTCCTTGCATTGTTCTCCAAAGCCTCCCGCACCTTTGCCGCGAGCGCATCGGCCGAGAACGGCTTGTTGATGAACGGAGTGTTAGGCGCAAGGACGAGCTCATGGGCTACCGCCGGCCGCGAGCGGTAAACGCGCGCGAATAGCAGTGCCCCGGGCGGGCGCCGAGTCGATCTCCAGCTCTCCGCCGGCGAGGGCGACGCGCTCTTGCATGCCGAGCAGGCCCTGGCTCCCCCCTTGCGCGGCACGCCGGCGCGCCGCGGCGACGTCGAAGCCCTGGCCGTCGTCGCGCACCACGAGCTGCAAGGTGCCGTTTGCGTGGCTGAGCTCGACATCGACGGCACGCGCCTGCGCGTGCCGGATGACGTTTGTGATCGCCTCCTGCGCGATGCGGAAGCAGGTCGTTTCCACCGCGATCGGTGGCCGCTTCTCGAGATGCGCCAGCGAGAGGTGGAAGGCGAGCCCGGCACGCTTAGCCTCGCGCTCCACGTACCAGCTCAGCGACGCCTCCAGCCCGAACTCGTCGAGCAGCGGTGGGCGCAGGTCCTGGGCGAGTTCGCGCATCCGGGCGATCGCGCCGTCGACCAGCGCGATCGTCTCGGAGTCGTCACGGTCGCGCCGCTGGAGGTTCAGCTTGAGCGCGGTGAGCACCTGCCCAAAGTCATCGTGCAGCTCGCGGGCGACAGCGCGGCGTTCCGCCTCCTGCGCCTCGATCAGCTTGCGTGACAACGCCTCCTGCTGTAGCGCGCGCTGCGCGAGCTCCTCTTCGGCACGCTTGCGCTCGGTGACGTCCGCGTTCGTCCCGTACACTCGGATCAGCCGTCCACCTTGATCGCGGACCACCGTGGCGCGGCCAAAAATCCAGTGGACGCTGCCGTCGGGCCAGACGACACGGTACTCGATGTCGCCGGACCCGGTGCCCGAGAGCAGCTCGCCGCGCCGGCGCGCCACCCAGTCCCGGTCGTCGGGATGGACTGCCTCGACGTAGTCCTCGAGCCGCGCGCCCTCGCTCCGGTCATCGCCGAAAAAGAGCCGCAGATTCGCTTCGGTGTTGATGATCTGTTCGCTGACGAGGTCCTGCTCCCAGCTTCCAGTCTGGCCAAGCTTTTCGGCGTCAACCAGCAGCCGCTCGGTCTTGCGCAGCGCCTCCTCGGCGCGAACGCGCTCGGTCACGTCGTCGTTGACGATGACGGCGCCGGTAATGGCGCCCGCGCCATCGCGAACGGGGGCGGCGTAGTTCTCGATCGTCTTGCGCCGGCCGTCGAACGTCTCGATGTCGATCAGTTCGTCGCGGCTGGTCCGCCCCTCGTCCAGCGCGTAGCGCGACGCCCACTCGTCCGGGGCGATCGCTTGGCCCGAGGCGTGCCAGTAGCCCTTACTCTTCACCCATCTCTCCCGTCCGCTGACGATCGTCCCGCCCCAGATGCGGCCGGAGGCGGGGTTGTAGAGCACTAGGTCCCCGGCGCGATCCATCACCGCAACACCGACAGGAAGCGTGTCGAGGACTTGTCGCAAGAGTGACTCGGTCTCCCTGAGCTTGCTGACGTCGATCATTGCCCCGACCGCTCGGCGAGCCCGTCCCCGGTCGTCGCGCTCGATCGCGCAACGCGAGGCCACCCATGCCCAGGAGCCGTCCCGGCGGCGAAACCGGTACTCGCTCGACCACCCCGGAGCGTCGCCGATGATCGCCTGAGCGGCGACCTCTTCTGCGCGCTGCAAATCGTCCGGGTGGACGCGGTCACGCCACCAGCTAACCTGATCCACGACTTCGTCGCGGGGATAACCGAAAATGGATTCGAGGTTCGCATCCCAGCTCACCGCGTCATTATCGAGGTCCCGCTCCCAAATGGCCTCGAAGGCCACACGAGCGAGCAATCGGTCCCGCACTTCACTCGCCACACGATACCCCTTGGTTTTGTGACGGCCAGAATCCTCGTAATACGTAACACGCACGAGGTCATTTTTCTAATGCGACGCCGATCGTGCCGGTTCCCCGCGGGTGGCCGGGACAAGGGCTAGAGTGGCGCCCTTCCTCTATAGTGCGGTTTACACGATGAATGTCGGTGCAGTAGAATTGCGTTTGTGAACGTGAAAGCTTGGCGCCGCAGCTTAAGCACACGCCGTTAGGCGGCGCATGTTAGAATAGCACGGATCCGCATTCGCACTGCGGCGAGGAGGCTCCATGAGCCCAAAGACGGATACACAGAAGTCCGCCAAGAGCGCCACCGTGACCGGCAAGGCGGTCAAGGGATTCACGGACGAGGAACGAGCCGCGATGAAGGAGCGTGTCCAAGAGCTGAAGGCGGAAGCGCGCCGCGGCCCGCGTGCGAAGCGGGCGGACGGGGAAAGCGACCTGTTCGCGCAGATTGCCAAGATGCCGGAACGGGATCGCGCCATGGCCGAGCGGCTCCATGCTATCATCAAAGCCAGCGCGCCAGCCCTCTCGCCGAGAACCTGGTACGGGATGCCCGCGTACGCCAAGGACGGCAATGTCGTCTGCTTCTTCCAAAGCGCGCACAAGTTCAAGGCGAGGTATGCGACGTTGGGCTTCAGCGACAAGGCGAACCTCGACGAAGGCACCGTGTGGCCGGTCGCCTTCGCCCTGAAGGAGTTGACCGCGGCCGACGAGGCAAGGATCGCCGCGCTCGTGAAGAAAGCGGTGAGCTGAGGAGGTCGCTGCACTTTTCAAGGTAGAATTGCGTTTGTGAACGTTCTCGTGTGGCGCCGCGGCTTAAGCGCGCCCCGTTAGGCCGCTCCGATAAATCGTCATGACGACCGCTCCTGAAACGAAAAACCTGGTTCGCGCCTATCGGGTCTTTCACATCGCTCTGCTAGCAGGTCTTTTCTTGCTGGGCGCGGTCTTTGTATTCCTCCAGCGAACAGTGGGAGCTCGAACGGGCCTGTCGATGCTTGGCCTGCCATTCGCTGGAGTCGCGATCCTCCTTCTTGCAATCACCTCGGTAGTGCGCGCGAGAGTTGTACAACGTCGCGCTGATAAGTCACCCGCGGATTATTGGGCACGTCGAGAAATTGGCGCTCAGGCGCTCATTCTCTGGTGCCTGATCGATGGAAGCGCGCTGCTGGCGTGGGTAGGTTATTTCTTTTCGGGCCTGACAATTCCACTGGCTGTCGCCCTTGGGGGAACGATCCTCCTGGCGCTGTTTCGGCCAGCGAACCTCGAGGGAGCGGCCTAACAAGCGCCGGAAACTGGCGGCGGGCGTATACTAGGGAATGAATTCTTTTTCAGCGCAGGCAGCTAAACTGTGACCGAACATGCCTTCAATTTTTGATCCACAAGTTCGGACCGCCATTATGGATCGGATCTCCCGACTGACCCCCGAGCGCACGCCGGTCTGGGGTCGATTCACGGCGCCGGAAATGGTTTGTCATGTAAGCTGCGATCTGCGGCAGGGACTCGGTGAGCTCGAGGCTGGTCCACCATCCGGACCGCTGGCGCGCTTTCCACTGAATTGGCTCGCGATTCATGTCCTGCCTTGGCCGAAGGGGAAGGGGAAAAGCCCGCCTGAATTCCTCGCGACCCGTCCCACCACGTGGGCTGCCGACGTAGGTCGACTGCGCGAGCTCATTCAGCGCTTCGGGGCGCGAGGGCCAGCCGCGGCGTGGCCGGCGAGCCGGGTCTTTGGATCCATTTCCGGCCCGAGCTGGGGTGTCATGGAGTACAAACATCTGGATCATCATTTGCGTCAGTTCGGTCTGTGAGGTTGCCTGGTTTAGTGCAGTCTCGAATTGGGAGCGCGACGCTGGCGCTTTGTTGTATGGGGTGCGGCGCGGGCTGGTCCCGACGCCCGCTCAACTCGCTTGATCCAGTGCCGGCCCGGCAGCAAGTCCAGGTTTGGCACGGGGGGCGAGCCGACATCCTCCACGCGGTACGAATCGACTCGACAACGGTCACTGGGATTCCGTTCCACAAGTCCTTAGCGTGTGACACTTGCTACGTGGTGATCCCTCGAGCCCAGATCGACTCGGTCCGAGTGGGGGATCTTGTGAATGGATTCTGGCGGAGCACGACGTTAGTAGTAGGCGGGCTCGTTGTCGCCGGCATTGTGTATTGCCTCAGGCAAGACTGTAGCGGGACGTAGTTCTTGGTACGATGAAACCTGTTCTCACTTTTCTCGCTGGGTGGCTGCTCGCGGGTTTCGGTGCCGTAATCGGCTCCGTGCTCGGGCGCGCTGCCGGGAAGAGCGGGCTCTTCCTCAGCGCTGTGCTCGGCGGCGTCATCGGTATCACCGTCGCCGTCGCTGCTGCGAGCAGACTCGGCTGGATCTTGGTCAGCGACCGACGAGGTGCGTTGGTGGGAGGGGTCGTGGGTTTTGCAGTCGCCGCGCCGATCGCCGTTGCCAACCTCCACGCCCCCCTGATCCCGCTGTTGATTTGTGGTCTGGCAGGAGCCGGAGTGCTCGCCGGTCTTGGGTTCGCCCGAGGGTGGCAACGCAGCTCCTGAGGTGGAGGACGACGTCCCTCATCTGCTGTAGACTTGCATTTGTGAACACGAAAGCTTGGCGCCGCAGCTTACGCGCACGCCGTTAGACGTCCACCCAAGCAACTTGGGGGGCATTCCCGTGATCCAGGCCTTGCTAGTCGTGTTCGTTGCGCCTTCCACCCCAGCGGATACGCTGCCGTTGCTCCGTGTTCTGGCGACTGACTACGCCTATCAGGCGCCCGCCATTTTCCTCGCTGGGAATGTTCGCGTGCGACTCGTCAACATCGGGCGGCACCCACACCATCTCGTACTTTCACGCATGGACGACACTCTGTCGCTCCAGCAGTTCTTTAGGGACGTGCTCAGTCCCCATCCCCATGGCGGGTACCACGATGTTGGCGGCCCGAACCTGGTCGCACCAGGCGACTCGGCTGAGGCGTGGCTGATGTTGACGCCTGGCCACTACGCCTTGTCCTGCTGGGCGTTCTCGCGGAATGGTCAACCACATATCGCCAAAGGGATGTTTGCAGAGGTGCACCTCCGGCCAGGACCAAAGTCCCCTGGCGAGATACCAGCTGGGCTTTGGCAGATCGCGTCTAGCGAGTACCGCTTAGACGGACCGGACACCGTCGAGGCGGGCCCAGTGCTGGTGACGTTCGTCAATCGGGGGCAACAAGAGCACGATGTGCAGTTCGTTCGTCTGCCGCCCCGCGGCTCCCTGACCGCAGTGACTCAGTGGGCCGATGCGGGGATGGAAGGGCGCGTGCCCGGCACGCTCGCCGGGGGTGCGAGTGGAATTGAGCCGGGGATGCGGGCATTGGTCCCGTTGCAACTCCGACGGGGGCGATATGCTCTCTTCTGCTTCGTGCCGGACGAACACGACGGCAAACCGCACTACACGCACGGTATGGTGCGGTTACTCCTCGTTCGCTAAGTGGACGCCGGTACGCAATGAACGTAGGCTCCCTCGACTCTCAAGGAGCGCGTCGGGCCCCTCCCGGGGGGCGTGTCCTTCGGATCTTGGTCGGCCTCGGCCTGATGGCGCAGGCGACGCCCGTCTACTTCCACGTGGATGCCGGTCTTGCCATCGGGGCGGCCCTCCTCATGCTCGGGTTGCTGGCCGTCTACAGTCTGCTCCACGTCGTGGTGCTGCGCCGCCTGGTCGCCCTAAGCCCGGGGTTGGGAGCGTTCGTGGGGTTGGGGACGCTCGTCGCGGTATATCTCGCTGGAGCCCCCGGGGGACCGCTCTTGGGACGCGGAGAAGGGGAGCTCGCAGCAGGCACGTTCCTCGGCGTCTCATTGTTGGTCGCAGGTGTGCGAGCGGATCCGGGGTGTGAGGTGATGTCAATTCCTAGTGCGCTCTTTCGGAAACGCGCGGAACTGGCGTGTCTCGTCTTCTCGCCCCTCGACGCGTTGGAGCGCCGTTGGCGCAGGAAGCGCGCTGCCTAACACGCGCCAAAGCTGGCGTTGCACGCAATGACGTTGATCCGAGCTGCCGCAATCGGATGACGAACCGATGGAGGCAACGCAATTGGATCCGAGGAATGACAATCGTCCGACGACGCCGCACACTGCTCAGCCACCACTGACCAGGCTACAGCAGCAGCAGGGTTACGTGATCATCCTGGTTTTTGTGATCTGGTTTCCTGTGTATCTCGTCTGGGTGAGGCCCATTTTCAATGGATGGGCGTTCCAGTATGTCGACTCCTATCCGGCAGAGCTCCATGTCGTCCCGGTCCTCGCGTTGCCCCTCCTTGCCGCACTCGCGTACGAGAAGCTCATGATGTGGCGACGTCGGGAGCCGAGGTAGCTTGTGGCCCCGCGTGCCGTTGCAGGCCAGGCGAAAGGACAAGGTGTGGGCCGCGCGCTCCAAACGGTTTACGAAGTTGACCTAGGGTGGGGATGATCCGACCTGGTCACCCTCGCTGGCTGATCAGCCTGAGTCGAATCATTTTGATGTTTGGCTCTCGCTTCTGGTCTTGCGCGGCGTCCGGTGGGCTGCCTTGACGAATCTGCCAATAAATTCCCGATGTCGAACAAGCGGGAGGTTCCCGATGAGGTTCCGTCAGATCGCGACCTGGTCCTTCAACTCTGAATCATGTCCTTCATTGAATGGACAGTCGTCGGCATGGTGATCGGGCTGATCTACCGGAGCGCGGCTCGTTAGGCGGCGGCTATCAAACCCACTCGTCGTCCTCAAGCTCAGAAGGTCCGCGCCCGTGGCGTGCGCGTCGCGGACGTCCGTCGGTTATTGCTCGACCTTCCGAGCGTGACCGAAGGACGGTCGTATGGGATGCCGTCCTTCCTTTTGAATGATCGGTTTCTCGCTCGGTTTCGCGATGATGATACCGTTCTCGTGGTGCAATTGGCCACGATCAGCGAGCGGGAAGTGCTCATGGAACTGGATCCGCGTGCGTTCTTCTTCACCGACCACTATCGCAATTATCCAGCAGTTCTCGTTCGTCTGGCCGAAGTACCGCCATCGCTGCTCAGTGACATCCTTAAAGAGTCCTGCCACCACGTCGCTGCGCTGCCGCCGGTGCGGCCACGCCGCAAGTCAGGAAAGGGTGGCGCGCTCCGTTAGGCGCCCGCCTGGAATCGGATCACGGTGCCAGTCAGCGCGAGCTTCCGCACATTCATCGTTGATCAACTGAGTCGTGTTGTGCCGCACCTGCGTGCGCGCGGCATGTTCGGCGGAGTCGGCATCTATGCCGGCCAACTGTTTTTCGCACTCATTGCCGATGACACGCTGTACTTCAAGGTGGATGACTCCAATCGTCCCGAGTTCGAGCGGCTGGGAATGAGACCGTTCCAGCCCTACGGCGAGGGCGGTGAAGTCATGCAGTACTACCAGGTGCCCGCCGAACTCCTCGAGGATCCGGAGGCGCTCCGCCCCTGGGCCGAGAAGGCGATCGCGGTCGCGGCTAATAAGAGGAAGGGGAAGCGATGACTCGCCGAGTCACCTACCGCCTGCTGACGCTCGTGCTGAGTTCTGCCGTCGTCGGCGATGTCCTTGGCGCTCAGAGTCCGGTCGGCGTCTTTGCCACGCACACGGAGGTCGGCCGAGCGAGAGGCTCCGCGTCTTACGACCCGCAGCAGCAGACGTATCTGGTCGCGGGCTCGGGTCAGAACATGTGGGGCTCCCGCGACGATTTTCATTTCGTCTGGAAACGGATCAACGGCAATTTCATTCTCTCCACGCGGGCGCGCTTCATTGGCGCGGGCGTGGAGGAGCATCGGAAGATCGGCTGGACCATTCGGTCCTCGCTCGATCCGGGCAGCGCGCACGTGACCGCGGCGTTGCACGGCAACGGCTTGATGTCACTCCAGTTCCGTCGACAGACTGGCGGGATCACGGAGGAGGCCAAGTCGCCGGACAGCCTCCCGGGTGCGGACGCGGTCATCCAGCTCGAGCGGCGCGATGGCGAGTATTTCATGTCGGTGGCGCAATTCGGCGACACGCTCGCCACGCAGCGGCTCGCCAACGTCTCACTCCCTGATACGGTCTACGTCGGCCTGTTCGTGTGCGCGCACAATGACACCGTCACGGAGCGGGCCACATTCAGCAACGTCCGCATCACGATGCCGGCGAAGCGGGACTTCGTCCCGTACCGCGATTACATCGGCTCGAACCTCGAGATTCTCGACGTCGCGACGGGGAACGCGACGGTCGTGCACCAGTACTCGGGATCGTTTCAGGCGCCCAACTGGACTCGCGACGGGACGGCGCTCATTTTCGCGCAGGAGGGACGCCTTTACCGCTTCGATCTCGCGTCACACTCGGCCGCCGCGATCAATACGGGATTCGCGACGCGCAACAATAACGATCACGTGCTGTCGTTTGACGGCCGGATGATAGGCATCAGTCACCATGCGATCGAGGACAGTGGTGCTTCGATTGTCTACACGGTGCCGGCAACCGGCGGTACCCCAACCCGTGTGACAGCGAAAGGACCGTCGTACCTGCATGGCTGGTCCCCCGATGGCCGGTGGCTCGTGTATACCGGCCTGCGCAACGGCGAATTAGACGTCTACAAGATCTCCGTGAGCGGCGGCGACGAGATTCGCCTCACGACCGCGCCCGGATTGGACGACGGGCCGGAGTTCACGCCCGACGGAGCGTACATCTACTTCAACTCATCGCGTAGCGGACGGATGCAGATCTGGCGGATGCGACCCGATGGGACCGCTCAGGAGCAGGTCACGCACGACGGCCTCAACAACTGGTTCCCGCACATTTCGCCCGACGGCAAGTGGATCGTGTACCTCGCCTTTCCCCCGGACGTTGCGCCGGACGATCATCCGTTCTACAAGCACGTGCTGCTGCGATTGATGCCCGTTGGTGGTGGAGGGGGACCAGCGCGAGTCATCGCCTATCTGTATGGTGGGCAGGGAACGATCAACGTCCCGTCGTGGGCGCCGGACGGCGCGCGACTGGCGTTCGTGAGCAACTCAGCAATACCGTAAGCATTGGACCGAAGACTCATCGTACTGAAGGCACACACACGAGAATCGATTTGAGTTCTGAACCACAGTCCCGGCGTGCCGAGCCGAAGCAAGTCGTGGGCTTGGCGACGCGGACAACCAACGCGGCGGAATCGAGTCCGTCCACAGCGAAGATCCCCCTCTTGTGGAGCCGATTCACCAATGAACGCTGGTCTGAGCGGCTGGAGGAAGTCGGTGCGTTCGGGCCGACCCTTGCGGTCTATTCAGCGTATGAGAGTGATGTCTCCGGTAGTTACCAGTTGTTGGTGGGACGCCAGGTGGGTGTCCCGCGACCGCTTCACACGCCTTTTTGCTTCACCTCATCCCACAACTTGTCGAGGTCTTCCAGGGACGCCCGGCCCATTTCCAGGCCGCGCTCCTCGACCAACTTTTCCACCTGCTCGAATCGCTTGGTAAACTTCGCGTTCGCCCGCTCGAGCGCCTGACCCGGTTCGACGCCCAGCTTCCGCGCAAGATTGATCGCGGCAAAGAACAAGTCGCCAATCTCCTCTTCAATCGTTTCCCGTTTCCCGCGTCCCGTTTCCCGCTCCAACTCACCGACCTCTTCCTTGACCTTCTGCATGGGACCAGTCGCGTCCGGCCAATCAAAGCCGATGCCGGCCGCCCGCTCCTGGAGACGATAGGCCATCAAGAGCGGCGGCAGCGTCGGCGGCAGGCCCGCCAGCGTCCCGCGTTTTCCACCACCGCGCGGCTCGCGCCGTTTCACGAGCTCCCATCCCTGATGATCGCTGGTGCTGACGCGCCCATCACCGAAGAGAGTCGGATGGCGTCGCCACATTTTTTCTTCGAGGGTGTGGGTGACGACCTCGGCATTGAACTGCGATCGCTCTTCGCCGATGACGATCTGAAACGCGAGATGCAGCAGCACGTCGCCCAGCTCGTCGCGCATCGCTTCGGGGTCGTCGGTCTGAATGGCCTGATCGAGCTCGAGTGCTTCCTCGACCAAATACGGACGGAGTGTCTGGGGAGTCTGTGCGCGGTCCCAGGGACAGCGCTGCCGCAGTTCGCGCACAAGTCCGAGAGCACGTCCAAGCGCTGAATCGCCTTGCATTTAGCCTCCGGGCGGGGTATCATACCCGCGCCTTGAGAGCGATGTCAATGAGTGGGAAGGGTCTCCCTCCGCGGGCGTGGGTGGAAGTGGCCGTGGATGCCCTCATCGACAACGCCCGCACGATCGCACGAGTCTCGGGCACGCGGCTCCTCCCTGTCGTCAAGGCCAACGCGTACGGGGTCGGAGCCGTCCTTGCATCCAAGGCTCTCGAGCAGCTCGATCCCTGGGGTTATGGAGTCGCGACGATCGACGAAGGCGCGGCATTGCGCGCCGCGGGAATCACGCGTCCGATTCTCGTCTTCATGCCGACGCGCGCCCAGTTATTTGACGAATACGAGCGGCATCGCCTGACGCCCGCGCTCGGCGACGCGGGCAGCATTCTCGAATGGACGGCACGCGGCGACCGTCCCTTTCATCTCGAGATCGACACGGGGATGGGACGCGCCGGCGTGCGGTGGGACGACGTAGATGAGCTGGGCGAGGCCGTCGACACGCCCGCGTTCGAAGGCTGTTACACGCACTTCCACTCCGCCGACCGAACCGACGGGACGGCCGAGCAGCAGTTGGAGCGATTTCAGACCGCGGTGCGCAGTCTGGCGCGCCGGCCCGCGCTGCTGCACGTCGCGAACAGCGCCGCGGCGCTGCGGGGGAAGCAGTTCGCGTTCGATCTGGTGCGGCCCGGCATCTTCCTGTACGGCGGAGCGCCGGCCGAGCATCTGATGCGGCCACGGCCGGTCGTGAGTGTACGGGCGCGCGTGCTGAGCGTGCGACGAATCCGCAAGGGCGAGAGCGTGAGCTACGGCGCGAGCTGGATCGCGCCACGCGATACCGTCGTCGCGACGCTCGGCATCGGGTACGCCGATGGGGTGCGGCGCGGCGTGGCTGTTAGTGGCAAGGCGCACGTGCTGCTTCGAGGCCAGCGTTGCCCGATCGCGGGCCTCGTGCAGATGGACCTCACGATCGTCGACACGGGCACTCTCGAAGTGCAGGTCGGCGACGTCGCGACCATCGTCGGCGAGGACACGAAGCAGCAAATCACGTTGGAGGAATTCTCCGCCTGGAGCGGGGCGATCGTGCATGAGGTTTTGGCGGGACTAGGGAGCCGATTGCCGCGAGTGCCGGTATGACGAAACGCGCGGCGATCATCGTTCTCGATGGGCTCGGCATCGGTCCTGCGCCGGACACCGCGGCATACGGTGACGAGGGATCGGACACACTGGGGAATGTCGCCCGCGCAGTTGGCGGGCTGAAACTGCCGAATCTAGAAAAGATTGGACTGGGAAAGTGTCGGGAGAGTCCCGCGATCCCCGGGCTTGCGCCCGGGGTCAGACCGACCGGGGCTTACGGGATAGCACAACCCGCATCGGCGGGGAAAGACAGCACGACCGGTCACTGGGAGATCTGCGGCGTTCTCTTGAAGAAAGCATTTCGCACGTATCCCAAGGGGTTCCCGGTCCCGCTGCTCGACGAATTCGCGCGACGGACGGGACGTGGCTGGCTCGGCAACAAAGCCGCATCTGGTACCGCGATCATCGACGAGCTCGGCGCGGAGCAGCAGCGCACGGGAAAGTGGATCGTCTATACGTCGGCCGACTCGGTGTTTCAGGTTGCGGCACACGAGGGCACGGTTCCGCTCGAGGAGCTGTATCGCGCCTGCGCGACCGCGCGCGAGATGCTGATGGGCGAGCATGCCGTGAGTCGCGTGATCGCGAGACCGTTCGAAGGTCAGCCCGGGGGCTACCGGCGCACCGCGCATCGGAAGGATTTTTCGCTTGCGCCCGTCGGGACGACATTGCTCGACCGCCTCGCGGAAGCGGGCATTGCACGCGTCGGCATCGGCAAGGTCGACGATTTGTTCGCGGGACGAAACATCAGCAGCGAGCATACGCCGACGAACCAGGACGCGTATCGCTTGATCGAGCGGGCGTTGGATCAGTTGGCAACGGGATTCGTGTTCGTCAATGTCATCGAATTCGACCAAACGTGGGGGCACCGCAATGACGTACCGGGGTTCCACCAGGGGCTCAAGGAGTTGGACGCGTGGGTGCCGCGCCTGCTGGCCCGGCTGCGCGGGGATGATTTGGTGATGCTGACGGCGGATCACGGCAACGATCCCACCACACCGTCGACCGATCATTCGCGTGAAGTCGTGCCGCTCCTCGTGCTCGGTCCGAAGGTGAAGCCCGTTTCGCTCGGCACGCGGCGGACGTTTGCCGACATGGGGCAGACGGTCGCCGAGTATTTCGGCATCCCACGGCTCGCCGCGGGAACGTCGTTTCTGAGTAACGTCTTCGCGTGAGCGATCTCGTCGGCCAGGCCCGCGCCGCCATGCGCCACGCGTGGGCACCGTACAGCAACTTTCACGTCGGCGCGGCCATCGAAGCGAACGACGGCAAAGTGTACGTCGGCTGCAATGTCGAAAGCGCGTCGTACGGCCTGACCATTTGCGCGGAGCGGATGGCGCTGGGCGCCGCCGTCGTGGGCGGGGCGCGCAAACTGAAGCGCATCGTCGTGACGACGGACGTCGATCCTCCGGCAGCACCGTGCGGTGCCTGTCGCCAGCTACTCGCGGAGTTCGGCATGGATCTGGAAGTGATTGCGGTCGGACCGGCCACAGAACGGCGCTGGACGCTGGTGGCATTGCTGCCCGATGCGTTCACCAAAGAATCGCTCGACCGGTGACGCGACCACTCACCTGGCTGCTCCTCCTGCTGGGCGCGGGAATCGTCTCCTGCACCGAAGAAGCGACGGCACCCGGCCGGTGTCCGACTTTTTGTCCGGGCGGCACTACCGAAATCAAGGACACGATCTTCACCGACGTGATCCAGCGAGACTCGAGCTACCGCGGCTACATGCCGCCCTACGCGGCGCAAGCGATGGCCGCCGCCAGTCTGCCCAACATGGACAGTCGCGCGTTGGTCGTTCTGCCCCACAACATGATCACGACCATCCGGAAATCGTCCACGGACTCCACGCAGGTGCCCATCGTCGTCGATTCGTCGCGATTCCGGCTGACGATTGTGCGTCGCGATACCAGCGCGACGAATCTGAAACTGCGGGTCTACAGACTGCCGATCACCAGCGACTCGAACTCGACGTTTGCGTCGCTCGATCCTGCCTTCACCGCGGCGCCGATCGACACCGTGAACGTGAGCCAGCTGCTGGCGCGCCCGCCGATCGTCGATACCGCGAAAGCCGACAGCACGAACCGCAGAATCTTCGGCGATACGACCCGCACCGATTCGGCGGGACATATTCTCACCGTCGCCGACAGCGGGAGGACGCTGACGCTGTTTTTCCACTTCGATACGGTGCAGGCGCAATTCGTGGCCGCCGATTCGGGACAGCTCGCGTTCGGTTTCCGGGTCGCGGCCGATTCGTTCGCTTCCGTCTCCCTCGGCTCCAGCGAATCGACGCATAGTCCGCTGATGGAATGGTTCTTCCATCATACGATTCACGACACGACGGGCGTGAAACCCGATAGCAACGTCTACGACAACCGGTTGCGCACGCCGCTGTTCGACAGCTTCGTGTTCAATCCGCCGACGGCGCCGCTCGACAGCAATCTGGCGGTGGGGGGCACGCCGTCCGCGCGCAGCCTGGTCCGCGTCAAGCTGCCGAGATTCCTTCACGACAGCCTCGATGTCGTGCGCGCGACCGCGATCCTCGTGTCGGTCGCGCCGGTCGTCGGAGCGCCGAGCGACTCGTTCAGCATCCTGGTGCGTCCCATCCTCACGGATTTAGGCGGGAAATCGCCGCTGAGCGGTGCATTCAGCACGGCGCGAACCATCCATATCGGCACAGCGGACACCGTGACGATCGAGTTGACCGATCTGGTACGCGCGTGGGCGCAAGATACGACCGCTCAGACCGCATTCTTCCTGGCCCAGGTGCCGGAGGCCGCGTCTTTTACCGAGATCCGATTCTATTCGTCGCGCGCGCCCGCGTTCCGGCCGGCATTGCACATCACGTACGTGAAGCGCTTCCCGTTCGGGACACCGTGACGGCCGAACGGCCGGACGGCCGGACGGCCGTAGCGGTGATGATCGCGGCGTTGCTCTTGACCGTCGGGCCGTCGGGCCGTCTGGCCGCCCAGGACTCCCAATTCGGCATCCGCGGTCTGGGCACGCCGGGGAAGTGGGAGAGCGTCCGCGCCCGCTCCACCGGTGGCGCGTTTGCGCCGTTCGATCCGTTCTCGCCGTTGATCGACGCCCCGCTGGGCGACATACGGCGCATGAGCGCGAGCATCACGACCGGCGCGTCGTGGCGCTCCGTCGCGGTCGACTCCGGCACCTCATCGCTCCGCGGCACGCGCTTCCCGGCGCTCGTGCTCGCCGGGCCCGCGATGCGACGCATCACCATTGGCGGCGGTTTTTCGACGTATCTCGATCGCACCTTCGGCATTCTCACGCACGATACGATCGTCCTGCGGGGCGTCCCGCAGCCGATTACGGATCTGCTCCAGAGTGACGGCGCCGTGACCGATCTGCGAATCGCGGCGGCGAGTCGCGTCAGCAGCTGGCTCACGCTCGGCGTCGGATTCCATCTGCTGACCGGCTCGACGCGCATGGTTGCCACTCGCACCTTCACGGACACCACCTATCGCACGTCGTCGTCACGCGACGAAGTGGCGTACTCGGGGAAGGGCGGGTCATTCAGCGCGCTGGTCGATCTGAGCCAGGATCTGCGGATGGCCGGTTGGTATCGCGTCGATTCGAAGCTGCGCGCCGATGTGAACGGCCGCACCGCTGCGGAAAACGATTTGCCGCCAACCTACGGCGCCGGCATCCAGTGGCGTGTGGGCGGTCAGGCGATCCTGGCCGGGACGGCAACGTGGCGCAACTGGGGCAGCGTCCACGCAACCCCCGATGCGCAAAACACCTTCAACTGGTCGCTCGGCGCCGAGCTGGGCTCCGTGTCCGCGCCCCTCCGGCTCGGTGCTCGTGGTGGGCAGTTGCCGTTCGCTGTCGGGACGGCACCCACAGAGGTGGGGTTCTCGGGCGGACTTGGCCGCCAATTCTCGGGCGGTCGCGGCCGGCTCGACATCGGCATCGAGCGGCTGCAGCGCAAAGGCGCGGGACTCACGGAACGGGTGTGGACGTTCCTGCTGGGGCTGACCGTGCGGCCGTGAACGTCTACTTTCACACCTTCGGATGCAAGGCGAACCAGTACGACACCGACTTGGTTCGCCAGGCCTTCAGCGATGGCGGAGCCACCGTCGTCGACGATCCCTCGCACGCTGATCTCGCCGTCATCAATTCCTGCACCGTCACGCACGAAAGTGAAGTCAAGCTGCGGCGCTTCGTGCGGCGCGTGGCGAAGAGCGGGACCGCGCAGACGATCGTGATGGGATGCGCGGCTGCACTCGATGACGGCACGATCGCGGCGTTACCGGCGGTCCGGGCGGTCGTGCCCAATGCGGATCCGACCGTGGTGTTGCGCGCCGCCGGGTTGACCTCACCCCCTGGCCCCCTCTCCGCGTTGCGGCGCGCGGGAACGATGGGGAAGAACAGAGCCCTCCTAAAAATTCAGGACGGCTGCGACGAGCATTGCACGTTCTGCGCGACCACGATTGCGCGCGGCAACAATCGGTCGCGGTCGGTGGAGGAGCTCGTACAAGAAGCGCGCGAGCTGGCTGAGCATCACGCGGAAATTGTGCTGACGGGCGTACACATCGGGACGTATGGGCAGGACGCTAGTCCCACCCTCGGTTCTCTCCTCGAGGCCCTCATCGCCGCCGTTCCCTCCGTGCGTTTCCGCCTGTCGTCGGTCGAAGCCACCGAAGTCGACGACACGCTCGCCCGGCTCCTGATCGAAGCGCCGCGCCATGTGGCCGCGCATCTGCACGCGCCACTGCAGTCGGGTTCCAATCGCATCCTCAAGCGGATGGGGCGGCACTGGTATACGGCGGACACGTACCGCGCGCGTATCGAATGGCTCGCTGAGCGGTTGCCGGTGTTCGGTCTCGGTGCGGACGTGATTGCCGGTTTTCCAGGAGAAACAGAGGCCGATCATCACGCCTCGCTCACGCTGTTGCACGCCTTGCCGTTTACGTATCTGCACGTCTTTCCATTCTCCGTTCGCCCCGACGCTCCAGCGGCGAAGCTCCCCGGGCAGGTCCCGCCTGATGTCATCCGCGCGCGCGCGCGCGAGCTGCGCGAGCTGGGCGAATCGAAGGCCGCCGCGTATCGGGCGGCCCGCGCCGGACAGGCCGCCGATGGCGTGGTGTCGGGCCGACAGGGCGGCCGGGTCGAGGTCCTGACGCAGGATTACCTGAGTGTCTATGTTCGTAGCGAAGCGTGGAGTGGTCGTCCCAGATTCGAGGTCGTGATCGACTGATGCCGCGCGCACCGCGGATTTACATCGAGACCTACGGCTGCCAGATGAACGTTTCGGACTCCGAGCTGATGTTCGGAGTGCTGGGGCGTGAGGGATACGTGCGCACCGACGATCCGGCGGAGGCGGACGTGCTGCTCGTCAACACGTGCGCCGTGCGCGATCACGCCGAACAGCGGGTGCTGGGGCGAATGGGCGAGCTGAAGCGCTTCAAGCGGCCTGGAGATGTCCTGGGCGTCGTGGGTTGTATGGCGCAGCGCCTCGGTCCGAAGCTGCTGGAGCGCGTCCCACAGGTGGACCTGGTGATCGGCCCCGACGGGTATCGCGGTCTGCCGGAGCTCATTGCGCGCGCGCGCGACGGCGAGCGCGCCGCCGAGACCACGTTCCGGAGCTGGGAGCACTACGAGGACGTTCCTCCCGTCCGTGAGCGGCAGGTGTCCGCGTTCGTCACGGTGCAGCGTGGCTGCGATTATCGGTGCACGTTCTGCATCGTTCCGATGACGCGCGGGCCGGAGCGGAGCCGCAAGTTGGCAGACGTCGTGCGTGAGGTCTCCGGGTTGGCGGAGTCCGGCACCAGCGAGGTCACGCTTCTTGGGCAGACGGTCAACAGTTATCACGATGGCGACCACGACTTTGCCGACCTGCTGCGCGCAGTCGGCGCGGTC
>WNEZ01002103.1_pt1 | contig 24151 bp, 22 predicted proteins | sample 5400521 | NCBI WGS metagenome assembly WNEZ01 (sample SAMN13153339, study PRJNA577476) | soil metagenome | isolation source: 120 cm saprolite under Douglas fir tree site 2 hole 1 replicate 1 | place: USA:California | collected 2015-04-18
TCCCGTGGAGCGTCAGGAGGAGGACCGCGGCCGCGCGCGCCGCGGCCTCCGAGCCGAACCGCGTGCGGTGGCGCGGCACGTCGTGGTTGGAGAGCACCCACGTCGGCCAGGCGTCGATCGGGTCGAGGCGCGCGGCGACGTCCGCGACGCGCTCGCGCCAGGCGCCGGCGTCCCAGGGCGTGACGGTGGCGGCGGGCAGCTCGAAGAGGAGGTGCAGCTCGTCACCGCGACCGAAGTAGCGCGCGTGGGTGCGCGCGGACAGCAGCCAGACCTCGCCCACCAGGACGCGGTCCCCGGGGTAGGCGTCGACGACCCGGCGCAGCTCGCGCAGGATGTCGTGCGTCGACTCCTGATCGTTGAGGGCCGACTGCGGGATCGCCGCCAGGTCGGACGGCAGGTCGGGCAGGCGCGGGTCCTTCCCCAGGCCGTGCACGACGTCGATGCGGAAGCCGTCGACGCCGCGGTCGAGCCAGAAGCGCAGCACGTCGTGCATCGCGCGCCGTACCTCCGGGCTCGACCAGTCCAGGTCGGGCTGCTCGGGGAGGAAGAGATGCAGGTAGTACTGCCCAGTGACTGCGTCGAGGGTCCACGCCGGCGTGCCGCGCGGAAAGGCGGCGAGCCAGTTGTTGGGCGGGCCGCCGCCGGACGCCGGGTCGCGCCACACGTACCAGGCGCGCTTCGCGCTCCGGCGGGAGGCCCGCGACTCGCGGAACCACGGATGCCGGTCGGAGGTGTGGTTCGGGACCCAGTCGAGGAGGACGCGGATGCCGCGCGCGTGCGCCTCGGCGAGGAGCCGGTCCAGGTCGTCGAGGCTTCCGAAGAGCGGATCGACGTCGCAGTAGTCGGCGACGTCGTACCCGAAGTCCTTCATCGGCGAAGGGAAGATGGGCGAGAGCCAGACCACGTCCACCCCGAGCCAGGCGAGATGGTCGAGCCGGCGCCGGAGGCCTTCCAGGTCGCCCACCCCGTCGCCCGTCGCGTCGGCGAAGGAGCGCGGATAGATCTGGTAGACGACGGCCGTCTGCCACCAGCGCACGGCGGCGATGATGGCACGGGGCGCTGGCAAGCGCACCCGTTCGGCTTGCCCCTAGGGCGGGTCCGCGGCTAACTGGAGGCATGCTCCGATCGGCGGTGGTGGTGGTGGGTCTCGGCCTGGCGCGCGGCGCCCTCGCCGGCGGGCCGACGCTCGTCGCCCTGACCGAGGACGGCGCGCTCGTCGTCTTCGCCGCCGACCGCCCGGCGGTCACCCGCACGGTGAGACCGGCGGGCGTCACCGGCCGCCTGCTCGGCATCGACCGGCGACCGGCGGATGGTCGGGTCTACGGGCTCACCACCGGCAACGACCTTTACCGGATCGACGTCGCGGGCGGGACGGCGGCCCTGGTCGCCACCCTGACGGTGCCCTTCGACGGCGACGTCCGCTCGGGCATCGACTTCAACCCCCAGGCGGATCGGCTGCGGCTGGTGAGTAGCGACGGCCGCAACCTGCGCGTGAACGTCGACCTCGGCGCGACCGCCGTCGACGCGGCGCTCGCCTACGCCCGGGACGACGCCAACGCGGGCCGGCGCCCCCACGTCACGGCGGCTGCGTACTCAAACAACCTCGCCGGCGCCGCGACGACGAAGCTCTTCGAGATCGACGCCGACCTCGACGTGCTGGTGGTCCAGGATCCCCCGAACGACGGCATCCTGGCGACCGTCGGGCCGCTCGGGGTGGATTTCGGGCCGCTGGGCGGCTTCGACATCGTGACCGACGCCACGGGGGCCGACCGGGCATGGGCCGCCTCGGGCGCCACGCTCTACGCAATCAATCTCTCCAGCGGCCGGGCGACGACCATCGGGACCATCGGCGAGGGCCGGATGCAGGTGGTGTCCCTCACCGCCGCCCCCGAGGTCCCGGCCCCGTAAGCCGGCTGCATCCGCGCGCGGGGCTCGCGCGTAGAGGGCACGGGGATTCATAGTTCAGCTTCCCCGAATGTGGTAGGGCCATGCGACCTTGCGCCGGACCGCGGACGAGCCCGTGGATTCGTCGGACCAGCCGGACGAGCGGTTGCTCGACGCGCTGGCGGACGACCCCTCCGCGCTCGGGCCGCTGTATGATCGTCATTCGGGCCTCGTCTACGGCCTGGCACTGGCCGTCCTCAGGAGCCCGGATGAAGCGCAGGACCTGGTCCAGGAGGTGTTTCTGACGCTCGGCGACCAGAGCAGCTACGACGCCGCGCGCGGCTCGCTCGGCGCCTATCTCACGACCGTCACCCGCACGCGCGCCATCGACCGCCTGCGGCGGCGCACGCGACACGCGCAGCTCCTGCGCGACTGGCACACGGCCACGCCGCCCGTCGAGGCGCCGCCGACGGCGCTGGAGCGCATCTCGACCGCGGAATGCTCCGCGCGGGTGCGGCAGGCGCTGGCCGAGCTGCCCGAGAGCGAGCGGCGGGCGCTCGAGATGGCGTACTTCCAGGGGCTCACGCAGGCGGAGATCGCCGCCGACCTGGGCGCTCCGCTGGGCACCGTGAAGAGCTGGTGCCGGCGCGGGCTCGTCGCCATGCGGCAGGCGCTCGGGGACCTGGTGGAGTGACGGGATGAGCGCGCCCTCCATCAGCGACACCGACATGGACCTGGCCGTCCAGTACGTGCTCGCCGAGCTGCCGCGCGCGGAGGCCGAGGCCTTCGTGCGGCGCTGCGCCGGCGACCCGGTGCTCGCCGCCGAGGTCGAGCGGCTGCGCAGCACGCTCGGGCTCATGCCCTACGCGACCGTGACCGCGCCGCCGCCGGCCCTCCGCGCCCGCGTCCTGGCCGCCGCCACGGCGAAGGCGCACCGACCCGCCGCGCGCGCGCCCCGCCGGGTGGCGTGGAGCCGCTTTGCCGCCGCGATCGCGGCCACCATCGCGCTCGCCCTGGGCATCGACACGTACCGGGTGCGCCAGGAGCTCGCCTTGCAGCGCGACCTGCAGGCGATGCTGCTCGAGCCCAACGTCGTGCGCTCGTTCGCGCTCGTGGGGACGGGTACGGGCGGCGCCGCCTACGGCACGGTGGCGCTCGACCTCGACGCCAAGCGCGGCGCGGTGGTCGCACGCCGCCTGCCCGCGTTGCCGTCGGGTCAGGTGTACCGGCTCTGGGCGCAGGTTGGCGACCGGCCCGTGCCCTGCGGCGACTTCGGGGTCAGGCCCGAGGGCACCGTGCAGGCGCAGTTCCGCGTGCCGGTCGAGGCATACACGGCACCCATCGGGAAGCTCTTCGTCACCGTCGAGGCGAACGCGCCGGCGGCGGCGCCGACCGGGCCGAGAGTGATGGAGAGCGTGTAGGTTCAGTAGCGCAGCGTGAGCTCGACGAACCCGTAGTCCGCCTCCGTACCCGCGAACGTCTGCCGCACGACGCCGCCGCCGAAGGCATGACCGTAGTACGCCTGCACCGCCGCCCGGGGGTGCACGGCGACGGTGGCGGAGAGGTCGACCAGATGCGCCAGGTCACGGCGGCCGCGCGCCGGCGCGCCGGCGTAGCCGAAGAGATCGTCGTCGTCCGCGCCGCCGCCCGCGTACCAGAGATCTCGCCCCTCGCCGAGCGTCAGGTAGTGGTAGTCGCTGCGCAGCGTCACGCGCTCGTGCGGGCGTAGCAGGAGCTCGGCGAACGCGTCGGCGACGTTCATCAGGTTGAAGAACGGGAGCTGCGCGTAGGTGCGCGCGGTGGGCAGGACCTGGAAGAACGTCCCGTGGGTACGATCGGCGGGATCGGCATCGCCCGAGGAGCGATCGTAGCCGGCGCGGAGCCAGGGCGCGGCCGGAAGGCGCGGAAGCTGGTAGCCGCCCTCGAGAGCGAAGGCCCAGGCCGCGTGGCGCAGCACGCCCCAGTCCCCGGCCTGCCCCGCCGCCCAGGCGAGGAGATCCACGGTGCCGGGTCCGGCGTCGATCGCGGTGAGCGCATGCGCACCGACGGTGTGGATCGCGATCGAGCCGTGGTCACGCGCGCGCGCGGCGAGAGGGCGGTTGTCGACCTTCAAGGGCGCGTCCCGGTCGTCCTGGTAGTAGAGGTAGAAGACCCTGACGTCGGCGGGTGGGGCGGCGGGAAGGCGCTTCAGGGTGAGCGCCAGGCCGGCGAGGCTCACGTCGCCGATCTCGCGGTTGGCGCTCACCTCGAAGCCACCGTGCGTCGGATGGACGGCGAGCGCGGTCGCGTTCCACGCCGGGCGGTCGAAGGCGACCCGCAGACCGTCGAAGCTCCGCGTCACGTGCGTGAAGTCGAACGGCCCCACCAGCCGCTCGGCGACGCGCGTCCGCTTGACGGCCGCGAGCGTCGGGTCGGCGGGGACGGTCTCCAGCCCGTCCCGATACTCGAAGCGGCCGACGGTCGCGGCGAGGCCCCCGCGGCGGAGGGTGAGAAAGCCCTGCTTCAGGAACGGCTCGCCCTGCGTCGTGTCGTGCGTGTGGAGGAAGTAGAGCGCGCCGGGGCCGAGGCTCCCCTGCGGCGGCGGAAGCGAGGCGTCGTCGGGCAGGCCGGTGAGGCGCGTGTCCTGCAGCTCGAGCGCCAGCTCGGCATGCGGCAGGAGCACCCGGGCGCCGACCCGGAGCTGGCTCGCGAAGAAGGCGTAGCGTTCGGCGCCGGGAGCGGCCGTGCCGGGCGGCGGCTCGAACCAGCTCACGAACTCGCCGCGCACCCGCTCGCTGGCGGTGAGCGAGACGCGATCGCGCCAGCCGGGGCCACCGTCGTCGCCGCGCGCATCGCCCGCCATGACGACGAGCGCCAGGGCCCCCCAGCTCCGGACGCGCATGCGCCCGCCCAAGTACTGGGCGGGCGCAGGTCGGTCAACCGGGCCGGCGGGCGCGGAGCGCTTTCACTACGCGGTATAGCGGCTCCCGAAGACGGGATTGACGGGGGTGGGTGGCACCCGCAAGAACGCCAGCTGAAAGGAGACATGATATGCGCCGATCTGGCTGGAGAGCTGCACTCGTGGCGGGCCTGCTGGCTGTGATGCCGGCCGCGCCGGCGGGGGCCGCGAGCACGAAGACCTTCTTCGCGATCCTGAGCAGCGCCCAGGAGACCCCCCCCACCACCAGCAACGGGATCGGGGCGGGGCTGTTCACCTTCGACGAGCGCAGCAAGACGCTCTGCTACGCGATCAGCTACTCGCGCCTCGACGACAACGAGACCGGCGCGAACATCCGCGGCCCCGCCGCGGCGCTCTCGCCCGACCCGGCGCCGATCATCTTCACGCTGGTCGCCGGCAATCCGAAGAACGGCTGCGTCGGTCCGATCGTCAGCGGCAAGCAGAAGAAGCAGCTGAAGCAAGGCCTCTTCTACGTGAACATACAGAGCGCCAAGTTCCTGGGCGGCGAGATCCGCGGCCAGCTGCTGCCGGCCGGCCGCTAGCCGCTCAGATCACGCCCTCGCGCGCGAGCGCCGCGCGCTCGGCCTCGGACAACCCGAGGAGGCCGCCGTACACCTCGTCGTTGTGCGCGCCGAGCCGCGGCGCTCCCGCCGGGATCGCGGCCGGGGTGCGCGAGAAGCGCGGGTAGACGCCCTGCATGCGCACCGGGCCGATCACCGGATCGTCGACCGCGACGATGTCGCCGCGCGCGGCGACGTGCGGGTCGGTGAAGATGTCGGCCACCGAGTAGGCGACGCCGAACGGCACCTCGTGCCGCTCGAGCACGTCCTGGATCTCGCGCGCCGTCCGCTCCCGGCACCACGCGGCGACGATGCCGTTCACCTCCTCGCCGTGCTCGGCGCGCTTCGCCATGGTCGTGAAGCGCGGGTCGCGGAGGAGGTCCTCGCGGCCCATGGCGCGCGCCAGGCGCGGGAAGAGCCCGTCCCCGGCCGCGATGATGCACACGTACTTCCCGTCCTTCGTCTCCCAGTTGTCGAGCGGCGCCGAGTTCTGGAGCCGGTTGCCCTCGCGCTCGCGCACGACGCCCAGCCGGTCGTAGGCCGCCAGCGTGTGCTCCATGATGCGCAGGATCGACTCGTAGAGCGACAGCTCGACCCACTGGCCACGCGGCGGGGTCCCGCTCTCGCGCGCGCGCCGGTCGCGCTCGTAGAGCGCGGAGACGATGGCGAAGGCGTTGAAGACGCCGGTCAGGTAGTCGGAGACGATGACGCCCGGGCGGACCGGCGGCCGATCGGGGTAGCCGGTGATGTAGAGGAGGCCGCCGAGCGCGATGCCGTTCCGGTCGAGGCCCGGGCGGTCGCGGTACGGCCCCGTCTGCCCGTAGACCGACACACGGGTCAGGACGACGCCGGGGTTCAGCGCCGAGAGGACGTCGTAGCCGAGCCCCCACGACTCGAGCGTGCCGGGCTGGAAGTTCTCGACCACGACGTCGGCGAGCGGCACGAGCCGCTTCACCAGCGCCTGCCCCGCGGGCTTGCGCAGATCGCAGGTGATCGACTTCTTCCCCCGTCCCTCGACCGCCCAGAAGAGGGAGTAGTCGCCCACGAAGGGCCCGATGGTGCGCATGAAGTCGCCCTGGCCCGGGAGCTCGACCTTGATCACCTCGGCGCCCAGGTCGCCGAGCAGCGTGGCGGCGAAGGGGGCGCCGATGCGCGTCCCCAGGTCGAGCACGCGGATGCCGGCCAGCGGCCCGCTCATCGCGCCGGCTATCCCGCGCGCGCGCCGGGGTGTCAAGGCGCGCTCGGCGCGCGGGGCAAGCCGAGCACGCGCTCGGCGAGGATGTTCCGCTGGATCTCCGAGCTGCCGGCGAAGAGCGATGCGGCCCGGTAGTAGAGGTAGGAGCGCGCCAGGCGCCCGCCGGCGACGGCGCGCGGCCCCGGCTGCCAGCAGAGCCCGGCCGGCCCGAGTAGCGCCATCAGCGTGTCGTGCATGCGCTGGCTCATCTCGCTCCAGAAGAGCTTCACGAAGCTCGACTCCGGGCCGAGCGGCTCGTGGTGCTGGAGGCGCGTCAGCGTCCGCCAGTTGTTGAGGCGCGTGATCTCCACCTCGATGGCGTGCTGCGCCAGGCGCTGGCGCAGCACCGGCTCCGCCCGGCGCGGCGGCTGGCCGTCCACGCCGTCGCGCGCCAGGCGGAGGAGATCGTCGAGCAGCATGCGGTGGATGATCAGCTGGCGGGGCGAGGTGCCGCGTTCGTGCGCGAGCGTCGTGTTGGCGATCGCCCAGCCCGCGTTCTCCGCGCCGACGAGATTCTCGCGCGGCACGTGGACGTCCTCCAGGAACACCTCGTTGAACTCCTCGCTGCCCGTCATCTGGCGGAGCGGGCGCACGGTGACGCCCGGGGCATGCATGTCGCAGACGAAGTAGCTGATGCCCCGGGCCCTGGGCGCCGACGGGTCCGTCCGCGCCAGGAGGATGCCCCAGCGCGCGAACTGCGCGTAGCTGGTCCACACCTTCTGGCCGGTGACCACCCAGCCGTCGCCGTGCCGCTCGGCGCGCGTGCGCAGCGCGGTCAGGTCGGAGCCCGCGCCGGGCTCGGAGAAGAGCTGGCACCAGAGCTCGTCGGCGGGCAGGATGTGCGGCAGGAAGCGGCGGCGCTGCTCCTCCGTGCCATGCGCGATGAGCGTCGGCCCGACCAGGTTCACGCCGATGCGCTCCGCCGCGGGGGGGCGGTGCGCACGGAGCCAGGCGCGCAGCTCGTCGCGGAAGGCCTCCTCGGCAGGGCTGAAGGAGAGGTCCACTACACGGCCCCGCGCGCCCGCAGGCGCGCGAGCTCGTCCGCGCCCACCCCGATCTCCGCCAGCACCGCCGCCGTGTCGGCGCCGAGCGCCGCCGCCGGCGCGTAGCGCGGTGCGACGCCGTCCATCTTGATCGGGCAGCCCACCTCGCGCAGCCGCCCGAAGATGGCGTGCTCCACGTCGATCACCATCTCGCGCGCCGCCACCTGCTCGTCGGCGAGCGTTTCCTCGACCGAGTACACCGGCGCGACCGGCACGTGGCCGCGCAGGCGCTCGAGCCACTCGGCCGTCGTACGGCGCAGGAACGCGGCGCGCAGGACCGGACGGAGCGCGTCGCGCTGGGCGAGCCGGTCGGCGAAGGTACGGAAGCGGGGATCGTCGCGCAGCGGCTCGAGCCCCAGGCGCTCGACCAGCCGCTGCCAGAACTTCTCCTTCATGCACATGATGACCAGCCACCCGTCGCGCGTCTGGAAGCTCTGGCTCGGGACCAGGCTCTGGTGCGCGCCCTCGGGCAGGCGCTGCGCGCGCCAGTCGCGGTTCAGCGTCCACACGGCCAGGTAGTTGAGCATCGAGACCGCGGTGTCGAGGAGCGAGACGTCGAGGTCGCAGCCGACGCCCGTGGCGCGCGCGCGGTGGAGACCGATCATGAGGGCCAGCGCGGAGAGGATGCCGCCCGCGAAGTCGACGATGGAGACGCCGCACTTGGTGGGCGGCGCGTCGGGCTCGCCGGTGACGCTCATGAAGCCGGCGTACGCCTGGAGCAGGTAGTCGTAACCCGGGTCGCCGGCGCGCGGGCCGGTGCGCCCGAAGCCGGAGAGCGAGCAGCACACGACCTTCGCATTGGCGGGCGAGAGCGCCGCGTAGTCGAGGCCGAGCTTCCGCGGCAGATCGCCGCGCATGTTGTTGTAGACGGCGTCCGCGCGGGTGACCAGGCGGTGCAGCAGGTCGCGGGCCTCGGGCATGCGCAGGTCGAGCGTCAGGCTGCGGGCGCCGCGGTTGAGCGACTGGTAGTAGAGGCCGTCGCGCGTCGCGGGGTCGTTGAAGGGCGGGACGGCGCGCGCCTCGTCGCCGCCCGTGGTCGGGTCCTCCACCTTGACGACCTCGGCGCCCAGGTCGGAGAGGAACATGAGCCCGTAGGGTCCCGCGCCCAGCTGGGTGAAGGCCAGGATGCGCACGCCGGCGAGCGGCAGCGGCCCGTTGACACCCACGGAGCGATGCTCCTACATTCGCCGCGGCCGTTCAAACGACGGAGACGACATGGGCACGACGGGCGCGTTCAAGGACGTCATCAAGCGGGACCGCGAGGTGGAGCGCGCGCTGCCGGTGGGCGAGTTCATCGCCCAGCTCGACCGCTTCATCGCCGAGCACAACCCGTACCGCCGGAACCTGGTGATCCCCGCCATCGGCGGCGGCCAGGCGAGCATGGACGTCGTCAAGCGCTACGCGAAGGAGCTCTACTACCTAGGCCTGTGGATGACGCCCGAGTTCCCGCTGCTCATCGCCAACGCGCCCGACACCGACGCCTTCACGCTCGAGGACTCCGAGCACTACGCCCACTGGACGCAGAACTTCGCCGACGAGTGCGGCTATCTCCGCGATCCGAACCACGTCCTCATGAAGGTGGAGTACACGCGCGCGCTCGACATCCCGGACGAGGAGCTGCGCGCCTACGTGCCGATGCCGGAGACGATCGGCTCCGTGTACACCATGCTCTACTACGTGCGCCGCTCCTACGAGGAGGGCCTGGCCGCGTTCGGCTACGCGCGCGAGCGCGTGGCGGGCATGAGCGGCTACGCCAAGACGCTCTACGAGGGGCTCTACGGGCACTACGGCGTCCGCGTGAAGGACCTCGAGGTGCACGCCTACGCCGAGCAGGAGCACGGCGACAAGGCGCTCGAGCTGATGCAGCGGGTGTGCGTCAGCGCGCACGTGCAGCGCCGCGTGCGCCAGGCGGTCGAGCACACCATCCTCACCAACGAGTGGCGGACGGGGGCGCTCAATCGCTGGCTCGACGAGCCCGGCGCGCTCGATGGGCCGGCTCGCCGGTAAGGTCGCGCTCGTCACCGGCGCGGGCCAGGGCATCGGCCGCGGCATCGCCCTCGTGCTCGCGCGCGAGGGGGCGCGCCTGTGCGTGGCCGAGCTGAAGGCGCACCGCGGCGAGCGGACCGCCGAGGAGATCCGCGCCGCCGGCGGGGAGGCGTTCGCCGTCGAGGCCGACGTGGGGCGGAAGGCGGACGTCGAGCGCATGGTGGCGGAAGCGGCGCAGCGGTTCGGGAGCGTCGACGTGCTGGTGAACAACGCCCACGGTTTCGGCACGCGCGCGCCGCTGGCGGAGATCCCCGACGAGCAGTTCGACCTCTCCCTGACGAGCGGCGTGAAGGGCACGTGGTGGGCGATGTGCGCCGCCCGGCCGCACATGGCCGAGCGCGGCTGGGGCCGCATCATCAACATGGTGTCGCTCGCCGCCGAGCGTGGCGACGCGGGGCTCGGCGAGTACAACGCGGCCAAGGCGGGCATCGCCGCGCTGACGCGCACCGCCGCGCGCGAGTGGGGGCGGCAGGGCATCACCGCGAACGCGATCGCGCCCGGCGCGTGGACCAAGCGCGGGCAGGACTATGCCGCGCGCGACCCGGAGGGCTTCGCCCGGGCCATGGCGGCGCGGCCCATCGGGCGCCTCGGCGACCCGGAGACGGACATCGCGCCGGTCGCGCTGTTCCTGGCGAGCGACGATGCGCAGTTCGTCACCGGACACGTCTTCTACGTCGACGGCGGCGCGCACCTGGGCTGAGCTACATCGACGGCGGGGGTGCGCCTGGGGTAGGCTCGGGTGACCATGCACGTGACGAAGTCGCTCATCGCGCCTCTGGCGCTGGTCGCGCTCGCGGCCTGCAACTCGAGCACGCCGGACCTCGCCGAGGTCGAGCACGACCAGCGGGAGATATTCTTCCGGCTCGGACGGCTGGAGCGCTCCGTCGAGCAGGCCGCCACGCCCACCCCGAGCCCCGCGGCGCCCGAGCCGAAGAAGTACCCGGACAAGGTCTACGACATCCCCGTCGGCGCCTCGCCGGTGAAGGGAGCGAAGAACGCAGCGATCACGATCGTCGAGTTCTCCGACTTCCAGTGCCCGCCGTGCGCCCAGACGCGCACCCTGGTGAAGCAGGTCCTGGACGCGTACCCGAAGGACGCGCGGCTCTTCTACAAGCACTACCCGCTCACCTCGATCCACGAGAACGCCATGAACGCGGCCAAGGCGGCGATCGCGGCAGGGAAGCAGGGGAAGTTCTGGGAGATGCACGACCTCCTCTACCAGAACCAGAGCGCGCTCGGCGTCGACAAGCTGACGGAGTACGCCGGCACGATCGGGCTCGACGTGCCGCGCTGGGTGAAGGACTTCAGCTCGGCGGACGTGGGGGAGCGGGTCGCGCAGGACGTGCGCGACGGCCAGGCCGCCGACGTGGACGCCACGCCGACGTTCTTCGTCAACGGGAAGCGTGTGGGGGATCGCTCCTTCGACGAGTTCAAGTCGATGATCGAGGGGGCCATGCGAGCCAGGCCCGGCAAGAAGGGCTAGCGACCACCGCGCCGCCCCGAAGGAGAGCCACCGGATGCCCCCTGGATGCGTCGCTCGTCGGTCCCTGCTCGGCCTGCTCCCGTTGCTGCTCGCGCTCCCCTGCCCCGCCGCCGGCGGCTTCGCGCTCGACGACGTCGCCGGCGCGGCGCAGCGGCTCGCGGCCGAGCCGTTCAAGGAGCCCGGGGGCCAGGTCCCCGACTGGCTCCTCAAGATCAGCTACGACCAGTGGCGTGACATACGCTTCCGCGCGGAGCGTGCGCTCTGGAGCGAGGACAAGCTGCCCTTCCAGGTGCAGTTCTTCCACCCCGGGCTCTACTACAACCGGGTGGTGGGGGTGAACGAGGTGCGCGCCGGCGGCGTTCATCCGGTGCCCTTCTCGCCGAGCCAGTTCGACTACGGGAAGAACGCCTTCGCCAGCAAGGTGCCGCAGGACCTCGGTTACGCCGGCTTGCGCATCCACTACCCGATCAAGACCCGCGACTATTACGACGAGGTCATCGTCTTCCTGGGCGCCAGCTACATCCGTGCCGTGGGCAAGAAGGAGAGCTTCGGCCTCTCCGCGCGCGGCCTCGCCATCGACACCGCCGAGTCACGCGGCGAGGAGTTCCCCTACTTCAAGGAGTTCTGGCTGGTGACGCCCAGGCCGCACGCGAAGGAGCTGACGCTCTACGCGCTGCTCGACAGCCCGAGCCTCACCGGCGCGTATCGCTTCGTCGTCACACCCGGCGAGCAGACGATGGTGAAGGTCGACTGCCGGCTGTTCCTGCGCCGCGAGGTGCGCAAGCTCGGCATCGCACCGCTCACCAGCATGTTCTTCCACGGCGAGAACACCAACCGCTTCTTCTCCGACTTCCGCCCCGAGGCGCACGACTCCGACGGGCTCCTGCTGAGCTTCGCCGGCGGCGAGTGGCTCTGGCGGCCGCTCGACAACCCGCGCACGCTCCACGTGAGCGGGCTCGAGATGGAGAACCCGCGCGGCTTCGGCCTCCTGCAGCGCGATCGCGACTTCGATCACTACCAGGACCTGGAGACGCACCCCGAGCACCGTCCCAGCGCGTGGATCGTGCCGCACCACGACTGGGGCGCGGGACGGGTCGAGCTGGTGGAGATCCCCACCAACGGGGACACCAACGACAACGTCGTCGCCTACTGGGTCCCGCAGCAGACGCCGAAGCCGGGGCAGCCCGCACTGTTCTCCTACACCATGTACTGGTACGGTGAGGACACGACTCGGCCGCCGGGCGGCCGCACCCTGTCCACGCGCCGCGACGGCGGGACCATCGAAGATGGGCAACGCTTCGTGATCGATTTCGCGGGCGCGAAGCTGGCCGCCATCCCACCCGACCAGGTGCTGCGCGGGGTGGTCACCGTGGTCGGCGGCGAGGCGGCGGGCGAGCTGCGCGATCAGCAGGTGGTGAACAACCCCGTCGCCGGGGGCTGGCGCCTGAGCTTCCAGGTGCGGCCGAAGAAGCGCGAGCCGCTCGAGCTGCGCGCCTTCCTCGACCAGGGCGGCGAGACGCTGACCGAGACCTGGTCCTACGCGGTCCTCCCGTGAGATTGAGCGAGAAAGCCGGCCCCGACGACGCGCTCGGCGGTCACTTCGTGGTGCCCCCGGACCGGCTGCTCCACGACTGGAAGCAGGCGTACGATCGCGCGCTCGCCTACCTCGAGGCGCTCGCTCTGCCCGCGTCCGAGCACGCCGCGCTGGCGACCGATGCCGTGGCGCGCGCCCTGGAGCAGCCGTGGGATGGGACGGGCGATGCCGTCGCGGAGACACTGCGTGCGCTCCGCGCGCTCGTGCTCGAGCGGCATCCCGCGCGGGCACGGGTGACCGGCGACGAGTTCCTCGGCTGGCGCGTGGAGCAGGTGCTCGCCGGCGGCCTCTCGTCGGTCCCGCTCGGCGACGGCGTCTTCCGCTCCGCGCCGCCCCTCGAGCGGCGGGCGATGGTGTCGGAGCCGATCGAGCGGAGCCTGCTCCGCCGGCTCTTCGGCCGCCGGCGCGCGGGCGTCCCCACGGCCCCGGCGGAGAGGGCGCTCTACGGGACCCAGCTCCGCCGGCTCCGCCGCCGGCTACCGTGGACGCGCGTCGCCCACCGGCGCCGGCGGCTGCTCGGCGCGCTCGTCCTGATCCCCACCATTGTGGCGAGCGCGTTCATGGTGAACGTACTCCCGCACAAGGGCCAGACCTGGCTCGAGGTCGCCATCGCGGTCTTCTTCGGCGCGCTCTTCGGGTGGATCTCGATCGGCTTCTGGACCGCGCTGCTCGGCTTCCTCACGCTCGTCCGCCGCCGCGACCGCTTCGCGATCACCACCCTCGAGCCCTCCCCCGCCGACCCCGAAGCGGTTGCCCTGGACCCCGGCGCGCGCACCGCGATCGTCATGCCCATCTGCGAGGAACCGGTGGAGCGCGTGTTCGCCAGCCTGCGCGCCGTCCACCGCTCTCTCGAGCGCGCCGGCGCGCTCGAGCCCTTCCACTTCTTCGTGCTGAGCGACACCCAGGACCCGAGCGCCGCGATCAAGGAAGAGGAGGCGTGGCTCGAGTGGTGCCGGGCGACGGACGGCTTCGAGCGCATCTTCTACCGTCGCCGGAAGGTCCGGCTCGAGCGCAAGAGCGGCAACATCGCCGACTTCTGCCGCCGCTGGGGCGCGCGCTATCGCTACATGGTCATGCTCGACGCCGACAGCGTCATGCGCGGCGAGACGATCGCGCGCCTGGTCGCGTTGATGGAGCGCCATCCCGACGCCGGCATGATCCAGACCGCGCCCACCGCCGTCGGCCGGCGCTCCCTGTTCGCCCGCGTGCAGCAGTTCGCCAGCCGCGTCTACGGGCCCATGTTCGCGGCCGGGCTACACTACTGGCAGCTCGGCGACGGCCAGTACTGGGGGCACAACACGATCATCCGGGTAAAGCCCTTCATGGACCACTGCGGGCTCCCCCGGCTGCCCGGGCGGGAGCCGCTCGGGGGCGAGATCCTGAGCCACGACTTCGTCGAGGCGGCGCTCATGGGGCGGGCGGGCTGGACCCTGTGGCTGGCCTACGACCTCGATGGCAGCTACGAGGAGGTGCCCTCGACGCTGCTCGAGGAGATGCGCCGCGATCGCCGCTGGTGCCAGGGGAATCTCCAGCACCTGCGGCTCGTCTTCACCGAGGGCCTCTTCGGCGCTCATCGCGCGCTCTTCCTGAACGGCGCCCTCTCCTACATGTCGGCGCTGCTCTGGTTCGTCTTCCTGACCCTCAGCACGGTCGAGGCCATCCTGAATGCGCTGCAGCCGCCCGAGTACTTCCCGCACGGCGCGAGCCTCTTCCCCGAGTGGCCGATCTGGCGGCCCGACTGGGCGCTCGCGCTGCTCGGCGTGATCGGCATGATCCTCTTCTTCCCCAAGGTGCTGAGCATCGTGCTCATCGCGCTCAGGCGGCGCGAGGCGCGCGCGTACGGCGGCCTGGCCAGGCTCACGCTGAGCGTGTTGCTGGAGATCCTCCTCTCGAGCCTACTCGCCCCCATCCGCATGGTCTTTCATAGCCGCTTCGTCCTCCTGAACCTGCTCGGGCGGACGGTGGGCTGGGGCTCGCAGGCGCGCGAGGAGGCCGAGACCGGTTGGCGCGAGGCCGCGTACCACCACGGCCTCGACGCGCTCTTCGCCAGCGCCTGGGGCGCGACCCTCTTCTGGCTGAATCCGAGCTACTTCTGGTGGGTCACGCCGATCATCGGCGCGCTCGTCCTCTCGGTGCCGGTATCGGTGCTCAGCAGCCGGGTGCGGCTGGGCGATCGGGCGCGCCACTGGGGGCTCTTCCTCATCCCGGAGGAGACCGCCCCGCCGGTCGAGCTGCACGACCAGCACGAGTTCCTCACCGCCGGCTGGCGCGCGCTCGCGGCGCTGCCGCGGAAGGAGCGCGACGGCTTCGTCCGCGTCGCCGTCGACCCGCGCGTGAACGCGCTGCACCGCGCGCTGCTCGGCCGGCGCCGGTCGCTCGGCGCGAGCATCCGGCGGGCGCGCCGCGCTCTGCTCGAGCGCGCCATCGCCGGCGGTCCCAGCGGGCTCGCGCCGCGCGAGCGGCGCACCCTGCTCCTCGACCCGGACCTGACCGACGCCCTGCACGAGCGCGTCTGGGCGCTCGCCGACCGCGAGCTCGCCGCGCGCTGGGGACGCCCGGGAGCGCACCGACCGCCGCCTTGACCCCCTCCACGACCCGGCTGGCACCGCTCGTCCTGCTGCCGCTCGCGCTCGGCTGCGGCGGCGGCTCCCGCGCCGCCGACGTGGTCCAGTTCTGGGCCATGGGGCGCGAGGGCGAGGTGGTGGAGCAGATGGTGCCGGCCTTCGAGCGCCGCCACCCCGGTGTCCGCGTGCGCGTGCAGCAGATCCCGTGGAGCGCGGCGCACGAGAAGCTGCTCACGGCCTACGTGGGGGGCGCGATGCCCGATCTCTTCCAGGCGGGCAACACCTGGCTCCCCGAGCTGGTCGCGCTCGGCGCCCTCGAGCGCCTCGACGAGCGCCTGGCCCGCTCCGCGGCGGTGGCGCGTGACGACTACTTCCCGGGCATCCTCGACACCAACGTGATCGACGGCGCCACCTGGGGCGTCCCCTGGTACGTCGACACGCGGCTCCTCTTCTATCGCACCGACCTGCTCGCCGAGGCGGGCTACGCCGAGCCGCCCCGCACCTGGGCAACGTGGAGCGAGGCGATGGCGCGCCTCCGGGAGCGCGGCGGCGCGGAGCGCTACGCCATCCTGCTCCCCTTCCGCGAGTGGCAGGCGCCCGTCATCCTGGCGCTGCAGCGCGGGGCGGACCTCCTGCGCGACGACGACCAGTACGCCGACTTCCGCGCCCCGGCCTTCCGCGAGGCCTTCGCGTTCTACCTGGATCTCTTCCGCCGCGGCCTCGCGCCGCGGAGCGGCGAGACGGCCGTGGCGAACGCCTACCAGGACTTCGCGCGCGGCTACTTCTCGTTCTACATCACGGGGCCGTGGAACCTGGGCGAGTTCGCCCGCCGGCTGCCCCGGGAGATGGCCGAGCGCTGGGCGACGGCCCCGTTGCCGGCGCCCGGCGACGACTACCCCGGCGTCTCGCTCGCCGGCGGCGCGAGCCTGGCCCTCTTCCGCGGCTCCCGCCGGAAGGACGCCGCCTGGCAACTGCTCGAGTACCTCTCCGAGCCTGCGCAGCAGGCGGAGTTCTACCGCCTGAGCGGCGACCTGCCGGCGCGCCGGACGGCCTGGGCCCGGGAGGGGCTCGCCGACGATCGGCGGGCGCAGGCCTTCTGGGTTCAGTTGCAACACGTGCGTTCGACCCCCAAGATCCCGGAATGGGAGCGGATCGCCGCCGAGATCACCCAGTACGTTGAGGCGGCGATCCGGGAGGAGATGACGGTGGAGGAGGCGCTCGCCACGCTCGACCGCGAGGTCGACGCGATGCTGGAGAAGCGGCGCTGGCTGCGGGGCAGGAGCGGGTGAATGCGGGGCATCAACCCGGCATGGGGGTTCCTCGCCCCGGCGCTCCTCGTCATCGCGGTGTTCTTCTTCCTGCCGGTGGTGGCCTCGCTGCTGCTCAGCTTCACCGACTTCGACGTCTACGCGGTCGCGGACCTGCACAGCCTCCGGCTGGTCGGGCTCGCGAACTACGTCCACCTCCTGCACGAGCCCCGCTTCTGGACGGCGCTCGGGAACACCTTCTACTTCGTGCTCGTGGGCGGCCCGCTCTCGGTCGCGGTGTCGCTCGGCGCGGCGCTCCTCCTCGACGCCCGGCTGACGCGCCTGAAGGGGTTCTTCCGCACCGTCTTCTTCCTGCCCGTGGTCACCACGCTGGTCGCGGTGGCGGTCGTGTGGCGCTACCTGTACCATCCTCGCTACGGGCTCCTGAACCATGTCCTCGCGCTCGCCGGCCTCGGCCCCGTCGACTGGCTCGGCGATCCGCGCTGGGCCATGCCGGCCATCATCCTGCTCGCGGTGTGGAAGAACTTCGGCTTCAACATGATCATCTTCGTCGCCGGCCTGCAGAGCATCCCCGAGCGCCTGTACGAGGCGGCGCGCATGGACGGCGCGGGCGCCTGGCAGCAGCTCCGCCACGTCACCCTGCCGATGCTCGCGCCGACCTTCCTCTTCGTCGCGATCATCACCATGATCGGCTACTTCCAGCTCTTCGCCGAGCCCTACGTCATGACCCAGGGCGGGCCGGCGAACCGCACGCTCAGCATCGTGCTGCTCATGTACGAGGAGGGCTTCCGCTGGTGGAGCATGGGCCACGCCGCCGCGATCGCCTTCGTGCTGTTCGCGATCATCCTCGGCTTGACGCTGCTCCAGCTCCGCCTCCGCCCGCTCCAGGGTCGCGCATGAGGCGCGCCGCCGAGACCGTCGCCCTGCACGCCGCGCTCGCCGCGGGCGCCGCGCTGACGCTCGTTCCGCTGGTGTGGATGGTCTCCGCCTCGTTCATGCCGGCCGGCGAGGCGAGCGCGCTGCCGCCGCGCTGGCTCCCCAGCGCGCCCACGCTCGAGCACTACCGGGCGCTCTTCACCCGGCTGGACCTGGCGCGCCATCTGGCGAACAGCGCGTTCCTCGCGAGCGCCGTGACGCTGATCGCGCTCACCACGAACTCCATGGCCGGCTACGCCTTCGCCAAGCTCCGCTTCGCGGGGCGCGACCGGCTCTTCCGCCTCCTGCTCGCGGCGCTCGTGATCCCGGCCCAGGTGGCCATGCTGCCGCTCTTCCTGCTCCTCCGGGAGCTCGGCTGCATCAATACCTACTGGGGGGTCGTCATCCCCGGCATGGCGAGCATCTTCGGCATCTTCCTCTTCCGCCAGCACGCGCTCGCCATCCCCGACGCCGTGCTCGACGCGGCCCGCATCGACGGCGCGGGCGAGTTCCGCATCTACCGGACGCTGGTGCTCTACCTCTCGGCGCCGATCCTGGTCACGCTCGGCGTGTTCACCTTCATGGGCACGTGGAACGACTTCATGTGGCCGCTCATCGTGCTCGCCGACCAGCGCCTCTACACCCTGCCGGTGGCGCTCGCCAACCTCGCCGGGGAGCACGTGCAGGACACGGAGCTCATGATGGCCGGCGCGGTGCTCACCGTGCTGCCCGTCACGCTGCTCTTCGTCTGCCTGCAACGCTACTACCTGGCCGGCATCATGGCCGGGGGCGTGAAGGAGTAGCCCATCCGGACCTGGCTCGCCGTCGCCGCCTGGCTCTGCCTGCTGTCCGGCTCGCCCGCGCTCGCGGAGGGGACGCTGCTCGACGACTTCGAGGAGCTGTCGGGCTGGACGACCACCGCCTCCGAGGGCGCGCGGGTATGGATCACCCGGGAGCCCGGGCACACCGGCATGGGCATGCACGTCGGTTTCGACCTCGCCGGCGGGGCGGGCTGGGTCATCGTGCGCAAGTCCTTCTCGCTGCCGCTGCCCGAGAACTATGCGTTCAGCTTCCAGCTCCGCGGCGACGCCCGCCCGAACAACTTCGAGTTCAAGCTGGTCGATGCGCGCGGCCGCAACGTGTGGTGGCGGAACCAGCGCGACTTCGCCTTCCCGCACGACTGGCAGCAGGTCGTCGTCCGCCGCTCCCGCCTGAGCCGCGCGTCGGGAAGCGGCGAGCTGAAGCAGACGGGCGCGATCGAGTTCGCCATCTCGGCCGGCGAGGGCGGCAGCGGCTCGATGTGGATCGACGACCTCGCCTTCGAGCCGCGCGAGCCCGCGGGCCACGACGGCGTCGTGCCGGCGGTGAGCGCCTCGACCTCGCTGCCCGGGTCCGACCCGGCATTCATGCTCGACCAGGACCCGGGCACGCGCTGGAAGAGCGAGCCCGTGCCGCCGGGTCAGTGGGTGATCGTCGACCTCGCGAAGAACCGCGAGTACGGCGGCGTGGTGATCGACTGGGACGCCGACGACTACGCGACGGCGTTCGACGTGCAGGTATCGAACGACGGCGCGCAGTGGACCACCGTCTACCGCACGGCGACCGGCCACGGCCGGCGCGACTACATCTACATGCCCGACGCCGAGTCGCGCTACGTGCGGCTCGAACTCCTGCGCAGCAGCCGCGGCCGCGGCTACGGCATCGCCACCCTCGCCGTCCAGCCCTTCGAGTTCTCCGCCTCCCCGAACGACTTCTTCGGGGCGATCGCGCGCGACGGGCCGGTGGGGAACTACCCCAAGTACTTCTACGGGCGACAGACCTACTGGACGGTGATCGGCGCCGACGGCGACGACAAGGAAGCGCTGCTCAACGAGGAGGGGATGCTCGAGGTCGACAAGGGCGCGTTCTCGATCGAGCCCTTCCTGCACACCGACGCCGGGCTGGTCACGTGGAGCGACGCCGCGCCGACGCAGCAGCTCGAGGAGGGGTACCTGCCCATCCCGACGGTCACCTGGCAGCACGAGCACCTCGCGCTGCGCACGACGGCGTTCGCCACCGGCGAGCCCGGCAAGTCGACGCTCTGGGCGCGCTACCGGATCGAGAACCGGGGCGACCGCGGCGAGCCCGTGCAGCTCTTCCTCGCCATCCGCCCCTTCCAGGTGAACCCGCCGTGGCAGACGCTCAACGCGAGCGGGGGCGTGACCCACATCCAGGAGCTGCGCTTCGACGGGCGGGCGGTGTGGGTGAACCGCGACCGGCCCGTCGTCTCGCTGACCACGCCCGACCGCTTCGGCGCGGCCGTGTTCGAGGAGGGCCCGATCACCGACTTCCTCGCCGCCGGCAGGGTCCCGCCGCAGACCCAGGTGGCCGACCCGCTCCAGTTCGCCTCGGGCGCGCTGCAGTACAACTTCTATCTCGAGCCCAAGGGCCGTGCCGAGGTGGCACTCGCCATCCCCTTCCACGAGCCATACCTCACCTCCGCGGGCGTCGGCGCGGACGGCGCGGCCTTCGCGGCCGAACGCCACGAGGAGGCGCGGCGCTTCTGGGAGCGCGTGCTCGGCCGGGTGGAGATCGTGGTGCCGCCCGAGGCGAGGGCGATCCCCGACACGGTGCGCAGCACGCTCGCCTACGTCCTCATCAACCGCGACGGCCCGGCCATCCGCCCCGGCTCGCGCAACTACGCGCGCTCGTGGATCCGCGACGGCGCCATGACCTCGAGCGCGCTCCTCGAGATGGGCTTCCCCCAGCCGGTGCACGACTTCCTGCTCTGGTACGCGCAGTTCCAGTCGGCCGACGGGAAGGTGCCGTGCTGCATCGACAAGCGCGGCGCGGACCCCGTCTCCGAGCACGACAGCCCCGGCGCGTTCATCTACGCTGTCGCGGAGTACTACCGCTACACCCACGACGTCGGCTTCCTGAGCGACATGTGGCCGCACGTCGTGCGCGCCGTCGACTACATGTCGTCGCTGCGCAGGCGGCGCACAACCGAGGAGTTCAAGGCGCCCGACAAGCTCGCCTTCTACGGCCTGCTCCCCGAGTCGATCAGCCACGAGGGCTACGCGGCGCATCCCGTCCACTCCTACTGGGACGACTTCTTCGCGCTGCGCGGGTTGAAGGACGCGGCGTTCATGGCCACCGTGCTCGGCGACACGGAACGGGAGGAGAAGCTCGCGGCGCTGCGCGACGCGTTCCGCGAGACGCTCTACGCGTCGATCAGGAAGACCGCGGCCGATCACGGCATCGACTACATCCCGGGGTCGGTCGAGCTGGCCGACTTCGACCCCACGTCGACCACGATCGCCCTCATGCCGGGCGGGGAGCTCGAGAGCCTCCCCCGGCCGGAGCTGGCGCGCACCTTCGAGCGCTACTGGACCGAGTTCAAGCAGCGCCAGGACGGCACCGAGTGGGAGAGCTACACGCCCTACGAGCTACGCAACGTGGGCGCGCTCGTGCGCCTGGGCGAGAAGGACCGCGCGCTCGAGCTGCTCGACTACTTCCTGGCCAACCGCCACCCGCTGGCCTGGAACGAGTGGGCCGAGATCGCCTGGCGCGACCCGGCGGCGCCGCGCTTCATCGGCGACATGCCGCACACCTGGGTGGGCGCGGGCTTCGTCGACTCGGTGCGCACCATGTTCGCGTACGAGCGCGAGTCTGACCGCGCGCTGGTGCTCGCGGCGGGCGTGCCCGCGCGCTGGGTGACCAGCGAGACCGGCGTCGGCCTGAAGCGGTTGCCGACCCACTACGGGATCCTGAGCTACAGCCTGCGGGCGGACGGGCCGGACACGGTGCGCCTGCGGCTGTCGGGCGACCTCGCGGTGCCGCCGGGGAAGATCGTCGTCCAGTCGCCGCTCGCCCGGCCGCTCAAGTCGCTCACCGTGAACGGCAAGCCCGCCGACACGTTCACCGCCGACGGCGCGGTGCTGGGCGAGTGTCCCGCCGACGTGGTGCTCGGCTACTGATGCTCGGCCGGATGGATGTTCCGGGTTGCCCTTCTGCGGCATGTCGCCTCACCCGTGAGGTACAAATGTGCACCTGGCAAACACGAACCGCTTGGCGCGATGTCTTGCCAATCCCAGCGCACGGGCGCACAATTTTCCCATGCTCGACGACTTCCTCAGCTCGAACCGCGACGCCATCATCGCTCGCATGCAAGCACGGGTCGCTTCAAGGAAGTCTCCGCCACCGAGCGAGGTGGAGCTCGCGAACGGGATCCCTTATTCTTGGACCAGCTCGGCGACGCGCTGCGCCTGGCAAAGTCGAGCAGCCTGATCGACCACGAGGAGATCGGCAAGAGCGCCGGCCGACACGGCCACGAGCTGCTGCGCATGGGCCTCACCGTCGGGCAAGTCGTTCACGACTACGGAGAGGTCTGCCAAACGATCACCGAGCTGGCCGTTCAGCAGGAGGCGCCGATCTCCGGGGAGGAGTTTCAGACACTGAATCTCTGCCTCGACGATGCCATCGCCGGAGCGGTGACGGAGTACGCTCATCACCGTGAGCGCGCGATCCTGGATCAGGGAACCGAGCGCCTCGGCATCCTCGCCCACGAGCTGCGCAACCGGCTGAACACGGCGATGCTTGCGTTTGAAAGCATCAGGCGAGGCCGCGTTGCCGCGGGCGGCAGCACGGGTCTCTTGCTTGGCCGCAGCCTGATGGGTCTGCGCGATCTCATTGATCGCTCGCTCGCCGACGTGCGCCTCGATGCAGGGATTCAAAGCCTTGAACGCATTTCGGTGGCAGAGTTCATCGAGGAGGTCGAAATCGGCGCCTCGATGCAGGCGCAGGCGCGCGATCTCCACTTTACGGTTACGCCCGTTGATCGCGCGGTGACCATCGAAGGTGATCGGCAGGTCCTCGTAGCGACGGTTTCAAACCTGCTCCAGAACGCGTTCAAGTTCACTCGCAAGCAGAGCAACGTCTCCCTGACGACGCGTGCAACCGCCGACCGCGTTCACTTCGCGATCGAGGACGAGTGCGGCGGCCTCCCGCCGGGGAAGACCGAGGATCTGTTCCGTCCGTTCGAACAGCGAGGCCCCGATCGCGGCGGTGTCGGACTCGGGCTCTCCATATGTCTCAAGGCCGCCAAGGCGAATGCCGGCGAGATCCACGTCCGCGACCTCCCGGGCAAAGGATGCGTCTTCACCCTCGATCTGCCGAGGATGCCGCCAGCACCCCTTTCGGTCGTCGATGGAGGGAAGCGCAGGGCAGCCTCGCCGGGAGCCGCAGGTGGCGCGGACGCGCAAGGGACTGGCTCCACCACGAAGTCCAGGAAAGGTATCGCTGCCCGCTGACAGAAGGTCGGGCAGACCTACCGCGGCCTACCGGCTGCGGTGTGCCGAGCACGACGGGCCGGCCGATCACCACGCAGTCGCCGCTTGCCCCGGTGGCCCACGATGTCCACCAAGGAGCGGCCAACGATGATCACGCCGCCGAGGGCGACGTACCCGAGGACGACGGGTACGGCTACTACGTTCCCGATCACGGCCGAAAGAATCTCACCCACTCGCCGCTCATCCTCGTCTCTCGCCATGCGTCCTCCGGCGCCTTCATTGTGGTGCGCCGCGGGCTGAGTGTCCATGCAACGAAGGCGAACGTCAGCGTGTGTCAGACCTGCGCACCGCGGGCCGGCGGACGACCGACCACGGGCTCGTGGCACGTCGGGCGAGCGGCCAGACAAGGACGCGAAACCTACGCCCGCAGGTCCAACACACGAACAACCGCCAGAAGAAGAGCCTGTCGAACCACCGGGGGGGCCATCGTGGCACGACATCGTACGATCCACAGTGCGGACACCGAACGTTCACGCTACGCCCCGACGTACGCAGTGTATCGCCAACCAGCCGTCCGCGCTCAAGCGTCGTTCGGCCGAGCCTTCGAGTTGCGCTCGCATCGCTGATCGAAGGCTCGAACTACCGTCGCATGGGTCGGCGTCCTTGTCGGGCGATTGCGCGTAGTGCTAGACCGCCTGTACAGTGTTGGTAACGCCCGAGACCACGGACCCGATCCTTCCCTCGCAGTATTTTCTCCGACCGAAGAACGATGCGTTCCGAGCCGAGAAGCGGCTGATGGGCGCGGTGCTGACTCACGCGCTCCTGGAGTACCGCAAGTACGTCGCCGCCGCGGACCCGTGGAGCCAGCGCCGATTCGCCGAAATCCGGGCGTGGTTCGCGGCGGATGAGGCTGACTGGCCGTTCTCGTTCGTCACCATCTGCGAGGCGCTCGGGCTAGACGTTTCCTGCATCCGCGCCGCCCTCCGAACGCTGTAGCGGGCGAGTCGAGAGCGAGCGCCTACTCCGATCCGATGTTGCGTGCGCCGAGTTCGAGGAACCGGCCCGCCACCTCAGCCGGCGTCTCTCGAACAGGGAGCGCCCGCGTTCCGCTGAGCACGATCAGGGCTCCGTACTTGGCTCCGACCGGAGCCGCGTCCACATGAAGGATGTCCTTCTTGAAGATCACCACGAGGTCGCCAGTCTCGGCGTCTACGAAGACCGCCATGTGAAGACACCTCCCGCCACGTGTCCCGATGCAGAGCAACGGGCTGCGAGAGACATCGGCCATCTCGTCCCGCCGCTTGAGGTCCCGAGAGCGCGGCGCGCCGCACAAATCAGGTATTGAGGCTTGG
>WNEZ01001453.1_pt1 | contig 24137 bp, 23 predicted proteins | sample 5400521 | NCBI WGS metagenome assembly WNEZ01 (sample SAMN13153339, study PRJNA577476) | soil metagenome | isolation source: 120 cm saprolite under Douglas fir tree site 2 hole 1 replicate 1 | place: USA:California | collected 2015-04-18
TGGCGTTTGGCGGGACAGGCATTTCAAGACTATGCCACGCGCCGCCGCAAGCAACGCGACCCCGGACCGCGCCGAATCCTGGCCGACTTTATTATTGGCGCCTACGCCGCCAGGAATAAATATTCGCTGCTGACGCTGGATGAAGGCGTCTATCGGGCGGCCTTCCCATCGCTTTCGATTGTGACTGCGTAATCTCTTACGCGGCTTGGCCGGGAGTGAGTGCAGCCGGCGGATCTTGCGTGCGGGTCCAGGTGTAGCGCATACGGTGGATCACGGTAATCGTCGACAGCACTGCAATCACCCACAGCACCGGCGCCATGCGATTGAAGAGCGCGCCGAGGATGACCAGGACGAGGCGTTCCGGTCGCTCCATGAATCCGACGCGGCAAGAGCCAATCAGTGATTCGGCGCGGGCGCGGGTGTAGCTGACCATGATGGCGCTGATCATCACGAAGGCCGTGAGCACGACGTAAAAGGAACGGTCGCTGCGAGCGTAATAGACCAGCAGACCGAGGAACTGGGAGGCGTCGCTGTAGCGATCGACCACCGAATCGAAAAAAGCGCCGAAGCGAGTGACGCGGTTGGTGGCGCGGGCCACCTGGCCGTCAACGAGGTCGAAGAAGCCGGAAAAGATGATCACCAGGCCGGCGTAAAAAAACATTCGCCGCTGGTTTGCGGGATTGGCTGAGCCGAATAAGACTGCCGCCCACGTGTTTACCACGAGACCCATAAAGGTCAACACATTGGGATTAATGCGTGATAGGGCAAGCCAGCGGACAATAGTGTCGAGCAACACTCCGCAGGCGCGGCCAAAGGCGCTGGTCCATGACATTGAGGATGAAGACGCGGACATCAGGCTCCTGCCTCTTCTACGCCGTCTCCCGCCTCATCGTGGATCGTGCTCAGGCTCAGGATTTCCAGTTCGCGCTTGCCGTTGGGACTGACGACGACGACAGTGTCGCCCACCTTCTTATTGAGCAGGCAACGGCCGATGGGTGACGTGGTGGAGATTTTCCCGGCGGCTACGTCGGACTCTTCGCTCATGACCAGCTTGTATTCCATCTCTTCGTTCTTGGTGCTGTCGTAGACCTTGACGGTCGAACCGAAACCCACTTTGTCCTTTGGAATGTTGTTCATGTTTACCATTGAAAGGTCGGCGAGACGCTTGCCGAGCTGGCGGACGCGCGCCTTGACGAACTCCTGGCGCTGCTTGGCCATGTGGTACTCCGCGTTCTCGCTGAGGTCGCCCAGGGCGGCGGCCTTCTTGATCTCTTTGGGGAGTTCGTGGATCAGCTCGTGCTCGAGCGCTTCGATCTCGTCACGCAGCTTTTTCTTGATCTGCTCTGTCATTGATTACGTTTATACATTGATCATGTTTAGCTTACCGGATTATAACTCCGCGGGTCGGGAAACCGGCCTTCCAGAGGGGAGAGCGCAGTCGTTTTTGGCAACAGGACAGCCAAGACCGATGCGGGATTTGATCCTAGCTTTGAAGTTGACTAAGCCTGGAACTCAGAGGCTTCCGGAAAGCGCAATTTGTTCTTGGCGAGAGCCTCGGTCAGGAGTTCTTCGACCTTGGTCTCTTCGCAGTTCCGGGCCATGGCCAGTTCACTTACCAGAAGGTAACGGGCGCGTTCCAGCATTTTCTTCTCGCGGAATGAGAGCGGCTTGGCGGCGTGCAGGGCGATCAGGTTCTTCAGGACGCCGGCAACTTCGAGCAGTGAGCCGGTGCGCATGCGTTCGGAGTTCTCTTTGAAGCGGTCCTTCCAGTCTCCGTTGCTGCCGATGTCGCTAAACGATAGAAAGTCAAGCACTTTCTGGATTTCTCCATTGCGGACGACGCGCCGCAGGCCCACGCTGCCGACGTTATGGCAGGGCACCATGACCTTCAGGCTACTGGCTTTGATGTTGAGCAGGTAGAACTTCTCGACGGTCGCTCCGATGGAACGACTGCTGATTTGCTCGATAACACCTACGCCATGATTGGGATAGACAACCTTGTCGCCGATGTGGAAATTCAAGTCGCTACTGCTCATATAATGCACCCGGGTAGGCGGAGGGTTCGTGGGGGAAAAGCTTTGAACGTCCTACAAATATACTACTCCGATGGGTTAGTGAAAGCAAGGAGCGAACCTGCAAATGCGCAGCGATGGATCTCTTTCCGAGACTTCAAGTCCTTACAAGGACGCGAGTTATCAAGGGCGAGTGGGGACTTCGCAGGGCAGCGGTGCGCGGTCCACGCTTATAATCGCGGCGTGAACGACGACCGGCACGGCCAAGACGCGCCCAAAGCGGGACAAGCCATGTCGCGTCCAGAATCGTCCCCTCAAGGTCGGATCCTGGGGCTCGACGTTGGTGCGAGAAGGATCGGGGTGGCCGTCTCTGACCCGCTGGGCATCACGGCGCAAGGACTGGAGACGCTGCAACGCAAGAATAAGAGGTCGGATTTCGAACAATTGCGTCGCGTGATTCGTGACTATCATGTCCGCGAGATCGTTATTGGCCTGCCTTTACGGATGAGCGGGCTGGAAGGGATTCAGGCAGAAAAGATGCAGGCTTTCGCTGCTGACTTACGCAAGCGATTCGGTTTGCCGGTGCACTTGTGGGATGAGAGGCTGACGTCGGCGGAGGCCAACCGGCTGCTGCGCGAGACCGATCTGTCCATTGAGAAGCGTGGCAAGGCTGTGGACCGGATGGCGGCAGTTCTGATTCTGCAGGGATTTATGGAGCGGCGGGGAATCGACTGACGGACCTCGGACCTCAGACCTCGGACCTCGGACTTCAGACTTCAGACTTCAGACCTCGGACCTCGGACCTCGGACCTCGGATCTCCTCCTTACACCATATTGGGGGACCTCAGGCTGCTGTTCTGATTGATTGGATTAATGAATTCAGTCCACGTCCGAGTTCGCCTGAGGCTTGTGTGAGCATCTCAGTCCGCGATGGAGATAGGTAACCCAATCGTTGTGCAATCAGCACTTGAGTTTCGAGTTCCAGGAGTGAAGCTCGGGCATGGCAGAAGAAGAGCGAACGGTCACGATCCGTTGAACGCCCCTTGCCCTCGGCTATGTTGCTTGGTATCGAGACCGCGGCTCGTCGCATTTGAGAGGTTAGTCCATAGAGTTCGTCGTTGGGGAATCCACGCGTGTCCGCGTATACGCTAACTACCAATTCCATGGCTTGTTGCCAAACTCTAAGATCACGGTAGGACGCGCTCATAACAACCCCTCATATTGTCAGGCCTTCGAGTATCCTCCGTGGCGCGGCATGCCACGACAAGTGCTGACGTCACATCCGTAACGATTTTTGTCGATTCCAATCCCAAATTTGGAACAGAGGGGTCGAGGGTCTGAGGTCCGACGTCCGACGCCGGTTCTTAGCGCCCTCGCATCGCACGTCGATACTCTGCCACGTTTCGGTTGTGATCTTCCATGGTGCGCGCGAAGCGGTGGTGTCCGGCGGCATCGGCGACGAAGTAGTAGTAATCACTTTGAGCGGGATGCATCGCGGCTTCGAGGGCGCTTTTGCCGGGATTCGCGATGGGACCGGGCGGGAGGCCGGGATATCGATAGGTATTGTAGGGCGACTTGAACCGCATATCGTCGTGATGGAGCGCGCCGCTGTAGGTTCCGGCCAGTAACTCTGCGTAGATGATGCTGGGGTCGGCGTCGAGCGCAATGTTCTTGGCGAGCCGGTTGTAATAGACGCTGGCGACTAGCGGGCGTTCCTCGGCCACGGCGGTTTCCTTCTCAACAATTGAGGCCATGATTACGGTGCGCTGAATGTCAACTGGCGGGGTGCTTTCCGGGGTCTCGGAAGTCGCTGCGCTTCCCGCAGCCAATCCAATCTGGTGGGCAACCTGGCGGAATTGCTTCACCATGGCGGCGGCCACGTCCTGCATCGTCATCATGCGGCTGAATTCGTAGGTGTCTGGAAAAAGATATCCCTCGAGTGAATGCGCCCCAGGAGCCAAGTCGGCGATGAGGGCTGTGTCGGATTTGGCGACCTTGAGGAATTCGCCGGCAGAGCCGAGTCCGGCAGCTTCGATGGCACGGGCGATGTCGAACATCGTGTAGCCCTCGGGCACCACGACGGTGTGAAAGTAGACCTCACCGCGGGCGAGGCGGCGGTGAATATCACGGGCGCTCGCGGGTTTTTCAAACAGATACTCTCCGGCCTTCAGCGAGCGGCGGTGGTGAAGATAATGCCAAAGGACGAAGGCCCGCTCGTTGCGTATCACTCCGGCAGCCTTGAGTTCGGTGGCGATACGGTTAGTGGAGTATCCAGGGCGAAGCATCACGAAGGTATTCGCAGGCGGAGTAGTGGGGATCAGCATCGCCCACGCCAACCAGCCTGTCGCGGCTAGGACCGGGGCAGGCCTAAATAGCGCCAACATCCGCCATTACGGGCCGGGACGCCTGCAGTGCTCTTCTGCATCCTTTTCTTCGCGGTATACTCAAATGGTTGGAGATGTTCTGTACTCAGCATGAGACGTAACTCGCCCTTTTGGGCTCTAACCCTGATCCTCGCAGTGCTGCCCAGCACGGCCTGTCTGTTCCGCACACGTCCGGTCGAGGAACAGTACTCGAAGGCTCCCCTACTTGAGACCACACAGCAGGGTTTGATCGACAGTCTCAACCAGCAGGCCGAGAAGATTCACTCGCTACAGGCGACGGTTGACATTGATTCGTCCGCTGGCGGCGCCAAGAAGGGCCATGTCACGGACTACAAAGAAATCCGTGGCTACGTGCTGGCGCGAAAGCCTGCCATGCTGCACATGATCGGGCTGATGCCGATTGTGCGCACGACCGCGTTCGACATGGTGAGTGACGGCAACGAGTTCAAGCTTTGGATTCCGCCCAAGAATCGCTTTGTGGTTGGCCGCAACGACGTGCAAACTCCCAATGCGGATCAGCCGATGGAGAACATCCGTCCGCAGAATATTTATGATGCGCTGCTCATTCGGCCCATTGAGGGTTCCGAGCTTGCGGTTAAGGAAAACGGTTACCAGACTCTGCACGATGCCAAGGGGCATCCCATTCTGCAGGAGGATTACGAGCTGACCGTGATCCGCAAGCGGGGCGAACAAGACGCCGTGCTTTCCCGCAAGATTGTTTTCAGCCGCACCGATCTGCACCCCATCCGGCAATACATCTATGACGAGCAGGGCAGGGTAGCGACCGATGCACGATACGCAGACTACAAAGATTACGACGGCATCAGCTTCCCGTCGCGGATTGAAATCTACCGGCCGGAAGAAGAGTATGACATCAAGATGAACATTCTGAAGCTGGAGCTGAACAAGCCGCTGAAGGACGAGCAATTCGCGCTGTCACAGCCGCCGGGGGCGCAAGTGGTTCATCTGGATCGTCCGCAGTCGAGTTCCGTGGTGGTTGCGGCTCCTGATGGGGTGCGGTAACAATCGCTGAAATCGCAGTCCGAATGTGACCTCAGTGGCTGAAAGCCACGGTGGACTTTGCGGCGTTTAACGGCGCGGCTAGAAGAGTGTGTGTGAGAACTAGTGCCGCCCCTCCGGGACTCGGGGTTTTCGGTATTTTACCCACCGCTCACGCGGTGGGCTAACGAATTTCGCCCGCGTTGCGGGCTGTAGAGCAACCCTTTGGACTACCAGCGCACGCAAAATCGAGTTCTCACGCACACTCTAGAAGCCACGCCCTTTCAGAACAGAACCGCAATCGGTTTTTTCAGCAAACTGTGAAGGCGGGTTCCTCATGATGAACAAAATGGTTGTTGCCAACCTGGTACACCGGCCGATCCGGTCGCTGATCAGTATTGTGGCGATCGCGCTGGAAGTTACGCTGATCCTGCTCATTGTGGGGTTGTGCTACGGGATCATGAACGACTCGAAGAACCGAACGGCTGGGATTGGAGCGGACGTGATCGTGCAGCCGCCGGGTTCGTCGTTTCTGGCGGGAATCAGCGGGGCGCCGGTATCGGTGAAGATTGCCGACGTGCTGCGGCGGCAGCCGCATGTGAAGGTGGTCAGCCCGGTGATCTGGAATATTGCGACGGCAAGCGGTTTAGAGGTGATTGACGGAATCGATCTGCCGAGTTTTGAAGCACTGGGTGGACCGTTCCAATACCTGCAGGGTGGGCCTTTCCAGGGACCTGATGATGCTTTGGTAGATGACTTCATCGCCCGCCAGAGACGGGTTAAAGTCGGCGACACCATGGAGATCTTCAACCACAATTTCCGCGTGGCGGGCATAGTGGAAAATGGGCGGGGCGCACGGAAGTTTGTACCGATAGCTACCATGCAGGAAGTGATGGGAGCCAAGGACAAGGCGTCCGTCTTCTACGCGAAGCTGGACAATGCCGCGAACGCCGATGCCGTGGTGACAGAGATAAAGAACATCCCCGGGATGGAAAGGTACTCGGTGCTCTCAACAACCGAGTATCTGAGCATGATGACGCCCAGCCATTTGCCTGGATTCAGGCCATTCATTGGGGTAGTGATAGGCGTAAGCCTGGTCATCGGTTTTCTGGTCATCTTTCAGTCGATGTATACGGCTGTCATGGAGCGCACGCGCGAGATTGGAATCTTGAAGGCGATGGGCGCCTCAAAGCTCTACATCGTTAACGTAGTGTTGCGCGAGACCGTGCTACTGGCGGTGGTCGGAATTCTGGTGGGCATCGCAGTCAGTCTGGCGGCGCGGGTTGCGATTCAGCACCGTTGGCCGCTGGTACACATCGACCAGAGCAGCGACTGGATGATTCGCGCCACCATCATCGCGATTGTCGGAGCAGCAGTGGGAGCGCTTTATCCCGCTTACAAGGCGGCTCAGAAAGACCCGATTGACGCGCTGGCCTATGAGTGAAACAGTTCTTGAATCAGCCAGCAATTTTGAGGAGGTAAGCACGTGTCTACCGTCCTAGCTGCAGGAACTCCCGCCCCGGATTTCACTCTGCCGGTTACGCCGGATCAGAATCTTTCGCTTCGTGAACTGCGAGGCCAGCCGGTTGTGTTGGCCTTTTATCCCGCTGACTGGAGTCCCGTCTGCGGGGACCAGATGGCGCTGTACAACGAGATCCTTCCTGAGTTCCAGAAGTACAAAGCTGAGGTTCTCGGTATCTCGGTGGATGGCGTCTGGTGCCACGCCGCATTCGCCAAGCACCAGCACCTGCATTTCCCGCTACTTGCCGATTTCGAGCCTAAGGGAGCCGTAGCGAAAAAGTACGGGGCTTATCGCGATCATGACGGAGTTTGCGAGCGCGCCCTGTTTGTGATCGACGAGGAGGGCGTGATTTTTTGGAGTTACTGTTCACCAATCGCGGTCAATCCCGGTGCGGACGGCATCCTGGAAGCGCTGGAGAATCTGAAAAAAAAGAGGCAAAGCCATGGCGACCTTGAAAGCTCCCGTCGGGCCAGCTGACCATACGTTTGGAGACCAGCACGCGCCGGTCATCCTGGTCGAATACGGCGATTACGAGTGCCCACATTGCGGACACGCGCACCCCATCGTCAAGGCTGTGAGAAAGCACTTCGGCAAGCAACTGTTGTTCGTCTACCGCCATTTTCCGTTGACTCAGATTCATCCCCTGGCGGAGCCTGCAGCTGAGACTGCTGAGTTTGCCGGAGCCAACGGGAAGTTTTGGGAGATGCACGACGCAATCTTTGAAAATCAGCCGAGCCTCAGTCTTCCTCTGCTGGCGGAATTAGCGGAGGCGTTGGGACTGTCTTCGGGAGAGGCTGTGAGCAGCCTGGAGAGTCACGAATTCGAGCCGAAGGTCAGAAACGCCTTCCTCGGCGGCGTCCGCAGCGGAGTCAATGGCACGCCCACATTCTTCATCAATGGTCAGCGCTACCAGGGGATGTACGAGTTCGAAGATCTGGTGGAGGCCATTGACGCGGAACTTCTGGCTTCCGAGAAACACCGGCGGGCCGGCTAGAAACTCGCCTTCCGCTAGTCGGTTTCGTTGGATTTCAGGCCGGCGCGTTTCAACATCCGGCGCAAGGGGGCTTCTCCAGCTGCGCCTCGCTGCTCGGCGGCGATATTGCCATCGCGGTCAATCACTACATAGATGGGATAACTCTGCGCGTTATACATTGCGGCGAGGTTCGTATCCTTGGTGAGTACGATGGGGACGGACCGCGGGTGCTCGACCAGATACTTCTTAACTTTCTGATCGGGTTCGAGAACGTCGACGGCGAGGACGATCAGACCCTTGTCGGAGAACTCCTTGGCGATGTCGTCGACCAGGGAGGCTTCCTCTTCGCAGTACTTGCACCAGGTGGTCCAGAACTCGAACAGGACGACTTTGCCCTTGATAGAGGCGTTGTTGAACTGCTCTCCAGTCGTGGTTTTGGCGCGGAAGCGCGGGGCGGGTTGTCCGGTCTCATCGGCGGCGAGGGCGAGGAGGGAAGTCAAAACGAGCGCGATGAGCAACCGGCGGCGGAGGACGAGTGATGGCGCTGCCATGGGGCGGAATATTAGCACGGACGGGCTAGAGTCGGCTGCTTGATTGATGCTGGGAGACACGGTTGGACGGACCGGCGTTTCGCCTGTGCAGTCGTTGACAATTCCTTGCAGGCTCCGGTAAATTAAAGACTTGGTGGTCGTGTGGTTGCCCGCCTGATGGCCTGGCGTCCTCGCCGGGGAATCAACGAGCGGTCTTCTTTCGCATTTTTTTCATTCTGGGAGAGTTCCGATGTCAACCTATTTCCCCAAAGAGGGGGAAATTGTGCGCAAGTGGTACGTCGTGGATGCTGACGGGCAGACGCTCGGGCGCCTGGCTTCGCAAGTGGCGCGCATCCTCATGGGCAAAGAGAATCCGCAGTACACGCCCTTTCTTGACACCGGCGATCATGTGATCGTGATCAATGCCGAGAAGATCAGGACGACCGGCATGAAGTCCGAGCAGAAGCAGTATCACCATTACACCGGGTATCCGGGCGGACTGCGGACGGAAGATTACAAGAAACGTTTGGTGCGCAAGCCCGAGGCCGTGATCGAGGCTGCGGTGAAGCGCATGTTGCCCAAGAACAAGCTCGCAGCGCACATGCTTTCGAAGCTGAATGTGTACAAGGGCGACAAGCATCCGCATCAGGCACAGAAGCCGCAGGATTTGAAGTTGGAAGTGCGGGAGTATAAGGCGGCAAAAGCCGCAGTTTCGTAACCGCAGCAACACGGTAGCAGATAAAGGCGCGGCTTCTGCTTGTGCTAGAAGCTAGCGGCTAGGAGCTAGAAGCTAAATGGCAGAGTTAGTTCAATACTACGGAACAGGACGGCGGAAGCGGGCGATTGCCCGCGTATATCTGCGTCCGGGCAGCGGAGATTTCAAAGTTAACGGGCGTGCCTTCGAAGAGTATTTCGTGACGCCCGCTCAGCGCTCGGCGGCGAAGGCGCCTTTGGCCTCTACGGACTCGGCTGCGTCGTTCAACGTCATCGCCAACGTGCTCGGTGGCGGCGTGCGCGGACAGGCCGACGCGGTGAAGCTCGGAATTGCGCGCGCGTTGATGCAGTTCAACGCCGAATTGCGCAAGAAGTTGAAGGCTGAAGGCATGGTGACTCGCGACTCGCGCGGCAAAGAGCGTAAGAAGTATGGGCAGAAGGGCGCGAGAAAGCGCTTCCAGTTCAGCAAGCGCTAGGCACTGTCAGCTGTGAGATTCCTCCGCCCCTCGCATTCGCTCGGGGGTCGGAATGACAAAGTTTTTGGGTTTGGCTAGAAGCTAAGAGCTAGAAGCTGATAGCTGGTTTTAGGTGTTCAATTCTTCCTGTGCCTCGCGGCGCGGGGCAGGGAATGGCAATCCCGAGCGGAACTTACGCGAAGGATGCAGACTTAACAAGGAGGTTCATTGGCTACTATCACCATGAAGGAGTTGCTCGAAGCGGGCGTCCACTTCGGGCATCAGACCAAGCGCTGGAATCCCAAGATGAAGGAATACATCTTCGGAGAGCGCAACGGGATTTACATCATCGACCTGCAGAAAACGCTGAAGATGTTCAAAGAGGCGTCGAAGTTCGTGCAGGACCTGGCATCCGAAGGCAAGATTGTGCTCTTCGTGGGAACCAAGCGCCAGGCACAGGATGCGATCGCCGAAGAGGCGACGAAGTGCGGCGGCTTCTACATCAACCAGCGCTGGCTGGGTGGACTGCTGACCAACTGGGTCACGGTGCAGAAATCGGTGAAGCGGCTCAAGGAACTCGATGAGATGGCCACCGATGGCCGCTACGAGTTGCTGCCGAAGAAGGAAGTGATCAAGCTCGAGCGCGAGCGCAAACATTTGCAGGCCAACCTGGCCGGCATCAAGAATATGACTCGTCTTCCGGACGCGATCTTTGTGATTGACTCGAACAAAGAGCAGATCGCGGTGCGCGAGGCGCGGAAGCTGGGGATTCCGGTCGTGGCTGTCGTAGATACGAACTGCGACCCGACCGAAGTGGATTACGTGATTCCGGGCAACGACGATGCGCTGCGGGCGATCCGGTTGTTTACTTCGAAGATTTCGGACTCGATTGCTGAGGGTGCGCAATTGATGACTGACAAGCAGGTCGCAGACCTGCAAGCAGCCTCAGACGCGGCGCAGGCTGCGGAAGCTGCCGCGGGCGATTACCACGCGGAAGAGGCTGCGGTGGACGGCTCGGAAGATATCAGCATGGAAGAGGTGCTGGGGCCGGGCACGCACAAGAAGCCGGTGGTAAACGAAGACGCCGAAGTGCCCAAGGCCGAGAGCCAGACGGTCTAAGAAGCAGTTGTCAGTGGCCAGTTGCCAAAACAAACCGGGCATTGAAATCAGACCCGCGCGGGTCGTCCGGCGCGGGTCATAGTTTGTATGACGCGTTTCAGGTTTTCAGTTTCGAGTGGCCTGGAACTACTTCAACATCTCAAGCACTCGAAACTAGAAACTAGAAACCAGAAACTGGAAACGGATTTATGAGCACTACTACTGTGAATATTTCAGCAGCGCAAGTGAAGGATCTCCGGGAGAAGACCGGGGCTCCGATGATGGATTGCAAGCAGGCCCTAACCGAGGCCAAGGGTGACCTGGAGCAGGCGGTGGTCATCCTGCGCAAAAAGGGCGTTTCGGTCGCGGCCAAGAAGGCGACGCGTGCGACCAGCGAAGGCGCAGTCACCAGCTACATTCATGCCGGCGGCAAGATTGGTGTGCTGGTGGAAGTGAACTGCGAGAGCGATTTCGTGGCGCGCACCGACGACTTCAAAGAACTGGTGCACGATATCGCAATGCACATTGCAGCCAGTGACCCGAAGTACGTCCGCAAGGCGGACGTGACCGCGGAAGCGTTCGCGCGGGAGAAGGAGATCTATCTTGCCCAGGCAATCGCGAGCGGCAAGCCCGCAAATATCGCCGAGAAGATGGTCGCGGGCAAGATGGAGAAGTTCTATGAGGAGGTCTGCCTGTTGGAGCAGCCCTTTATCAAGGACCAAACCGTCTCGATTTCGCAGTTGATTGCGGCCAAGATCGGCAAACTCGGGGAGAACATCGCCGTGCGGCGCTTTGCTCGCTTCAAGGTAGGCGACGTCGGCGAGACCATTGCCATTACCAAGCCGACAGAACCGAAAGCCGAGTAACTCGAGGCGCCCGATGGGGCGCCTTTTTTTGTAGCGCTGGCCTCTGGCCGGCTGTCCTGCGGGCGTCTCGCCCGCAGAGCGCAAGGGCTGCGGCGCTACAGCTAGGGCACCATGCGGAGGCGAGGACGCCTCCGCGACAGCCGGCGGGACGCCGGCGCTACTTGACTGGCGACTGATTTCATGACGACCCCTGCCTTCAAACGCATTCTGCTTAAGATTTCCGGGGAAGCGCTGGCTGCGAACCAGGGCTTTGGCGTGGATGGTCCTCGTATCCACGAGATCGCCGCGGAACTGGCGGACGTCCACACCTTGGGCGTGCAAATCGCCATCGTGGTTGGTGGCGGCAATTTTTTTCGTGGCGTTGCCCAGCAGGCCAAGGACATGGACCGCGTCTCCGCCGACCATATGGGCATGCTGGCGACGGTCATCAACGCGTTGGCGCTGCAGGATGCGCTCGAAAAGCAGGGAGTCTACACGCGCGTGCAGTCGGCCATCGAGATGAACCAGGTGGCGGAGCCTTTCATTCGGCGGCGGGCGATTCGCCATCTGGAAAAAGGCCGCATCGTGATTTTCGCGGGCGGAATCGGGAATCCATATTTCTCCACCGACACGGCGGCGTCGTTGCGTGCCATGGAGATAAAAGCCGATGCGATTCTGAAGGCCACGAAGGTCGATGGCATCTACGACGCTGATCCCATGCTGGTCAAAGATGCCAAGAAATTCACCGTGATCACCTATATGGAAGTCCTGAGGCAAGGGCTGAAGGTGATGGACTCGACGGCGATCAGTCTGTGCAAGGACAATAATCTTCCGATCATCATCTTCAACCTGAATGAGCGTGGGAACATTCGCAGAGTTGTCACCGGGGAGAAGATTGGATCGATGGTAAGCGCGTAAGCGAACGCAGAAGTAAGAAGTCAAAATGCAGAAGTGACCCAATCAGGGCCAGGTCTTACTTCTGAATTCTGACTTCTCACATCTGCATTCTCGCGGTTTATAATGCAGCGTTTTGATCCTTGCAATACTACGGAGCTGACAACATGGCTCAAGCAACAATGGCGTCGATCAGCGGTCTGAAAGAGACGTATGTACAGCTGAAGACCCGCATGGAAAAGGCTGTGGAAGACTTTCGCAAGGCGATGGCGTCGACTCGCACCGGCCGCGCTTCGGTGCACATGTTGGACAACGTCAACGTCGACTACTACGGCTCCCAGATGCCGCTGAACCAGATTGCGCAGGTGCATGCACCGGAGGCGCAATTGATCACGGTGCAGCCGTTCGATCCATCGTCGCTGGGAGCGATCGAGAAGTCGATCCGCTCCGCGGAACTTGGTCTGAATCCGATGAATGACGGCAAGATTATCCGCGTGCCGGTGCCGCCGCTGACGCAAGAACGCCGGCAGGAGATGGTGAAGCATCTGCACAGAGCGCTGGAGGAGCATCGGACGGCAGTGCGCAACATCCGGCGTGACGGCAACGATGCGATCAAGAAGGCGCTGAAAGACAAGAGAATTACCGAGGACGATGAAAAGCGGTCACTGGAAGAAATCCAGAGGCTTACCGACGATGAGATCAAAAAGATGGAAGAGATGAGCAAGGCGAAGGAGAAGGAAGTGCTGGAACTGAAATAGGGCGTTGGTCGAAACAGAATGGGCGGTTCGGAATCGGCATCCTTCACGGGTGCCTTTTGTTTTTGCGGCAAGAAATGCAGACGTGCGACAGGCCTTATAATCGGAGGGCGATGAAGAAAGTTGTCCATGCGGCGTGTCCTCACGATTGTCCTGATGCTTGCGGAGTTCTGATTACCGTGGAGGGCGGACGGGCGACGAAGATCCAGGGGGATCCTGCGCATCCGGTGACTCGCGGTTTTTTGTGCGCCAAGGTGGCGAAGTATCTGGACCGTGTGTATTCGCAGGACAGGGTGTTGTATCCGATGCGTCGGATTGGACCGAAGGGGCCTGCGGCTGGCGCCGCGGACGCGGGCGAGGGCGCCCGCGCCACACTGCAGGAGCGGAGCTTCGCTCCGCAGGGACAGCCGAGAGCCTGCCCTGAGCTTGCCGAAGGGGCGGCTGTCCCCACACAAGCCGAGTCGGCGCCCGGATGGCAGCGCATTTCGTGGGATGAGGCTCTGGACGAGATCACGGCGCGTTTTCGCGACATCAGTCGCGAATTCGGCAGCGAGGCCATCCTTCCTTACTCTTACGGGGGAACGTTGGGGGCGCTCAACGGCGCTTCGATGGACCGGAGATTTTTTCATCGGCTGGGGGCGTCGCAGCTGGACCGGACAATTTGCTCGGCGGCTGGGGAAGCCGGGTTGAAATCAGTTTACGGAGCCAAGCTGGGTACTGAGCCGGAGCAGTTCTCGCATTCGCGGTACATCATTGCGTGGGCGGCGAACATCCACGGAAATAACGTCCACCTCTGGCCTTTTATCGCGGAAGCACGCAGGAACGGGGCCAAGCTCGTGGTGATTGATCCCTACCGCACGCGGACTGCGGCCTGCGCGGACTGGTACATACCCATCAACCCTGGCACGGACGCAGCGCTCGCGCTGGGCATGATGCATGTGATCATTGGCGAAAACCTGCACGATGCCGATTACGTTTCAAAGCACACTGTGGGTTTCGAGCAGCTTCGCCAGAAGGTGAAGGAATATCCACCGGAACGCGTGGCGCAGTGGACAGGGATCACAACTGACGACATTCGCAAGCTTGCCCGGGAGTATGCGACGACGAGACCGTCGGTAATCCGTCTAAATTATGGCGTGCAACGTTCCGAGGGCGGTGGGATGGCGACACGCGCGATTGCCATGCTGCCCTGCGTTATCGGTTCCTGGAAAGAAGTGGGTGGCGGCCTGCAGATGTCCACGAGCGGCGCTTTTGAGCTGAATAACGGTGCTTTGAAGCGTCCTGATCTCATGAAGAGCGCGCTGGGCAGGGAAGCGCGCGTCATCAACATGGTGGAGTTGGGGCGGGTTCTGAACACGGCCAACGACCCGCCGGTGAATGCGCTTTTTGTATACAACTCCAATCCTGCGGCGGTTTGTCCGAATCACAACGAGGTGATTCGCGGGCTGCGGCGCCCGGACCTGTTCACCGTGGTTCACGAGCAGTTCTTTACCGACACGACGGACTACGCTGACATCGTGCTGCCGGCGACGACGTTCTTTGAGCACAAGGATCTGCAGAAAGCGTATGGGCACTACTACCTGCAAATGTCGGAGCAGGCGATTGCTCCTCTGGGAGAGTGCCGTTCGAACGTGGAAGTCTTCCGCGCGCTGGCTCAGAGGATGGGATTCGAAGATGAGTGTTTCCGCGAGAGTGTGGACGAGATGATCGATGCGGCTTTGGATTCGGGTGACCCGTGGCTGCACGGGATCAGCCGTGAGCGGCTCGAGGACGAGGGGCATATTCGGTTGAACTTTGCGGCGGAGCTTCGCTCCACCGGACAGCCGAGGGCGGCTGTCCCCACACAAGCCGGAACGGCAGCGGCGTTCTTACCATTTGCGCATGGGAACTTCCGCACGCCTTCGGGCAAGGCGGAGCTTTACAGCGAGGATCTTAAGGCGCAAGGGCTGGATCCGGTGGCAGAGTTTGTCCCGCCGGTCGAGTCGCGGAATGGAAGTCAGAAGAAGACCTTCCCGCTTGAATTGCTGGCTCGGAAGGCCGACAACTTCCTCAATACCACGTTCACCAATGTTCCCTCCGTTCAGGAAATGGAGGAAGTGGGTTTGCTCGAAATGCATGGCAGTGACGCCCGCACGCGCAACATCGCGGACGGCGATAGAGTGAGGATCTTCAACCAGCGGGGTGAGATGTTATTGAAGGCGCGAGTCGACGGCGCAGTTCAGCCCGGAGTGGTCGCGGCCAGGTTGAATTGGGCGAAGCTTTCCCCAGGTTTCCAGAGTATCAACGCCCTGACCTCAGAAAAACTTACCGACATGGGCAACTCGGCTACGTTTTATTCCGTCTTGGTGGAGGTAGAGTCAGCCAAAATTTAGGGGCCGGGTGGTCAGTTACCAGTGGAGCAATGAGCCACTCTGCCACCAGACTGCAAAAAAGCAACCTCGGATCGGTCATGAGAGTTGCGCGGCTTGGACGCTTCCCGACGCTCTACCGTATAATGTCAGTTTTCTTACATCCCAGAGGCTTGAGGTCGTAGCGATTCATCTTCGCTTTCATCCGGAGAACCTTGTTGTGTCCAAGCGCGACTGCGCGGTGCGCCCTTGCGTGTCGCCATCTCCTTCATTTACAGGGCGTTGGCACGCATGGAGTGTCTGCCTCGTGCTTCTGCTGACAATCTTCAGCGCATCCCTGAGCCGAGCGCAGAACGATGTCGTCTCCGAAATTAGCGTGCAGGGCAATCGCCGGATTCCGGGGGATACCATCAAGGCACGCATCTTCACCAAGCCCGGTGATATTTACGACCCCGCCAGCCTCGAGCGAGATTTCAACTCCCTGTGGAACACCGGCTACTTCGAGGACATCAAGATTCTGCGCGAGCAGACCCCGAAGGGCTGGCGAATCATCGTGCAGGTGAAAGAAAAGCCGACCATCCGCACGATTGAATACGTTGGCCTCAGTTCGGTATCGACCAGCGACGTGCTTGAGCGGTTCAAGCTGGCGAAGGTGGGGCTTTCGGTCGAGAGTCAGTACGACCCGACGCGTATCAAGAAAGCGGAAGTAACCATTAAGGAGTTGCTGTCGGAGCACGGGCGACAGTTCGCCACGATCCGAACGGAAGTCCGGCAGATTCCGCCGGCCGCGGTCGGGATCGTGTTCGTGGTCAAAGAGGGACCGAAGGTCAAGGTCGGCAAAATCAAGTTCGAAGGCAACAAGAACATCAACACGCGCATTCTGCGCGCGGCGATGAAGAATCTGCGGCCGATCGGTGTGCCACACTCGATTTTTCTGGAGAACATTTTCGCCAAAACCTACGACGCGACCAAACTGGAAGAAGATACCGAGCGAGTCCGTGCGGAATACCAGAACCGTGGCTACTTCAAGGTTGTAGTAAGGGATCCCAAGACGGAAATCCACGATACGGGTCACAAGGGCTTCCACATTCCATTGGTGCAACACGGTCCGGGCAAAGCGGTCGACATCACCATGCCGGTTGAGGAAGGCGAAAAATATCGGCTGGGCAAGATTACGTTCAAGAACAACAAGGCGATTCAGAACGTCGCTGCCCTGCGGTCTTTGTTCCCCATCAAAGATGGGGACATCTTCAGCCGTGAAAAGGTGTCCAAAGGGATAGACAACCTGCGCAAGGCTTATGGCCAGTCCGGCTACATCAACTTCACGCCGGTGCCGGGCACCACGTTTGACGACGAAAAGAAGCTGGCGTATCTGGAAATCGACGTCGACGAAGGCAAGCAGTTCTATGTACGGCGCATCGAGTTCCAGGGCAATACTACGACGCGCGACAAAGTCATCCGGCGCGAATTGGCTCTTGAAGAAGGCAACATTTATAACTCGCACTTCTGGGAACTCAGCCTGTTGCGGTTGAACCAGCTCTCTTACTTCGATCAGCTCAAGCCGGATGATCCCAACACAACTGACAAGAAGCTGGATGAGAAGACTGGCGCGGTCGATCTGACCCTGAGGGTGAAAGAAAAGGGAAAAAACAGCATTGGCCTCAACGGCGGCGTGAGCGGACTGGAAGGCGCTTTTGTCGGGCTAAGCTATTCGACCAACAACTTTCTTGGTTTGGGCGAGACGTTGCAGGTTCAGATCAGCCTGGGAAATTTGGCGCGCAGCGTATTGTTCGCGTTCACACAGCCCTACATGTTTGACCGGCCGCTGCAGTTTGGGTTTAGCGTCTACGGGAACAAGATCAGCTATAACCAGGCGCGGCAACTCTCGATTTTCAGTGGGCAGAACCTGAATCTTCCCAACACTGTGTTGCAGAACCTGCAGAACTACACGCAGTCGAGCGAGGGCTTCACGACCTCGCTGAGTTATCCGCTGCGCCGGTCGTTCAAGCGGGTGGGGATTACTTACTCGTTCGACCGTTCGTCGTTGCTGGCATTGAGTACGGCCTCGAAAAGCCTGTTCGAATTCCTGGCTTTCCGCGGTATATCGGGGCCGAACGCGCTGTCGGGAATCATAACCAGCAAGATATTCCCGAACTTTTCCTTCAATACATTGGACAGCGGACTGTATCCGCACAGTGGCCATCAGTTAACGCTGGGGGCTGAGTTCGCGGGACTCGGCGGGACCGTCAAGTCGATTCGTCCGATCGTGCAGTATAAGAAGTTCATTCCCGTCCAGAACCACCGCAATGCGATTGGTATCAACGGGTCGGCATCGTTTATCAGTGGCTTCGGCGGTTTGGTTGCTCCGCCTTTCCAGCGCTTCTACATGGGCGGCGAGAACGATATTCGCGGCTTTGACATCCGATCAGTGTCGCCGGTGGCGTTCCTGCCCAGCGCCGGCGCGATCACTCTGAGAAACCCCGATGGTACGCCTGTTCTCAAGGATCCATCGAATCCCCGGGCAGGGAACGTGACGGTACCGATTCCGGTCGACCAGATTGTATTTCCAGGCGGCGACTTCAGCACTTGGGCCAACGTGGAGTATCGCATTACGATTGCTGGACCGGTGGTGCTGGCTCCTTTCGTCGACATTGGTGTCGACCCGATCATCCGTCGCTCGCAGTTGCAAATTGCCACGCAACAATATCAGGGCGTAATCAGCACGTTGTTTGGCTGTCCCGCGCTGGATCCGACGAGCGGGAATGGCTGTACTCAGGGCAGTCTGTTGAGCCCGCGTCCGTCGCAGGACTTGCAGGTTTTGGGAGCGACGAACTGGAAACCCAGAATGTCGACCGGGCTGGAGTTGCAGATGTTCTTGCCCGTGATCAACGCGCCGTTCCGCATCTACTGGGCGTACAATCCGCTGCGGCTGAATACTCCGGCGAATCCTCCAATTCCGATTACACGCGACATGTTCCCGCCAGGAGCCGCAGGAGACTACACCTATGGACTGGCCAAGACCACCTATGCTCCCAGCTTCCTGTTGCGGGAGCCGCGCAAGACGTTCCGGTTCACGGTGGCGACCACATTCTGATGGGATTTTCGATTTGAGACTTCCGATTGCCGATTGTTAGGTAGACGCTGGCTCCAGAGAAGGGAATTGGCAATCGGAAATCGGAAATCAAAGGTAGTGGTGCAGTTCGATAAGGAAGCGAGCCAAACGCGCGATTGTTGGGTCGCAAAGAACGCGACCCATCGGCACGCTTCGCTTGCTCAGGGAGGCTCCTTCGCGCGGCTCGCCCGGATTCCTCTCTGCGCAAAGAACGCTTGCTCGGAATGACAGACAAGCTACACCACTACCACTCAAAACTGTGGTTTGACGGGCCGGAACTGAGGTCTCTATAATGATATTGATCCACGCCATTGCAGGAGTTGGCCAGGGTGGAAGGGACGCCCGCAGCCTCGGCGTGTGACGCTGGCAATCTAGTGCGCCGTTTCCGACGGCGGCCGTTCGCGGCGGAGACCTCTTTGAGTGCGGCCCAGCGTTTGACTGAAAAATCCGAGTTCATTTCCGGAACCATGTTCCAAGGAGTTCAACCGATCCAATGACAACCAAGTTGGTACGACTATTCGTGGGTGCTGCAGTTTTCGTTGCGATCACCGCATTCGCCCAAACCAGCGGCGCGGGTACGCCTATTGCCTCGGCCGCCCTGCCTGCGACTCCGTCGGCGTCGGCGCCTTCAGTATCCACCACCGGTCCCGGAACGAGAGTGGGAACGATCAACATTGAGCAGGCGGTCATCGGTTCCAACGAGGGTCGTCGAGACTTAGAGGCTCTCAGCAAGAAGCTGGAGCCCAAGCAGAATGAACTCAAGGGCCAGAATGATGAACTGCAAGCGCTGCAGAAGCAGCTGCAAACTCAGCAGGACAAGTTGAGTCCTGAGGCGTTGGCTGGCCTTCAGAAACAGATTGAGACGAAGAAGAAGTCCTTTGATCGCTCGGTGCAGGATGCGCAGGAGGATGCGCAGAATCAACAGAAGGAAATCTTCGGACGTATTTTGCAGAAGATGGCTCCTGTGATCATTAAGTATGCGCAGGACAGCGGCATCGGTATGATCGTGGATACGTCGAACCCCTGGCCGCAGGGCCCTATTCTCTGGGCGGACGAGGGGAAAGTAGATATCACCAAGCCTGTGGTTGAAGCGTACAACGTCCAATCGGGAGTGCCGGCCCCTGCGCCCGCTGGTAGTGCGGCTCCGCGGCCTGCTCCCACCAAGCCAGCAGCCACGACGACGCCTAAACCGGCGGCGCCGAAGCCAACCCAGGCGCCAAAGTAGTCTTTGACAAGGAGCTCAACCGATCCAATGACAAGCAAGTTGCTACGAATTCTTCTGGGCAGTACGGTTTTCTTTACTATTACCGCGCTGGCCCAAACCGGCAGTGCTGCCGCTCCCTCGGGTGCGTCTCCCACGTCTACCTCGCCTGCGGCTTCAGTTCCCGCCACTGGGGCGACTACAGGTACACGCGTGGGGACCATTAACATTGAAGGCGCCATCTTTGGCACAAACGAGGGCCGCCGTGATTTCGAGGCTCTGCAAAAGAAGCTCGAGCCCAAGCAGAACGAACTCAAGAGCCAGAATGACGAACTCGAGGCCCTGAAGAAACAATTGAGCACGCAGGGCGACAAGTTGAATGAAGAGGCTCTGGGCAATTTGCGAAAGCAAATCGAAACCAAGCAGAAGTCCTTCGATCGCTCCGTGCAAGACGCGCAAGAGGAAGCCGGGAACCAGCAGAATGATATCGCTCAGCGGATTCTCCAGAAGATGGCGCCCATGATCGTGAAGTACGCCCAGGACAACGGTTTTGGCGTGATCGTGGATACGACCAAGCCTTGGCCGCAGAGTCCAATCCTGTGGTCAGACGTTGAGCGAGTGGACATCACCAAGCCGGTGGTTGACGCGTACAACGCGCAGTCCGGCGTCCCCGCGCCAGCGTCCGCCACTACCCCGAAGCCTGGAGGGACTGCAGGGACCAAGCCGGCGGGCACCACGACGCCGCCCAAGCCGAGCACGGGCACTCCTCCCAAGCCGGCACCTGCTCAGCCACCCAAGTAGCGATTACAGGACACCGCAAGTGTCCCGGAAGTTCCCGAAGGCCGCGTGACTACGCGGCCTTTTTTCTTTGGTGCGCCCGGCAGGGCGCACTCACTGGGAGGTGAAAGTCCTCTACACACCCGGCAAGGGGAAGTGTTAGCTGAACGGCAAGGGTGTCCATCGCGAGGTGGAATCTGAAGGAAGCTGAAGGCAAAACGCTGGCCTGACGAACAGGAAGCGGATAGAGGCGGCGCAGCGGGGTGAGCAGGCCAATAGATGCAAAGCCCAGTTCTTGCACGGAACGCTGTGACGTAGATCCGACAGGCATAAGCGGGAAGGGGAGTGCGTCATACCCGGGGAGATCTGGCGATCTGCTTGAGTGCTACTGACATCGAGAGGTGTTGGGAAGGATCGTCAGAAGTCAGCCGAGGCCATAGTAGCGGTCGCGAGATCGCGAAGGGCCGAACGTGAAACACGGAAGTAGGACAGCAGACCTCGATGCGAGCCAATAAAGCAGAAGTGCACGCGAGTGCGGCCCACACCGGCGAAGGCAGGCGGAACCTGCCGGGATCGGGAGTGGGTGCAGAGGCTGGTTCGGTGGCTGTTGGGCCAACGAAACCGGAAACGGTACGGCTGATGGAAGCCGTGGTGGAACGCAGCAACATGCTGTGTGCTTATGAGCGCGTGGTGGCCAACGAAGGCGCGCCGGGAGTCGATGGACTCACGGTGGCTGAGTTGAAACCGTGGCTCAAGGCGCACTGGGCGAAGGTAAGACAGGCGCTGTTGGTGGGCGAGTACATGCCGGCGGCGGTGCGCAAGGTGGAAATCCCGAAGCCGCAAGGCGGGGTACGAACTTTGGGCATTCCGACGGTGATGGATCGGCTGATCCAACAAGCGTTGCATCAGGTGATGCAACTGCTGTTCGAACCCGAGTTTTCCGAGTCGAGTTACGGCTTTCGTCCCGGACGCAACGCGCAGCAGGCGGTGGAAACCGCCCGGAGCTACGTGGCCGAAGGGAAGCGATGGGTCGTGGACCTGGACTTGGAAAAGTTCTTGGATATGGCTTCATACTGCCCCCAGATTCATGAAGTACTCTCAAACAGGTTCGGGTGATCGTCCACTACTCTGATTCGTAAGCCTTTACGCCGTCCGCGGGTTACTAACAAGGCTTCGAGCTCGCCACGCTTTACACGCTGCAACACGGTTTGGCGTGACACCCCAAGTTTCATCGTTGTTTCCAGCATGGGCAGATAGTCGGGCGGTGCTTGCTCGACGAAGCGTGCCCGCAGCTCATCGGTGATTCGAATCTGCCAGGGCGCTCCTGGCGTTACTTGCTCACCGGCGATGAAACCATCATTCAGCCAGCGATGAATAGTGGAAGTGTTGATTCCCAGGATCTGCGCAGCTTTGCGAATCGTTGCTAGCTCCCCCGTGGGTGGTTCCGCCAGCGGTCGGAATCGGGGAATGTTTCGATAGCGGCGGAGGCAGCCGACCTGATGAGCAGTAAAACGTTCTCCGGTCGCCGTCTTTCGACCTTGACGATTCAGGATGCCTGCGATGACGTCGTCGGAGTAAAGAACGGCGAGGCGACGGAGCAAGGAGATAGTATCTTCTTCGGTGCGTAGGCCACGCGGCTGGGAGCGCGGCAAGGAGAGATCTAGTTCCGTGAGCGTGCCGCCACGCCAGCGCAGAGTGAGATGAGCACGACGTTCGGGCCGATCGACGGTAACAATCACTTCTTCCAGTAGAGTGCGCAAAAGCTCTTTGCGATCGCGGTCCGTGGTTGTAGGCGCTGTCCAGACTTTCTTCAGATCGGAACCGAGAAAACAGATTTTATTTTTTTCTTCTGGACTGAGTGTGCGAGGGCGTTGTCGTTCCCGCCGCTGGAGTTCCGCCTCAGCCGCAGCGAGATCGCGCAAGCGTTTTTCCCATTCGGTTTCCAACCCGCGCGCCACCAGCCTGTTTTCGGGCTCGACCGCACGGTATTGACGCTCTGCACGTTCTGCTTCGTAGCGAGCACGTTCCACTGCCAAGCGCCACTGACCCAGCGCTGCATCCTGGTCCGCTTCGAGTTGCTGGATGGCAAGTTGCGTTGCTTCCACAGCCGCGGGCGTCACGGTTCGGAGAAAGGCCTCCACCACTGCCTGATCGATTTGCACGCCGCCAACATTGAGACAGTACACGCCTCGTCCTTGGACGATATCCTTGCCGGAGCAATGGTATCCGGGCGAGGAGTTTCTGCCGCGATAGTGAGTGTGTAGTCGGCGGCCACACTTTCCACACGTGGCCAGGCCTTGCAGCAGTGCAGCGCCTTCTCTCACGGCACCCCCTGCTTGATGCGGTTGCGGATGAATGTTGGTGTCGATGCGGGCCTGGTTGGCTTGGAACGTCGCCCAATCGATGAACCCGGGATGGTGTTCGGGAAGAAGAACGGACCACTCCGCCATGGGCAAATGACGAGTTCGTCTTCGGAACATTCCTTGTTCATCGACATAACGTTGATGACGAGACTTTCCGTAGGCGTAAGCGCCAGCATACACCGGATTGGTGAGCACGTGATGGAGGGCAGTGTAAGTCGGAGCAACCCAACGGATCTCACTTTTCATGTGGGCTCGCAGAGGGAAGGAAAGACCCTCAGAGCGGAACCAAAGCCAGACCTTGCGGACGGATCCAAGTTCGGTGAATTTAGAAAAGACGGTGCGGATGCTGCTGACGACGGCTTCGTCGGGATGAAAACGAACTTCGCCGTCCTCTTCTCCCCAAACGAAACCAACGGGTAACCCTCGGCGTAGTTCGCCGCGTGCGGCCTTATTGCGGATGCCACCGTCGAGTCGTGCACGCAGGATGTGCAGTTCTGCTTCCGACATCGTGCCCTTCAATCCGAGCACGAGACGATCGTTGAACAGCGCCGGATGGTAGACCCCATCGCTGTCTCCGATCAGCGTGTCGGTTATGCCGCACAGATCGAGCAAGCGATACCAGTCGGCATTGTTGCGTGCCAGACGGGAGACTTCGAGGCCGAGCACGATGCCCACATGACCCAGAGCAACCTCTGCCGTCATATGCGCAAACCCAGAACGCTTCACTGATCCGGAACCGGATAAACCAAGATCTTGGTCGATGACGATCACTTGTTCTTTGGCCCAGCCCAGCACGCAGGCTTTCTCGACCAAAGCATACTGGCGAGCAGTGGACTCGCGGTTGTACTCGACCTGCGAAGGACTGGATTGGCGAATATAAACGAAAGCAGCGCGTTGGGTATGACTGGGTTTTACTTTGCTGAAATCATTCATGGTCATTCCCCTTGTCATGGTTGGGTAGGCTTGCGTTCGCGATGAGGCGAGCCAGGATGTCGATCGCGAGGATTTTGTGCGCCTCGTGCAGTGTTTCCCACGGGTAGGTTTCGTGGAGAAGCAGATCGAAGAGGTTCAGATTGTTTTCTTGCAATGGGGCTCTCCTTGGTTGCCGGCGAGTTTCGGTTCTCGCTTTGCAGTGCAGCGAGGCGGCTGAGGAGA
>WNEZ01000924.1_pt1 | contig 24134 bp, 27 predicted proteins | sample 5400521 | NCBI WGS metagenome assembly WNEZ01 (sample SAMN13153339, study PRJNA577476) | soil metagenome | isolation source: 120 cm saprolite under Douglas fir tree site 2 hole 1 replicate 1 | place: USA:California | collected 2015-04-18
CGAGCCTCCAATTTCGAGTCTCTCTTCAGAGTCGGCGTCATCAACGCCCATCTCGATAAGAGATACCGGTCGTGGGTTGAACTTTGAACCTTGAAGCGATTGCATTGACCGTGTCGATAGTTCGACTAGGGATTCTGGGATGGAGGGTAGTCCGATGACCTCCGGTATGCTTTTTATTTGCTGAAGAGGCTCAGTGGTCTCTTGGGTGCGGTGGAGCAAGGTTAGATTCCCCCAGTTTCAGACGGGAAACCCCCATTTCCCGTCTGTCCCCGCACCCGTCTACGTATCATCCTGAAGCGGTCACCGGTTTCTCGGTTGGTGTTAAGGCGGCTCTTGCCGTAAGGCCCTTCGCGATCTCGTGGGCTTTCCGTATTCCTTGCATGCTGAGCTTGTAGGACCCGTCGCTCGTTCTGTCAATGAGTCCTGTTTTCGTCATCATAGCCAGCGTGTTCCGGACTGTCTTGACGGCCTTTCCAATTGATCGGCTGATGGCTTCGGGGGCCATCTCCACGTTGGGTCGGGTCCCGACGGCGTGAGCGACTCGAGCGGCCAAGAGTACCATTGCGATCGAGTTCTCGGCCGACATTTCCGGTTTCAACAGCACCGCTTCCCCATCTGGGGTCAGCTGGACAGCACTGGAAAGATCGTCAACCATAGACGAATAGTCGGGTGAGAAAGTTAGCTTGGAGGCTAGTGAATAGTTTGGTAGGACCTTGGCCGCGAACTGCATGACCTCGCGGACAACGGTTTCCAGATCTCCTTCGGCTGTGTGCTTGATGTCTCCCCATTCGATCTGGACTTTGATCTTGGGCTGTTCTGGCATTTTTCTTACTTCTCCGGAAGCTGGGCGACTCGGGGCATCAGGTTCTTGATGACGACTCTGGTACCCATGGTTGTGAGTCGGTAGGAGCCTTTGCCGACTCTCTCGACTAGTTGTTCGTTGCAGAGTTCACTTAGTCTGCCAGCTACCGTTCCGGTTGAGCGCCCGGTGGTCTTGGTCATCTCGTCAAGGGATAGAGTGTCGCTATCTTTCTTACCCATCTGGTGCTGCAGGCGCGATCCTGCCAGATGGATCATCATGAGTTCCTTGTCTTTGAGATCCTTCAAGTCCTTCAGAACGACCAAGCCTTCTGGGGAAACTGCGAGCACTCCGGTGCAGCTTTGCAGGAATTCTACACTGTCAACCGAGAGTACGAGCTTGGAGACGAGCTCGATCGAAGGGTAGACTTTTGAGAAGTAAGAGAGAAGTTCTCTGAGAACTGTTTCCGGGCTGCCAATGATTCTGTTCTCTACGCCGGAATGCTTCAGGACAACTTCTATGGCTGCCGCGGTTTCCCCCGAGTTCGGCTTACGTTCGAGGACCTCTAATCCTGACATTATTCTTCCTGCCCGTGCTGTGTGCAGAGTCGAGATATAACGCTTTTCGGTCCCGAAGGTCGTCCGACAAGGTGTTACTTCGAGAGTTGGGAATGAAAGTGAAAGTATTTCGGCTCAAGATGGAAGTCGGGCTTAACGACAAGGTGTTACTCACAGCCGAATCGTGAATCTGCTAAGATGACCTGCGACTCCGGGACCGAACCTTCTTTTATCCCTAGGAGATTCCTTCAATCGCTCCGAGCCATGGACTATAATGCGCTGAAAATACGGGTCCTGAGCCTCTTCGAAGCTTCGGCCGAATTTGATAGCCAGAGGGTCCGTAATCTCCTCTCGGGCATGAAGATCGAACTGTCTGACAAGGCTGTAGAGATGGCTCTGCTACGGTACTCAAGACAAGGTCTGCTCGCTCGGACCCGGCGGTCCGGGAGATTCCAATATCGAATGACGGAGAAAGGGCTCGCGCGGAGAATCTGGCTATCTAAGGCTAGGTAATCTTCTGGAGGCGCGGGAGGATGTCGTTCTGAATCCATTGAACTCCAGCGCCTGAGAGGACGTAGTTTCCTCGTTCAGTTATGACCTTGCCTTCCCTCCGCAGTTCGCTGATTCTGGCTCTGACGATGCTTTCGCCGGTTGTCTTCCATGAAGAGCTGAGCAGCGAGCTGAGATCATCGTCTCCTAACGGCTTGGGATGCATGGAGAACATGACTAGGGATATGGCCTCTTTGGCCGAGAGGGTATCGACCGGCACTGTAAGGTGGGGCTTTCCTTCAGACGTAAACTCGACGATGCCTGCTATTCCGACGGACTGTTCCGTGGCGGGAGTTGGACTAGCAGAGAGCTGAGGTGTAATTGAGGAGTTGCCTGTGGGTCCGAGTGTCTTCCCAAGATCTTCAAACTGTTCTCTGACGTAGTCGTGATCTCCTTCAAGTTCAACCTCAAAATCCCCCTTTCGGATTCTGAACCTCAGCTTTTTCTCCGAAGACAAGACCAACACGATTCCTATGTCGGGTTCTAATTAGGGTTTGTCGATTCTCGATTGTAGAATCCTTATGGGTTGAAGACTTTTGAAGACGCGCAAATTGCGAACATGATCTAGCGAACACGTATGATTGACCCTCTGATCATTCAGATCGCGAGCGCAGTCGCAACTGTCGCCGTTGCTTGGCTTGTTGCGGAGATTCTGATAAAACTCATTTCGGGTGTTGCAAGGAGGGCGGGTGCCTCTACCGATCTCATTAGGACAATCAGAGAAGTGTTGAGTATTCTCTGGATAGTTTTGGCTGCGGCGTTGATTCTTAGCATTGCGGGCATCGCGTCGTTGTTCTCTTTTCTCACTCTGTCTGGAATAGTCGGGCTGGCGGTTTCCTTGGCGCTTCAGAACACTCTGTCCAATATTATCTCGGGCATCCTACTGCTCTCCGATGGATCTCTGCGGCTCCACGATTCGGTTGTATACAGTGGGCTGAAGGGCGAGGTAGTCAGGTTAGGCCTTCGTTCAACCTGGATCCGGACTGAAAGTGGAGACATTGCGATCATAAGCAATACTTACCTGCAAGCCGGTCCGTTTATCAATCACTCTGCGCTCAGTCGTCTAGAGAAGAAGCTGAAAGTGTAGATAGTTCGCCAATCTTGTGCTCAATCTCATCCCTTATCCTTCTCACTTCTTCGAGGGGTTTGCCCTTGGGGTCGTCCAGATGCCACTCAATCAGTTTCTTCCGCATCTGGGCAATGACCGGTTTCGGACACGCCTCCTCGATGGAGCAGCCCATTGTTACAACGAGGCTTGCGTCCTGGATCAACTCGGGCGCGAGGGTCTTCGGTTGATTGGAGGAGATGTCTATTCCACGTTCTCGCATCACATCAACGACGGTGGGGTTGATTCGCGGAGAGGGTATTGTTCCCGCGCTCTGCGCGTTCATCCCATGCTTCTTGGCAAAGGCCTCAGCCATTTGGCTTCGTCCAGCGTTCTCAACACAGACAAACAGGACCGGACCCTTCGCCAAATCTAGCCCTCTCTAGGAATCTGAAGACGAGTCCGGCAATTAAACCCCCGGCCAAGGGTCCTATCACGTAAACGTAGAGATTCGTCAGATACCCTGACGCAAGCGCCGGCCCTAGACTTCGGGCCGGATTGAGCGAGGCGTTGGTCAGTGGACCAAGCGCGAGAATGATGAGGAACAGCGTCGTCCCGATGAGCGCCGCTTCTCCAGGCTTCCTATGAATCCGCAAAGAGGCCAAGAATCCTGACGTTGCAAGGACAAAGGTCCCCGCAGTCTCCAACAAGATACCAACAGGAACGCTCACGCCGCTGGCCAGTTTCGTAGTGCTTAGGTCGGCTGGGGACCCGAATTGATCAAAGATGAGTTTCACAGTGAACGCCCCGAGCAGTCCGCCTAGAACTTGGAACGAAATGTACGGGACAAACATTTCCAGACTCGTTTTTCCGGCGATCGTGTGGGCGAGCGTTATTGCTGGGTTGATGTGCGCTCCGGAAATTCTGCCGAGTAGAAGGATGACAAGCCCAACCGTCGCTCCAAATGCGAATCCGATGATGACCAGGGCCTCGAAAGTAGTGATACCTTGAGCGAGCGAGACGGCTACAACCGTCCCGGGTCCGATAAGGACGAGAAGGAAGGTTCCAAGAAGCTCTGAGAGACAGCGTGCAGTGCGGCTTGCGTGAGGGTGTATTGACAACACTGCAAATGTCGGCAGTTTTCGGCTCGCGTCTAAACCCTTGTTCAGAAGAGTCAGTTGAAACGCGTCTAGATTTGGAATCGTAAGATAGATGAACCCACGGGTAGACGCGGGGGCTCGTGCGGCCGTAGTCTAGCCTGGTCTAGGACATAGCATGAAGCGTCCAGTGGGCTTCCAACCCAACGACCCGGGAGACCATCGAATAGATGGTCCGGGAATTCAAATCCCGGCGGCCGCACCACACTAATCCCGTGGTCACGATTCTCGAAAGACGGTTGCGTAGATCAGCCTGTGCAGCCAGTGAGGGCCCAGTTCTTCTCGAGGAGCGAATCGACCTCTCGGTGCGAAGCCGGATCGCGCCCCCTTGCTCACGAGGCTAATTGCTTCTAGATCCTCGGTGTCGACTTGTTTGTTGAGCCAGACCTTGTTTCTCTGATTGAACTTCGCTTCGTCCAGTGAATATTGGAACCAGTGAAACTGGGTCCGTTCAGGTCTTCCGGGTACCGGCAAATACTGGTTAACTGACAGACCCCAAGGATAGAAGTTGAGGGTAAGGTTGGGAAAGATGAACCACCAGAAAGCGAAGACGCGCTTGTCGTCATCGTTCGGATCCTTGAACCGGGTCGCAACTCGCTGTGGATCAAAGCCATCCCCTGGTCGTCGGGCGTAGGCCCACTGTAGGGCACTATGTTGATAGAGTTCTGTCGTATACGTTTCTAAGTCGATAGCGTCAGCAAGTCCTCCAGGTCCCTTGTGGACAAAGCGAATGTGATAGTTGTCCATGTAGTTCCAAGCATGCTGCTTCCAATTACCCTCAACCTCTCGGACCTCATCGGGAACCGGTTTGTACTTGAAAGACTCAAGGTCGATTCCAGGGATTGACGCCTCGACGTTTTCTATAATCTTCTTGAAAGGTGCGAAGGGTTCTCCTAGACACACGGACATGAGCGGACCCCAGTTCTCAACAGGCAGTTTTCTTAGATTGTCAGACTCTCTCGGGAAGTCCTCTAGATTCTCGAAGCCCTTGTGAGACACGAATCTTCCGTCAGAGTCAAACTCGCGTCCGTGTTGGGGACAGACAATGGAGCCGCCGGTGCTGGCCGATTCGACAAGAGGGTGCCAAACGTGGGTGCAGACGTTCGGAAAACAATTGATCTCTCTCTTCGAGTTGCTTTGAAGGAAAAGAGGTCTTTCCAAGAGAGAGAATGGGACACGAGAGCCTGGCTTGTTGGGAAACCCGCTGAAATCTGTTGAATGCTCAGGTGAACCATGACGAGGGACAAGCATCCAGGTCTTGTTGAAAATCGTCTCTAGTTCGAGTTCGAGAAAGTTTGGGTCTATGAACGCTGAGTCGGGTAAGGATTCCGCTTTTCTAATATCTGGATCTATGAAGAAATCTTTGCTCGCGAACTCCCTCATAACGGAAATTCAACCTCTCGCACAGAACGCCGAAGGGCCAAGTATATAGTGACACAGGACAATTCCGTCAGACTCTTCGTTGCGGTTTCAAGGTCGTCTCGACTCAACTCATCTGATTTCCCAACATGTCTCCACTGATTCAAGCCATTGAGAAGAAAGAAGTAGGATGGTTGTCCAATAATTTCAAATTCTAGCGGGCGCTGACATTACTGAATGGATGTTGCTGGACACGTCTAGCAAATTGTCGGGGAATGCGAATGATTGATCGAAACTGGGCAGAAGCTTTCGCTCGGGAATGGGTGGATGCCTGGAATGCTCATGACCTAGAGCGAATTTTTTCCCATTACACGGACGATTTTGAAATGACGAGTCCGCTGATCGTCGAACGCATGGGAGTTGCGGGCGGCCGGCTGAAGGGGAAAGAGGCGATTCGCCGCTACTGGGGTCAGGGGTTGGCTGGGACGCCAAACCTCAGGTTCGAGCTCCTCGCAGTGATGGTTGGCGTGAACTCGCTCGCCATACTTTACAGGAGTGTGACGGCAAAGCGCGCGGTAATCGAGCGTATCGAGTTTGACGACCACGGAAAAGTGGTGCGGGGTGAAGCGCTTTACGGCGCCTCCGACTGAACTAGGTAGAATTGTGTAGACGGCTTTCATCGCCAATTCTGCGACCCAAACTTTGAGTCAAAGTGTCTGAGCAATAGGCAAAGGATAGCTCAACCCTACAGATGTCGTTCAGCGGAGCGACTGGAAAGAGCGACTGTCTGAACCGAGAAATCGCAGATAGCTAGGCGAAGGGCAAAGCTCGTAAAGGTCGCAACAATTCTCAGAGCGCACGGTGATGGTGTGACCAAGTTACGGGTTCTCAGTTTTGGCCTATCAATAGATGGTTATGGAGCGGGACCCCGCCAAGATCTCAAGAATCCGCTAGGCGCTGGTGGTCAGGTTCTTCTTGACTGGTCCAGAGCTTCGCGAACGTGGAGAAAGAGGCATGGAGCGGAGGGCGGAGATGAGTCCGGTGTTGATGAAGAGTTTGGTGCGCGTGGATTCCGGGATATTGGGGCGTGGATCTTGGGCCGTAACATGTTCGGTCCGGTTCGGGGACCCTGGGCGGATCATGGCTGGAAAGGCTGGTGGGGAGACAACCCACCCTTCCACACTGGCGTAGTTGTACTGACTCATCACGAAAATCCGCCGATCGAAATGGAAGGCGGGACAACTTTCTATTTTGTTACGAATGGAATTGATGCGGCCCTGAAGAGAGCTGTTGCAGAGGCGGATGGCAAGGACGTTCGGCTTGGGGGCGGCGTTTCGACTGTTCGAGAATACGTTAAGGCTGGGCTGGTCGATGAAATCCACCTAGCAATAATACCGACTCTGCTAGGCGCAGGTGAACATCTTCTCTCCGGCATTGACTTGGCAAAAATGGGTTATCGTTGCGTGGAATACGTTCCCTCAGCAAGGGCCGCACATGTCGTGCTGAGAAAACAGACTGCATAGGGGGCGTATCTGAATGAAGTACTTCGACGAGTTGAAGATGGCTGAGATTCAGAAAGCGTTCGACTCGGAGGTTCTAGAGTGGAAGGGAGTAACTTCCAAGCCGATGATGGGCTGCCAATGCTACTTCCGAGGTCGAAAATTCATCTGCTTTCTCGTAACAGACGGTATTGTATTGATGAAACTCTCGGACAAAGATCAGGACGAGTTGAAGGCTAGGTTCGACGGGAAGCCGTTCGAAATGGCCGGCCAAACAGGCAGACTATGGGTCACACCGCTCAAAGCACGGAAGGACCTGAAACAAGTAATGCCGTTCGTCAAGAAGAGATACGAAGAAATCGCATCTACGAAACCAAAAACTCATTGAACTGTTTCAAGTCGCGATTAACATTCACAAGGATCCGGACAGCTTTTCCCCGGACGGTTGAGAATTTCCCTTAACGTCGTCAACCCCAACTTGTGTCATGGTGGCGCGAAGTGGGATTTGAACCCACGATCACAGGTTCCCGAGACCATTCTTTGCAACCTTTGCTGGGCACGCGTGACAAGCGGGCTATCTAACTGGTTTTACTAGCACATCTCTTTGCTTGCAGTTACGCTAGTTGAGACTGGGTTTCGGAAGGGGTGCCCCGCAGCCAACGCATTTTTCTTTGAACGGCTGGTTCATCCCGCAGTATTCGCATTTCACTAGTATTGTGTCGGGGGGAGGTGGGGGAGAAAAGGCCGTCTGCTGAGTATACGGACGCTGGACCCCTGGCCCAGATTGCGTTGCGACCCTTGCAACAACGATGATTATGATAACAATGAAGAATAGGAAGAAAATGCCACCGAAAGCGACACCAGGGGGTCCAGTTGCAAACGCTGCGACGCCTCCGAATAAGAGGAATATCATGAGAAGAACGAGTGCAACAATGACCCCGGATCGATTTTGCTGGCCGCTCAACCTGTCAGTGACTGGTCCCCCGTTCTATAACAATATAGTGGGAGTCTTCATCACCAGGCAAGACTTGCCTGAGTCGAATCTTCTTCGTGACGAAGCAGGCCAAGATCGCCCCTCAACAAAAATGAATATCCTGTTCTTGGACCGTCACATAGGATGTAGTCTCCGATCAAAGAACCGGGTCCAAAGAATCCCGAGGAGAACTGCGCTCCTAGGCCTTGGGCTACTCCTGCAAGCTCTCCCATCGACATCGAACTAGACATTGCAAAGCATAGATCGAAGCTTCGCATTATCGGACGCCAAGAGAGATTCCCGGTGCCAGAACCGACTTCTCCTATTACCTCCTCCGATACGAACTCGCCAACTCTCCGGCTCATCACCAGGGAGACTTTCTTGAACGATGTTCCTGTGTTCGAGACCGTGGCTGTTAGACCTCCGGTGGGGTCGATGTTTATCGAAGCGTTAGCAATCGACTGATCGTGAGCGATTGAGAGGAGCGGTTTGCTCACAGAGGGTTTCAAGGGGAACCAGGGCGATCGGATGAGAAAAATCCAGATGTCCCGTCCCATTGGGACATCGACGTGGATCGCTGGAGCGAGGAACATTCCCTCCCATCGGCGCCGCAATAGTCCAGCTGCGGGCATAGACTCTTGAAGAGTGAAAGTCAGTGTCTGGCTTCCGTCAGTATCGGTTGCTTCCACAGGTTGGATAATCTGGGGATCCCGCATTGAAGAGTCACACCTCCAAGCCTGAGTCTTCCCTTCCTGGACCCAGTGGAACAAGAGAACTCCGGTCCCAGTGTAAACTGCTCTGTGCTCTATTCCCCGGCCCGACTTGAGCTTGACAATAGGCTGGCCTGCTCCAATTCCGTATTCAACCTGGATGCCACCGACTAGGCTATAGACCGGCACTATTCCCCTACTCGCTGCGACTCTACCCAGTTCACATCCAATAACCGGCTCCTGATTTAAAGAGCAGTAGAATTCAGATGCACTGGTTGGGTCTACGCGTTCGGAAGGCTTGCGAGACTCTGCTTGAATCGTTTCCAGACCCACAAGAGACTTGTCCATGTGACAATGGTGAATCCGATCCCGTAGAATAGTGAGCCCGAAATGAGAGTTAGAACGAGCCCATAGATTGCATGTGTTTCAGATAGAATCGAGCCTGTCGCCATCGTCAGAAAAGTCCGGCCGACCGGATCGGGAGTGGCCCCAACTTGCATCAGAGTCTTTCTTGTTTGGAGGAAGATTGTAAGGCCGATATTTGCTCCAGAAACGAACACCAGGGCAAAGAACAGCACCAGAACAAAGGTCTGATCACTTGCGAAGCCGCCCCGAAGCGTTACTAGAGCTGCGATCACAAGATACAACGCTGGTGCCACTGCTAGGATTAGCCGCAGTAAATTCGCGTTTCTGACCATCTTGGCTTTGTTGGGGAACATAGGGTCTTTCGCCAAAGCGACCTAACGTCTTCGAATCAGCTGAAAAGACTACTCTCTGGAACAATCGGAGATATCTATTGCGGATAGTGACTGAGATCACACATAAGCCAGAGGTCACAGTATTTGCCAGCAGTGTGGGCTTGCGGTGACCGATGACCCTGAAGAGATCTCTTCTATACTTGAAGAGACCAAAGAGTACTACCGTCAGAGGGCTGCTCAATTTGCAGACTGGAATCGAGGCGAGCACGACGGGGGCTCCGAACCTGACACATGCGTCTTCGAAGAGGCAAAGATCCTTTTGGATGCACTCCAAGCCGAGAACCTGAAGGGTGCAGTTCTTGAGATTGCCTCTGGGACCGGCATCTGGACTGAAGCTCTCGCCAAGACTGCGAGCTCCGTAACTGCACTAGATTCGTCTCCAGAAATGCTGGAGAGATGCAGGTCAAGACTCGGAACAAATCCTGGGGTAAGATATGTCGTTGCGGACTTTTACGACTGGATCCCTGACCAAGAGTATGACGCGGTAAGCTTCTCGTTCTGGATATCCCACGTCCCAGCCTCGAAACTTGACCAGTTTGTCTCGAAACTGTCCGACTGTCTAAAGCCTGGAGGCAAGATATTCTTCGTGGACCAACAGACGCAAGAAATGAAGCATGAAGATCTCGTTCGATACGGTGGAGAAGTCGCGTGGCGAACTCTGGACAATGGAAAGAGATTCAAAGTGTTCAAACACTTCTATAGTCCCGAGGAGATTCGAGATTCCTTCCTAGCGCATGGAATCACGACGAAAATCACGTACACGCCTACCCACTTCTTCTATGTTCAAGGCGAAAAGATTCCGGGCTCCCGAGATCCAATTCGAACAACGATCAATCCCGTCGACTGACATAAAGTCCGGCTCCGGCAAGAGTGCTACTTGGTTGGGAATAGGAATTTCGAGAGCTGTTTGAGCCCCCGGCGTTTCCGCTGTTTCCTCTCCATTACGACCGAGTATACGATCCGGCGGACTAGAAGGCCTGTCTGGGTCTCACGGTACGATTCCCATCTCGGCTCCCACCCCGCAGTTCTCATCTCCGACACATTATCCTCAAGCAGGGCTTTCTTCCTGAACCTAATGACCCTAGTCTCCTTCCCTCCCTCGTTTCCCCTGTCCAGCCGCTTCTTGATCTCTCCCCCAAACCAGCTCCCAAGCAGGACACCGGCGATAGAGCCGCTCACCGGCCACGGAAGAAGCGTCAAGAACCCGGCTAAGAGGAAGAGAGAACCACCAATCAGACCGATAATCATCACTGACCGAGTCAAGCCGGGACCAGTCCTCCGGACAGCCGCTAGGGACTCCTATTCGAGTAATCTCTAGCGTTCCTGAACGCCTCCCCTCCGGGTGACATTCGACCATGCTCTCCGGTCTATAGAAGGCTGGGAGAGCAGGATTTCCATTTCGGCAGTCTGCGTCGAGAGGAGCAACTGCTTTTTCTCTTTGCAATGAGATTGTTGACGGAGCTAGAGGCCCGCAAGGGCAGGTCCTCCTGAAGCGGCCTCTGACGGACGTGGCCGGGAGCGCAAACAGATAGGCGAGATTAATGGATCAATGCCACAATTCTTTTAACCTCTTATTCAGACAAAACCAACTATGAGAATAGGGGCTAAGAGCATAGTCCTCCTCCTCGTTGTCTTGACCATCTGATTCTCAGCCATCTCGAATCGTGCAAACGCGGCGACCAATCCGTTCACTGTAAGAGTGATCGCTCCAACAATCGCCTACCCAGGCCAAACGGTCAACATGTTCATTGAGACGTCGTATAATGGAAGCCTTGTTGGAAACGCTACCTCAGTCACATTCGGAGCCCACGGTTGGATAAACACGCAAACCTCAGACGGGGTCTTCAACGCTCTTCACGCCCCACAAACTTCGCCACAGGACATTACAACGACACTTGGACCATCCCCTCTAACGCGACCATAGGGTCGGTCGAATGGATCCATATTCCAGGCACATACAGCGGTGTCACTCCTTCAGCTAAATCCACAGGAGTCGCCGGAATAACAATAGTCGGCTCCGCATCGGTTCAGGGTCCAGCTCCAGCTCCGGCTGTTCAAGCTGCTTCATCGAACCTCTCGACTACTGATTCTGCGCTCCTCTACGCAGCCATAGCGATCGGGGCGGTAGCTATCATCTTCAGTGCGCTCTCTATGAGACGACGCTCGACGACACCACCCACACCGCGTCCGTAGCAGTCTCCCCTAAGTGGTTCAGCTGAGCCGCTAACGTGCAGTAACGGGAAAATGATCAGGTTCTCGGATTGCGCATACCGTTAAGTCAAGTCCAGAATTGCGACTCTTGACTTCAACTAGGTGTCGGCCGTCCAGTCAAGAGTCCGGACTGGAATGGGAGGGTCTTGGTATGCTCTAGTCGGAAGGCTTATACATTCTACCATTGTAGGAGCAGTTCCTCGGACAAGAATCATGAAACGGATGAGCCGTACAACTCTTTTCGCTACGCTTGTGACGACTCTTTCTATCGTCGCTGTCCTGGTCATGCCCGTCGTCGAAGCTGCTCCTCTTAGACTTCAATTCCAGCAGACTTGGGGAGGACCCAACAGCGAGATTGCGAACGGAATCGCGATCGGAACCGACAGGAACATCTACCTGGCCGGGCAGACCAATAGCTTCGGAGCAGGGGGCTTCGATGCCTTCCTGCTGAAGTTCACGCCCAATGACACTTTGCTATGGCAGCATACCTGGGGGACAGCCGGCGATGAGCAGGGAGTAGCCGTGGCCACGTCTATTGACGGTAGCGTCTACCTCGCAGCCCAGACATTCGCCATTGGAGTTACAGGCGCGGATTTAGTCAAGTTTACGCCCGATGGAACTCTCATCTGGCAGACACAGCTAGACGGATCAGCCCAAGCCTTCGTCAGTTCAGTCGCCGTCACCCCTGACGGGACCAGCGTCTACGTCGCCGGAACCACACTCAACTCCACAGGAAGGGACCACGCGATCCTGCTGAAGTTCAGCGCAAGCGGAACTCTCATTTGGCAAAAGACTTGGGGAGGAAGATTCGACGAAGGCGCGTCCGGCGTGGCTGTCGCAGCGGATGGTAGCGTATACATGACCGGAGGCACAAGCAGTTTCACCCGGAACGAGGCATTCCTGAACAAGTTCAACCCTGATGGGACACTGGTCTGGCAACGCGGCTATGGTCTAGCTCCATCAACCCTAGTCGGCGCCAACGCGCTTGCGATCGCTCAGGACGGATCAATATACATCACCGGAGATTCGCAAGTACAAGGAACAGCTCAGGAAATCTTCCTGGCCAAGTTCGCACCGGACGGAACCCTAGTTTCCCAAGAAAACTGGGCAGAAACGAGTCTAGGTTCGGCAGGGCTGGGAGTAGCTGTTTCACCTGATGGCTCGGTCTGGGTGACAGGAAACACGGGGATCGGTGTGGGAGGAGGAGACGCCATCCTGCTACACTTCAGTACAACGGGTAGGATTCTCAACGCCAATACGTGGGGCGGAACGAACAATGATAGCGGAAACCAGGTCGTAGTGGGAGCAGATGGACGCGCTTACACCGCAGGCCAGACAATGAGCACGCCACCGTATTCATTCCTCAAAGCACCCACAAGGACAGTTAATCCCGTAGGAACGGAAACGATACTTACCGGCCTGGTCGGTAATTTTACAGGAACAGTATCAAACCCGAACGGCGTCGTGGGAAATCCGAATGGTAGCCTCGCATTCGCTGGCGGCACAGACGCAGCGCTGCTCAAAGTCTAGCCCAGCATAAAGCCCGAAAATCACACTCGCCCACAAGAGTCAAGATCTTTACACCTGGACAAAACTGGGGCAAGATAGACGCGCGCTCAAACGAGCCTCTCTACTTCGCTCAACTACTAGGCGTCAGGGACTTCCCTCTTAGGCAAGAAAGTGTAGCCACTACAAAGTTTCGGGGGACAGTTTCGCCTAATGATTTCTCTTGCAACTCTCTGTAAAGGAGAGACCTAGTAATCCGACTTTTATTATGCAGCATGTATGCTGGGGAGCCGGAGAGGTGGCGAAGTCTATCGTCTAGTGGCTTGCGTTCCATAGACTATTGGGGTGAAGTGAGGAAGGCTTGCTGGCCCGTCAAGACATTCCATAGGAAAGTGTTTTATCTACTACCACTGTAGTAGGATAAAATTCATGGGTCAAAAGACGGTTAGCCGTCGCTCTTTTCTCAAAACTGGAGCGGTTGTAGTAGCTGCGGGAGCAGCGGGAATGATGGGCGGCAGCGTGCTGTCCAAGGGGCTGGAGGTCTTCGCTGAGCAAGAAACTGGTAGTCTCACGGAGGGTGACGCATCGATCCTCAGGTTTCTAGCCACCCTCGAAACCCTCGAAACCGACTTCTGGCAACAATATAATGAACTTGGAGGAATACAAGACAGTGAAGTCCCGGGGGGGACCGGGAGCGCAGCCTACACCCTGGCCCTTGAGGTCCTGGATTCCGATATGGCGCAGTATATCCACGACAATACCGAGGACGAGTTCACACACTTCACATTCATTGACGCATACTTAGCCTCCAAAGGTGCCAAAACCGCCAGTCTGGACCTGTTCCGGACGTTGCCGAGCAGCATGGCCACGGGTGCTCAGCAGATCAAGCGGCTCACCAACCTCACGCAGCTCACAGTCGACACTAGTTGGTGGACGAGGTATCGAAGCCGCACCGGGAACCCTGACCTCGGAGACACCTTCTCCCAGGCAGTCCCAGGCTTGAGCACCGGTCAGTTTCCCGGAATCCCGAGAACAGATGCTGACCTCACCCCCCACGATCATATCCAGGCCATCGCCAACACGGCGGGATTCCATTTCGCAATGATCGAGCAGGGCGGCAGCAGCCTCTACCCGTCACTGGCACAGCGAGTTACCGACCCCGAGGTCTTGCGAATCCTGCTCAGCATCGGCCCAACCGAGACGATGCACTTTCAAACATGGCTGGACAAAGCGGGCAACGCGCCCCCGCTGACCGACCCCACCAACGGTCTAGTCTTCCCAGACCTCAACTCTCCTCCATTTGGAGGAGAAGATTTCCAGACAAACCTCATCATGCCCGAGCCGACTGTGTTCCTCAACCGCAAGTTTCCTGTCTGCTCGATCATTCGCCCCACGGAAACCGTCGGAGCGGCAATGGGAGCAGTCAACTTTCTGACTGCTACCGGGCTCTTCAGAGGTCAATCACCAGGGTTCTTCGCTTTCCTACATAACTTGGCTGAGGAAGCCGATCAGGCACAGGACGAAGGCTAGCCTCAGGCGCAGGAATAGATCAAAAGAAAGGACAGGATCCCTGTAGTAGGCGCTACTCAGGCTGCTGACTCAATAATCGTGACCTGGGATAAGGAATTATTCTGAGAGCGTTCAGCGAGTAGGCCAAGCTCAACCTTACAGATGTCGAGTCTGCGGAGCGACTGGCGCGAAAGACCGCACGCCAACTCTTCAAAGCGAAAGAGAAACGTCGGCCCTCGATCCTTCCGCCTGGTCCTAGGAAGGAACGGCTTCTATGGCAGATGTCGCATTGTGACATTGTCTACAACGGCTACACTACGGGTCAGCGAGGACATTTACAAGGATTTGAACAGGGTTGCAGGCCAGCTTAGGCAGAGTCGGGACATCCAATCTCCATGGACGAATTCGTCAAGACCTTCGTCGAGTGGCTCGACAGTTTACATTCGGCTCTTCGAAATGAAGTCTGTCATACGGCAGCGGAATAATTCTGATTGGAATAATTCTATTCGGAATACGATGACGGAAAGCGTTAAAACCCGTCTATCTGCGTAGTTGCTTCGAAAATTCTAGGAAACGATGATAGACATGACACTTCAGAAAATAGTATGCCTCTCAGCAATTTTCGCGGTTCTAGCCCTAATGCCCGCTGTCCCAGGCGTGAGAGCGGCTCAGCAGACATCCACTCAGTCCCTTCAGCAGCTGAGCTTCCTCGGGTCGACGACAATTCCAGCAACGTCGACGACGGCCACAGTGCCGAGCAACTCACCAAATGACGTAGACTCCAGCTCCTTGATTCTCAATCTCATCGCGCGATCCGGAGTCAACGCAGCCCACGTACCAGCCAAGAACATCCCCACACCAAGCGCCAACCCAACCGCAACGTCAAACCCCGGCCTCATCGTAGGCTTCAACGCCCTCTCACACAGAGACGAACGCCTCTCAGGAACCGGACGATACATCAACACTCAGTTCAGCACCGAACCACCAGATCAGGGACTCTGCATCGGCACAGCCAGCAGCACAGGCAACACAGTAGTCCTCGAAGCCATCAACAGCGCATTACGTGTCTTCTCAACAACAGGCACGGCCCTAACGGGCACAGAGGCTCTAAACCAGTTCTGGGGCCTAGCCCCAGAGATCATACGCTCAAACCCATTAGTCTTCGGCAATGACACCTCGGACCCCAAGTGCTACTTCGACACGGCCACCGGAGCCTGGTTCCTGACAGAGTTAGAGATCGACCGGAACTCTGCATCCGGCGCCTTCGGCCCACGCGGCCACGAACTACTAGCAGTAACAAGCGACCCGACAGGAACCTGGAACCTGTTCACATTCGATGTCACCGACGACGGCACCAACGGAACCCCGACACATGCTAACTGCCCATGCTTCGGAGATCAACCCCTCATAGGCGCAGACGCCAACGGATTCTACATCAGCACCAACGAATTCTCCATCTCACTACTCAACGGACAAGGAGGATCATTCGACGGCGCACAACTCTACGCAATATCCAAAACAGCCCTATCAACAGCCACATCAGGAAACCTACCTCCAGTAGTCCACGTCGATGCCTCCCAGGCCCTAGTGCCATTCGGAGGATTATCCTTCTCGATCCAGCCAGCGACCGTCCCACCAGGAGGATCATTCCAGTCCAACGGCGAATTTTTCCTGAGCAGCCTGGACTTCGCCTCGACCACAGACAACCGCATAGCAGTCTGGGCTCTGACAAACACCGGTTCACTAAACACGTCAACGCCGAGCTTAGGACTCAGCTTCGCTGTGATAACCAGCGAGGTGTACGGCCAGCCACCAGCAGCCACGCAACAGCCTGGACCCTTCCCCCTCGGCCAGTCTCTCGGCGAGAAGCTAGAACTCCTCGCCTCCAACGATGACAGGATGAACCAGGTCGTCTTCGCAAACGGCCTACTCTGGGCAGGAGTAAACACAGTAGTCCAGGTCCCCCACGACAACCCAACAACGACAGGAATCGCCTACTTCGCAGTCTCACCCACCCTTTCCACAGGCGGCAGCGTGAGCGGCTCCATCGTCAAACAAGGATACGTAGCAGCCTCCGGCGGCGCCAGCGTCCTATTCCCATCGATCGGCGTCAACAACGAGGGCAGAGGAATCACAGCCTTCACACTTACCGGACCCAACTTCTTCCCAAGCGCAGCTTACGTCAACGTAGACGCAACCAACGGTGCAGGAAGTATCCACATCTCCGCCGCAGGCCAACTGCCCGAAGACGGCTTCACAGGATACCACGCATTCGGCGCACCAAACAGAGTCGCCCGCTGGGGAGACTACTCAGCAGCAGTCTCCGACAGCTCCGGAAACATCTGGATCGGAAACGAATACATCGCCAATCTGCCTCGCACTGTCAACGCGAACTGGAACACCTTCATCACACAAGTTACCCCGTAAGACGAAACAGCGCTCTCAACTCCCCCAAACTCCCCCTTTTTTTAGGCATCCCGTTCCGTCTTTAATGTCAGGCGGATCTCAACTTCAAACGAGCTAGGCGGGCGCTGCGTTCTGTCAGCCTCGTTTGCATATTTCCAATCTAACCGGAGGTTCTTCAGGAGTAAAGGGGCTACCCTAGGATACAGAGGACAATCAGGGCAGTTCGAAAGCGAACCGTTTAACACCGACTCTAGGCGCAGTTACGGGATTGGAATCCAATTGTTCAGATACCAGTCGGGATTCTCTAGAGGCATTCCGTCATTCAGCATAACCTGGAACTCTGTGAGCTGAAGGGTTCCTCGCGGGCCTGAGCCTCTATCGCCAGCACAATGAAGCCGTGGATCCAGAGTATTATCTAGCCTAGCCAACTAGGTCTAGGCATAAACTTCTATCCCAAGATTCCGGCAGTGTTAAATTCCTATCAGGAATGACCGCTCAGACTGCCAGATTCGACCAATTTGCTTACGCCTTTTTTCAGGGCTTGCCGCATGTTACGGCGAAGCGCCGAGGGGCGCTGTGATATCAAATAGCCTTGGCTATGAAGGGAGGTGATTGAGATTAGAATAGATAGGAAAATCCCGATATCCATCGCTACAGTGCTAATATTGCTAGTAGCGTTCTCGTCGGCGGCAGGAGTAGGAAGCGGGCCTATAACGACTACCACTGTTCAGACTATCAATGGACTCGTCTTCAAAATCACAGGAGCGTTCACGGTTACAGATGTTGCGTTCATTCCAATACCTGTTGATAACTCAGGATCTATCCAGCCCTGCACTTGGGGCGCAGTAACCGGAGGCGTCTGTCGTACTCCTATGGTCACATCTGACTGGGAGTTAGCTGTGATTCTTCAATTGAACACAGTCCCAGTTGCATCAACAACATATACTATCACAGCCCAGGGTTCCATCTTGACCTCTCCGCTTAGCTTCTCGGTCCTACCGACGGCAACCGCGAACAGCGTTCAGCAATTCAACTTCGACATCGGTACTAGTACGCTCCCCGGGGCCATATCAGTTGTGATAGTAGTCTCCTAGGACAAGACACCACGCATTCGTGCAGCTGGAGGATCATGAAACTCCCCTTTTTTTGGACCGTCAAAGTCCATGTTTTGATTAGAGTTTTTCTAAGCGACTGGAGACCCATCGCGCAACGGACACGGTTATCGGATTTCTGAAAATTGTTCATGCGTCAACTTTCGGAAGAACAGAAGGCGGCACAGAATATGGTAACGCAACCAATCTACGGAACTTGGCCACAGTATGGATATAGTGACCAATCTGATCGTGACACGGAACGGAACCAAATTCGAGTCACGGCATAACTACCGTCGTGATCAAATGTGAAAAAAAGAGAGAGGAGTCCGGGCTCAGGTCCGCTTGTCTACGTGAAATTAATCTTCCCGGTATAGGTTCCAGCGCTGGTCAAAGGTCCGGTTGCGGTGCCCGAGAATGATCCTTCGCCTCTGAGGTTAGCAAGGCCACCAGTCCCACCAGCAAGTAGCGTAAAGTGTCCGCGGAAGGACGACCCCTTACCTTGAGCTATGGTGAGGAATATGGCTGTGCCTGACTTATCCCCTACCGTCCCAATGAAGGTACATGTTGCCCTGGTGTTCGCATTACCATCAGCGTGCGTCACTGTAACGACCTTTCCCGAACAGGTTCCAACAAAGTTTCCAGTAGACGTGAAGGAGGAATCATAGGTGAGAATCATGTTCCCGCCCGCGGCCCGAGCCGTAGGCGGTGAGTTGCTCACTGCGAAGCTCCCACTGGCAGAAGTAGGTGCAGCATAAGCTACTGGGAGAAGCAGTAATAGTGGTGCTAAGAGCGCTAGGAGAATTCTTAAGGTTTTCATCTAGCTTTTCACCTCCCAACACGTTCTAAGTATTTCCAGTGCCCCTTCGTCTCCCATGGGCCGAACAATAGAGGCCTAGGAGAATCGTGCGGATTGGAAATGAGGTAAACGAACAACCTTGGAACTTTAATTTAATACTGCCGGTATCCCAGGATTGAATTTAGATGACACCGATGTAGCCGGATCCGCGGGCTCGAATATCTGCCGTTGAGGATTGAGGCTCTACTTGCTGGGCATGTCAGCAGGGGCAGAACGTCGTCCTTAAGATTCTATATTGTAGCGCAAGCGATCTGTGATACATGACTGCCGCGCGGCGCTAGTGACCGCACCGAGCATCATATTGATCGGAACCAAATTCGAGTCGCTTTTAGCTTGAAGGGGTAACCCCGTCACACTAGATCCAATAGGGAAAACTACTAGCGGACGCGCGGTACGGTGCTTGTATCGGTTCAGCCTAGCTTGAAATCAGCTTTGATGCTGACTGGCGTACCGTAGTTGGTAGTGCTGCAGCTTCCTTTCAGGTCTATCCGGGGGACTGATCCAGGATTGAATGGCTGCGACGCGAAATACTCGTGGATGCATGAGGGTTGGCCAGCGAGTTGCATGGTCAGCCTGGCTATGATACCGTTAGCGTTGGAGGGTACTGTTCCGCTGCCTGTCGCAGAAGGACTGCGGCAGTATGAAGTGTTGCCGGCTATGGACACTCCATTCAAGGTCCAGTTCCAGTCAATAACACCACTACCAGGATCCCCGGCAGAGCTGCTTCTACAGGCTAGACTCCACGAATACGTCGACTGGGCCAGAACTGAAGGAACGGTCGACATCGCAATGATCGGCAGAAGAATCAAGACCGAGACCGGTAGGAGCATTTTCCGCGATTGCATCGGCTTTCATCACGAGAAAGCTGGGCATATAAGCTTGTAGCTATGTAGAATCTTTTATCCTTGTAGTGATTGTCGTTTCTACATTGACTGATAAGGCCATATTCGTCTACGCCCACGACCCCCAAAGGTGAACAGACCGCGGGACTGTCTGACTACCCTGAGCCTAAGCTTCACGTCGCCGGCGCAAAGAACCTACGGATCCATAGTATTATCCGAACTAGCCAACCAACCCCTGCGCCATATAGGACGGAACCAAATTCGAACCGTTCTATAGAGCTGAGTCTTCTATCCGGTTTAGCTGTTGGGCGTAACTGCTAAGGTCGCAATTCCGATGGCTTATGTCATTATATGACATCAGGTAGCATGGTCAGGTGACTTGCGAACTGCTGGAAGGATGGGCTTCCTGCCATGCTTCTCTAAACGTTCGTTGCTTTGAGACCAGTGTGAATATTATCACCAACATAGAACCGAGCAAATACGCGATAACAATGTCCTCAGAATATGGGATTACAGAGCGAATGACGAATGCCTGTTAAACTTAGCCAAGTGTTCTGCCAGATTTACTTTGACGGACAGCAAGTAGGCTGACAAAGGCCACGGAAAGTAGAACAAAAAGGAGCACGTTATCAGTTCCAAGTGTCCCGAGCGGCAGAGATACCCAGCCCAGAAAATCCAGCAAGTTGGCCAGAGCCAAGTATGCGACTAAGGATGCGAACCCTAAGACAACGATTCCGAGAGCTTTGGGTCTGTCCAATAGGTTTACCAGAATCTTAACTTTCCCTTAGGCTTATTCTCCAATGAGTTCAGTCTGTCTGTGAGTCTGGCAATTCTGTATTCTTCAACTTCTATTCCAATCAACAGGATTGCGGTAATTATCCCTACGAATATTGGCGGGATGTCTCTGTAGCCGAAAAGGTATTGAAGAGTGAACAACGCTACAAGTCCAATTTGGATTGGCAAAGAAATCCACCAGTATCGCGTTCGAGACATCGAAATTAGGTCACCTATCAGTAAGTTTTGAGAGAGCTGAGAAAAAAGGATTGCTGGCTTAGTCAGCCGCGACCAAGAAGTAGGATGAAGCCAGCCAACATAACAAAGGCCGATAGCATGATGACCCCTTAGAAGTGGGATGGTTCACGACTCTTCGGTACGTTTTTCGTTGGGTAGAGCGTGGGTTTTCTCCCAAGCATCTCCGAATGAGAGTAGCTTCCTCGCATGTATTCCAATAAGGAGAAAGCAAGCACCGAGCAAGTAACCTGGAACGATATACTGGAGAATCTGATTCAGAGAGCGAAGGTACAACGCATCCACGATGACAAGCGAGATACCGGAGCCCAGTACAAACCACATCAATGTGCGAACCTGATGACCCCACTTTCCGAACTCTGGCTGAGTTGTCTGATAGTGGACTCTTACCTGAGTAAACTCGACCTCGACCCCACAAATCCTACACTTGTGCCGGGGCAACCACAGCTTCACATCGTCCGAGGCGGTGGATCGAGACGGGAACATTCGAGAACAGAGTAGCCAAATCCGGCTAATCAAGAAAGCGGTGCCGAGCTTGCCGAAAAACCCATTCCGATAGAACGGGGAATTGTCGACTCGCCGCGAACGCGTTGGACAAGGAAGGTTCGTTCTAGACAAAATGATTCGAAGAGGCCTCAGGGTCGACGGCCTCAAGGGAGGGCCGCGATAGATCGGCGCTAGCTCGTTGAATTGGGCTGGTTGTCCGGAAGCTTTCCGAGATTTTGTTTGAATCTTCCTCTAACCCAGAAGAGAGAGGCCCAGGCGACCAGGGAGAATCCGACCCCGTAGAATATCGAGCCTGAGAGGAGTGTCAAGACAAGCCCATAGATCGCGTGTGCTTCAGATAGAATCGAGCCAGTTGACATTAACACATATGTCCGACCTACCGGACCATACACGGCGCTAGTCCGCATCAAGGTCTTACTTGTCTGGAGGAAGACTGTCAAGCCCAGCTGTGCTGCAGAAACAACGATCAAGGCAAAGAATAACCAGAGAACAAGGGTCTGATCTCTTGCAAACCCCGGTTTTCCCAGCGTCACTAGAGCCGCGATCACGAGATACAAAGCTGGCGCTGCAGCTAGGATTAGCCACAGCGCATTCGCGCTTCTGACCATCTTGGCCTTGTTCGGGAACATAGACTCTTTCGCCTAAGCCACCTAAACGTCTTCGAGTCAGCTGAAAAAACATACCTAAGCTGCGTAAATGCCTCGGAGGAATCCTGGGCCCAATGTGGGCTTCGGGTCCGTCAAGAGTGTTACTTGGTTGGGAATAGGAATTTCGAGAGCTGTTTGAGCCCTCTGCGTTTTCGCTGTTTCCTCTCCATTACGACCGAGTATACGATCCGGCGGACTAGAAGGCCTGTCTGACTATCGAATGCAAGTCGAGATCCCGATAACTACTGCGGACTTCTACTTCTCAATTCACCCGAGGCCTCTAGTTGTGTTTGTTGATGGACGGGTCCACCGCAAGACCTCTCAGGTGATGAAAGACGAAGAGCTACGTACTCTCTTACGGAAGAAAGGATACAGGCTCCTCGAATTATGCTACGACAATTACTCGGACAAGAAAAGGGACGAACTATATGATGAAATTCTGGCGAACCTAGGAAGAATCTAGCGAAAACATGAATGGGCGGTGTAGGCTAAGGGGTGGAAGGAGGCTTCTTGCTTTCAAACGTTCCCAGAATCGGCACAACTACCAAGCCCAAACCAATCGCTGTTAAAGCACCTCCGATAATTTCGAGTGGGACGCCCCATGATATGACTGGGGTGTTTGAATTGCAATACGTAACGAAGAAGCCTTGTTTTAGGCATGTCTGATAGTTCGTGTTTGAGTCCTGATAACTGGAATATGCAATCCCGAATAGGAACAAGCCAAGAATTGTGAGAACTACTCCCAATCCTAAGAACACGTTTCTCCCGATGCGCTTCATTGTTTCGGCTCGTCCCATAGATTTCCGAGTTTGTCCACTGCGACTCCGAAGGCTCTGAGCTTGTCTCCAGTTTCGGGATAGACTTCACGAAGCGATTGAAAGTCGTCATAACCGAACCACTTTGTATCTTGCGGACCGGGAATGAGGTTGTCAACGTCTTGGCAGAAGAAGCGATCTCCAAAGGGACTTATCAGTGCGATTACAGACTCTGCCCAGTAGCGTCTGTATCGATTGAGGTCTGAATTTTTCATGATGACTCCTGGATGTCCCTCACGGTCTGATCTCTTGCGAAATTTCACTTCTACAAGTTTCAGACCTTTCTCTGATGATACAACGTAGTCGGGCATGGAGCGAACGCGTTCTACTTCGTTGGAATCATGGAAGTGTCTGTCCCAGATGTGCATCTTGAGAGAGGAGAGTGAACTTTCGTAGCCGAAGGGATACACCTTGTACTGGCTTGCTTCGAGCAGGCTTCTAAGAATCTCCTTTGCTGCGGCACCTATTATCAACGACTGGCTGAAGACTTGGCTGTGGTGTCTCGGAAGCTGTACTTCCAACAGTGATTCGGAAAGTCTAAGATCCCGCCGAGGCTCTTAAGCTTAGGCCCCAATTCTAGTCGAGTGTTCTGAGTTGATCCAAGCCTTTGTCCGGTGGCGGAAGTGGGGCGGGTCAGCGCGGACATGGTTGTTGGTCTGCTCTCTTACTAGTCAATGGTCTCGATATCCTGTATGGTCGAGATGTCTAAGCAGCAGACGGGTCTGAGAGTAGACCGGGTTCTCTTCAAACAGTTTCAGCAGCTCTGCGCTTTGGAGAAGCTACGCCCGGGTGAAGCAGTCGAATCACTAGTCCGCTTAGCAGTCGACAACGGGAGTATAGCGGACCTTCATGCTAGCGTTGCTAAGCGGGGAGGTAAGGGACGCGCGTTGGATGAAGCGCTCTTCAGGTCGCGATTGTCGAGACTGAAGACCTGCCTTGAGATGGAGCGCCGATACTGGAAGGAGACAGGTGAGGGAATTGATGAACCGGAGTCGGAGGGGTTTGTGAAGGAACTGGTTGAAATCGGCAAGAGATCAGTCAGTGAAGAATTGGTCAAAGAGTTTGAAACGGTCCTGTCGGAAGCAGACAAGCTCTACGATGAGATCGAGAAAGACACAATCGAGGACGGGATCAGCAGCAGAAAAGAGATAATCGCCTTGCGATGATCGATATTGCGCGGGTCCGTCTCTCCACAGAATAGGCTCAGCTCAACCGTATCAGAAAAAAGACTCCTACCTGTGATCAACTGACACGGAATCGCGCTAGTCGACTATCAATTTTTGATATATCGGCCTGGGATATTATC
>WNEZ01000925.1_pt1 | contig 24123 bp, 20 predicted proteins | sample 5400521 | NCBI WGS metagenome assembly WNEZ01 (sample SAMN13153339, study PRJNA577476) | soil metagenome | isolation source: 120 cm saprolite under Douglas fir tree site 2 hole 1 replicate 1 | place: USA:California | collected 2015-04-18
TGTCCGGTGAAGGTTCAGGGTGATGGAGCGCCGGGTGAAATCGCGGCCGCGCTCAGGCGCGTGGCACGCTGGGGAAAGGCCGACGTCGTGATCGTTGGACGAGGCGGGGGCGGGAAGGAGGACCTCTGGGCGTTCAACGACGAACGAGTCGCTCGAGCTGTGGGAGCGTGTCCGGTTCCAGTCATCTCTGCCGTGGGCCACGAAGCAGACATCACTATTTGCGACGCCGTCGCCGACTTACGCGCGCCGACGCCGTCTGCCGCTGCCGCCGCTGCATGTGCTTCGCGCGACGAAGTGAAGAAAGCCTTGTCGCTGGCGCAACGCGACCTGTCGGATGCCCTGACGGCGAGGATTCAATACGCGCGCCATCATCTCACGAGGCTCGCGCGCTCTGTAGCGCAATCGTCCACTCGCATCGTCACCAGGAAAAAGGCGCTGCTTGGCACGTCGGCGGCGCGGCTCAACGCGCTGAGCCCACTCGCGACTCTTTCACGTGGCTACGCGGTCGCGCGTGACGAGCGCGGACGCGCGCTCACGTCTGCCCGCCAGTTCTCGCCGGGTCTCAGATTCAATCTTCTACTCCGAGATGGCCGCATTGCAGCGGAGACCGAGGAAGTCACGCCCGATGAAAACTCGAACGTGGCTGATTCAAATTGACGACGAAGATCATGGACGCGCCGGCGTGAGTCTCTTCTTCACTTTCATCACGAGCCTGATGCTCGGCATGCGCCACGCCACGGATCCGGACCACATCGTCGCGGTGACGACGATCGTGAGTCGTGAGCGATCGGTTGTCAAAGCCGCGGGGATCGGCGCGCTGTGGGGTGCCGGTCACACCATCACACTGTTGCTGGTTGGCGGAGCAATCATCGCGTTCAAGATCGCGTTCAACGCGAGACTCGGACTCTCGATGGAGCTTTGCGTCGCGATCATGCTGATAGTGCTCGGGGTTCTGAATCTGTTCGATGTTCGCACGAAGACCGGTGGACCGAGCGGTTCGCGTCCCTTCATTGTCGGCGTCGTGCACGGACTCGCGGGATCAGCGGCTGCGGCGCTCCTGATCGTGCCGCTCATCGACGACCCGCGCTGGGCGGCGCTCTATCTGTTGACGTTCGGTCTGGGCACGATCGTCGGCATGACGCTCATCACTCTCACGATCGCGGCTCCCTCGCTACTGGCGACTGCCCACATTCCCAGTTTGCAGCGATCGCTCCGTGTTGCTTCGGGAGCGGTGAGCCTGGTCTTCGGCCTCTACCTCGCGCACAAGGTTGGATTCGCGGATGGACTGTTTACCTCGGAGCCCCACTGGTCGCCGAATTAAACGCGCTTGTTGCACATGGGGAGCACGACCCTGACCTCTTTCTGTCCCTTCGTGGCTACCACTTTGCTGGCAAAGAAAAATGGCTCCTCCTCGAGCTCTTCTCCCGCGAAGAGCAGTACCGAGTCCACCTGGGGCACTGTGATCTGAAAGTCGCCGTTACCGTTGCTGGTTGCACGTCCGAGCTTTGGCGTTCGCTTTACTAGCGCCATCAGCTTGGGGTACTCGGACGTGTAGACGTGCATGGTCTCGACGCCCTCTCCGGCCCAGGTCACTGTGTCCAGGGTATAAAGCGAGGCCCGGATTTTCGGCGCCTTGGCAGCATCGAATGCGTAGACGTGAACACCACGCACGCCGGCGGTGTCGCCTTTGGCGTCTTCCTCCGGACAAAGCTGCGCGGTGCCGTCCAGCAGCGTTTTCGTGGGGAGTCGTGGGGAAACGGCCCACAGGCCGAGCAGAATAACCGCTCCTCGTAGTAACACGCGGACCTCCGAGGTCAAGAATGTCGCTTGGAGGCGCAGAAACGGCCTCTACGAAGATGACTCGCGAGCAGGCGACCAAGTTTCGCCATTTCACAAGGACTTCCTTGTTACTTTTTGGCGATTCGCGCTCTGCGACTCCGGCGCTATCGGGCTATTTAAATCGGAACCGCGCTGGACCCGCGATAGCTAGAGCAGCTGTTGGTTGCACATGAGAAGCACTACCCTGACTTCTTCCTGCCCAATCGCCCCAACCACTTTGCTCGAATAGTAGAACGGCTCGCCCGGCCATTTGGCTTCACCAAAGACAAGGACCGAGTCTATCGGAGTTACCATAATCTCGAAATCGCCATTTCCGTTGCTGGTTGCGTACCCCACAGTCCGGGCGGCTCTCACCCGCGACAGGAGTCGATCATACTCTCTGGCGGCGGCACGCATCGCGTCAGGGTCACCGCTCTCCCAGTCAAGGGAGTCGAGCACGAACAGAGATTTGCGGATCGCCGGAATCTTTTTCGCGTTGAACGCATACACGTGAACGCTCGGCACGCCGGACGTCGTCTCTTTGACATCCGCGCAAGGCTGGGCACTGCCGTCGAGCAGCGTCTTCTCTGGTAACGGGTGGACTAGGGACAACAGGCCGAACAACGCTGCTCCTCGAAAAAACACGCCGGACTCCGGGTGAAGGGTGTCTCTCAAGACGCGCAACCCGGGATTTGGGAACGGCTGACTGCTGCGGAACTGCTGAGGATTGCGGACGAACTGCCATTGCGAGCTGCGGACTAATTGCGGATTGCGGACTAATTGCGGATCGAGGACTGATTGGGGATCGAGAACTAACTGCGACGTGTCGAGTGGTCGTAGTTGCCCAGCACACCGCAGTTCGTCCGCAGTTCGCAGTAGGTCCGCAATCCGCAATTAGTCCGCAGTTCGGAGTAGCACCTAGTCTGCAGTCCTCAATTAGCCGGGCGCCTTTACATGGGCCCACTATGAGGCTAAGTTATAAGGCTACAGCGATTTAAGAACCAGGTACGGGCGCCCGCAAATGAGCAGGCGCGAGATCAAATCCAAATAATGGCATTCGAGAAGACACCCACCGTAGAGAAGTACCGCACACACAAAGACGACAGCGGCTCGAGCACAGTTCAGGTCGCACTTCTTACCGCAAGAATCAATTATCTCACCGACCACTTCCGCACCCACGCGAAGGATCACCACAGCCGTCGCGGGCTGCTCAAGATGGTCGGAAAGCGGCGCCGTCTCCTCGACTACCTGAGGCGTACGGATCTCGAAGGTTACCGCAAAATCATCGCGGAACTTGGACTCCGATACTAGCCTGGCTCTTTGATCTCACCGCGCGGCGCACAATGGCGTCCGCGCGGTTTGTGCTACACAAGCGAAAACAACACAACATATGCAACGCATCGAAAGAACGTTCGCCGGCAGACGCCTCGTCATCGAGACAGGCCGCATGGCGAAGCAGGCGGCAGGATCCGCAGTAGTCCAGTTTGGCGAGACGATGGTTCTCGCGGCAGCCACGGTCAGTGAGACCGAGAGTCCCCTCCCGTTTTTCCCTCTTCTCGTAGAGTACAAGGACAAGGCCTACGCCGCGGGCAAGATTCCCGGCGGCTTCATCAAGCGTGAAGGGCGCCCCTCCGATCCGGAAATCCTGAAGGCGCGAATCATCGATAGATCGATCCGCCCGCTGTTTCCGGAAGGGTTCAAGAACGAAGTCCAGGTCTTCATCTACGTAGTCTCGGCCGACCAGGAGAACGACGCCGATGTGATGGCGCTCGTCGCCGCGTCGTACGCCATCAACTCATCGAAGATCCCCTTCATGGGCCCGATCGCCGGTGTACGCGTCGGCAGAGTCCAGGAGAAGTGGATCCTCAACCCGACCTTCCAGCAGTTGCCCTACAGCGACATGGATGTCGTCCTTGCCGCATCTAAGGATTCGATCATGATGGTCGAGGGCGGAGCACTCGAGGTGAGCGAAGCCGACATGCTCGAAGCGCTCACCGTCGGACAGCGTGGCGTCCAGGAACTGATCGCGATTCAGGAAGAGCTGCTCGCGCAGCACCGCGCTCCGAAGATGGAATGGAAGAAGGCCGAGATCGCACCGACGATCAGAGCCAGGGTCGATGAGCTGGCGAAGGGAAGAATCGCTGAGGCGATCAATCAGAAGGAGAAGCACACCCGCATCGAAGCAGTCGAGCTGGTGAAGAAGGAGGCAATCGAACAGCTCCTCGTCGAATTCCCCGACAACTCGAAGGACGTCAAGTCACTCGTCGAAGACACCGAGTACCACGCGCTCCGATCGCAGGTTCTGGATACCGGCAAGCGCGTTGATGGTCGCGAGACCAAGGAAGTGCGTCCGATCACGATCGACGCCCCCGTGTTGCCACGTGCCCACGGTTCGGCGTTGTTCACGCGCGGGCAGACGCAGGCGCTCGTCGCCGTCACGCTCGGCACCGCCAACGACGTGCAGCGCCTCGACAGCATCGACGACGCGGGTGAGACGACCAAGTCGTTCATGCTCCATTACAACTTCCCGCCGTTCTCGACCGGTGAAGTGAGACCGATGCGCGGCACCAGCCGCCGCGAGATCGGGCACGGAAACCTGGCCGAGCGCGCGCTGCAGGGCGTGCTGCCGGCGTTCGAGGAATTCCCCTACACGATTCGCATCGTGTCCGACATTCTCGAATCGAATGGATCGTCGTCTATGGCATCGGTCTGTGGTGGCTCACTGGCTCTCTTCGATGCCGGCGTTCCTCTTCGCTCCGCCGTGGCCGGTGTCGCAATGGGTCTCATCAAGGAAGGCAGCAAGTACGCAGTCCTTACCGACATCCTCGGCACAGAGGATCATCTTGGCGACATGGATTTCAAAGTCGCCGGAACGGAGCAGGGAATCACTTCGATCCAGATGGACATCAAGGTCGAGGGACTCGATCTTCAGATCGTGAAGGAGGCCATGGCGCAGGCGCGCGAGGGCAGGCTTCATATTCTGGGAGAGATGGCCAAGGCTCTGCCGGAGCCTCGTGCGGATCTCTCGCCGTACGCTCCGCGCATCGTGACGATGAACATCAGTCCCGAGAAGATCGGCGACCTCATCGGCCCCAAGGGCAAGACGATCCGCGGCATCCAGGAAGAGACGGGTGCCGAGATCACGGTGGACGACACGGGACTGGTCACGATCGCCGCTGTTGGCGGCGAGGCGATGGAGCGGGCGCGTCAGATGATCCAGGCGCTCACCGCCGAGCCGATAATCGGCGATACCTACGAAGGAACCGTGAAGAGCACGACTGCCTTCGGCGCGTTCGTCGAGATCATGCCCGGTACCGAAGGTCTGGTGCACATCTCCGAGCTCAAGCACGGCCGCACGGAGAAAACCGAAGACGTCGTGAAGAAGGGAGACCGCGTAAAGGTCAAGCTTCTGGAACGCGATGAGCGTGGGCGGTTGCGCCTCTCGATGAAGGCACTGATCCCGAAGCCCGAGGGAGAATCGTCATCCGGTGGCGGAGAAGGGCACCTCGCTGGTGTTGGCGCGGAGAGCGAAGGCGCCGGCGGCGGAGGAAGCGAAAGGTCCGAGGGCAGTTCGGATCGTGGCGATAGACCCCGCCGTCCGCGCAGCGGGTCTCGCGGTGGAAGCGGGGGACGTTCGCGCGAGTGACCCTCGCCGCGCAGTGCGCCGTATCTGACCTGCGACGCACCGTTCTCCCGAACGGATTGACCGTACTATCGGAGCATATGCCGGGAGTACGGTCGGTCTCTTTGGGGGCATGGGTGCGCGCCGCATCGCTGCACGAGAGCCCCGAAAAAATGGGTGTGTCACACATGCTCGAGCACATGGTGTTCAAGGGCACGCCCACTCGAAGCGCCAGGGATCTCGCACTCGCGCTCGAGACCCTGGGCGGCTCGCTCGATGCTTACACCGGCCGCGAGCACACAGCGTATCAGGCCAAGGTTCTCGACGAGCACCTGCCGCAGGCCGCCGATGTTCTGGCGGACCTCGTCTTTCGCCCGGTACTCCGCGCCTCGGACCTCGCGCTCGAACGAAAGGTCGTGCTCGAGGAGATCAACACCGTCGACGACACCCCCGACGACCTCGTCTTCGAGCTGCACAACGCTCAGCTGTGGGGCAACCATCCCTACGGCTTCTCGATTCTGGGCACCAGAGAGACGGTGGGCGCGCTCGATCAGGGTGACCTGCGCGCTCTTCACTCTCGCGCTTATCATCCGGAGCAGGTCGTGGTCGCCGCCGCCGGAAATGTCGAACACGACACTCTTCTCGAGACGTTGCAAACCACGGGCTGGGCCGACATTCCGCGGGGCGGGCTGCCTGCGCTCAGATCTCCGGCTCCAATCGTGCAAGTCCCGAGCGCCGTGCACTTCGAGCGTGATACAGCCCAGACCCACGTCGTGATCGGCAGCCCCGCGTTCGAGCACGCCGACCCGCGGCGTTACGCGATGAGCATGATCGGAATGTTGTTCGGCGGGGGGATGAGCTCGCGGCTCTTTCAGCGCGTCCGTGAAGAACTGGGTCTCGCTTACTCCGTCTACTCCTTTCAATCCTTCCACGAGGATGCGGGCACGCACGGCGTATACGTCGGCACCGCGCCCGAGACCGCGCGCGCGGCGGTCGAGGCAATCAACGAAGCGATGGAGAATCTTTCGGCGAATGGCTTGAGCGCAGACGAGCTGGCCGCTGGAAAAAGCCAGCTGAAAGGTCAGATTACCCTTTCTCTGGAAAGCCCGACATCGCGGATGTATCGGGCGGCTGGAGTCGAGCTATACGGAGAGCCGTACAGGACGCTCGACGAAGTGCTGGCGCTGGTCGACGCGATCGACACGACGACGGTTGCGGAAATTTGCAAAACCTACTACCAACCGGGGCAGCAAACGCTCGTGAGCCTGGGTCCCAAGGTCGCGGCGTGAGCCCGACGGTGACTCGTCGCGCTGTCTCTCAACTTCCGAATAGAGCACTCTGAACGACTTATGAAGATCGGCGTTCCGAAGGAGATCAAGACCAACGAGAATCGTGTCGCCTTGGTACCGGCTGGCGCGGCGTCGCTGGTGAGTTCTGGTCACACGGTGATGATGGAGAAGGGCGCCGGCGAGGGGAGCGGCTTTCCGGATTCGGCCTACACCTCCGTCGGTGCCACGATCGGCCCCGACGCGGACACGGTTTGGCGCGAGGCCGACATGATCATGAAGGTCAAGGAGCCGAACAAGCCCGAGTGGTCGCGCATGAAGAAGGGCCAGGTGATTTTCACCTACTTCCACTTCGCCGCCGACAAGGAGCTGACTCTCGCGTATTTGAAGAGCGGCGCCATCTGCATCGCTTACGAGACGGTGGAGGAGCAGTCACACGAGCTGCCCCTGCTCACGCCGATGTCGGAGGTCGCGGGCAGGATGGCCGTCCAGGAGGGCGCCAAATACCTCGAGAAGCTCTATGGCGGACGCGGCGTCCTTCTTGGTGGAGTTCCGGGCGTCGCTCCGGCCAAAGTGGTGATTCTGGGCGGTGGCATCGTCGGGATCAACGCGGCGAAGATGGCCGCAGGGTTAGGGGCGAAAGTCACCGTCCTCGATCTGAGCCTGGAACGTTTGCGCTACCTGTCGGACGTGATGCCGGCCAACGTCACACTCATCTATTCCAATCGTCATAACATCCTGGAGCAGATCTCCACCGCGGATCTGGTCGTTGGGGCGGTTCTGATACATGGAGCAGTCGCGCCGCGACTCATTCGCCGTGAAGATCTGAAGACGATGCAGCCGGGAGCGGTTATCGTCGACGTCGCCATCGATCAGGGTGGGTGCGTCGAGACCATCAAGGCTACAACGCACGAGAACCCAACTTACATCGTAGATGGAATCATTCACTACGGAGTCGCTAACATGCCTGGTGGTGTACCGCGTACTTCGACGCTCGCGCTCACGAATGCGACGTTACCGTATGCGAAGCAGATAGCAAACAAGGGATGGAAGCAGGCTCTCAAGGAAAACCCCGCTCTGAAAAAAGGACTCAACATCGTAGACGGAAAAGTGACATATCCCGCTGTCGCTGAGGCTTTTGCCTTGCCGTATACTCCACCCGATTCATATTTGAACTAATGCGCTGGCCATTCTTCAAGTCGGGCGCTCTTTTCCCGGCGAACGCGATCGCAGTCGATCTCGGCACCGCAAATACACTGATATACGTGAAGGGCGAAGGGATCGTGCTGAACGAGCCCTCCGTCGTCGCGCTCGATCGCGAGACGAAAAAAATCAAGGGCGTCGGCCTCGAGGCCAAGCGAATGCTTGGCCGCACGCCTGAAGGCGTGATCGCGATTCGACCGATGAAGGACGGCGTCATCGCCGACTTCGATGTCACCGAGAAGATGCTGCGCTACTTCCTGGCGCTCATCATCGAGAACCACGTGTTCAAGGTGAAGCCGCGCGTGATCGTGTGCGTTCCCTCCGGCATCACCGAGGTCGAGAAGCGCGCCGTTCGCGACTCCGCACTCGGCGCCGGCGCCAAGGAAGTCTTCATGGTTGCCGAGCCAATGGCTGCTGCGATCGGCGTCGGGCTTCCGGTTGAGACCCCGACCGGCAACATGGTGATCGACATCGGCGGCGGCACAACTGAGATCGCTGTCATCGCGCTCTCAGGCATTGTGAGCGATACGTCGATTCGAACCGGTGGCGATGAGATGGACATGGCGATCGTTCAATTCATGCGCAAGAACTACAACCTTCTCATCGGTGATTCGACTGCGGAGCAGGTGAAGATCCAGATCGGATCGGCGGCTCCGGTGGGCGACGAGAGGGAGATGGACGTAAAGGGTCGGGATCTCGTATCAGGCATCCCGAAGACGGTGCGGGTGCATTCGTCGGAGATCCGCGACGCGATACAGGAGCCGATTCAGCAGATCATCGATGCGGTGCGACGCGCGCTGGAGATCACTCCGCCCGAGCTCGCTGCCGACATCGTCGATCGCGGCATCGTGATGACGGGTGGTGGTGCTCTCATTCGCGGCCTCGATATCCTGTTGTCGCAGGAAACTGGTCTGCCGATCCACGTCGACGAGGATCCCTTGACCTGTGTGGTGCGGGGTTGTGGCCGTATACTTGATGATGAGGCGAAATACTGGTCCGTCCTAGCGACTTGAGGTAAAAGTTGGCCCGCGCCATCAGAAGCAACACTCGGCTCGATCTAATCGTTCTATCTACCTGCATCGTCCTGGCGCTCGCGGCCCGTGCTCTTCCGAACACGATGCGCGATCCCGTTGCGACTGCAATGCGGCGAACTTTTCTTGCTCCGCTCGTGATGCTCCAGGAAAGATCCGAGCGGGGTCGCCAGTCTCTGCTCCAGGCTGACGCCAAACAAGCCAGCATCGACAGTCTCTCGCTCAATGCGATGAAGGCCGGATCGCTCGAGAGCGAGAATGACCGCTTGAGAAAGATCATCGGGCTCGGCTCCCGGCTCCACTGGGGTTTCATACCGACCGAGGCCCTGCACGGCCGCGGAGTGAGGGACGAGACCACCGTGATACTCAGTGCCGGTTCGCGAGCCGGAGTGAGCAGACTAAGTCCGGTGATCGCACCCGAAGGTCTCGTCGGTGTGGTCGATCAGGTCGATCCCACGATGAGCCACGCCATGCTCTGGACGCATCCCGATTTTCGCGTCAGCGCGATGTCGCCCGACGGAACTGCGTTCGGGATTGCGCAGGCACATCTCACGGGATCGGCGACGGGCGGTTATCTGATCGAGCTGCGCGGGGTTCCATTCAGGGCGACGCTCAAACCTGGCGCTGTCATCGTCAGCTCCGGCTGGGGCGGCGTTTGGCCGCGCGGCATTCCCATCGGAACAGTTCTGGAAGAGATGAAGACCAGCGAAGGCTGGGCGCGCACTTATCTGCTGCGTCCGGCGGTGAATCCGTCTGACGTCTATTCGGTGATGATCCTGCGCCGCGACCGGCTCGCCAAAGGTTTCGACGGAGTGTGGCAAAACGCGACCCAGGTGGATCAGGCGACGCAGCGCATCGTCGTCTCCGGTGATTCGGCCGCCAGAGCTGCCGCACTCGCGGAGGCCGCGGCACGTAGAGCAGTGCTCGACAGCATCGCCCGCGCGAATGGTGGCGTTCCCCTCGGAGTAACCGACAGCGCAAAAGCGCCCGCCGTCGTTCCGAAACCAGCTCCCGTCCACAGAGCCGCGCCCGTTGATACCACCGCCCGCGTGCGGCGCGATACCTCGGCTCGCGACACGATCAGACGCGACTCCGTCAGAAAGGATACGATTCCGCATCGACCGGGAGCCGCGCGATGAACGCGGGCGGAGCGATTCGTGCGATAATCAGCTTCCTCATTTTCGTCGTTCTTCATTACACGCTTCGCCCCCTCCTCGGATGGCGCGCGCCGATGGACTTCCTGGTTCTAGCGCTGCTTCTCGCCGCAGTGAGAGTACGGCCGTCGACGGCAGCAGTGATCGGATTCGTGCTGGGCCTGATCTCCGATTCTCTGGCGCCCGATGCTCTAGGTGCCGGCGCGCTCGCGATGACGGTCGTCGGCTTTGGGGCCTCGTACCTCAAAGCCGTCTTCTTCGCCGACAATCTGGTGCTCAACGCCTTCTTCTTTTTCCTCGGGAAGTGGGTGTTCGACATCCTCTATTTCATCGGTGAGCAGCGATTGCACGGGTTCGAGCTGTTGCAGCAGCTCCTTCTCTGGTCCCCGCTCTCGGCGGCCGTTACGGCGGCCGTGGGCGTCCTATTACTGTTCATCATGCGTCCGCTACTCGAGCCTACTCCCACATGAGCTTTCATCCGAACGACGTGGCCCGCCGAGCGAGGATGAGCTCGATGGCGCTCTCGCTCGGATTCGTGCTGCTCGTCGGAGCGTTTTTCAGAACGCAGGTCATACAGAATAAGCAGTACGTGATGCAGTCGGAGGAGAACCGCCTCCGTCCCATTCCTCTGCCTGCGCCCCGCGGAATCATCTACGACCGGCACGGAGCGGTGATCGCGGAGAATCTTCCTGCCTACTCCGTCTCGATCACAGCGCCAAGCGTTGACAGTCTGCGCAGCGCGCTGGCGCAGCTCGCGCCGACGCTGCAGCTCGGGCAGAACGACATCAACAACGCTATCCGCCGTTATCGGCGTGCGCCGACGAGACCCACGGTCATTCTTCCTGACGCGTCCATCGACATCGTGTCGGTCCTCGAGGAACACCGTCTGGATTTCCCGAGACTGATCATCCAGTCCGTTCCGAAGCGATACTATCCCGACGGACCGATGGTGGCATCGTTCGTTGGCTACACCGGCGAGATCACCGAATCCGATCTCAACGACCCGAAGTACGCCACCTACAAGCCCGGGCAGGAGATCGGAAAAGCCGGCCTCGAGAAACAGTACGAGGCGATTCTGCATGGCAAGGAAGGCGTTCGCTTCGACGAGGTTGACGCGAGGGGCAGGCCAGTTCGCGGTGAGGGACCGAGACCTGATCTGAATCCTGTGGGCGCGCCCCCGCTCTACACGAACATCGATCTCGATCTACAAAAGTTCATGGTTGGCATCTTCGCCGATTCGTTGCAGGGTGGCGCGATTGCCATCGATCCGAATACCGGTGAGGTCCTTGGTCTGTACAGCGCTCCCAGCTGGGATCCGAACAAGTTCACTGGCGGAATACCGGTCGAGTATTACAAGCAGTTGCTGGAAGACAAGCGACGTCCGCTCGTCAACAAGGTCATTCAGGGCACGTATCCGCCCGGCTCGACCTTCAAGCTCGCTACTTCGATCATAGGACTGCAGGAGGGACTGGTCGGTGTGAAAGAGCACATGCCGGTGCCATGTACCGGCGGTTACCAGTTTGGCAACCGCTATTTCCGGTGCTGGGAGAAAAAGGGCCACGGCTCTCTCGATCTCGAGGGCGCGATCAAGCACTCGTGCGATGTGTACTTCTACCAGCTCGGGTTGAAGATCGGGCTCGCGAGATTCATCGCCGGCGGGATCAAGCTCACAATGCGGGACAAGTCCGGCATCGATCTGCCGGAGGAAACCCAGGCTCGCTGGCCGTACGCGATCGACTACTACAACAAGAAGTACGGTCCGCGCGGATGGAGCAATGCAGAGACGTTGAACCTTGCGATAGGGCAGGGCGCGAACTCGCAAACAGTGGTGAACATGGCGAAACTCTATAGCGCATTCGCCGCCAAAGGTCAGGCGCCGAGGCCGGAGATCGCTCACCTGGTGCCGCAGCGGAAGCAGGTATTCCAGCTTAGCCAGATACAGGACTCGGTGGTGCTGGAAGGGCTCAAGGCGGTGCTCGAAGCAGGCGGAACCGCGGGAGCCTCCGCGATTCAGGGTCTCACGCTCGCCGGCAAGACCGGCACCGCTCAAAACACTGGCGGAGCCGATCACGGCTGGTTCGTTGGATTCGCTCCTGCCGACAAGCCGAAAATCGTCGTCGCAGTTCTCTTGGAGTTTGGCCTTCACGGATCACGCGCGGCGCACATCGCGTCAGCCATCATCGGCCATTACCTGAAGGTTGGGCCAATAAAAGCAACGATGGACGAAGGATGATGAGTCGCCCGATCGTCTCGGATGTTCGCCTCCTCGCCGCGGCCGTTATTCTCTCCGTGTTCGGCGTGGCGATGGTCTACTCGGCGGGGCAGACCGATACACCGACTGCGGTCGCCAGTCTCTACAAGTCGCAGATCCTCTGGCTGCTGATCGGAATGGGCTTCGCTTACGCCGTCGGTCATTCCTCGGTCCGATTCATCGAGTGGATGACGACGCCGTTGTACCTGTTCTCGGTTTTTCTGCTCGGGCTCACCCTCGTGATTGGGAAGGGAGCCGGCACCGCCGCGAGCACGAAGAGCTGGCTCGCGATCGGAAGCCATCGCATCGGTCAGCCGTCCGAGATCGCGAAGGTGACGGTCGTTCTCATGCTTGCGAAAGTACTGTCCAACCAGCGTGAGACGCCCAAGTCGCTCCTCGATCTCTGGAAGCCGGCGATCGTCGTCGGCATCCCGTGGGCGATCATCATGCTTCAACCAGACCTGGGCACGGGCATCGTTTTCATCGGAATTTTCTTCGCGATGCTCTTCTGGGCAGGCGTGGCGTGGCCACTGTTGATTCTGATCGCCAGTCCGGCGATCAGTCTCATTCTCTCCTTCAGCGTCGGCTTGTGGGGCGCATGGTTCTTCATCCTGCTCGCGCTCGTTCTCTGGTACCGCCCGTACCTGATAGAGGGAATCGTTCTGATGGTGCTGAACGTCGCCACTGGCGTCATCGCGCCGATGATGTGGGAAAAGCTCGCGCCGTACCAGCAGAATCGGCTGAAGGTTTTCATCGATCCCTCCGCCGATCCGCGCGCATCGGGTTACCACGTCATTCAATCGAAGGTCGCGATCGGATCCGGTGGATTCTTCGGCAAGGGATTCACGCTTGGAACGCAGAAGCGTCTCGCGTTCCTTCCGGAGCAGCACACGGACTTCATCTTCTCGGTCGTCGGGGAGGAGCTCGGCTTTCTCGGTGTGACGATCGCATTGGCGCTCTTCCTCTGGCTTTTCCTCCGCATCACCCAGATTGCCGAGCGCGCGAACGATTCGTACAGCAGTCTGGTCGCGTTCGGTCTGATGTCGAGCTGGTTCGTTCACGTGCTGGTGAACGTCGGCATGACGTTGAACCTCATGCCGATCACCGGAATCCCGCTCCCATTCTTCAGCTATGGTGGCTCATTTCTTCTTGCCAGCTGGCTAGCCGTCGGGATTCTGATGCGCATCTCCGGAGAGGGCCGCGGAAGCGCCTTTTCCCTCAGCCGCTACTAATCCGCTGTGTCGTTCTGGGATCGTTTTGCGCACGGTCTGGTAGTTCTTCGCGCGCGGTCGGCACAGGGTGTCCTCTACGTCCGCTCGTCCTCGCCCCTGCGGCTTCGCCGCGTACGGCTGCCGGCTTCGCTCGGCGCCTGGGCTGCGGAGCGTCCTACGAGGACACCCAGCGCCTCCCTGCTCGAGAACGTTAACTGCTCTTGAGATCTTTGATCGCGGACAGTCCGAAGCGCCGAAGAGGACCCCTCACCCGACTGACCGGCGAAGAACCACGAAGTGCAAACCAAAAACGAAGGCGCCGCGATATTAGAGCTCTAAGCCCCAAATGTGCGGAGGAGCCGAGAGACCGTATCGCCTTGCCCGGTGCGAAGTTAGCTGCACTGACGTAAATTTCGCGGATGGCATGGTTCCGCAAGGAAAAGAAGCCCCGCCTACCGAGGCACGAAAAACACGAGATTCCGCCAGACGCCTGGGAGAAGTGTGACGCGTGTGGTCACACCGATCTTCGTGAGAAGTTCGTGCGGAATCTCAACGTATGTCCGAGTTGCGGCTTCCACCGCCGCATTCGCGCGAGCGAATACGCCGCGATCCTGCTCGACGAAGGAACCGCCGAAGAGACCGAGCTCGACATACGGTCGACGGATCCACTCGGCTTTCCCGAGTACCCGGCGCGCCTCAAGAAGGCGACAGGTGCCGCCGGAGATGGCGACGCGATTCTCACTTTCACCGGCCAGCTCGGCGGAATGCCGGTGTGTCTCGCGGTCATGGACTTCGCGTTCATGGGCGGCTCGATGGGCTCGGTCGTCGGCGAGAAAATCGCTCGACTCGGTCAACTCGCGATCGAGCGCAAGTATCCTTTGATCATCATCTCCGCGTCCGGTGGCGCTCGCATGCAGGAAGGTGTGCTCTCACTCATGCAAATGGCGAAAGCTGCGGCGATTCTTTCGCAGCTATCGGAGCGGCGCGTTCCGTATGTCTCGATTCTCACGAACCCGACTACTGGCGGCGTGAGCGCCAGCTTCTCGATGCTCGGCGACGCGATTCTGGCCGAGCCGGGAGCGGTGATCGGATTCGCGGGCCCACGGGTGATCAAGCAGACGATCGGACAAGAGCTGCCCGAAGGATTTCAGACCGCCGAGTTCCTGCTCGAGCACGGCATCGTTGACTCAGTGGTCCCGCGCTCCGAGCTCAAGGCAACGGTGGGGCAGCTGCTTCGCCACATGAGCGGGAAGCCGGCGTCGGCAGGGTGGACGACCTCCTGACACAATACAGCGAGGCGATCCAGGCTCTCTTCGCCCGCACCACCGGCGGCATCAAACCAGGTCTCGAGCGCACCGAAGCACTTCTCGCCAAACTCGGCAATCCGCAACGCAGGCTCTCCGCCATCCATGTCGCCGGTACCAACGGCAAGGGAAGCGTCGTTGCCACCTGTGAAGCGCTGTTACGTGCTCGAGGACTCGTAGTCGGGCGATACACCTCTCCGCACCTCGTTGATTTCCGTGAGCGCCTCACCGTCAACGGCAAGCCGATTTTCGAGGAGGAAGTCCTCGAGTTTCTCAAGCGCTGGATACCGACCGCCGAAGAAATGGGAGCGACCTTCTTCGAGGTGACGACGGCTCTCGCCTTCGACTGGCTCGTCAAGCAGGAGGTCGACATCGCCGTCATCGAGACCGGCCTTGGCGGCCGCCTCGACTCGACGAACGTGCTCACGCCGCGAGTGGCAACTGTCACCTCGATTGGGCTCGATCATACGGATCTGCTCGGTGATACTCTGGAAGCGATCGCGAGAGAAAAAGCGGGAATCTTCAAGGCCGGCGTTCCCGCCGTGATTGGCGAACCGGCGCCGGCGATCCGCCAGCTGCTGGCCACAAGCGCGAGAGAAGCGGCGGCCGAACCCGTCGTGATCCTGGACGACGATTGCGCGATCAGCAACGTCGAAGTCTTGGCGAGTGGAACGTCTTTTACGCTCACGCGCGGCAAGGATGTCCTGCATTTAACGACTCCTCTTCTCGGTGAGCATCAGGCGCGCAACACAGGCACAGCGATAGCAACCGTCACGGCGGTAGGCAAAGAGTATCTGCCGCCGCCCGGTGAGATCTCGAAGGCGCTCTCCGGGGTTTTTCTTCCCGGGCGTTTTCAGCGCCGCGGACAGTTCATCTTCGACGTCGCCCATAATCCGGCCGGCGCCCGCACCGTCGCTGAGACAATTCGTGCCCTCGATCCACCGCCTCCGCGGACGGCGCTCGTTGCCGTTCTCGCGGACAAGGATTGGCGTGGAATCATCCGCGAGCTCGCTCCCGCGGTCGATCGCTTCCTCTTCACCAACGCTCCGTCCGCGCCGCCGGAGCGCAGGTGGGACCCCGCGGAGGCGCAATCCTTTGCGAAGTCGCAGGGATTTGAGGCCGATCTGGAACCGGAGTTGGATGCGGCGCTCGCACGCGGAGAGAAGCAGTCCGGAACGCTGCTCGTCACCGGTTCGTTTCACACTGTGGGCGACGCGATGTCACGCTTGCAGGTGTCTCCGTTCGCCGCGTAGCTTTCCTGAATGTCACAGGGAGCTTTACCAGGATTTCGAGACTTCTACCCCGAGCAGCTCGCCACCCGCAACTATCTGATGTCGGTCTGGCGCGATGTCGCGCGGAAGTATGGGTTCGTCGAATACGATGGTCCGCCCCTGGAGCCGCTCGAGCTGTACACCAGGAAGAGCGGTGATGAGATCGTCGGTCAGCTTTACGCCTTCACCGACAAGGGCGGTCGCGAAGTGGCGCTTCGCCCCGAGATGACGCCGACCCTGGCGCGCATGGTCGCGGCGAAAGCGAACGCGATGCGGAAGCCGATCCGGTGGTTTTCTGTTCCCCAGCTATTCCGCTACGAGCGGCAGCAGAAGGGGCGACTGCGCGAACACTTTCAGCTCAACGTCGACATCATTGGCGAAGCATCCGTCGCGGCGGACGCGGAGCTCCTCGCGGTCGCAATCGATGTGATGCGCGCGGTGGGTCTCACTTCGCGCGATGTTCGCGCCCGGGTCTCGGACCGGCAGCTTCTCACGGGCGTTCTTTCCGACGTGGGTGTAAAGAAGGCGGAGATGCCCGCCGTGTTCGCCGCGATCGACAAGACCGGCCGCGAGCCTCGCGAAGTCACGCTCGGCAAGGTCGAAAAGGCCGTCGCGAGCAAGGAAGCGCGAAGTGGCGTCTCGCGCATCCTCGCCAGCTCCACTGATCTCAACGCCCTTGCGGCGGAGTTTCGGCACTCGCCCGACGTAATGGAAACTGTCACGCACATGCGCGAGTACCTGAACTTTCTGGATGCGCTCGGCGTCGGGGACTGGATCGACTTCGATCTCTCTATCGTGCGCGGGCTCGCTTACTATACAGGGAATGTGTTCGAGCTGTTCGATGCGAAGGGAGAGTTTCGAGCAATCTGCGGAGGCGGACGCTACGACGATCTCCTCTCGACCATCGGAGGCGTGGATCTTCCGGCGCTCGGCTTCGGGATGGGCGACGTGGTGCTCACCGAGCTGCTACGGTCGCGGGACTTGCTTCCAACACCGGAGCTGGGAACCGAATATTGGGTAGCAGCCGACGACGAGTCGATGTTGCCGGACGTAATGACGGTCGCGGGGCGACTGCGCTCCAAATCGAGGAGCGTGGAATACGCGCTCAAGTCGCAGACGCTGGCGCGTCAGCTCAAAACTGCTTCCAGCGCCGGCGTAAAAAATGTGGTGCTGCTTCGTCGCGATGATTATGCAAATGGAAAGGTGACTGTGAAGACGCTGGCCGATGGATCCGAGCGCAGCGTGGCTCTCGAGGCATTCCTGAACTCATTGTAAGAACGCCATGGCAGAAGATAAGAAGCTGACCAAACGCGCCGAGGATTTCAGCGCCTGGTACAACGAAGTAGTGCTCAAGGCCGAGCTGGCGGACTACTCGCCCGTGCGCGGCTGCATGGTAATCAGGCCGCGCGGCTATGGAATCTGGGAGCGCATGCAGCACCAGCTCGACACAATGTTCAAGGAAACGGGGCACGAGAACGCCTACTTCCCGCTGTTCATCCCTGAGAGCTTCATGAAGAAGGAGGCGGAGCACGTCGAGGGCTTCGCACCCGAGACCGCCGTCGTGACTCACGGTGGAGGTAAAAAGCTCGAGGAGCCCCTGATCGTCCGTCCGACATCGGAGACGATCATCTACGCGATGTACGCCAAGTGGGTGCAGAGCTATCGCGACCTTCCCGTACTGATCAACCAGTGGGCGAACGTCCTTCGCTGGGAGATGCGCACGCGGCTTTTCCTGCGCACGCTCGAGTTCCTCTGGCAAGAGGGGCACACCGCCCACGCCACCCACGAGGAAGCCGAAGAGGAAGCACGGAGGATGCTCGGAGTCTACCGCGATTTCATGGAAGGCTACATGGCGATGCCCGTCGTGACTGGCGTAAAGACGGACGCGGAAAGATTCGCCGGCGCGCTGAAGACCTACGCCTGCGAAGGGATGATGCAAGACAACAAGGCGCTACAGGCCGGCACTTCCCACGACCTTGGACAAAACTTCGCCAAGGCGTTCGATCTCAAGTTCCAGAGCGAAGCGGGGGGAATGGAATACGCCTGGAACACCAGCTGGGGCGTTTCCACACGGCTGATCGGTGGGCTGGTGATGACGCACGGAGATGACAACGGACTTCGTGTGCCGCCGCTACTCGCACCGATAGAGATCGTGATCGTGCCCATCTGGCGTTCCGAAGAGGACAAGGGTCGCGTCAAAGCCGCCGCGCACCTGGTGAAGGAGAGCCTGCTGGGTTGGGAGCGCCGAATACCTGGCCGTCTGCGAGTGCACGTCGATGATCGTGAGGGAATGAAGCCAGGCGCCAAGTACTACGAATGGGAGCTGCGCGGAGTTCCTCTGCGTCTCGAGCTCGGTCCGCGCGATCTCGATCAGAATCAGGCGGTCCTGGTACGGCGCGACACGGGAGTGAAGCGTGCGGTATCGCTCACGTCGGTCGGTGAGGACGCGGCGGATTTGTTGCACTTGATTCAGGAAACGATGCTGATCGACGCAAGAGAGCGGAGGGAGCAGAACAGCATTCGTGGCGGGATCACCTACGACCGTTTCCGCGAGGTGATGGATGGAAACGGCGGCTTCGTTTACGCGGGCTGGTGCGGCGATGCGGCGTGCGAAGCCGCGATCAAGGAGGAAACCAAAGCCACGATACGCGTCCTACCAGATGAGGAGTTCAGATCCGCCGAGCCGCCCAAGACCTGTCTCAAGTGCGGCCGGCCTTCGACCGCCGAGGCGCTGTGGGCAAAGGCATACTGAGCGCGCGGGAGATGTCGGCGAGTCGAGTCAAAGAGGCGGCTGTACGCGATGAAGCGTTTCCCAGGGATGCGTCGGGACTTCGGTGCGAGGGAGTCTCACTCGACGTCATCGCGCGCGAAATCGGGACGCCCTGTTACGTCTACAGCTCTCTAGCCATTCGGGAACAGTACAAGCGCCTTCGCGAAGCGATGGGGAAGCTCGACGCACGACTGCACTACAGCGTAAAAGCCAATTCGAGCATCGCGATTCTCGCGCTTCTCCGTGAGCTCGGCGCCGGTCTGGATATCGTGTCCGGCGGTGAGCTGTTCCGCGCGCTCAAAGCGGGATACTCAGGACGCGACATCGTCTTCAGTGGAGTTGGCAAGACGGAGCGGGAGATGGAGGAAGCGCTCCATGCGGAGGTACTCCTCTTCAATGTGGAGTCCGAGCAGGAGCTGCACGCCCTCGATACGGTGGCGAAGCGGCTTGGCCTCGTCGCTCCCGTTGCGCTGCGTGTGAATCCCGAAGTGCTGGTTGACACGCCGCACCCATACACCCGCACGGGCGAGAAGGGGATGAAGTTCGGGATCCCATTCGACGAGGCACTTTCCGTCGCGAAAGTGGCTGCGACGCTCGAGAATATCCGACTCCTCGGCCTCGACATGCACGTGGGTTCCCAGATCTCACAGTTCGCTCCGTACGAGGTGGGACTTCAGCGACTGCTGCACCTGCGGCGCGAGATAGAGCGCGATACGAAGCTACGGCTGGAGTATCTCGACATCGGTGGTGGACTCGCGGTCACCTACGACGCCGAGCGTACCGTCGACGTCGGTCATTTCGGCGAAGTGATCAGCGCACTCGTGGGTGGCTCTGGGCTCAGGATAATTCTCGAGCCGGGGCGCTTCCTCGTCGGCAACGCCGGAGTGCTGCTGACACGCGTCCTCTACAGAAAGAGGAGCGGCGGCAAGGAATTCATCATCGCCGACGCGGGGATGACGGATCTGCTCCGGCCATCGCACTACAACGCCTTCCACCGCATCGAAGCGGTGAATCCAACCGGTCGCACGACTGTCGCCGATGTCGTCGGCCCAATATGCGAGAGCGGAGATTTTCTCGCCCTCGACCGGCAGATCGACGACGCGCAGCCGGGCGATCTTCTTGCGGTGCAGTCGACCGGTGCCTACGGATTCGTAATGGCCTCAAACTACAACTCGCGCCCACACCCCGCGGAGGTGCTTGTCGACGGAGACAGATTCGCCGTGATCACCAGGCGTGAGAGCTACGACGATCTGATCCGCAACGAGGAGAAATCTCCGGCGTGGAGGAATGCGTAGGTGCGGATCGGGATCATGTCCGACACGCACGACCGTGTTCCCGCGATCGCCGATCTCCTGGATCGATTTGCCTCCAAGGGCATCGCAATGGTGATGCACGCCGGCGACTATTGCTCCCCATTCTCCCTCGCTGGCTTTCACCAGCGGGGCATGGCCCTCCTCGGCGTTTTCGGCCGCAACGATGGGGACCGCGAGACTCTGAGTGCTTACGCGGCGCGGGGGATGGGAACCGAGATCTACGAGTCGCCACACAGCTTCGAGGTCGGCGGAAAGCGGGTCCTGCTCGTGCACGACATCGCGGAGGTGAGCTCGCGATCCATTGAATCCCACGATTTCGTGATTCACGGCTCGTCGCACCTCCAGTCGCAGAAGACGATAGGGACGACGCTGGTCATCAACCCCGGGGAGGCCTGTGGTTGGATCCACGGAAAATGCACGGCGGCGATTCTCGACACGGAAACTGCAGAGGTAGAAAACATCACTCTATGAGCAGCCGGATCCTCATCGTCGATTTCGGCTCACAATTCACGCAACTGATTGCCCGGCGCGTTCGCGAGGCTCGCGTGTATTCGGAAATCCATCCGCCCAGCCGCAGCGTGGAGTGGATTCGCGAATGGAAGCCCACGGGGATCATCCTGAGTGGTGGACCCAACTCGGTGTACGGCGACAACGTCCCGCTAGCGGATCCCGCCATCTTCGACATCGCCCCCGTGCTGGGCATCTGTTACGGAATGCAGCTCATCGCGCACATCGAGGGCGGGCAGGTGATCCGCACCGATCGCCGCGAATACGGCCGCGCCGAGATGAAGGTTCTGGAGCCGAAAGGCTTATTCGCCGGTTTCTCCACGAAGGAGCCCGTCACTGCCTGGATGAGTCATGGCGACCACATCGAGAAGCCGCCGAAGGGCTACCGCGTGACAGCGGAGAGCAATGGAAATCCGATCAGCGCCTTCCGGCACGAGACGCGCCCAACCTTCGGAGTTCAGTTCCATCCCGAGGTCGCGCACACACCGCGGGGCGGAGAGATTATCTCGAACTTTCTGTTTGCGATCTGCAAGGCAGAGCCGACGTGGACGGCCGGCGCGTTCATCGAGGAAGAGATCACCCGCATACGAAAGATGGTCGGCAAATCCCGCGTGATATGTGGATTGTCTGGCGGCGTGGATTCGTCGGTTGCCGCCGCTCTGGTGCATCGCGCCGTCGGGGATCAGCTCACCTGCATCTTCGTCGATACGGGCCTGCTGAGGCTCCACGAGCGGGAACAGGTCGAGCGAACATTCCGCGCAAATCAGGGCATCAAACTCATTACGATCGATGCGGAGCAGCGCTTCCTGAGCGCGCTAGCCGGTGTGGAGGATCCTGAAAAGAAGAGGACGGCAATCGGACACACCTTCATCGACGTGTTCGAAGATGCGGCTGCCAAGGTTGGAGAGGATGTCGATTACCTGGTGCAGGGGACCCTGTATCCCGATGTGATCGAGTCATTCTCTCCACGCGGCGGGCCGTCGGTGACGATCAAGACGCACCACAATGTCGGCGGACTCAAGCCCGGGATGAAGTTCAAGTTGATAGAGCCCCTGCGGGAGCTGTTCAAGGATGAAGTCCGGAACGTCGGCCGCGAGCTCGGACTTCCGGAGGAGATGGTCGCACGGCACCCATTCCCCGGGCCGGGTCTCGCCATTCGCATCCTGAGTGATGTGACAAAGCAGAAGCTGGATCTGCTGCGAAAGGCCGACGCGCTTTACCTCGAGGAAATTCGCGAGGCAGGGCTGTACGACGAGATATGGCAGGCATTCGCGGTACTTCTGCCCGTGCGAAGCGTTGGAGTCCTTGGCGACGAGCGAACGTACGAGAACGTTCTTGGCTTGCGCGCCGTGACAAGTACCGACGGAATGACTGCGGACTGGTACCCATTTCCGCACGAAGTGCTCGCGCGGATATCCACCCGTGTCATAAATCAGGTGCCGGGGATCAACCGCGTGGTATACGATATCAGTTCGAAGCCGCCGGCTACGATCGAGTGGGAGTAGTTGGGCTCCGACATTTTGTTGGCGTGACCAAAAGAACGGGAACCGAGATCTGAGAAGCTCAGATCTCAGGATTTAGTCACTGCGCTCCGACCTTTCGGAGCCGCGGGGTCCAATCTCGAGCGGTCGAGGTGACGGAGCAGACCGTATAGCATCTTTCTCACTTCTACGGTCTGGCTACTAAGGGAATCGAAATCAGTGGCCGTGATGGCCCTGGCATCTCGCGCGACGATCAAGTGATACTCCAGTTCCGACGTCGAGTTCAGCGAGAAGCGAACAAAGCGCGCGAATTGTTGAGGGCTTTCTTGGCCGTTGCCCTCTACGACGTTGGTCGGGATCGAAAACGCCGCTCGAATCATCTGACCGCGGAGCGATACGAACTCCGCTCCTCGTATTCGCACGGCCACGCGATGAACATTGAGCGCGAGTGCATGCGCCTTTCGCCAAACCTTGAGATTCTTGAAATCGCTCACACTTAACAGAAGCGACAAGGATTAGAATTGGCGGCATCATTTCGCTTGGGGGCCAATCCTACGCGTCGAGAGGTATGTCAGTAGAAAGCGACGAGTGAAGTCGGAGCGCTGTTACTAAGCCCTGAGATCTGAGCTTCTCAGATCTCGGATCCCGTTCTCTTAGAAGTAGGTGCCCAGATCTCGGATCCCGTTCTTTTTGAGGCTCTAGAGGTTCTTTTCCTCGAGCAACTGCATGAACTCTCTGGGCTGCTTCAGCTTCAACAGCCTCTCGGGCACGTCAGGCTCCTTGCTGAACTGGGCGATCTTGCCAAGCACCGGCAAGTACTGATTAGATACCTCGAGCGGGGGCGCGACGATCAGGAAGAAAAAAAACACCGGCTTGTCGTCTATCGCCTTGAAGTCGACGCCCACGGTCTTTCTTCCGAACGCGACGCGCAGCTTCGAGACTACCAACGAGCGGCAGTGGGGAATCGCAATCCCGCGACCGATGCCCGTCGATCCGAGATTCTCCCGGCGCTTCAACATCTTGAACAACATTCCTTCGGACTTGTCGTCGAGGCCGAGGAGGCCAATCAGCTCCTTGAGGATCTCGTCCTTGGTGGTTCCCTCGAGCTCCAGCTTGATCGCGTCTTCAGAAAAAAAATCGCGTAGTTCCATCAGCTCCCCGACAGTGGCCAGTTCGTGCGCGCGAAGGTCAGAAGTTACGCGCGGCCAGCGCGAGAGTCAAACCACGATGTTGCAAGCACTTGGGTGTCTCACTTAGCTTGTACTGAGATGCGATTTCCATTCAAGGTCCGGGACGACATCCCGCTTTATCTAGCACCGATGGCCGGTGTGTCAGAGTCTCCTTTCAGGAGGCTCTGCCGCCGCTTTGGCGCGGACGTCGTCGTCACTGAGTTTCTCTCGGCCGAGGGAATCCGCCGCGAGAACGCGGCGACGCTCGACAAGCTCCGCTTCGGCGCGGATGAGCGCCCGATCGGAGTCCAGATTTTCGGCGCTGATCCCGCCGCGATGGGAGAGGCGGCTCGCCTCGTGACCGATGTGTTCGAGCCCGAGTTCATCGATATCAACTTTGGCTGTCCCGTGAAGAAGGTCGTGCGCCGTAATGGTGGTTCGGGTTGTCTGAAAGATCTTTCGCTGGTCGAGTCCGTGATCCGGTCGGTATCGTCGAGCACGCACCTGCCCGTGACGGTGAAGATCAGAAGCGGGTGGAGTGAGGAGACGCGCCTCCCGGTAGAGATCGCACTTCGCTGTCAGGACGCCGGCGCGAGGGCTCTCGCGCTCCACCCTCGCACGCGAACGCAGATGTACAGCGGCAGCGCGCGGTGGGAGGAAATCGCCGCGGTCGCGACGGCTCTGGACATTCCGGTGATCGGCAACGGCGACATCAAGACAGCCGAGGATGCC
>WNEZ01003813.1_pt1 | contig 24123 bp, 23 predicted proteins | sample 5400521 | NCBI WGS metagenome assembly WNEZ01 (sample SAMN13153339, study PRJNA577476) | soil metagenome | isolation source: 120 cm saprolite under Douglas fir tree site 2 hole 1 replicate 1 | place: USA:California | collected 2015-04-18
GCCGGAGGGGTCGTTAGCATCCGCAACGCTCCCAGCAAAAGCGGGGGCACCAGGAACACAAATAGAATGAGTGCTCTAGCGCTCATGGCTGCAAAGCGTACCAGTGAGGGAATGATGGCGCAAGGACGTTGGGATTCTCAGTTGGCGAAAAATCCCGATATCGCTCACTGACCCCGGCAGCAGGCGAAGAAATGGCGCAAGCTTATGACATCGCCTGGTTACAACAGTTAGCGAATTGGAGCCGCATCTGGCGGGTCTGCAATCGCTTTGTTGAACGTGGTTAACGCCGCCGAAATTTTGATGCAAGGAAACTCAGGCAACAAAGCTTATCGCATGTCCGGCACAGCATTTGAGTCAGATCAAGGTCGCACGGACAACGCCGGGATGATCAGGGCATTTCTACGGGCCACACGGTAAACCGGGTAGCTGGCAATGAGAACCAAGCACCCGTATAGGCTGTTCCGCGCATCGGCAGCTATAGACCCCACGAGAAACGCGACGGAGCCGATGACCGCGATAGCAGTCGTATACGGATAGCCGAAAGCACGATAGGGCCGCGGTGCGTCGGGCTCGCGGTGGCGGAGGACGAAAACCGAAAGGTACAAAAGAAGATATTTCGAGACCAAGACAAACGCAGTCAGGGAGAGAACGCGGTCGAAGGATCCGCTGAGGACAAACACCACGGTAACGAAAGCAGAGAGAAAGAGCGCCACAGTCGGCGAGCCGCCGCGGCTTACGTACGCAAGCCGGACTGAACCCCAGCCATCCCGATTTAATGCATATAAAATGCGGCTCGCGCACAACGTCGTAGCGTGAATCAGGCTGACGAGAGTGACCGTCATAAACAATCGGACGATGTTGGGACCGCGTGCCCCGACGATCATCTGGCCAATGGCTGCGATGGGTAGATTTTGATGGACCAAACCGGAAATCCCGAGGGCATAAAGAAGCGCGGCATTCGTGAGAATGTAGATGGTGCTGAGCAGCATAACTCCGTTAATCATCGAGCGTGGGAGTTCGGTTCCGGGATTGATGATTTCATCACCGAAGAAAAACGCTGCGTTCCAGCCGTCAAACGTAAAAATGACAGCCTGAAGCACCAGTACCCATGCCAAAACAAGAGATATACCGGTCGAAATGACAGGAGCATCAGCGCCAGGTGCGGAGACCTGGTGCGGGAGCACGAACGCGCCGAGAATAAGAGAAAAGAACACGAAGGCGGTGATCGCGCTGGTGATGTTTTGAAACCGGCTGCTCCACCGGATGCCACGAGCTTGGACCATCATCACTAGCACCACGATGCCCGTCGCCACGGAAACCAGATACCCTGAAAAATGCGGGACAAGGTTGCTGAGGTATTCACCCGCAGTAAGGGCGATAGCAGCATTAGCGGCGCACAGGGCGGCCCAGGTGGTCCAACCCACAGCAAAGCCGATGTAGTCGCCATATGCGCGACGGGCGATGGCGTATGAACCCCCGGCACTCGGGGTCATAGCGGCCACCTCTGAAAGCGACCATGCACTTACAAGTGAGTAAAGAGCTCCCACAGTCCAGGCGAGAATGATAAGCAAGGCATTGGGCAGCCGTGAGGCAATGTTGGCCGGAGTCCTCATGATCCCGGCTCCAATGGAATTGCCCAGACAAACAGCTATTCCGAAGCCGACGCCGAGCACGCGGAGGAGTGCCGCTTTGGGCGTAGGTGTGGTCTCGAGGGGCATTTGTGCCGCTCACAACACCGAGCAGCGGGCCGGAACATTCCTAGGTTCGCCCCGCCATCGAGGAGCATTGTACTGCGTGTCACTGTACTTGACGACGAGATGTTTCCGTGCCTCGCAGCGATGATGAGGGTAGGAGGTGGCGCGTTAAATCCCGTGATCCAATTGATATAGTCCATTGCTGTTGAGAAATCCCCATTTCACTCATTGAAAGGGTTGTGAGTGTAATCGCGATTTTTCACCCACACACCGGGTCTTCGGGCAGGTCCTTCAGCAACGTTCCACAGTGCGCGACCGCATGTTGGCTGCCGTGCGCAGCACAACCGTTCCCATCATGCTCCTTCACGCGGCCAATGATTACTCCACGGTACCTGGCCCGGTCCGGGCCGACGAGTTGGCCAAAGTTGGCAAGCCGCTCTTAAGATATACCCGCCCGTCGGCAACACTGGGGACGATGGACACAATTTTGTTTACACCGATATTGCTGAATGGGAGGAAGACGTATTCGCGTTCCTCGACATTCACGTCAAACGTTGATCGGTCTCAACAGTACCCCCGATTGTTCGTGTAGTCAGTAGTTGACACCAGCAATCAACGCTGCGCCTGTAGAGAGGGGCAAGCATTGCTTCCGTCCGTGCGCACCGCGCGGTTCAGAAGCCATCGTGGAGGACGGGGTCGATAGGGTCAAACTTGGGTCCAATTTGGGTCCAATAACATCCGAACACGGTCGAAAACCAGGGTACAAGACGCAGAGCCGACTCAAGCGGGCCAATCACATAGGTTAAGTTAGTTTGCCTTGGGCGCAGGGGGTCCGCGGTTCCAATCCGCGCGCCCCGAACAGTATCTCCTGCAGCACCAGTCAATTCTGGAATCGCCAGTTTCTGAAACCCGCAACTTGGGTCCGATTTGGCTCCAAAAAGAAGCCCCGCTAAGTTGCAGGTCGTTCTTCGCCCCTTACTTCTGAGAACCGCGTGAGAACCGAGTGAGAACCGCGTGTACTGTACTCTAAAATACTTATCCTAAGTGGCCGCGGTGAGCTAGACATTTCCCCCTCGCGAGATTGATGATTTGAGCTGGCCAATCGTTTTGTCATCGAACGTACCTGGGTGTTCAAAGGAGTTTGTAGCATGAGCGCTCTTCCACAATCAGAATGGCTCACGGCCACAGAAGCCGCGAGCTATCTAAAAATCGAACCTCGCACGCTTCTCATGTGGGCCAGACAGGGACGCATCAAGGGTTATGTTCTCTCCGGCACTGAGCGCATCACCTGGCGCTTTCGCGCTGAAGACTTAGACGCTACAATGTCCGCGCCGTCTGTTGCTCTCACGAAACGGAGGATTCAGTGAGACAACGGAACAGAAGTGGCAGTGTGGTACTCGACAAACGCATCAAGACGTGGAACTTTTTCTTCTGGGAGAACGGCAAGCGTCGCTCTAAGAAAATCGGCACCATGAGCCAATTTCCAACGAAGGCGAGCGCATGGCGTGCTGCAAAAGCACTCCGGCACTCGCTGGAAAACCAAGTCAGCATCAGCAGCGCAACACCAACCGTAACCACGTTAGTCGAACAGTACCGAGCAGAGAAGATGCCCAAACGAACGATGACGCGACAAGGCTACAACACGTGGTTGAACCACTACATTGTTCCGACGTGGGGCAACTGCAAGCTTCAAGAGCTACAGGCGCGTCCCGTTGACCTGTGGCTGCAATCGCTCGACCTCGCTCCCAAGAGCAAGGTTCACATCCGTGGCCTTGTCCGCGTTCTGTGGGACTTCGCAATGTGGCGCGGGGACGTGCCAATGCAGCGGAATCCGATGGAACTGGTCACGATTAAAGGCGCATCGAAACGCATACGCCAACCGCGTAGCCTCACCGTGGAAGAGTTCCGGCAGCTTGCGCAGCAGCTTGAGGGACCATTCCACACTATTGCGCTGGTCTGTGTGTGCTTCGGTCTGCGTATCGGCGAGTGCCTAGCTTTGCGCTGGTCGGATGTCGATTGGTTGAACGGTACGCTGAACGTTGAACGCGGCATCGTGCATCAGGTAGTCGATGACGTAAAGACGCCAGAGTCGCAGCGGTCAATGCACATCGACAACGGGATGCTGGATGTGCTCAAGACGTGGAAACAGACAACGCAGTTCCGCGCGGGCGATGACTGGATGTTTGCAAGCCCTGTGAAAATCGGACGCCTGCCAATCTCTTACGCGGGAGTGTGGCAGGCGCTCAGAAAAGCAGCGGTGAAGGCTGGCATCGGTCACATCAGTTCCCATACGTTCCGCCACACCCACAGGTCTTGGTTGGATGCGGTCGGTACTCCAATCGGCGTGCAACAGAAGCTAATGCGCCATGCGGACATCAGAACCACGATGAACGTGTACGGGACTGCGGCGACGGCTGACATGGAAGTAGCGAGTGGGAAAGTCACCGCATTAGCGTTGAACGGCAGGTGAAACAGCAGGTGCGGTCTGTAGGTGTTTGAAACACTGGCGGAGAGGGAGGGATTCGAACCCTCGGTACAGGTGTTAGCCCGTACAACGGTTTAGCAAATGGACTGTTCTCGCCACCCTCACTCGTTTTCAAGCACTTCCAGTCGTAGCCGAAGCCTGCAAGTCGGGCTCAGCGCCTCTCATTCGGCAGTTATTGTGCTCCGCCCTGTGCTCCAAAATTCCGAACTACTGGAACCTGCCCGAGAGGCCGACACCCCGGGCTTGTTGGTGAAAACGCGGTTCTGAGTGAAATCGCGATGTTACGCCAAGTCATTCACTGGCCTTGAACTTCGCGACGATTGCCGTTATGTCGTCCTGCTGTTCCTGAGAGCCGAAGCGCCGAACCCCATCCACGATTGCAGCCAGCAAAGCCTGGCACGGTAATTCCCGATGTTGCCGCAGCGCTTCAATCAGGAGCCGCTCGCCAAATTCTTCTCCTCGATCGTTACTGGCTTCGGTGACGCCGTCCGTGTAGAGCGCAAGCACGTCGCCGGGAAAGAGTTCTTGCTCCCGCATGGAGCAGTCCCATTCCTTGAAGAGCCCCAGCAGCATGCTGGTCGACCCAAGCTGCTCAACACTGCCGTCGCTTCTCAGCAAAAGGCCCGACAAATGTCCGCAATTGGCGTAGCGCAGTCGCCGCGTCGCGTCGTCGTAATCGGCAAACAAAAGCGATGCATAGGCACTGTCGCTGGTGTTGTCATAGAACAAGCGGTTCACTGATCTGAGCAATGCCTGAGGCTGATCGACGGCCAATGATGACTGGCTCCGCAGGCTGGCCTGCAGATTTGCCATCAGCAGGGCTGCAGCGATCCCCTTGCCGGAAACATCGCCGATGACTAGCCCCAGCCGTTCCGGCCCGAGATTCAAAAAGTCGAAATAATCCCCACCTACTTGCCGAGCCTGCAGGCAGATACCTGCGTACTCCACGGTCTTCAACTCCGGTTGAATCTGCGGAAACAACCGTGCCTGCACTTGCCTGGCTATTTCGAGTTCCTGTGCGACGCGACGTTCGGCTTCGAGTTTTTCCGCGTCCTCCTTCCGCCGCAACTCCAGGCTTCGCCTCACCTCATCGAACCCTTCCAGTCCAAACGCATTCCCGTCCGGATCTTCGAACCGTGTATAGGTCCCGCCCCACCCCGGCATCTCCGGCGCAAATAAGAACCGAACCCCGCGTTCACTCCATTCCTCGTACGTGGCCTGAACATCTTCCGTCATAAAAAGAACCCAGCGGTAGCCGCCAATCAGCTTGTATTCGGGGCGGTCAGGCTTGGGCTCAACCAGCGCAAGATTGGCGCTGCCGTCGGGAGGCGCCACTTCAATCCAACGGACGCCGGTGGGAAGGCACTGTTCGGTGATCAGTTCGAAGCCCAGTTGGTCGACGTAGAACCGCTTACTCACTTCCAGGTCGCGGACGAACACGACGATGTCCTGTATGCACAGGTAGGGCTCGTCGCGTCCCGGACGAAGCACGGTACGGTTCGCCCACGAGAGGAAGGGGTCGTTGGCCATCGGCGTGATTATAGTGCGTAACCAAACGCTCAGAAGACTTTTGGGGGCGTAGAACGAATCGCAGGGAAGCCACACAAAGGTTGTAGCCCGGCGATTTCACTCATTGACCTGCCTTCGGCCCATCGGACTCGCCTCCGGTCGGATGATGAGTGTAATGGCGATTTTTCGCCAACTATGCAACGAGCGGTCCGCTGCTACTGTCCGATACGATTCGGTTTTGCAAAGTCCAAGTGTAAGATGGCATGCGAAGTGGAGCCGCAGAATGATTGGTCAAACAACAGACCGGACACGGTTTCTCCGCCAAAGTGAATTGGAACCTGACGAAGCAAAGCTCGTAGACGATGTGGAGAAATACGGTTGCCACGTCATCCAAGTGCGAGAAGAGGGCGGATTCCCCGGCTGGTCATATACGGTCGGCCTTGGCGACGTGCTCGGGTGCCCCGAGTTGATTGTCATAGGGCTGAAAGAAGACGTAGCCCATTCCCTCTTGAATGAGTGCAATCGTCGACTCCAGCAGGGTGCCCGTTTCGAACAGGGTAGCCGGGCACGCGAACTGCTCGCCAACGTCGAGTGCGAGTTTAAGCAAGTTGAAAAGCGATGGCTGAAACAGACGATGGGCTACGCGGTATGGTTTTACGGGGGAGACGATTTCTCAGCCCTTCAATGCGTCTACCCTGACCTCGACAACCACTTTCCTTGGGATCATGCCTTCAACGCAAAGTGGCGCAATAGGCAACCACTCCTATTCCCACATTCCCTATCTTCAAGAATTGAGGAAGACTTTTGGGCCGCGAACGACCCGGCCAGCAGTCTCCACGATTGGAAATTCAAGGACTCGCCACACACCGGAGTGTTTACAACGAAGCGCGTGATGAGCGGTGACGATCCGGTTACCCGTGTCTTCCATGATGTTGAGGATGGTGCGTGGCAGTTCCACGGGCCAGATGAATCGAAGCGTGAAGATCTAACTTATGTCTGCTTCCATCACATGGTGGACAAGGACGCCACCATCAAAGATTTGGCCGACCTGCCCGTTGGATGGTCTGCTTGGAGGGAGAATGTGACGGCCCCTTGGGTCAGGGAGCTAACTGTCGCTGACTCATGAAGGGAAGTAGGCTCCGGTGCCCCCGCCAACTGTTGAAATCAGGCGATTGCACAAGCTTGCGCCGTCTGTTCGCCAAAAACCGAGACAATGAGTGTAATCGGGATGTTACGACAGTTGAGAGATGAAGGCGTCAGCGGATTTTCTGGATTGGTGACGGCAAGGATTAGGCCGACGACCCCTGGGGTTTGCTGACTTTCTACGCGCCGTAGTTCGCCACGACTTTTGCTATCTTCCCGCTCGCCGACAACTCCATGAACTCTGCAGTGTGAGTTCCCTTTTGGTTTGTGTAGTAGAGCACGACGCTGTTTACGCCCCACAGCACGTCGGCAAGGCGAAAGTGGAGTTCGGGGTAGGCTGCCAGCCCTTGTTGAAAATAGGCTCTCAAACTCGCCTTTCCGACCACCTTGCCATCCGCCGTGCCCAATAGTTGGGCGACAATCGGCGAAGTCAACTCGACCGCGTCGTCATAGTGCGTCATGATCCGATCCAAGTCATGAGCGTTCCACGCTGCGACCCAAGCGTTGGCCAGATGCCAAGCTTCGTCTCTAGTCAAAGCCGTTTCTCCAATGGAAGGTTCATCATTTGAATTTGATTCTATAGGTGCCCGATGGACCATGAAGAGAGGGGCGACGGGCCAATGAGTGAAATCGGGATATTACGCCAGCTATCGAGTGTACGGCGAACCGCAACCGCTGCAAGCCGCTCCCTTCTTGCCTTGCCACACTCGTTTCGTCCCGCAGCGGTCACACTTGAGCAACTTGTTTCTGGCCGCGCCGCAATTCTGGCAGGAGTACTTGCGCCTGCCGCCTCTTGCCGTCTTCTCGATGCGTTGACCGCATAGCGGACATGCTTTTTGGTCGTGTCTCATGGTTCTGAGGTCAATGAGTGTAATCGTGATGTTACAACAACCATCCGACACCTAATATGCTTTTCGTGGTGTAATTGGACGCTATGCGACGGGGTCTCAAATCGGTAGGGGCTGTGGCGCAAATCGCGGCTGTCATCGCTAGCGGTGCGTTAACTTCAGTCCTTTGTTTTGGGCAGGCAACCGGAGACGGCTGCCGCTCACTCTCGGAACAGATTTGGTACGACATCGTCCCGCCACGGAATGCTCACTCTGCAGGCATCGTCAACGTCCAGAGTCAATCGGGTCATACTTCAGTGGTTGCCATTTTCAGCGGAATCGGTTCTCAACGTACGGATGACTACGGCGAACACTGGACACCAATTAGCGAAGAGGCCGCGAAACACGTCACGCAGCTTTGGGGCAAGGTCGCGCTGTCCGACCCCAACACCATGTACAAGTACGAGTCCAATGGTGTCATCACGCGGTCAGAGGATGGCGGGAAGAAGTGGGTAAAGCCGTCACCGACGATTGACGGCAAGCCGGCAGCGCAGATAGCGTCTGCAATGAGTGGCGAACTGGACTATGTTATCGAGTTCGAGATTACCGCAATTCACCCACACAAGCCCCTGACGATTTACGCGACGCTGAGAGTTGGACCTCCAAGGCGGCCCGGCGGCGACGACCGTGAGCAGTATGCCATGAAAGGAATGTACGTCTCCGATGACGGCGGAAGTAGCTGGAAGGAATTTAGCGACGCGGTCGGAATATTTGATAAGTATCCATGGAGCGTAGTGCTCGGCATCAGTCCCTCGAATCCCGATGTGATGTTCGGACAGGGAGAACAGGGTGTTTTGCGATCAGATGACGGTGGAAAGACTTGGAGTTCAGTCGGGCAGAACGACTTACTGAACCTGCAACCGCTTGACACAGAGGACAGAGATGCTGGAATACGAGTACCCAAGAGAGTCCCACTAAATCCGACAGAATTTGTGTTTGACCCCGATTCTGCGCAAGTCGTCTATATCTTGTCGAGGAAAGGCATTCACAGGAGCTTGGACGGCGGCGACACGTGGACACTCCTTAACGTTGGTTTTGATCGGTTGGGCGCGATCCACAATATGGCGGTTGATCCCGTTGAGACAAAGAGGCTCTTTGTCGGCACAGACAGGGGCCTGTTCATATCTGAAGACCGGGGTTGTATGTTTGCAAGAATGCACACGACCGAACCCTGACAGCGATGATGCGTTTGCGAAATAGCGCCGTCACAATTTCTCCCATAGGTCTGGTCTTAACGCTCGCCAGTTGCGCCTATCGCCTGCCTACTTTTGCTCCGCCATCCCAAGAGCTAATTCGCATTATCGCAAACGAAGTCAATGAGTGATATCGGGATTTATCGCCAACTATCGAGGTAGAAGGCCGACCACAGTAGCATTTCTCGGAACGACTGTCGGCTTCTACTCTGAGTATTTCCGTTCGCATGCTCTCCATTCCCAAAGTCCGCCAAGGACGCCAACGCAGAGCAAGGAAAACAGTTGCCACGCCCAATATTTTGGGAAATGGTTGTCGACCACATAACTCGGTGCCATTGTCCAAACGGCAAGAACGCCACAGAACGCGACGCCGTGCTTGATTACAAAGTGAGTTCTGCCTTTCGGCCGAATTTCTCTCCACTGCTCTCTTCCTGCCAATCCCCGTTTCAATCGAATCGGCCAAACCGCAAATACACATGCAGCCATAATGGCGACGATTGCAACTCCCTTCCCCGTATCGCCGAAACGATAGGATGCTGCTGCTAATCCAGCCATTCCAAGAGCAAGGGCTAATGCATTGTTATTGGTCATTTGCAACGTTCCAGACATCCGCGTTTCATCATGCAAAATGGTATGCCAGTTCGCCTCAAAAGCCAACGAAATGGTGCATGGTAGAGGGACTGTTGACGTAACCAGGCGATTACACTCACAACCCCCGTAGTTGGTGAAATCGCGATGTTACGCCAACTGACGCGCCGCTCTGCGGTTGTCCTCACTCGTATATTTTGGACGCATACAATATGTGCAAGCGTTCGCCAGTTCGGCACATCCACAACCGGCTGGCCCATATTTTTGAAGTATCCGTCCATATCCCTGATCCAGGCTTCCATTGCTTCCAAGAACCTTTCAAGCGTGTGGTTCTCCCATTCCTCAGGATTGGCCGCTAGATCGAGCCTCAGTGCCGCAATGAAGGCACACTTCCTCCGTGTCGGTCAATGAGTGAAATCGCGATGTTTCGCCAACTATCCCCTTTTGCAGAAATCGTGTATAGAAATGCCCGTGGGGTGTTTCATGCGCACAGTCATGCTGTTTCTGCTACTTGGGGCTTGTGGAGTTGCCCAAAACCCTAATGCCAGTCGGTCGAATCGCCAGACCTGCGCGTGTCCTTCAGCAGGCGTGCTTTACCGACCTGTCGTTCGGGCAATGTGGTCTCAGGACGAGGATGAGCGTTCGTACACCGAGAGTGGCGGGTTTATCCGTATAGCGGTGCACCCCACTTGGAGCGCAGAGTTCTTCGTCGATGTACGGCTAAACAGAAAGGGTGCAGCTACAGTAGTTCTTTACTCCCTGCCCAAAGGCACCAAAACAGTGACGGTGCTCCTCGAAAAGGAACTTAAACAAAATCCATGTGCCGACGCGAAGTCATTGGCAAAGATGCTGCCAGTGCAAAGGCGGTCTCTGGAGGCGAACAAGAAAATGCAAGACCTGATAACCGATTTCTTTGCTCTGCGCTGGGAACCAAGGCGCATCCCGGCCGACACCGTTCGACTCGATGCGACGGAGTATGAACTGGAGTACATAGGGGATGACACACTTCTCTTCGATTCCGATGACCATGAGACGCCTGTGGTCAAGTGGGCAGAGTCATTTTTGTCCGCCGTTTACGATGCCGCGCCTCGATGACTGTTGTTAACAGGCGACGGAAGTATGTACTTGACGCAACCCCGATACACTAAAAGGGGTTTAGTCTAATTTTGTACTTGACACAATGCTTGCGCTAAGTATAAAATCACACGCATGAAGAAAGGGCACAATCTCTCGAAGTCAGATGTGATAGAACAGATTCCCATAGCCTGTTCTGACGAACTGGCGGCAGTTGAGTTCTTCGAGAAACAACGTTGGGGCATTACGTCGTGCTGTATCCGTTGTGGAAGCGTAGACGTATACAAGATGGTGGATGCCAAGACAGGACAACGAAGCAAGCGTTTTCTCTGGCGCTGTCGGGATTGCAAGGAGCAATATACGGTCCGAATCGGTACGGTTTATGAGGAATCTCGAATTGGACTTCGCCACTGGTGTTATGCCTTTTGGCGAGCCTCTACGTCAAAGAAGGGTGTGTCGGCTCTGGAAATCAAGCGGCATTGCCAGATAAGCTATAAGAGTGCATTGTTTCTGATGAATCGGATTCGCTTTGCAATGGCTCCGGACCCAGATAGTCCCATGCTAACCGGAATCGTGGAATGCGACGACGTATACGTTGGGCCGCGCAGGCCGCGCTATAAAGGCACAAGCAGACCGGGACGTGCCACGAACAAAACCCCGGTATTTTGCGCGGTAGAACGCGGTGGTCAGCTTCGCCGCCGCATTGTGGCTGATGTGACCGCCGTCACGTTACAAGCCGCGATCCGCGAGGAAGTTGATAGTCGCGCTCGTCTGATGACCGACGAATATTCGGCATACAGAGGTCTCAAGCGAACGTGGGAAGGCGGCCTTGAAACCGTGTGGCCATGGTACGAAAGAATATGCGCGTGGCGATGTTCACGTGAACACTGCCGAGAGCAGCCATGCGTTAATAAAGCGTGGACTCATTGGCATCTATCACAACGTCAGCCGGGAATATCTACATCGCTATCTCTGGCAATTTGATTTCATGTGGAACAATCGCAAACTAAACGATGGGGAACGCACGGTTACAGCGATAGGGGGCGCAGAAGGAAAGCGGCTTCTGTACAGAGGACCGACCGATGCACTTGCTTGCTGAGGAGAAGGAGTTATGGAAAACGTAAAGGAAGTAACAGCTAATGCGCAAAGACGGGATGAGCCTCTTGGTGGTAAGCAGGCGGACTCAGAGTTTGAGGAAGCCGTAGACCGCGTGTACCGGAAGTACGGCTCGGATCTCGCAGAGTTCGTTCGGGATGTTCAGAAAGACCTTCAAAAAAAGGCTGCGCACAGCGACAATTGCGTAAGCCTCGGCCCATTTCTACTTTGAGAACGAAGGGCTACTTTGATAAAGCCTCATCCGAAGTACAGACCAAATCCGTCCAGAGCCATTCATATTGATGGAATGCTGGACGATCAAATGCTTTCGCGCTTAAGTCCGCAGATTCTTAAACTGCAAAGCCAGAGTCGTGCCCCAATCACTGTCTATGTTCTGAACAGTCCTGGTGGTCAAACAGCAATTATGCAGGGAATAGTTCGTCTGCTTAAACTGGCAGATCAAGATGGTGCCTCTCCTTGCCACATCATCACCGTTGTTACCAACAAGGCTCAAAGTGCCGCCGCCGATCTAATCTCCGCAGGAGATTATTCCATTGCATTCCCCAACAGCACGCTCTTGTATCACGGCGTTAGAACGCCGATGCTCATCCCGACACTTCAACCGTTTACTGCCGAGAGAACGTCGTTACTAGCACATATTTTGAGGCTTACGAACGATGCCTACGCGATGGACTTGGCTCGGAAGGCTGAGAAGCGATTTTTGCTGAGATTCATTCTTCTCTATCCTGACTTTCAAAAACTTCGGGATGCAAAGGCCCCAAAAACCGTTTCTGATCTGGACTGCTTTGCTACTCTGCTTTCCGAACGCCTGTCGGCCAACGCAAAGAAGGTGCTGCAAAGAGCGCAGGAGCGATACAGAAGGTATGAACCACTAATGAGCAAGCTCCTCGACAAAGCTAGCAACCAAGTCGGCCCCGCAATTCCAGCCAAGATCGAGGCGCAGCGGATAAAGGCTATTGTTGACTTCGAGGTTTCCAGCAATAAAAACAACAAGGGTTGGACGTGTAAGGACGGAGGTCTCACTCGCATCGTCGAGGACTTCTTTTTGATGGCAGAATACCTTGAGAATCAGCAAAGCGATCGCTTGGAGCACTGGTGTCTGACGGTCGGCAAGATGTCGCTTAGTAAGACTGAGAAAGAAACGTTAGACAAAATAACAGACGAGAAGGCAAGAAACGAACAGCTAATCAAGATAGTTCGTCCCATTATCCAACCAGTGTGGATGTTCTTTATTGCTTTGTGCCACGCTCTACAAGAAGATGACAATGAACTAACGGCAGTGGACGCTTATTGGTTCGGCCTTGTGGATGAAGTATGGGGCAACGCATCACTGATCGCATCGAGATGGTTTGAGGAATTCGAGGAGGACCCGCCGCAGCCGAGCAAGTCAGATGACAAAGAAAAGAAAAGTAGCGACACAAAAGAAAAGCCAGTTGCAACCGGGGCCTAAGCCTGATCGGTTAAAGATCGACAGAGATTGGGAAGAGGCTGTCAAAAAGTCACTAGAAAAGAAAAAGCCACCGGGCGGCTGGCCGAAATAACCTGCACCTTAGAACGGCACTCCATAACTTTCTGATCGGGGTTGCGTAAAGTACATACTTCCGACAGGCGATTACACTCAGAACCCCATAGTTGGTGAAATCGGGATTTAACACCAATCGTGGACGTTGCCGCCGTTTCAAGTCCTGTGAATTCTGGCAAACAACGGAGCCATAACAATTCGCCACGAAAGCAGGAATGACATGAGCCACGCGATGCCGAAGAACACCAGCCAGCCGGTTCGTGTCGCAGAAATCGCGAAGCTGCCTTTCCACAGCGCCATCCCGAACACAGCAGCATCAAGCAGGATTGAAACCCCCAAATAGAACGCACACGTGACAAGTGCAAGCTTCGTGTAAAACATAAGCCGCCTCCTTACGAATTAGGATTCTAACCAATCCTGCCAGGCGATTTCACTCTTTGAGAATTGGCCCACGTGGTCAGTGAGCGTAATTGATTCCATGACAATGTCGGCTCCTCGGCCCGAGTAAAGTTGGTGGTGCTAAAGCCAACCAACCGGCTCGGGAGAAAGGAGCCGAACAATGATCATTATAGGAGTAGATTTCCATCCCGAGTTTCAGCAAATCGCTTCGGTGGATACTGATACCGGAGAGTTCCAGGAAAAGCGATTGGCGCATCCCGGAGAGGCGGAGGAGTTTTACCGCGCTCTGACGGGGAAGAAGGTGCGAGTCGGCATGGAAGCCAGCGGACACGCACGGTGGTTCGAACGACTGCTGGCTGAGCTGCAGTTTGAGTTGTGGATTGGAGACGCGGCCGAGATCCGAACCAAGCGCGTACGCAAACAGAAGACGGATCGCCAGGACGCACAACTGATCCTTCGTCTGCTGCTGGAAGATCGGTTCCCGCAGATCTGGGTGCCGAGTTGGGAGAATCGCGATCTGCGGCAACTGCTGTGGCACCGGCATCGCATGGTGCAGGCCCGCACGCGGATCATGAACCAACTGCAAGCCGTGGCTCTCAATGAAGGCCTGCGTTGCAAAAAGCGTTTGTGGCGCGAACGCGGACGGCAGCAGCTGGAATCGTTTCCGCTAGCCCCGCAGGCGAGCCGGCGACGAGATGATTTGCTGGAGTTGCTGGATCGACTGAATCCAACCATTGCGGAGCTGAGCCATGCGATCGAGCAGGAAGCGGAGAAGTGTCCAGCCGCGCAACGCCTGATGACCCATCCCGGAGTCGGTGCCTTAACCGCGCTGGCGTTCGTGCTGATCATCGGAGAAGCGAATCGGTTTCATTGCGGCAAGCAGGTGGCCAGCTATCTGGGACTAGTGCCGTTGGAAGACTCCAGCGGCAATCGGAGACGGCTCGGACACATCCCCTCGCTCTCTTGTTCGCGACTACTATCCCGCAGTGTGAAGGTATTCGCGAGGCCCGGCGGGTTTGCTTCGGCGAAATTGCCTGCTCTTTTGTTGTACGCACCTCAGATACCCAGGCTACGACTTATTTCCTCAAGAAATCTATCGGCGTGGGGGTCATGCGGAAGGACGGCAGGGAGTATCGGAAGGTGAAAGTAGCGGAGCGGGCGGAGTGATGACCGTACCCTTCTGTTTTCAACGTCCCAGCACTCCGCCACAGGAACGCAGTAGGCCGGAGTGCCCCGGAGTAAACGAATTTGCTCCGCCTGCTCCGGCGCACTCCGCTGCACAGGCGGAGCGGGAACTCATTGGAGAAGAAATGAGTTACAGATTTGCTCTGCTTACTCCGTTACATTGCGTTGGCGCGAGCGGAAAATTTTCAATCTTCCAGCCGCCAGTTAGGCAAAAACCTTGAAGATTCTCCCTCCGACCCACTAAACGGGAACCCCTGACAACATGGACGGTAGCCCAACCCAGTCAGGAGTTGCCGGACAATAATCGCTAAGTCCTAGCCACGTTCAAGTTGTGGGGGTTTCCTGAGTCGAATGTGGCCTGGTGCTGATCCGCTCCCAGTTTTCTCTACTATGTACCCAGGAACCTTTACATTCCCGACTGGCCCGACGGGCGCATCGACAACGCGAACACCGTCCTCCTCGTGGATCGGCGGCGGCAGTTCTGCTGCGGAGCCAACGAATCCCTCGATATCACTGACAATCCAGCGCGCATTTCTTGAAGTGTCGAAGTGCTCATAATCCTCCAGATCCGATCTGAAGCGGCAATACTCGACCAAGCTTCGCGATCTTCCATCCTTGATCCGCGCAAGTCCATTTTCAAGTGCTTGTTTGCTGACTACCTTCTCCCCTTCCATGCTTGCTTCAAGGTGGAGCGCTAAGTCGTGCAACTCATCCCACCGAATCAAGGCAAACTTTGCAAGAACACAATCTTTGGGAAGGCGTTCTGCCCCGATTCTGTCCCTTTTTCCCTTGTCAGTCTCTTGTTCGAGGTTCTTGCAGCGTTTCCTCGGCATCGCCTTTTCAACGGCGTCTTTGGTAACGTCCGGCGCCAGGGTTGGCTCAGCAAGGTACGTATCTTTCAGGATGCGAAGCAGTTCCTTTTCCTTGGCCGCAAAAGACGGGGGGCTGATGCATATGATGGCGTCAAATCGTTCGCTCCTTGTAACGGCGCGATCAAAATACCCGATGTGATTCGTTGCGACGAAGTACATCACCTTGCGTCCCTTCCATAGCTCTGCGAGTCTAGGGAGCATGCTCGTAGTAAGAAAACGCCCGAACTGATCGGGCTCTATGTCACGCTCGCGCACGAGTTCATCGATTTCGTCGAACAAAACGACTGCACGATCCAATTCCATTAGCTTCTGGAAAATGACGTCAGCCGTGTGTTGGACATTTGGTAATCCCTCTGCAACGAAGTGACTAGGGTGAAGCTCAATGTACTTCCATCCGATCGCGCCCGCGAGCGCCCTGACAAGATAGGTCTTACTCGTACCAGGAGGCCCAAACAAGATGGCGGAGCGGGGAGACCTGTCACCGATAAGCGGTTGATCGGGATCGGGTTCATTGCGGATTCGGTCGGACGACACTGGACTAATGAACATACTCCAAAGTCGATCAGCCAGATCAGCACACGTCCAAATCTCCGAACGCTTCACGAGCTCTCTCTGTGCCTCCTCTGCTGGCATTGTTGGCCTGTAATTTAGGGTCGTCAGGGCTTCTTCTCGCGTCCAAGTCCCCAAGAGCTTGCGCAACGTTTGCGCGTATGCGAAGACGCTCGCCGTCGCCCAACTTTCCGGGGCTGGCTTATTCCTGTGGCCGGAAGACCAAGCCAACTGTTCTTTATCGTGCTTGGTCTGGGTAGACGTCGCGTATTGCCAAAGTTGGACTAGCGGTATGAAGTACTGTTTCAGAACTGTGCGAACGAATTCCGCCTCCGGTCGCAGAGCTTCTCTCAGGATTGTGGCGAACGTCTCGAAAACGTAACAATAGGCGTTCCCGGCGTGGGGATAATGAAAGAGAGGGGCGTAGTGCCGCCAGGTGCCAACTTGTTCCTGAGTGCTGAATAGACACTTGAATGCTTGTCGAATCAAGTCCTGTTCTGCCAAGGTGGATTGATAGTTTGGCGGCTGACTGATTAGGATTGCTAGCGACCATGCGAGTTGGTCGGAGTCGAGCACCGACGAATCTGCCGAATGTAATGCAACCTGGACTCCGAGTTGCTGGCGAGCCCACTGGCGCAACTGGGCACGGCGGGCGAGGGCCTCTTGCATTTTCTTGCTTTCCTTGCACGCCTTCGCAAACCTAGGTAGTTCCAGAATTCGCAGAAGTTCGAGTGTCCAGTACGTGTGGTAAGCATTCGGCTTGTACCAGCTCTTTTGTTCCTTGGGCCTGTCCTCTTCCTTCTCAGCCTTGTCTGCTTCGCCGATCGCCAGCCGCGATGGGTCCTCGTCCATCTGATAGAAAATTCTCGCGAGGTGCTGATCAATTTGAGAATGCCAATCGTCAAGCTGTGACACGATGTAGGGTAGCCCGCGACAGCTGCAATAGATGCCAGCCGCCCCGTCAGACTTCCACTTCTCTGTGACCGACAGTTTAATTGCCTCTTGAGCGAACTTGCGTCCCAATCCCGCGAAATCCCGTGAGTCCTTCTTCTTTCTTTTTGGGCGAAACTTGTCCGGACAGGCATCTATCGACTCGTAGCAGGTGGCGCTACTCGTGATGTGTTTGAACTCAGTCGGGGTGGGTTCTTCGTCGCTTAGCTTGAAGATGGAAAAAGAATCACAAATATAATACTCAAGACTCGGAACATGCAGCGAGCAGAACTCCTGCAGCAGCTTGCGTTGTCTGGCAAGATCCTCAAACGTGGTAGCAGGTCGCTGCTTTCTCTTCGCGAACCCTTTTTCGTCGGGCGGTGTATCGCTATTTGGCAAGGAATTTCTCTATGTTGATTGATTCCTTTTTCTGCACGACTTCTGCGAGGTCAAGTCCCAATACGTTCGCCAGGTGCACGACATAGAGGAAAACGTCCGCCAACTCATGCGCTTCACTCGATTCTGGGTAGGAGCCGTGCCGAACTAATTTTTCCCGCCTTCGCAGGGCTCTAGCCAGTTCGCCAATCTCTTCGACCATTAAAAGCAGACAATCTTTTGGGCGCTCTCTTGCATAGCCCCGCTGAATTGCGGCACGCCGGTAATACTCCTGAAAGGCCCTCAAGGCTGGGGCCGGGGGGGCGGGATGCTCAGGGCGCGCTTTCACGATCGCCTCGGGAGAATCTACAAGATGAACAAATGACTGGAATCTCTTGTCCTCGGGCAATTCCCGCGCGTACACTGGCACTCCTGCCGCGTTTGCATAGCCTATCTCCAACGCGGCGGTTGGGCCGACGTAACCTTCAGGGGAATGCAGCCAGACGAAACTCGCCCTTTGAATCGCATCGAGGTGCTTCTCCTCGATTCTTTCCGGGGTTTCCGTTTCCTCGCCCCGCATATACACGAAACCATCATCTTCGCTAACAATGGAAACACTGCTTGGAGACAAAACGGTACAACCGAGGTCCCGAAATTGCTCGTAGGTTTCCTTCAATGCCTCGAACTGCTTTCTGTAGCTACCGGAGATCACCAGCTCGAGACCCAAGCCGGGTTCGCGCGTCGCGATTCCCGGCACCGCGGACTCCCCGTTCCTTAACGTGCTTGTGTGCCCGCGCACACTCGCACGAGTTTCCCATCCAGGAAACTCCAGAACATTCTGATCAGGGGACGCTTTATACTTGGGCATTCGAAAACCGTGTCTCGTGATCGTAGGCAGCCGACCGTGAATGGTCAACCTGCGCACAGAGTTTCGGCCCCGGTTATCCACAAGCCCCGCACGAATACGTATGGAAAAAGTGTGCAAAAAAAATGGAAAAGAGATTCTGCAACCATTTTGATGCAGAAATGCGGCATCGAAACGTAGCATCATTGGTTCGTAAACCACGCTGTAATTTCCGCGACGTTAACTTCACGTGGTCTGTCACCTCGGACGACGATATCAGCTATCTGAGCAACAGATTCCAGTTCCTGTTCGGAGGAGTGAGACTCGATTCGTGCCACGTTGCTGGCATCACCCTCACCACGATCCTTCAATCTTTGCAGCCGAATCTGCTCGGGAGTCGAAATGTATACGATCTTCATCGCTGCTGGCTCTACGAGCCGACGAATAATCGGGATCGTTACTAGGTGTCGCAGCCCATCGATAATCAGGTCTTTGCCAGGTTGCCAGCCACAGGTTGAGAGCACCGAACTGCAGAAGCCCTGTGCATCGTTTATTAGGATCTGAGTCCCTACTACCTGAAGATTTTCCCGTGTCGGCAGCAATCCGCGTTCCTGGACGGCGCACCTGACGTAATCGCCGAAGCTCGCCCGCGCACATTCTAGAGCCCTCGCGAGGTCCTTGGAAAGCGTCGTCTTTCCGCTTCCGATCCTACCGGCAATCGCAACTGCTAATGGCATTTGTTATTCGCAGAATACCCCAGATTACGGGCGCAGCCCGGTGGCTACTCTGAGACATTATGTTTTGCAGACTGCTTTCCCATTCCGATGGGGGACTCTTTCCGACGACTTAGCCGAAATGCTCGCCACCACACGTTCCTTTTCTCCGTCATCCTGAGGGGTGCCACCCCCAAGCGCACATCACTGCCGTTAATCAACGCACGTGAGCCGCGAGCCTGCAGAAACCAGCGGTGCGGATCTTCTTCGAGTGGAGGGGGTGCTTCCTCTGGCTTTGAGGAAGGCTTCCGAATATGGTGTACTCCAGTGACTGACGTTCCGAACTCGCGAATGACCTTGCGAAATTCCTGCTGTACTCGCGTCGCATAGCTGGCTTTCTCCTCGATTTCGGGGGAATAGCCACTGAGGGAATCAATGATCGTCCACACGGGCCGCGTGTCACGGATCATGTCTCTCAGATCGCTATTCTTCCACGTCGGTGACGCATCGTTGTAGTTCCACAACAACAAGTTTCCGGGCTTGGATGGCAGTCGAAGATGTGCCGCTAGGCGAGTTAAGAGATCTTCCACTTCGCTTAACCCATTCTCGAAATCGAGGAAAAGAACCCGGCCTCGGCAAACGCCGTGTCCTAGGAGGGGCAAACCTGCGGCCACACAGAGTGCGGCTTGGTAAAGCAGAGGACTCTTCCCGAGCCCGGAATCTCCAACAACAATGCTGATGCTCCGTTGTGGAATTAGTCCTTCGATTAAGTAGCTACCGCCGCCCAGTTCTTCGCAGCGTTGCCCTAGTTGGCTTGAAGCAAGGATGCGCCATTTTTGCCTGAGTTCTACTGCCGTCGCACTTGAAAGGGCAAAAGGGCTGCTAGCTCTCTGGACCAAAGCGCTGGGGCCTGATCGGAGTGCATTCATTTCGTCTCTGCCAGAAACCGGATGACCTCGGCAGGATCGAACAACAACCGACGGCACACTCGGACTGGCCTCAGCCGACCCAGGCGAACCCAAGCCCTGATGGTGTGCTGCGAAACGCGTAGTTTCTCAGCCAGTTCAAGCAACGTAAGCAGTCGAGGTACTGTCTCCGCGTCCATTTAACCTCTAGCTTTGAGTTGTCGAGTTTTCTCCCGTGCCCCCTTGGACCGGAGATTTCGAGTTCGTGTTTCTCGACCTGAGTTTCGATTTGCCCCTTGCTCAAGCAGGTCTAACAGCGAAGACTCGCGGATCATGGTTCTGCCGCCCACCTTGGTGCGCTCCAGCATCCCTCTGCTCAGCCAAGCGTAGATGGTGTATTTTGAGACTCCCCCCAGCTTCTTCGCTGCCTCTTCCACTGAGTAAAGCGTTTCCAGCGCTCTCACCGTCATGGTTGTCACTCCCTGTGCAGAATTACGATTACGCTTGCAAGATTTATACGTATGGCGTAATATTAGTCGCTTTTATGCGTAGTCATTACAACAAACTAGGAGTCCGGAATGCCGGCAAGGCGTATGTCGGAATCTGGGACTGAAAAGCTCCCGATCTCACAAAGATTGAAGCCTATTCGGGGATACCGACTTCTCGCTTCCACGCTTGAAAACACTCCGGATCAGGTGATTTCTTGGTTTAATACTGGCAGGAAGAGCCCAGCCAAGAGTCGCATCGCCCGCATCATTCAGTTACTTCAACAGCAAAGGGCGCTCGTGAGCTTCGATAGCGCCAAAACAGACGCAGAGCGGCAGAGACAGTTGCGGCTAGTCCGCTCAGTTTCAGGTAATCCACTCGAACTCGATGATCTGCTGGCCCGGTATTGGGTTTCTCCGCGTGTGATCTTCTTTCCCAAGGGACCGCGAATGCTGTACGCAACTACGGACCCATCTGGGAAGCCGCGGGACAAGATTGGAACAGACGAAATCGCCGCAGCGATGTGCGTTATGCACTTGGCGGTGCGCGATGAACTCGACCGTTTTAGGAAGTGCGACTGCGGGAAATTCTTTCTTGCGGGTCGGCTCGACCAAATCTATTGCAGCACCAACTGTCGAGTTCGATATTACCAATCGTCGGAAGAGTTCAAAGCGAAACGCAGGAAATATCTGAGGGATTTGTATCGACTGAAGAAGGCAAGAGGCGAAAGGTGAAAGTGACGAAGTACTGGAGCAAATTCGCGAGACAGGAGGTGCTAAATTGGCTCTCGTAAAACGCGGTAAGACGTGGCACACACATTTCTTCGTGGGTGGTCAGAGGTTCCGGCAATCGCTCGACACAAGCGACTGGCGCGAAGCCCAGGCCAAGGAAAAACAACTCATCGCGGAGGCTTCCGAGGGGAAGCTGACGCACAACTCCGGCATCCTCGCGCGGCAAGCGTTTGGGCAGGCCGCAGACGATTACGTGACCTCTCGCAAACTGGAGCTTGCAACCGCCAGCCAAGCGAAGGAGAAGCAGCTCCTTGTACAACTCAGGACCTACTTCAAAGAAGAGCCGCTGAAGGCAATTACGGTGAAACGAATCACGGAATACAGAGCCTGGAGGGCGGACCAGAAAGTCGGCCCCGCGACGTTGAATGCCGAGCTTGGCATTTTGCGTCGCATCCTGAAGCGGGCGAAACTCTGGGCACGTGTTGCCGACGATATACGGCCCCTCAAAGAGCCGAGCACCATCGGTCGGGCAATCACCGAGGAAGAAAAGCAGCGGCTTCTCAAAATGGCTGTAATGCGCCCTGAGTGGGAGACGGCCTACCTTGCTGCCATCCTCTGCCTGAATACGACTGCAAGAGGCTGCGAGTTGAAAGGGCTGCAATGGCGCGACGTGGACCTGTTCGCCCGCACTCTCACGATCCGCACGTCCAAGACGGCTGCGGGTGAAAGGGTAGTCCCTCTCACGGACGTAGCGATCTCCGCTCTTGCAAGGCTGCGCCGAAGGGCGGAGGGCTTTGGCACGGTTGAACCGTCGCACTGTGTCTTTGCTGCCTTCGTTCCCAAGTTCACCTTCAACGGCAAGCGAGTGGTGGACTACAACGTCACGGGCTTTGATCCGACGCGGCACGTGAAAAGCTGGCGGACCGCCTGGAGGACGCTGACGAAGAAAGCGGGCCTGCCGGGGTTCCGGTTCCACGATCTGCGGCACTGCGCCATCACTCAGCTTGCGGAGAACGGCACGTCGGATTCAACGATCATGGCGATTGCCGGTCACGTCAGCCGTCGCATGTTGGAGCGGTACAGCCACGTGCGTATGGAAGCCAAGCGCAACGCAATGGAAACCCTAGCTGTGAGCACCAGAACGGCGGGTTACGACACAAACCACGACACAGACGCCGTCGCTAAAGGCACCCGCCCCGTCTAAGTTATTGGGAGATTTGGTGGACCTGGTCGGGATCGAACCGACGACCTCTTCCATGCCATGGAAGCGCGCTCCCAGCTGCGCCACAGGCCCACTAGTGGAAAAACCGGAGGGATCGAACTTCTTCAATTCTCGCCCACCTTTCCCGGCGAGTCAAACTCTACTAGGATAATGGGCGTCTAAATAAGGGACGTACCGGAGCCCCATGCTCATTTCTCGAAACCTGCTTTCCATCCTCGCGGGTTGTTTGCTCGCCGTGCTGGCGCCTGCGGCGGCGAGCGCACAAACCCCAACCAATGATCGGCCGTCGCCGGTTGCATATGCTTCGGTGAGCGAGCTGAACAATATCCTTGCGCAAGTGCGGGACGTGGCGCAGAGCATTGACGGCGATCTGGCCAAATCCGGCGCAATGTGAAGTCGGCTCTGCCCGAGATCCTCACCCAGCTCAATAATGCACCCGAAGATCTTGCGGCCAGCTTCAAGCTCTATCGCAATCTGGACGCGCTTTATGACGTCTTTGGCCCGTTGGCGGAATCGGCCGGCGCGTTCGGATCGAAAGATGAGTATCAGAACCTGGGCAACGACCTGAACGCATTGCAGACTGCCCGGCATGCGCTCGGGGAACGCATGCAGAATCTCGCCGCCAGCAAAGAGAGCGAACTGACGCGGCTGCGCAACCAGATCAGGACTTTGCAAGCGGCAACTCCGCCGGAACCTCCGAAGAAGGTCGTCGTCGACGACACCGAGCCGCCGAAAAAACCGGCAAAGAAAAAGTCCGCGAAGCCGAAGCCGGCAGTGCCGCCAGCACCCGCTCCTGCCAATCCGCAGAGCGCGCCGCAGACGAAATAGCACTTGGCACTTAGCATTTAGCACTTAGCTAAACCTGGACCCCCGGAACGGCACCCAGCGACTGGTCGAGATTTGGGCTAATTGCCAAGTGCCCAATGCCAACTACCATCCGTGCTTCTCTATTGAAAACACAGTGCTTACCTACACGGAACTTCAGCACCTGCCGTGGAGTCTAAGTAATTAAGGCGGGGGATTGGGTCGACGTTTCTGAAAGAGAAGAATTCCCGCCGCCGGGACGCGGAAATTTTATAATGGGGGTAACGCCTGGAGGCTTATGGCGGGAGCTACGACCTTGAGCGATCTCGCGAGCGCCATCGGAGCCCGATCCCAGGAATCCGCTGTCATTGCAGAATTGAAGGCAGGTTCCGAAGAAGCCTATGTCTGGCTGATCCGAGAATTTCATCAGCCGATCTACAGCCTGGTGTACCGCATTGTGAACGACCCGTCCGACGCGGCCGACACCACCCAAGAAGTTTTTCTGAAAGTCTTTCGGGGAATGAGACATTTCCACGGGCAGTCGAGCCTGAAGACATGGATCTATCGGATCGCGCTGCACGAGGCCGCCAACCGCAGACGCTGGTGGTTCCGGCACAAAGCGCAGGAGACATCCATTGAGCCGGTGGAAGCGGAAGGCAGCGAGTTTTCCCTGGGTGATCGACTGGTCGATCAAGGCGAGTCGCCCTTCGATAACTTCGCCCACGCCGAAGTGCAAACGGCGGTGGAAAAGGCGCTGCATGATGTCCCCGAACCGTTCCAGAGCGCGTTGATTCTGCGCGATCTGGAGGAGATGTCGTACGAGGAGATCTCCGAGGTGCTGCAGATTTCGCTCGGAACGGTAAAGTCGCGCATCACGCGCGGCCGCCAGGCGTTGCG
>WNEZ01002743.1_pt1 | contig 24118 bp, 20 predicted proteins | sample 5400521 | NCBI WGS metagenome assembly WNEZ01 (sample SAMN13153339, study PRJNA577476) | soil metagenome | isolation source: 120 cm saprolite under Douglas fir tree site 2 hole 1 replicate 1 | place: USA:California | collected 2015-04-18
CTGCGACGGCTCCGATTCCCGCGACTGGGCAGAAGGTGCTTGAAGTCGCACGAAAACATGTAGGCGAGAACTATGTCTTGGGCGTGTTAGTGCCCAAGAATAATGCTGGTTGGACCGGGGCGTGGGATTGCGCCGAGTTTGCGTCGTGGCTGATTTTTCAGGCCTCCGCGATCCTCTACGGGTGTGATAGAGACTTCGGCGATCCCGCAACCGCAGACGCCTTCACTGGCTATTGGGATCGAGATGCCAAGAGCTTGGGCCAAATCATCTCCATTGAGCACGCAGCTCGGACACCGGGTGCGGCCGTACTTCGGATTCCACAGATTGGCGCCACTGGACACATCGTGATTTCCGATGGAGTGGGCGGAACGGTGGAGGCTCACTCTCCAAGAGACGGAGTTATCCAGTCCGCTCTTGATAATCGGCGCTGGGATATGGGCATCTTGGTCCCGGGGATTGTGTACACACAAGGCTCTGTCGTTCCAGTCCCTGCGCCTGGTGGTGTGATCTATCGCCTCGCGACCCCTATGATGACTGGCGAAAAAGTTCAGGAGATTCAGCAGGCGCTAAAAGCGGCGGGCTTCGACCCCGGTGTAATAGACGGTGAATTCGGACCTCATACACACGCGGCCGTAGTTGCGTTTCAGCTGTCTCGCGGCCTAATTGCGGACGGTGAGGTCGGTCCGCAAACAGCAGCCGCGCTCGCGGCATTTTCGAGCCATCGGAACTAACTGCCACATTTCTATGCACGGTAGATTTCAAGCTGGAGGAGAAAGATGGACAAGTTGACGAGCCTTCTAGGATTCCTGGCGGCGTTGAGTCTGGCCACAGAAAGAATCACTGAAACCATTAAAGGATTGCCGCTGTTGTCTCGCTGGCTTGCTGTCGAGAAACCGAGCGGCTCTACGGCGGAGGAGTTTCGCAAGGCCTGCATTCATATTCTGGCCATTGCGGTCGGAACGATTCTCGCTGGTTTCACCCAGGATCAACTTTCAGCAACAGTCGGTTTGCACTACAACGGGATCTGGGCTTACCTGCTGTTCGGGGCTATGGCTAGCGGAGGGTCCGGTATGTGGAATAGCGCATTGGACATCGTCCGCGAGGTGAATCGTCAGAAGCAAATTCTAACCGATCAGCTGAAGTCAAGAACCAATACAAACCCCGCATAGTGTTCTCAGTTTCATCGACTGGAAAATCCCGACCGGGATCGATGTCCTGCGCAACGCTTTACGTGGGGGAGGGCTAGAACCCATGTCTAATGAAACGCCGGCGATCATTGTCCAGTGCCGGAAAGAGGCTGCGGCGGTTGCTTATTGACGAGGCCTAGCGGGCGCTGGGCAATACAGCTCTCTATTGCCTCTCGGAAACTGAGGACATCGGTTCAGCGTGTCATCGGGCCGCTGGAAACGGGCTTGCCGAGCGAGCCGTTCATGCGGGTGGGAATGGGATGCTCCGTCGCCTTCTACTCGTGGAGCAAATAGTAAACGAAGCCAGTGTGGCTCGTCTGCTGACGCGGGAACACGGATTTGAATGCGAGCGAGAACGTTGGGATTCTTTCAGTGTCGAGAAGTTAGCCGAATACAAATTCGAACTGATTATCACCAATGCGTGCCCCGAGTGGGAACGCTCCGCATCCTTGTTCCATTGGCTGCGTACCCATGTAGTGCATCCACCCATGCTCATGATCCTGCCGCACGAACCTGATGAGCGATTACTCCGATCGGCATCCGAGACAGTGGATGATTTTCTGCTTTCCCCGGTTCGCGATGAAGAGTTGCGATTTCGAATTGCCCGAATTCTCGGCGATCGGAGCGACACTGACGCATTGATTCGGCGAAAATTGAGCAGGGAATTCGGCCTGGGACAGCTCGTTGGGGATGATCCCGAATTTTTGCAAGCCATTGGAAAGATTCCGGCAGTGGCCGCGAGCGAGGCACCAGTACTTTTGCTTGGCGAGACGGGAACAGGAAAAGAATTGTGCGCTCATGCGATCCATAGTTTCAGCCCGCGTCATAGCGGTCCCTTTGTTCCCGTAGACTGCGGCGCCATGCCAGAGCAGTTGATGGAGAACGAGCTCTTTGGCCATGTCCGAGGCGCTTTCACAGACGCGCACGCCGACCAAAGGGGTCTGGTGGCGATGGCCGACGGAGGAACCCTTTTCCTCGATGAAGTCGATTCGCTGCCACTTGCCGCACAATCGAAGTTGTTGAGATTCATCGATCAAGGCACGTACAGGCCACTCGGATCTCAGAAATACGGGCACACCGACGTCCGACTGATTGTTGCAACAAACCGTGACTTGGAAAAACTAGGCCGGACCGGTGAGTTTCGCCGGGATCTTTTTTTCCGCCTGAACGTCTTGCAATTGAGGTTGCCTCCCCTGCGAGAGCGGCGGGGAGATATTGCGACCTTGGCGAGCCATTTTCTTCGATTGATCGGCGCGCCGCCAGACAAGAGATTCACTCCCGCCGCATTGCGCTTTCTGCAGTCCTACGATTGGCCCGGCAACGTCCGTGAACTCTTCAACGCGATGCGTCGGGCGGTGGCATTCTCTGGCTGCTCCCCGATTCTTCCCATTCACTTCGGGTTAACCATTTCTGCTGACAGTCCGGTCAGTTGCCAGACCGAATTCCGCGAAGCGCGGCAGCGCGCGATCGAATTTTTCGAGAAACGTTACGTCGAAGAAATGCTTCGGAAGCATCAGGGCAATGTGACCCGCGCTGCATTCGAAGCCAAAAAAGATCGGCGCGTGTTCGGTCGGCTCGTGGCGAAGTACAGAATTGATCGTCTGAACCTGTGACTGGGCGTTCTTCACTCCCCACCGGGACTATTTCGTTCCACCTCCCGAAACCGAACAAAAGAGACGTCTTACCGCTAAAGGACCGCTTCACAGTGCTCGCCAGTGGGACTGCCAGGTCCCGGACGCGCATGTGTTGAAAGGGCTCAGACGGCGGTAAGGCCAGCATTTGCAATAGATAGTAGTGGCCAACGCACTGGTCCATCGCTTGCTTTGCTCGTAAATGAGGTCGTCCTCCTTTGCGGGAATCCGATCCTCAAATCAATCTCGAGATCGCGGAGGACATTCTCCGCTACTTCTTGAGGAACCCGCAGGCCGCCGATGACCTCGAGGGCATTGTGCGATGGCGACTGCTCGATGAGCGAGTCCATCGCAATTTGACCCAAGTAAGTGCCGCACTCAAGTGGTTGATTTCGAAGGGATTGCTGATCGAAGAGAGGGCAGGCACGGCGGGCCCAGTTTATCGCTTAAACGCAGAGAGGCGCGCCGAGGGTGAGCGGTTCTTGGGAGACGTAGCGATTCGCAAGTCATATCGGCAAGACGAGTAGGGGTCGTACATGGCCAGTTACGCGGCAATCGCCAGCACGTGTGAGGCAATCATTCGGGTGCTACGTTCGAATTACGACCCCGCCATTTTCAATGGCGCGACACTGGATTTCCAAGTGTATGTGGCGGATGACTTCGCGAGGCCTATGGAAGAGGGTGTTTCCGTCTTCCTGTACCGGATTTATCAGAACGGCAGCAGCCGCACGCCGTCCGGTCGGCTACTGCCGGATGGCAGCAGACAATCTACGAAGCTGCCCCTCGATATTCACTTCCTTTTGACGGCCTGGGCCAAGAAGGCCTCACTGCAGCACCAGATCGCCGGCTGGATGATGAGAGTGATGGAAGACAACCCAACATTGCCCGCCAGCTTGCTCAATGCCTACCGGCCGGATGTCTTCCGGCGGGACGAGGCCGTGGAAATCGGGCTCACAGAACTCAGTGTGGAAGACATGTTCCACGTCTGGGAAGTGATGATCAACCACGTCTACCAGCTTTCGGTGCCATATCAGGCGCGGATGCTTGAAATTGAATCTGCGGTGGCGACAGTACCGCTCGGACCGCCTGTGCAGGAGCGCGTCTCCGACATGCGCGACATTGGTTAAGCAGATTTAGAAGAAATGACGATTCTAGCTACAGCACCGGGAACGCCACTGGAGCACCCCAGCGTCTTTACGGCGCTCGGTATCCAGTTCTGGGATTTCGCGCTGGACAAGCCCGTGCATGAAGGACTGCAAGCTACTGCCTGGCTTGCCGACACGTACTATCCACCGGTTCCCGCCTTCCGCACCGGTTCGGGCTACTCGGCATTTCAAGGTCTACCTGGCCTGCACGACGTGGAGTATACGCCGTTGGCAGGGACGCCACCCGCATCCAGCCCGCCCCGCACGCTGAACTTTATCATCACAGTCGAAGACCTCCTGGGCCGCTTTTTGCCGACGCTCTTCGGAATCGACCTGCCGCTTCCCTATCGCGGGCTTTTTCTGGACAGTGTGGCGGGGAGCCCCGCGGACACCAGCGCCCGCGCTTATTTGTTTTCCGCCCCCGGTCGACCCATTTCCGTCGGTATGGCCGCGGTCCGAGTGACTGTCTGGGACAGGGATACAGATCAACCGGCCGCATTTGCGGCGCTGCGCGTAACCATCAACGGCGAGACCTGGACCGGCGTCGCTGACCAGGGGGGCCGCGCGCTGGTTGCGTTTCCCTCGCCGTTAGTGCGAAGGCTGAGCCTTGGTTCCCCTCCGGGCAGCGGTCAGGGCTCGCCAGCCGGCATGACCTGGCCGGTGAGCGTGCAGGTTCTCTACCAGTCCGGGCAACTCCGCTTCCTTCTGCAACACACGCCGGACATGCAGTGGCCGTGGACCTCGACGCCCAGCCTTAAGAGCATTCTTGACGGCCAGCAATCGGCGCTCATCTGGCAGACGCAGGCTGGTCCACCGGTGGCGGATTGGACAGGAACTTTGATTTACGGGGAGGAACTGGTGCTGCGCACCACGTTGGCAAATCCCGCGATTTTGTCCCCGGTCTTATTGATTTCACAAATCACAACTTCGCCTTAGGAGGCAAATCATGCCTGAGTATCTAGCTCCGGGCGTTTACGTAGAAGAAGTAAGTTTTCGATCCAAGAGCATTGAAGGCGTCAGCACCAGCACCGCGGGCTTTGTTGGGCCGGCGCGATTTGGCCCTACGACAGGTCCGCCGGAACTGCTGACCAGCTTTGCCGATTTCGAGCGCATTTACGGCGGGTTGGACGAGCTCGAGTTTACTGATACCGGCGAATCAATCAACTATCTGGCTCAAGGCGTCCGTTCGTTCTTTGACAATGGTGGGCGGCGGGTCTACGTGCAGAGGATCTATGAACCGCCCGCCTCAGAGGCGCAGCTCGATCGCCTGGGCATCCCCCTAGACGCGTACGCCACCGCGACCATCAATGATGCAATCGCTGGTTCACCAGCACCGGGAATTTTGCTGCGCGCCCGCTATCCCGGCGGGAGCGCCGATGACACCACCCGTAGCATCGGCCTCACGTTCACGATGCACGTGACCAAGAATGTTCTCATCGGGGTGCCGCACGATCCCACGGACCCCAACTCGCCGCGCGACCCCGCGCTGCGCGGGGTCAATATGTTTGACCTCGTGTGGATTTCGCACGCCACTTCTCCGCCGCCAAGTTCGGCGCCTTTCGGTGACGTGTATTGGGCGGAAAAGTACTTCGACACCGCCATTGTTCCCAATCAGTGGACCTGGCGTTTCCATCCCCCCACTGGCGGAACGGCTCTCGAACTCAGGGACCTGCATCCCGGGCCAACTGGTTCCACCGTGGTTCGCGTTGTCACTGTGGGCGTGGCGATTGCCTATCCCGGCGCCTTCCCCCGCAGTGACGCATTCCAGAATCTCACTTTCCATCCTGCCCACGCGCAGTCGTTGAGCCAGTTTTTCGCCGCCAACCTCAACAGCCGTGCCATGGCGTTGACGGTGCCATTCATCTTTGACCCGGACAGCCTGTACACCAACGGCGCTGACATTGCGAGCATCATGATGTCCCAACCGCGAAGTGCCGCTGAGACCGCTCGCCTGCAAAAGCTGCTGGGGAGAAGCACGGGGCTTACCATCCTGGACACTTTGGGCGACGATGAACTGGCGGGCACGGATCGCCAGGTGACGATTAATCTGACCGGCGGCAGCGACGGGAAATGGCCTACTCCAGTGCGCTACCAGGGAGACGACACAGATCCGAAGAATAAGACCGGGCTCAAGTCGCTGGAAGACGTGACGGACATCTCCATCATTGCCGCTCCGGGTTATTCGGCCACTGCCGGGAGAGCCGCCAATCCAACTACCTTCGACGACAGGGTTCTAGAGATTTCAGAGCTGTTGATCTCTCACAGCGAGCGTATGCGATATCGCATCGCCGTACTGGACTCCATCGACGGCGAAGACCTGACTGAGGTCCGCCAGTTCCGCGCGCAGATTGACTCGACTTACGCCGCCTTCTACTTCCCCTGGGTCCGCATTATTGATCCTGTCACGCAGGAGGAGACCAATCTGCCTCCCAGCGGCTTCGTCACCGGCTTATATGCCGATAACGACATCTTGTACGGTGTCCATAAGGCCCCCGCCAATATGGTTGTGCAAGACGCGATTCGCTTTGAAGTGATGCTCAACAAAGGCCAACAAGATGTCCTGAACCCTGAAGGCATCAACTGCTTCCGCTTTTTTGAAGGCCGTGGCTACCGCCTGTGGGGCGCACGCACCATAAGCTCCGATCCCGAGTGGAAGTATGTGAACCTGCGGCGCTATTTCGCATACCTGGAGCATTCCATTGACCTGGGCACACAGTGGGTAGTGTTCGAAAACAATAGCGAACCGCTCTGGGCCAACGTCCGACGCACCGTGGAGGACTTTCTATTCAGTGAATGGAAGTCCAATCACCTGATGGGAGACAAACCGGAACAGGCTTACTTCGTGCGCTGCGACCGTTCGACCATGACGCAGAACGATATCGACGGTGGTCGTCTCATTTGCCTGATCGGGGTCGCACCCGTGCGCCCGGCGGAGTTTGTGATCTTTCGCATTGGCCAATGGACGGCGAATGCCCAACGGTAATTGAACGATTCTAGTCAAGCAGGAGGGAATTTATGGCGACACTACGCGATCGTCCCTATAGCCAGTTTAACTTTCGAGTAAAAATTGCCAATGACAACGGCGACGGTACCAACGCCGGCTTCCAGGAAGTGTCCGGCCTGGGAACGGAAGTCCACGTGGCCGAATATCGCGCCGGAAACTTTAAAGACAATTCGCCACTGAAGGTCAACGGCTCCTACAAGGTGCCGGACGTCACGTTGAAGCGTGGCGTTATCGGTGAACTGGAAACGCTCCACAACTGGCTGAAGGCCGTGCGCGATGGTGGAAACAGTTCGGATGTTCTCAAAACCGTGACCATTGCGCTGCTGAGTGAGGATCGGAAGACCGAAGTTCAGACCTGGACTCTGACCAACGCGCGGCCCATGAAGTACACCGGCCCGTCACTGACCGGAAAGGGTACGGACGTTGCCATAGAAGAGCTAGTTCTAGCAGCTGAGCACATTGAAGTCTCGTAATTGAAAGCCATGAGCGCAAGCCGTCTTCCAGGTGTGTATTTCGAAACCGCGGTGCCTCCCGTACCGGAGGTGTTGCCTCGCATGGATATCCCTGGGTTCGTGGGCTTCGCCGCTTCCGGACCCCTCGATGTTCCCGTGGCCATCGAGGACACAGCGCGGTTTCAGGAGATTTTCGGTCCAGACCAGCCGCTAGCGTGGGATACCGAGCGAGGAGAAATGGCGTACGCGCAACTTCCACCCGCCGTGCGCGGATTTTTCCGCAACGGCGGACGCCGCTGCTGGGTAGTGCGCGTTGCTGACAAAAAAACCGCGCAGGTCAACGAATTCATGGTTCCGGGTCTCCTCCAGTTCGGCGCGGACTCACGCTTTGAGGGTAGCTGGCTGGAGGCGCGCTCTGAAGGCAGTTGGTCTGACGATCTCATGGTGAACGCTACTTTGACCTTCGCACCGCTGCCGGTTGCTGCGACTCAATTCACGAGCGACACCAGCAGCTTAACTCTACAGCCTGGAATGCCTTCTCCCGTGGTCGCCGGTGACATGCTCCAGCTTGTTTTTTCCGGCGCGCAGGCGACGCCTCCCGCTCCTTCGGATGCAATCGCTTATCTGCCCCTGAAGGATGTGACGGCTCCCGGACCGAACCTGCGGCCAGTCCAGCAAGCCGTCCTCAAAGGCGGCCAGCCGTTTTGGTTTCGGCCCGCCGCGCAAGAGGATTTCCCCCTGCTCCAGTCCAGCCCACCCGCGGCGGCGGATTCTTTCGGAGTAGTTCAGTTGCCGTTACCGCGCACCGCCACGTGGTTAACCCGCCCGCAAGATCTCGAGTTGCCCGTGCTGGGCTGGGGCGTCTCGCCTGCGCAGAATGAATTTGCCATCGAGACATTGCGAGCCGTCACCGATCAAATCCAGGCGGGCTCATGGGTGCGGCTGGAGTTTGATGCCTCCTTCCTGCCCGCGGGCGCAACGTCTCTTCTCCTTCTGGTCAAAAACATTCGCGGCGTAGCGGAGGAGTCAAATCTGGCGCCGCTTTCCTCACCTGCTTTGCATCGGGAGAGAGCGCTCATTGTCGCTGCCGCCGCGTGGTGGACGTTGGAGGAGAGCCAAGCCCGAAGCCAATACACATCGCAACCGGAGGTCACGGTGCTGGGGCTGGAGTTGTGGGTGCGCGATGAGCAGGGGGAAATCTCCCAGCTCAGCGATCTCGGTCTGGCGCCACCGCAGCCGCGATATCTCGGCTATCTACCTTCGGATGCTCAACTCTTCCGGCAATCTGACCGGCCAGATACACCTCCTGGCCCAGCCCTGATTGCCGAAGTCGCCCACCCACGCTTTGCCCTAGCCGCGCCGAGCGACGGCGCCAACTACGCGACCTACATACCGCTGGGAGTTCCTGGTTTTCCCAAAGATGAGTTTTACCAGCCGGCCGTGCCCGTTTTCGGCAGCAGGCTGGAGCGTGACGGACTAGCACCGGCCGGTCCCAGCGGCTGCTCATTCTTCAGCGCAGACTTCTTTCTCGACCCCGACTTGGCCAACTCCAACGTCTCCACCCTGCTGACCGAGGCCTTTCATAAGCAATACCAACTTCGCCGCGCCAACGAAACCGGCCCGCTGGGTGAGCCTCTCCAAAAGATGCATGCATTTATTCCCATCCAGGAAGTAGGCTTGCTGGCCGTGCCCGATGCCATACATCGGGGATGGGCTCCCGCAGAGCCGCAAACGCAGGACAGTTTGCCGGCTCCTCAACTAATCAGCATCTCCAAACCTGACGCCCAGGGACAAATCACTCTGTCGTGGAGCGGAGTCGCGGATGCATCCAGCTACACGCTGGAGCAATCTTCTGATCCACAGTTTGCAACCGCCAGCATTGTTTGGGAAGGAAGCGGGACGCAATCTGATCAGCTGCCGCAGGCTGGCGGCTGTCCAGCGCGCAGTTATTTCCGTGTCCGCGCCAATGGCGGTTCCGGAATCAGCCCCTGGTCCAACACGCTGGCCGGCGAGTTCCCTCCCGAGGTATTCGAGCTTTGCACGCTAGACACGCTCGGCGCTCCCGTGTTGGAGGAACTGGGAGACAATCGTGGCCGCATCACGCTGGGCTGGCTGGCGAGCGCCGCCGGAATAGATTCTTTCCGGCTGGAAGTAGCGGTGGAACCGGCATTCGAATTCCCGCAAATCCTTTATCAAGGCTCGCAAACCTCGTTTGAAATCTGGAGATCGCCGGCACGAACCTCTTATTTCCGAGTTTCCGCTCAGCGCGGAACTGAGCAGAGCCCTTTTTCCAACACTGTCGTCTCTCTGGCGGAAAGCAGTGATCCGCAGTGGCAGATGGTGTCTGTCGGCGACAGCGCCGCCCGCGGGCCTTGTGAGGACCAACTTCTGGCCATTCACCAGGCTATGCTCCGTCTGTGTGCTGCGCGCGGGGACATGTTTGCCGTCCTGGGCCTGCCGCGAAGCTACCACACGGAACCGGCGCTGAATTACAAAGACCGTCTGGTCGGCGCGCTGATGTCAGAAGAGACGGAGCACACGCTCAGCTTCGGCGCACTTTATCACCCCTGGCTAGTGGTGCGAGACAGCGCAGACAACTCCTCCTTTGCGGTGCGCTCGGTGACGCCGGACGGCACAGTGTGCGGCAGCATCGCCGACCGCACAATCAGCGCCGGCGCCTGGCTTGCTCCGGCAAACCGCGTGCTACTGGGCGTCGTGGATTTAGAACCGCATCTGGAAGAAAAAGCCACGCAGGAATTTTTCGATGGTCAAGTTAACGCCATCACGCAGGAATCGCGCGGCTTTATGTGCGCCAGTTCCTATACCCTCAGCACCGATACCGAGGTGCGCGAGATCAATGTACGCCGTCTGCTGATTCTTCTACGCCGGCTGGCTCTTCGCGACGGCACGGACTTTGTATTTCTACCGAATGATACTGCCTTGCGCAACAGCGTGCGCAGACGGTTTAACGACCTCCTGAGCAACCTGTTCTTACTGGGAGCATTCGCTGGCAACACCCAGGATGAGGGCTTTCAGGTCGTCACAGACAGCTCAGTTAATACCCCAGAGATGATTGATCAGGGCCGTTTTGTCGTGGAGCTTCGTATTGCTCCATCGTTGCCCCTCGAATTTCTTACTGTGCGATTAGTTCAGACCGGCGGGGAAGTTCAATTTTCGGAGGAATTCTAAATGGCCAACCCGCCCATCGAAGCCAGCGCACCGGATGCCCGGCCGTTTACTGCGTTTAACTTTTCGGTGGAGATTACGTTGAACGGCGTTACTGGCGTTTCCAGTCCTATTTGTGGCGCGGCGTTCTCCGAATGCGATGGACTGGAGATAACTCTGGAACCAAAGACGATTCGTGAAGGGGGCCGAAATAATGGCCCGGTGCATCTGGCAGGGGCCATGAGTTACGGACAACTGACATTGAAGCGCGGCATGACCAACAGCTTTGACCTTTGGAAATGGTTTCAGCAGATGGCTACTCCCGGCCAAGGCGGTTATCGAACCTCCGCTACCGTGATCATGCGTGCGGCGGACCGAAAAACGGAACAGGTAAGGTTTGAGCTGACCGGCTGTTTGCCGGTCAAGCTTAAAGCTTCTGCGCTGAATGCGAAAGATGGTCTGGTGGCTGTGGAAGAAATTCAGATTGCTTACGAGACGATGCGGCTAAAACCGGGCGCCAAGTAATTAAGAGGTGAAATTTAATGGCATTAGAACCACTCCAACTGAAGCAGGCGATCCTGCAAGAGATCTGGTGGACCGATAAGGGCGCTCTTCAAGAGAAGGGTCCGAACGGCAAGGACGGAAAGAAATTTACCGTTCAGTTCAATCCTCAGTCTCTGAAGGTCAACTTCAGCAATCAGAAGGCCGGTGGCGAACAACCGAAGGGTTCGTCCACTCAGTTCGTCGGTAAAGGCGTGACCAAGCTGACCCTGGAGCTGTGGTTTGACATTAGTTACGCCCAGGCGCAAGGCCGGGTCCAAGCAGTGGCAGGCAGTCAGGACATCGACGTGAGAAGTCTCACCCAGCAAGTTGCTTATTTCATGCAGCCGCAACAGGTAAGAGGCAAGAAAGACATTTATGTGCCGCCGGGAATCAGGGTCAGTTGGGGCACCTTCGTTTTCGAAGGCGTCATGGACTCCATGGACGAGACGCTCGATCTATTTTCGACAGACGGCTTGCCGCTACGGGCCAGTGTGAACATCAGCGTCTCCCGGCAGGAAATCATTTTTGATCCAAAAAAGACTGCCGTACTCACTGGTGCGCCTGGCGTGCAGCCCTTCGATGTAATGAATGCCGGTGAGCCTCTGCAAAAAAGAGCCGGCACCGACTGGAGACAAGCCGCCCTGGCCAATGGAATCGAGAATCCACGCATGATGTCGCCGGGAGCTTTGGTGAACCTCTCTGCCGGCGTCTCTGTAAGCGGTGCAGCAAGCTTAGGTGTGGATTTAAGCGCCGGAGCACAGGTGGGAGTCAGCGCTGGATTGAATGTCCAAGCGGGAATCGGGATCGGCGGAGGCGCGCAGGTCAGCGCTGGAGCCGGTGCGGGAGCACAGGCAGGAGCGAGTGCCGGAGGCGGAGTTCAACTGGGATTCGCGGATACAAGCGCGAGTGCGCAAGTTAGCGCAGGCGCCAGCGTGCAATTTGGCGGCGGCTTCGGCGGCGGCGTCTGATGCCCAGGGAACACTGATTCCTACGCGTTAAGAACAGCAATCGTGGAGGTTGGAAATGTCAGTCATCATCAACGAACTCGAAGTGGTAGTGGAACCGCCGGCTCCGGCACAGCCGGCCAACAGCGCAGCTCCGCCGCCACAGCAGTTGCAGATTCCGCTTCGGCCGATGGACATCACGGACATTCTTGAGCGCCGCAGTCGTTCCGATTGGCGGCTGATGGCGCACTGAGGAAAGTCGAATGCCCGATAACGGAGCAGCTCCGGGGTTTTACCAAGCCAGGCCAACTTTCCAGCTGGACGGCCAACCACGCCCGGAATTGAGTGACGGCTTGCAGGAGTTGCTGGTGGAGGAAACTTCCGCGGGGCTCTCCCGGTGTGAAGCTACTTTTGCCAACTGGGGGCCACAGGGAAATGCCGTGGGGTTTCTTTATTTCGATCGCAAAGTGATTGAGTTTGGCAAGAAGTTGACCATCAAGGTTGGCGGCGGGGACGGCGCAGGGCAGGTCTTCCAGGGGCGCGTTATGGGAATTGAAGGCCGGTTCCTTCGCGATCGTCCACCGGAAGTGCTAGTGCTGGCTGAGGACAGGTTACAGGACTTGCGCATGACACGCCGCACGCGCGCTTTCGAGAACACCAGCGACTCTGCCTTGTTCCAACAGGTGGCATCGCAATACGGGTTGCAGGCAAACGTCGATGTGAGTGGGCCTACTCATCGCGTTCTGACCCAGGTAAACCAAAGCGATCTGGCATTCCTGCGCGAGCGCGCCCGCGCGGTGGACGCTGAGCTGTGGGTAGACGACAGCACTCTGAACGTGAAGAGCAGAAACCGACGCAAGACCGGCGATGTAACGCTTACCTATGGCCAGGGACTGCACGAGTTCTCCGTGGTGGCGGATCTGGCGGGGCAGGTGAGCAGCTTCAACGTGAGCGGATGGGATGTTTCCAGCAAGCAGGCTATCAGCCACAAGGCCACCGACTCCGCGCTTTCCAGCGAGCTTAACGGTGACAGCGGAGGCAGTTCGGTGCTGACCCAGGCCATCGGGCAGCGCGATCAGCAGGTTGTGCACGACCTGCCCTTCACCGCGCAGGAGGCCCAGGAACTGGCGGACGGCGATTACCGGCGCGCGGCACGGCGGTTCGTCACCGGCTCTGGCGTAGCGGAAGGCGATGCACGGCTCCGCGTGGGCACCAAACTCCAGCTACGGGGCTTGGGCACGATTTTTGAAGGCAACTATTACATCACCCGGGCACGGCACGTTTTTGACGGCAACAACGGCTACCGCACATATTTCTCGGTAGAGCGCCCGGGAATCGGACACTGATCATGACAGTCGCAGAGTGGATGGAAGAAATCACGGAATCGCGGTCCCCGCGAGGCTACGGTGGGCGCTTCTACGGCGCTTATCCGGCGTTGGTGAGCGACATCAAGGATCCCGACGGCCAAGGCCGGGTGAAGATTTCACTGCCATGGTCGCCGGATACCGGCAGCGCGTCCTATGAAGCCTGGGCCCGCGTCGCCACCATGATGGGCGGCAATAACCGCGGTACGTGGTTTATCCCTGACGTGAATGATGAAGTGCTGGTGACCTTCCTTGGCGGCGATTCGCGCAACCCCTGTGTCATCGGTGGACTTTGGAACGGCCAGGACCAGCCGCCGCAGAGCATGGACGGCGCCGGCAAGAACTACATCAAGAAAGTTCGTTCGCGCAACGGTGTACAGATCACTCTGGATGATACCGACGGCCAGGAAAAAATGATTTTGGAGACGCCCGGCGGACAAAAGATCACGCTCCAAGATGGACCGGGTTCCATCAGTTTGGAAGACAGCAACGGTAACTCCGTGAAAATGGAAGCGGCGGGCATCACCGTAACCGCTTCTGCAAAAGTGACGGTGAACGCCAGCACGGCGGAAATCTCTGCCGGAATGCTCACGGTAAATGCCGGCATGTCTACATTCAGCGGTGTCGTACAAGCTGACACCGTGATCACCAATAGTGTTATCAGCGCCAGCTATACGCCGGGCGCAGGAAATATCTGGTAGAACCCATGAGCCCTCGAGTCCAATGGCTGACGCCTTCGCCGCTCTGGAATGAGCTGGCGGGAAAAACGGACAAAGGTCCGTTCCGCAGCCCTGCTCTCTTGCGTTTTGCCACCGACCAGTTCATGCCGGAGTTGCAGAGCTTGCTGGCGTCCAAGACTCCCCAAAACCTGCGCAATTACATTGCTCAGCCAGAGACATGGCAAGACCCCGCAGTGGGATTGGAAGCTGCGTCCCTACTTTCGGCCGCCGTCTCTTCTTCGGCCGCGTCTGGAAAAAATCAGGCGGCCTCACCCCCTCCTTTCAAGTTCTTTCAGCCCGTCCATTTGCGGTTCTATCTGGTTTCTGCGTCGCTGGTGTGCCGCATCCCTGGCCTGCCCGATCACCAGGTACAGACCAATCGTGGCGAACGCACCAGTTTTGTGTTGCGGCGGCTGCGTGCAAAGACCGGTCTCTCCGGAGTGGACTTGAGCGTTTTCAATCCACTCATGGTTGATGAATACGCGTGGCTCACCAGTGGAAATGGAGGATGGTCAAAGGTCACAGGTGGCGGGCTGGCGGATGGGGAAGAGAAGCTGCCGATGTCTGCACTTCAGTTTGGCACAAATGGAAGCCGCCGACGCCTGTTCACGGGACTGATTCCCGCCAGCCGGCGGCAGGCTTATGTCGCGGGCCGGGAAATTCAAGCGGCTACGCAGGGCGGTGGCCAGAATCCTCCAGCGGATGATCCGAGAAAGATCGATTTCCAGCGTCGCGTGTTGGATCCTTGGGTGGAGTTGGTGGACTACATCAATTCATTCAAGAATTCCATCCCAGCACCGCAACAGACCGTACTCGACCAGGCATACATCGGAATCGCCCAGGCTTCGGCATTGATTCTTGTCGATTTCGCGAATTACCTCCAGCAAAACCTGCCGGACGTATGGAAGGTGTTGAACGGCTCGGTGCATGTGGACAACTTGAATACGAGCTGGATGAAGTCGGCCAGGCTCCACCGGCCACGGTGCGTGTTCCCGCGAAAGATCCGGAGAACCCGCAGGGCGACGATTGGTACACCGTGCGCTGCATTTATGAGCAGCCACAGTGCGGCTCGCTAGCGCCGCCTTTATTGAGCGATCCCAGCCGGCCCTTTCAGCTGGCTTCGTTCTTCGATCCAGACGCACCTGCACGGCCCCTTCAGGTCGCGTTGCCCATCGACACTACTCCGGCTGCGCTGCGGAAGTACGACAAAGGCGTGGCCTTCATGATCTCCGACCAGCTGGGCAAACAGATCAGCCGCGTGAAAGGGTTGAAGCAGCTCATGGAAGGAGACCTTGCTGCTCCCAATGGGCTTGGGCTGGGCATGATCTGCTCGTTCTCCATACCCATCATCACCATCTGCGCCTTCATCGTGCTGATGATTTTCCTGATACTGCTGAACATCATCTTCTGGTGGCTGCCTTTCTTTCGCATTTGTTTCCCGCTGCCAACGCTGAAAGCCAAAGGGGGCTCATGAACGGAGCCGGCATCTACGGGCAAGGAATCAGCTTTCCGCCGCGGCTGGGGCCGGACGGTCGCCTGGCGTGGTCGGCCGGGCCGGGGAACATACGCGAATCGATAGAGGTGATTTTGAAGACGCAACCCGGCGAACGCATCATGCTGCCCGATTTTGGCGGCAAGTTGCGCAGTTTCTTGTTTGAACCCAACACCGTGGCCACACGCAGGCTGCTACAGGAAGAGATTCAGAAGGTTTTGCAAATCTGGGAGCCGCGCATCACCGTGCAGAGTGTCAGCGTGGACGAAGACAGCGCCGATTCGCGCGCTGCGGTGGCCACAATTCAGTATCAACTCGTAGCCACGCAAACCACCGGCCAGGTAAGCGTACGCGTGCAACTGGGGGGCTGAAAAAACCGGAACTGCAATGGCACTTGTCATTCCCAATCTCGACGACCGCACTTACAGTGACATCCTCAACGAGGCACGGGCGCGGATCACTGTCCATAATCCCGAGTGGACCAATTTCAATGACAGCGATCCCGGAATCACCCTGCTGCAGTTGTTTTCCTTTATGATGGAGAACCTGCTCTTTCGCAGCAACCTGATTCCCGAACGCAATCACCTTAAGTTCCTCCAGATGATCGGCAAGTCGCTGCGGCCAGCGGCGGCGGCGCAGGGTGTGGTCACCATCACCAATGAGCGCGGCCCGCTCCAGACCATCACTTTGCCTGCGAACATGCCCGTGCTCGCGGGCAAGGTCGGCTTTGTCACCCAGAACGCCCTTGATGTGCTGCCTATCGAGATGCGCGTTTTCATCCGCAAGAGCCTGGACCCGCAGGCACAGGCCGCGGCACAGACTATTTACACCCAGCTTTACGGCACGTTCACGGATAATTCTGCAAATCTGGATTTTTACGAAACAGTTCCTTTCGATCCTCCGAGCACCGCTGCTGCCATCCAGGCCGTAAGCCTGACTGACGGCACGACCGTGGATGGCAGCCTGTGGTTGGCCCTGCTCATTCGAGCTGGCGAAAACGCTCAGCCGCGCGATGTGCTGAAAGAGATCGCGGGAAAAACGCTCACTTTGGGCCTCATGCCTTCGGTGGAAGGCGCCACGCGCACGCTTGCGCCTGGCGGCTCAACCACCAGCCAGCCGCAGACCTCGCTGCGCTACCAGATTGCCACGGGCAACCTCGATGCCACCGCCGTGCCCATCTACGCCGACCTCACCGGCATCCCCGACAACAGCGTCGGACCGCTGCAAGACCTGACGCTGGTTCAGCTCACCCTGCCGGACGCGGGCGCCATGGGCGCATGGCCCAACCTGCCGCCCCTGGAAGATGGCACGAGCGATTTCCCACCGACGTTGGAAGACACGCAGGTGCTGAATCGCCTGCTCACATGGATCCGCATCAGCCTTCGTGACGCCCCCGGCGGAGTGGCTTCGGCACCTTTCCTGAAGGCAAGCTTCAGTTGGGCTGGAATCAATGCGGCGCGCGTCACGCAGAGGGTGCAGGTCATTGCCGAGCCGCTGGGAACCGGTTCAGGCGACCCTGATCAGGCATACACCGTGGTCAACAGGCCAGTCATTCCGGAAACCGTGCAGCTCGCTGTGAACGGTGAACTCTGGACCCGCATCGACGATCTGATGGCCGCACCCCCGGAAGTCCCCGTGACCGATCCTTCGCTTCCCCCAGGCTCGGCGCCCCCGGCGTCGCAATCCTCCAAATCCAAAGTGTTCGCGGTAGACCGTGAGTCAGGGCAAATTCAGTTTGGCACGGGCCTCAAAGGTGCGCGTCCTCCCGCCGGAGCGCAGATTGTAGTGAGCTACGCCTACGGCGGGGGCCGCGCGGGCAACGTAGGAATCGGTTCCATCCAGAACAGCCCGCAGCTACCGGCTGGATTCAAAGTGACCAATCCGCTGCCCACCTGGGCTGGCGACGAGGGTGAGTCCGTCACGGACGCCGAACGCAACATTCCTCTCTATCTGAAGAACGGCCGGCGCGCCGTGTCGAGCCAGGATTTCATCGACATCGTGCGGCGAACTCCGGGGATCAATCTGGGCCGCGTAGAAGTGCTGCCTGTGACCGATCCGGGAGTGGTTACCCTGCTGGTGATCCCGGTAGATCCACAGAATCCGCAAGGTCCCACTCCAAACCGGCTGTTCCTCGATTCCATCTGCAGCTACCTTGAGCCGCGCCGGCTGCTGACAACCGAAGTGATTGTGGATGGGCCAACCTATGTTGGCCTGTCCGTCTCCATCGGTATTGACGTCATGCCGGGACGTGACATTGCTCCCGTGCGTGAAGCGGTCAAGCAGGCGATCCGCGATTTCCTGTCACCGCTCAGCGGCGGGCCGAATGCTCCCAACGGGACAGGCTGGCCCTTGTCAAAAGCTGTCGAATCAGTGGATCTGTTGGTGCAGACAGTCCGCGTGAACGGTGTGAGCCGCGTGCGGGAAATAAAAATGTGGGACAGCACAGGCGCCCTGCAGCCCCGAATCGAAATCTCTGGCCTGGAGCTCCCGCGTCTTGATCAGGTAGGCGTCAGTCTCGGCAGCGCGGACGATCTGACCGCACCGCAAGCGCTTCCGCCGCAGAAACGTGTCGCCGTGCCAGTGCTGCCACCGGAGTGCTGAGAGCCGGATATGGACGTTAATCAAACTCGATTCCACTTGGTCTATGGCAAAGCGGACTGGTTCCCCGCGACAGCACCTGCGGCCTCACCTGCGCAAGAGCCGCTGCTGGACTGGGATGACGCGGACGCCACGCTCACGCTCCACCAGGAGCTGTTTGTTTTCCCCAGACCGCATGGCCAGAAGCCTCTGGCGGTGGAGGACCGTCGCGGGTCAGGACGCGATCGCTACGGCAACTGGTATTGGATTGGGCCTGAACAGAGTGAAATCCGCTTCCTTGGCGCCGGCAAAAAGATTTCGGAGCATTTCTGGTCCGCCGCAGACATGATTCAATCCTCGAAAGCGACACCTGACGGCGGTTTCTTCAGCCCGCAACCTGTGGGGCCTGCGAACCTGGTGATGAGCGGGCTGGCCGTAAGCATCGATCATTATTTAGTAGTCGGGCTCACCACGCCCAAGGGCTTGCTAATTTTTGATCTGCATGAGGGTGGACGGCCATTTGAATATTTGTGGCCGGCAACCGTCCTCTTCTCTCCATTCGACATTGCGCCTGCCCCGGATGGCGGCGTGCGTGTGCTGGATCGCGCCAACAAAGCCTACTGGCATCTTGATCGCTATTTTCGCGTGTATGCCCAGGCCGGCAGTAACGCTAATCCGCAAGCAAGCAGCAGCTTCCAGCCGGTCAACGGCAAATTGCAGCCCGCACAGATGCAATGTTTCTCGCGCCAGATCACTTCAGCTCTCGCCATGCCGCTGACTCCGTTGTCTGACCCGGTGGCCATTGAGGCGCTGCCGGACGAGAGTGTGGTAATCCTCGATAATCCGCCAGCCAGCTTCTTTTCTGTTGCTTATCAATACAAACTCGGGGTGCAAACCGCGCCGCCACAGCCGCTGGATCAGGCATTGGCCCGCTACATCACACAGCAGCCCCCATCGGATGACCCCCATCCGAGCGCGATCCGCGGGTACGACATTGCGTTTGTTTCTCAGACTGGGGCGGGCCAGTCAGACTCCCTGGGGACGCTTTATATCACCGGCATCAATGGCGAGCAGGTATTCGAATTTGACCTGAAGCCCCAGCCAAACACCCCCTGGCTGGAACCTGTGCCGCAGTACTTTCCCATGCGCCGCTTTGGCGGCAAGGGGATTGTAGCTGCCGGTGGCAATGTCTATTACGACTTTGAAGATAGGTGGTGGCCGCTGGTGGCACAGCCCCGCGCACGTTATAACGCGGAGGCCAGGCTGGCGCTTCCCAATCCAATCCCCGGTGTTAGCTCGCCGGACCAGCCGCCCGCGTTCGACGGCAAACAACTGGGTTGCGTCTGGCATCGCATGCTGGTTGACGCCTGCATACCTCCGGGGGCGCATGTCACGATCGAGAGCCGCGCCGCGGATCAGAAGTCGCTGTTACCTTCGACTCCTTGGCAGCGAGAGCCGGCTCCTTACCTGCGCAATGACGGTCCGGAGATACCGTTCTATCGCTCCCCGCTCTCCGGTCTCGCTGACCGTGCAGGTACCTGGGAGCTCTTGTTTCAGAAGGCTCGTGGTCGCTACTTGCAGCTTCGGCTGACACTGAGCGGAACTGGACGCAACACACCGCGGTTGCATGCATTGCGCGCTTACTACCCGCGCTTCTCTTACCTGCGCCAGTACCTCCCCACTGTTTACCGCGACGACGTTGTTTCATCTTCATTCCTTGATCGTTACCTCGCCAACGTGGAGGGTTTCTACACCGTTCTGGAAGGAAAGATCGAGCAGGTACAGACACTGTTCGATACGCGCACGATCCCCGCTCCGTATCTGGATTGGCTGGCCAGTTGGCTGGGCCTCACCCTGGAGCTGGGATGGAGCGAACGGACACGGCGCCTGGTGGTTTCACACGGCCCGCAGATGTTCCGCCAGCGCGGGACGCGCAACGGAATGATTCGCTCCATCCGTCTCGCGCTTGATCCCTGTCCCGACGATTCGCTCTTCCAGGACTCAACCTGCGCGTACAACTGCCCGGGAGAAAAGTTCCAGTCTCCATTTACCGTGCGAGTGATTGAGCGCTTTATTACCCGCAACGCCCCCGGCGTCGTCTATGGTGACCCCACGGAAGTGCTGGGTCCCGGCTCGACTACGGCGTCGTCCGCTTGGACTCCGCCCCAGGGAGCGGACCCGCTGCACCAGCGTTTTCGTGATTACTTGACCTCACTCTATGGATCGGTCAAGACCCTGAATACCGCCTGGTCAACCAGCTACACCGGCTTTGGCGATATCAGCCTGCCTCCCGTGCAGCCGGCGCAGAAGACGCAGGCCGCGGACTGGAAGCGTTTTCTGCAAGGAGCATTGGGATTTACCTACGCAGCAGTCACGTCAGATGACGTGCAGGCGTATCGCGATTTCCTCGCCCGACAATACCCTCACATCAGTGACCTCAACACCGCTTACAACTTGAGCGGCAGCAATGCGCTGAGCAGCTTTGAAGCAGTACAACTGCCGGACATGTTCCCCGCCAGCGGACGAAAGCTGCGCGACTGGACCCAATTTGTCTCCGTGGTGCTGCCTACGGCGCGCAACGCTCACCGTTTCACTGTGCTGGTTCCGGTAACCGCCAGCGACGACCCCAACACGCAACTGAACAAGCTCGCTGTAGCGAAGCATGTTGCAGAACTCGAAAAACCGGCTCACACCATCCCGGATGTGCGGTTGTACTGGGGAATGTTCCGCGTGGGAGAGGCCCGCGTGGGCCTCGACACTCTTGTCGGCCGGGGAAGCCGTTCAGTTGCCCTGGTGCTGGGACGCGATTATCTAGCAAGCGGGCACCTCGCCTTTGTCGAGCCTTGGAACGTGACTGATCGGATGACGATCGGAAGAAGCAATGTGGCCCAACCATGCTGTGAGCGCAGACCGCAGGAGAGGTGCACATGAGCGTCTTTCAAACGGTTACGCCCAGCATGCAAAATCTTGATCCTCTCAAGCGAGTGAACTACACCTTCGGATTGGTGCTGGGAGTGGATGAGTTCCTTCAGGAGCAAGTTTACCTGACGGAGAAAGACCATTCCCAGTACCGCCTGGTACACGGTTATGGCACCGTGTGCGGCCTGCAAGTCCAAGTTGTCAATGGAGTAGACCCAGAGGTGCGGGTCTCTCCGGGAGTGGCGATCAACCCGCAAGGGCAGGAGATTCATGTTCCGCGGTTGATGTGCGCCAAGCTGAACCAATGGCTCACTACCAATAAGGACGCGCTGCAAAGTGTATTCGGCACCTCTCCCTCCACTCTTTCGCTGTGTCTTGTTCTCTGCTATCGCGAGTGCCCCACAGATATGGTGCCAGTTCCGGGCGAGCCTTGCCGCACGCAGCAAGACACGATGGCGGCATCGCACATAGCTGAGTCGTTCCAACTTAAGCTGTGCCTGGATCGCGACCAGATCATCGGTTCCCCTCCGGGGTCTCCGTCCCTTGATGTGTCGAATTTGCCCGATGGGCTTTGCTTCCGGCCATCGCAACTCGAAGAAGACGCCGTCAGGGAATTTGGCTTATTACTGGAGCGCATCCACATTACGGATGCCGCAGCAGACTTCCTTACTCAAGAGCAACTGGAACATCTTGTGCGTGACCTGGAAAAGCCGGTGGGTTCTCCCCCGCTCTTCTCACCACCCTGGGGGGGACCGGTGCTTTACCTGCACCCGCGCGATGCCCGCGACTTTTTGCGCGCCGCTTTTCTCGTGTGGGTTACGGAGGTCAGGCCGGCGCTGGCAGCGCGATCAAACTCCAATGTCTGCGAGTCGAGCGAGCAGTGCGTGCTGCTGGCGAGCTTGACGGTTCCCACCACCAATTCGTGGCAGGTTGCGGGCACGGTCGGCATTGACGAAAGCCGCCGGCCCTTTTTGGTGGAAACGCGGTTGCTCCAGGAAGCGCTGCTGAGCGGCTTCCTAGGCGCGGGGGCCGGAGGCGCTGGCTTGGGCTCGGTTGTGGCCGCCGGAACTTTCCAGATCGCTGCCGGACAGGCCAACGCCGCTGGGCCCACGTACAACGGCCTGACGGCGCTCCACACGCCGGCCAGTCCTGACGATGGGACATATTTGCTCAACTGGAGCGGCTCTCCGGCGTATCTGAACCCTGCGTCGGCTTCGCCTAGCACGCACACCTACCTAGTGCATGGCACCGCCATAGCGGCGAAGAAAGCGCCCAAGGCGATCCCGGTGACCTTTGAACTTCTGGAGTTTCAAAATGGCGGCATTCTGGTCCGCGTTGCGGATGCGCAGGGCAATGCAACCGCGACTGGCTTCATGGTGGAGATCAAGGAACTCGCCGCGGGTTAGAGAAAACGGATCCGCGGGCGAGTCGAAGCGGGCGAGTGAAGTAAGAGCCGGAGAAAAGTGATGAGCGTTGTCGATATTCTCGAACCGGTCCTGAGCGGCGGCATCCGCAATGCGAACTTTTTCAACGGCCGTCTGCTCGCCGCCGAAGACCTCACGGATTTTCAGACCGCCAATGCGCAGCAGCACCAGCAGCTCGCGCGCGCCGTTGGCGACGGCGTCGTGTACGGGCTGGAGGTGAGCGCTTCAGCCAGTTCCACTTCCACGCAGGCCGTCCTGCGCGTGACCCAGGGACTCGCATTCAACCGAAATGGACAAGCAGTGGCGCTGCCCTCTGATGTTGAGCTTTCGCTGGTCCCGACTGCAGACGCGCTGAACGCCGATGCCGGCCTGTTCGCCGTCTGCCAGCCTCCACAAGCAACCGTGTTGACCAATCCCGGGCTCTACGTTCTGACTATCACGCCGGTATCGGGATTTTCCACCGAGAGCGCACCCAAGACCGATGTCTTCAATGAAGGTGTTGCCAGCACCTGCGGCAGCCGTTGGATCGTGGAAGGCGCACAGTTCCGGACGGTGCAGTTGGACTTTGGGACGAATCCTGATCCCTCCACGCTGGCCGGGCAGACCGAACAGATTGCCGCCAATGTGAAAACCCTGCTGGCGCAGCTCGCCGTCGCATCCGGCGCCGCAGCCGACAACCTGAAAGCGCAGATTGCCCCGCTGATGTCCAAGCTGCGCAACTGCGCTGCGCATCTGTGCTTCGGTACGGAAAAACTGGCGGGCTTCCCGGCAAATCCTTTTGGCCGGACCAACGGCGACTCGCGCTTCGCCGAATACGGCGCCATCGATCAGCTTCGCGATACCGGCAATCTGACCGACTGCGACGTTCCCCTGGCTCTCCTCTACTGGACACCCAGCGGATTGCAGTTCATTGACATGTGGTCGGTGCGCCGGCCGGTGTTTCCGCAAGCGGTGTCGGCAGCTTGGGCTCCACTCGCCGGCACAAGACGCGCCGTGGAGGGCTTGGCCATGTTTTTGCAGTTTCAAAAGCAGTTGGATGAACTCGTGCAATCCGCGACGAGTGCGACGTCTCTGACCTCGATTGTGGCCACGGATTATTTCCGCTATCTGCCGGCAGTCGGTCTTTTGCCGCTTGCCAGCACTCAGTCGTTGATTGGGTTTGGCTATTCACAGTTTTTCACCAACCGAACTTACCCGTGCGCAAGGACGAGCGAGGGCCTTTGTACTCCTGTATTTATCGAGGGCGCCAAACTGGACCAGTTGATCTCCAGGTCTTTCCTCTATCCGCCCATAGACTTGCGTGGTCAGGAAATGATTTGGCTTTACTGGGTGCGGGAAAACATGGAACCGACAGCGGGGCAGACATCCAACGCTCAACCATATTTGATTTTCACCAACGGCCATTTTCCTTATCAAGGCAAGGCGCAATTTGACCTTAACTATTGGGACTACGCAAACTTCGTTTAAGACCACGCGCAGACGGCGCAGAGGAGTGCAGTGCCATGGCACAGCCAAATAACGTGAAGCCCGGTGATTTGATCGAAGCTGCCCA
>WNEZ01001782.1_pt1 | contig 24102 bp, 24 predicted proteins | sample 5400521 | NCBI WGS metagenome assembly WNEZ01 (sample SAMN13153339, study PRJNA577476) | soil metagenome | isolation source: 120 cm saprolite under Douglas fir tree site 2 hole 1 replicate 1 | place: USA:California | collected 2015-04-18
GTTCGATCTATTTTGGAGCCAGTTTTGTCAGTACCTCTCGCTAAGCTCTTCGAAGAGCCTACAGTGAGAAGGCTCGTCAAGACCCCGAGAAACCTGACAACAGCGCTCAAGGAGGCGGAATGGCTATAGATCGAGGCGCAGTGGGCCGGGCAGGACTACAAGCCGGAGGTTCCGACAAGGGTGGGGAGCGGGGAAAGGGCGGCGAGCGGGAGAAGGCCCTGGAAATCGCCCTCTCCCAGATCGAGAAGCACTTCGGCAAGGGCTCGATCATGCGGCTGGGCGACAACGCCGCCGTCGGCGTCGATGCCATCCCCACGGGGGCGCTCGGCCTCGACATCGCTCTGGGCATCGGGGGCCTGCCCCGGGGCCGGATCATCGAGATCTACGGTCCTGAGTCCAGCGGCAAAACCTCCCTCTGCCTCCACGCCGTCGCCGAGGCCCAGAAGCTCGGCGGCATCGCCGCCTTCATCGATGCCGAGCACGCCCTCGACGTGGTCTACGCCCGTGCGCTTGGCGTCAACGTCGACGAGTTGCTCGTCTCCCAGCCCGACACTGGGGAGCAGGCCCTGGAGATCGCCGACATGCTCGTGCGCTCGGGGGCCGTCGACATTATCGTGATCGACTCGGTGGCCGCCCTGGTCCCGAGGGCCGAGATCGAGGGCGAGATGGGCGACACCCACGTGGGCCTCCAGGCCCGTCTGATGAGCCAAGCCCTGCGGAAGCTGGCCGGCAACGTGGCCCGCTCCAACGCCATGATCATCTTCATCAACCAGCTCCGAGAAAAGATAGGTGTGATGTTTGGCTGTTGTGACGGGTCTGTCCGAGTCTCGCTTGCGAATGGGACTGAGGCGGCAATCGGCCTGATCGTCGACCAGAAGTTGCCGGTTGAGGTCCTCTCCTACGACCCGGAAACGGGAGCGGTGGTACCGAAGAAGGTGGTGGGGTGGTTCGACAACGGTCCAACCGATGGGTTCCTTGAGTTCATAGTTGCCGGTGCCGGCGGCCGTGGCCGGGGACTGCGTCGTTTCGCCTGCACCCCGAATCACCTCATCCGAACCCCGAACGGCTGGCAGGAGGCGCAGGACCTGGCGATCGGCGACCGGGTGATGCAGGCCGTTGAGCACCGCCTCTCCCCGTTCCAGTGGGAGGTCACCCTGGGGACGCTCATGGGTGATGGTGCCATCTCTCCCACCAAGAGCGGCCACGCAGGGCGCCTCCGATGGGGCCATGGCGTCCGTCAGTCCGAGTACTGCGACTGGAAGGCTTCCCTGTTTGCCAATGTCGGGCCGTGCCGTACCACGAACGCCAAGGGGTCGGTCTTCTACGACCTGTCGCCCCTCCCTGAGCTGGCCGAGCTGCGCCGAGCCGTCTACGTCGAGGGCAGGAAAGTCCTTAGCTACGACTACCTGAAGGAGTTGACCCCCCTTTCGCTTGCCCTCTGGTACATGGACGATGCCGGTTTCACTGTCCGGGCAAAGGGTCTCCAGGAGCGGACCCGCGAGGGGAGTGGCCGCGTGGATATCTGCGTCGAGGCCTTCGAGGAAGCCACTCGGCACCGCCTGGTCAGCTACTTGGCAGACACCTGGGGGATTAGGGCGCAACTCATAACCAGGGGAGCCAGGAAGGTGGCCATTCTCCAGTTCCCCATGGACGAGACGAGGAAGCTCCAGGAGCTCATCGCCCCGTATGTGCACCCGTCCATGGACTACAAGTTGCTGCCGCGGCTGCGGGGCCTGTTCGGAGTCGAGCCGGTGTTCGTTCCCCCCCGCTACGAGCTCTTGCCTCTGCCGATCAAGGCGATCAGCCCGAAGCCCCTCACCCGGAGCACCCATCGATTCGACATCGAAGTCGAGGGAAGTCACAACTACTTCGTCGATGGCGTGATGGTGCACAACTCCCCCGAGACCACCCCGGGTGGGCGGGCGCTCAAGTTCTATGCCTCGGTCCGGCTGGATATCCGTAAGATTGAGAACATCAAGAACGGGCAGGAGGTCACCGGGTCCCGGGTACGGGTCAAGGTCGTCAAGTCCAAGGTCAGCGCCCCGTTCCGGCAGGCCGAGTTCGACATCCAGTACGGCCACGGCATCTCCAAGGAGGGGTCGCTGCTCGACACGGCCGCCGAGCGGGGCATCGTCGTCAAGTCGGGGTCCTGGTACCTCTACGATGGTGACCAGATCGGCCAGGGTCGGGAGAACGCCAAGGCCTTCCTATCGGAACACCCGGACATGTGCGTCGAGATCGCTACGAAGGTCAAGCTGGCGGTCGGGCTGGGGCCGGTGGGAGAGGGTGAGGATGAGGGCGAGGAGAAGGCCCCGGTGTTCACTGTCGTACCCTGAGAGGAACCAGTAAGGAGGGGACGCTGGAGACGGTTGGAGGATACGAGGTCGTGCCCCCGGATCTTCCCGAGGCCACCGATGCCGCCATGCGGTACCTCGCCCCCTGCGCCCGCTCCTGCTGGGAGGTCCGCCGGCACCTCGTCGCCAAGGGCTTCGGGGAGGATGTTGCGGTGGCGGCGGAGATCCGCCTGGTCGAGCTGGGGATCCTGAACGACCGGGAGTTCGCCCGCAACGCCGTGGAGTTCGCCGTCCTCCGCCGGCACGAGGCCCCGCCCAAGGTTCAGCTTGCGCTCCAGGCCCGGGGCGTCTCCCGGGAGCTGGTCGCCGATGCACTGGCCGAGATCCTGCTCGACGAGGGCAACATCGAAGGCGCCAAGGCCCTGGCGGCCGTGCGGCTTCGTTCCCTGCACGGCCCGCCCGCGGCGGTGCGCCGGCGGCTGGGTGCCTACCTCGCCCGGCGGGGGTACGAAACCGATGTGATCGAGGCAGCATGCACAAGTCTGCTGGGATCGGTCGCACCGGACGAGACGGTTGATTGGACTGCCAACGCCGGATCTTGGGGTTCGTAGGTACGTTAAGATTGTGTCGCCGGCTTGAAGAAATGGATGCGCGGAAGCAACGGCCTGATGAATGAATAGCGAACAAGAACTCCTAACCCAGTCCGCTGTCAGACAGAGAAAACATGAGGCCATGGGCCATGCTGAGGATCCCAACCCGCCTATCGGAGTAAGCACTGGACATGTCTCTTGAGCGGATCCTCGAGAGTCCATAAACCCGCAGACACTCCTTCCGGCCGAGCGAAGCTCGGCTTTTTTGTTGCGTTTTTACGCTTAGTAGCGGTGGTTGCATTAAGGGAGGTACAGCCAGATGACCCAGGTCCTGTTGTTGGTCGTGGGCCTCGCTGTAGGAGTCGGAATTGGCTATCTAGTCCGGAAGTCGATCTCAGAAGCTCGAGCGGGCGCTATCGAGGTGCGTGCTCGGGAGATCATGGCCGAAGCCCAGCGCGACGCGATCGCCGCAAAGAGCCAGGCCCTGGTCGACGCCAAAGACGAAGCCATCCGCATTCGCCAGGAGGCCGAGGCAGAAGCAAAAACGCGCTCTGCGGAAGTCACGCGCCGTGAGAACCGCCTGAACCAGAAGGAGGAGACCCTCGACGAGATGTCCCGCAGGCTCGAGGGACGGGAACGATCCCTGCTCGACCGGGCCGCCGAAGCGGACCGCATGCGGACACAGTTGGAGGAGACCCTCAACAAGCAGCAGAGCGAGCTCGAGCGCCTTGCGGCGATGACCGCCCAAGAGGCTCGGGACACGCTCGTCCACCAGATCCAGGACGAGGCCAAGCGCGACGCGATGGTCCTCGTCCGCGACATCGAGGGCCAGGCCCGGGAAGAGGCAGACCGCCGGGCCCGCAAGATCGTCGCCATCGCCATGCAGCGGATCGCGTCCGAGGAGACCTCCGAGAACTCGATCTCCGTCGTGACGTTGCCGAGCGACGAGATGAAGGGACGGATCATCGGCCGGGAGGGCCGCAACATCCGGGCCTTCGAGGCGGCGACCGGCACCAACCTCATCATCGACGACACCCCGGAGTCGGTGATCCTGTCGTGCTTCGACCCGATCCGGCGGGAGGTCGCCCGCCTGACTCTGGAGAAGCTCATCGGCGACGGCCGCATCCAGCCGTCCCGGATCGAGGAACTCGCCGAGAAGTCCCGGGCCGAGGTGGAGCGGACCATCCGGGAGGCGGGGGAGTGGGCCCTGCTCGACGTTGGCATCGCCGACATGCATCCCGAGATGGTGAAGGTCCTCGGGCGGCTCAACTACCGCACCTCCTACGGCCAGAACATCCTCAAGCACCTCGTCGAGGCTGCCCACATCGCCGGCGTCATCGCGGCGGAGCTGGGGACCGACATCGACCTTGCCAAGCGCTGCACCCTGCTGCACGACCTCGGGAAGGCGATCACCCACGAGGTCGAGGGCTCGCATGCCATGATCGGCGCCGAGCTTGCCCGGCGCCTGAAGGAGTCACCGGCGGTGATCCATGCCATCGAGGCCCACCACGGCGAGGTCGAGCCGAGGACCATCGAGGCAGTCATCGTGCAGACCGCCGACGCCATCTCCGGCTCCCGGCCCGGCGCACGGCGGGAAACGCTGGAGACCTACGTCAAACGCCTCCAGCGGCTCGAGGCGATCGCCGAATCCTTCCACGGCGTCCAGAAGTGCTACGCGATGCAGGCCGGCCGCGAGGTCCGGGTCATGGTGCGGCCCGAATCGGTCGACGACCTGGGGGCCGAGGTCATGGCCCGCGACATCGCCAAGCGCATCGAGGAGGAACTGCAGTACCCGGGCCAGATCAAGGTGATGGTCATCCGGGAGCACCGAGCCATCGAATACGCCAAGTAGAGGCTTCGCGCGCGCCGGGTTCGGGGGCTTGAAGCCTACCCGGCCCGGCGCAGCGGCGTCCCCCCGGCCCCGGTGCCCGGTCCGCCGGCGAAGACCGGCCCGGCCGGCCGATCCCGGGCATCGTCGCAGAGTTTGGGCAACGGGAGCGCCACCGAGCCAGCACCTGCCGGGCTGAACGGCCGCCGGGGCTCACGTACGCCGCCCCGCCAGCCGCGGCCATAGCCGTACGGCTCAATCCCTGGAGGCATGCAACGCCGGGCCCGTCGCCGGGCAATCAGGCGTGGGACCCCGACCAGGACCAGTCCCACCAGTAAGAGGGCCACGATGATCGCGACGATCGTCAGCACTCCGCCATTGTGCACCTCCACCGGGGTCCTGTAAAGCTTCTTTGTGCGAAAACATTGACAATCGATGGTAAGCGCACAAAGATCATCGTGGGACCCTACGTCAGGGTCCCTCCCGCGAATGAGACGCGAATGAGAATAGGGTCCTTTGCGCGGCCTCGGACCGGCTGCGTCGCTCCAGCGTCACCACGTTGCGTGGTCGCCCTCAGACCTGGTGGGCGGTCCCGGCGCATCTTTGGCTGTCTCGCCGCGCTAGGCGCGGTCAAACAGCCACAGTTGGGATCGGTGGCCTCTGCACGGCACCTACAACGGGTGGTATGGGAAAATGGCGACTCCGAAATGACCACGAAGAGTGGTCGATCCCCCCTTGGCCGCCCGCCGCCCGGGAATTCCCGTGCCAGAAGGTGCAGACCTGAGGCTGCCGCCGGTGCGGAGCTACTCCCGGAAGAACTCGTCGTAGGCGGCCTGGTCGTTGTAGAGGAACCTGTCCCCCATTCAGGGGACCTCGGCGAGATATCACACCCGCCGCACCAACCGGTCAAGAGGGAATGGCACGAGGACTCGGCGGCGGCACCGGTAGGATCAGGGTCACTGCTACCGTGGAGCCGGACCATCGGGAGTTGGTAGAGCGAGGCTGGGACGTGGGCAAGAGCTACTGGATCCGCACCTTCGGGTGCCAGATGAACGAGCATGACTCCGAGCGCATGGCCGGGCTGCTCGAGGTGCAGGGGTACCGCCCCGCCGCCTCGCCGGAGGCCGCCGATGTCGTGATCTTCAACACGTGCGCCATCCGGGAGAACGCCGACAACCGCCTTTACGGCAACCTCGGCAGGATCAAGCAACTCAAGGCGGAACGGCCCGGCATGCAGGTCGTCGTCGGAGGCTGCCTCGCCGAGAAGGACCGCGACCTCATCGTCACCAAGGCCCCCTGGGTGGACGTCGTCTTCGGGACCCGCAACATCGAGGCGCTGCCGGGCCTGCTGGGGGAGGCCGAGCGACAGGGTGTGCCCGTCGTCGAGTTCTCCGAGGCCCTGCAGGTCTTCCCCTCTGCCCTCCCAGCCCGCCGGGGATCGCGGATCCATGCCTGGATCGCCATCCAGTACGGCTGCAACAACTCGTGCACCTTCTGCATCGTCCCGAGCGTGCGTGGCGTCGAGACGTCGCGGCGCATCGGCGACGTCCTCGGCGAGGTGAGGGAGGTCGTCGCCGGCGGGGTCGTCGAGGTCAGCCTGCTCGGCCAGAACGTGAACTCCTACGGCCGGGACGTCTACGGCACCCCCCGCTTCGCCGACCTGCTGCTGGCCCTCGACGGCATCCCGGGACTCAGCCGGGTCCGCTTCACCTCCCCGCACCCCAAGGACTTCCGGGAGCCGGTCGCCCGGGCGATGGCGGAGTCGTCAGTCGTCTGCGAGCACCTCCACCTGCCCGTCCAATCCGGGTCGACCCGGCTCCTCAAGGAGATGAAGCGGTCCTACTCGCGGGAGCGGTACCTGGCCAAGGTCGAGATGGCCCGCCGCATCGTGCCCGGGCTGGCGATCACCACGGACGTCATCGTCGGGTTCCCGGGCGAGACCGAGGAGGACTTCGCCGAGACGCTCTCGCTTGTCGAGGAGGTCGGCTACGACGGTGCCTTCACCTTCCAGTACTCGCCCAGGCCGGGGACCGTCGCCGGCGTTCGAACCGACCAGCTGCCGAAGCCGGTCGTCCAGGAGCGCTACGACCGGCTGCTGGCCCTCCAGGAGCGCATCTCGCTGCAGCGCAACCGGGACACCGTCGGCGGCGAGCTCGAGGTGCTGGTCGAGGGGCCATCCAAGAAGGAGCCCGACAAGGCCACGGCCCGGACCCGCACCAACAAGCTCGTCCACGTGCCGAACCCCGGCGGCGTGCTGCAGGAGGGCACCTTCGCCCTCGTCCGGATCACCGGTGCCGCCCCCCACCACCTCGAAGGGGAGCTGGTGGCGTGATACGGGTGCTGGCCGTGGTCGGCCCCACCGCCGCGGGGAAGACCGCCCTGTCGTTGGAGGTTGCCGATGCCCTCGGCGCCGAGATCGTCAGCATGGACTCGGCCATGGTCTACCGGGGCATGGACATCGGCACCGACAAGCCGCCGCCGGCGGCGATGGCCCGGGTGCCCCACCACCTCGTCGATGCGCTCGAGCCTTCGCACACCCTCACCGTCGCCGAGTTCCAGGCGATGGCCCGCGGCGCGATCGCCGATGTTGCGGCCCGGGGCCGGCTCCCGCTCCTGGTGGGCGGCTCCGGCCTTTATTTCCGGGCGGTGGTGGACCCCCTGGAGTTCCCGGGGACCGACCCGGCCGTGCGAGCACGCCTGGAGCACGAAGCCGAGACCGCCGGCGCCCTCGCCCTCCACCAACGGCTGCACGGCGCCGACCCGGACGCCGCCGCGCGCATCGACCCCCTCAACGCCCGGCGCACCATCCGCGCCCTGGAGGTCCTCGAGGTGACGGGGAGGCGGTTCTCGACCTTCCGGACGGCATGGGACGAGCCGTGCTCCCTCTACGACCTCGGCGTGGTCGGGCTGACCGACCCCAGGCCCGAGCTCGACCGCCGCATCGAGGCCCGGGTCGATGCCCAGATCGCCCGCGGCCTGGTCGCCGAGGTGGAGGGCCTGCTCGCCGCCGGCCTCCGGGACTCGGCGACGGCGGTCCAGGCCCTCGGCTACGCGCAGGTGCTCGCACACATTGAGGGCCGGCTGACCCTCGAGGAGGCCGTCGACGAGACCAAGCGCCGCACCCGCAGGTTCGCTCGGCGCCAGCTGCGCTGGTTCCAGGCCGACCCGAGGGTGACCTGGTTCACCTCCGATCCCGCAGGGGCGGCTCAGGCGCTCCTCGCTCATAAGAAGGGAAGGGCCGCATGACGCAGCAGCTCCCCGTCCGTCCGCCGGGGCCACCGCTGGAGTTCTCGAAGTACGAGGGCCTCGGCAACGACTTCATCGTCATCTTCGTGGAGGACATGACCCCCGAGCTCGCCCGCTTCATGTGCGACCGGCACTTCGGGATCGGCGCCGACGGCGTCATCCGGATCCTGCCGGCCTCCAACCCCGACTACGACTTCCACTTCCGCCTCTTCAACGCCGACGGGGGGCCGGCGGAGGTCTCGGGCAACGGGCTCCGCTGCGTCGGCAGGTTCCTCCACGAGGCGGGCCTGTGGTCGCAGCCGCGCGTCAAGGTCGAGACCGGCGGCCAGGTGAAGGTGATCGAGGTGAGCGTGTCCGGCGGCGAGGTGGCAGAGGTCCGGGTGGACATGGGCGTCCCCGAGCAGCAGGGCACGGTGGAGCTGTTCGGCCGGACCTGGCACAAGGTCGTGACGGGCAATCCGCACGCCGTGACGATCGTGGACGACATCGAGTCGGCGCCGGTCACCGAGCTCGGGCCCCAGGTCGAGACGCACGAGTCCTTCCCCAACCGCACCAACGTCGAGTTCTGCAAGATCGAGGGCCCCGACGCCGTCTCGGTCCGGTTCTGGGAGCGCGGCGTCGGCCTGACGCTCGCCTCCGGGTCGGGCTCGACGGCTGCGGTCGCGGTGGCCGGGCTGGACAAGGCAACGGTGCGGACCCTCGGTGGCGACCTGCTGGTCGAGAAGGGCCCCGACGGCCATTTCTACCAGTCGGGCCCCGCCAGGCACATCTTCGACGGAGCCCTGCCATGAGCCCTGCCAGGAGCCCTGCCGTGACAATGAACCCGTGCAATGAGACGAGTGCCAACGCGTTGAGACGGAAGCCACTGCCATGAGAACAGCCAAGCGCATCGAGAAGCTGCCGCCGTACCTCTTCGCCTCCCTCGACCGTCGCATCGCCGAGGCCCGCGACCGGGGGGTCGACGTCATCTCCTTCGCCATCGGGGACCCCGACCGGCCGACCCCCGCCAACATCGTCGACGCCGCCACGGCGGCGGTGCGCGACCCGGCGAACCATCGCTACCCGTCCTACTACGGTCTTCCGGCGCTGCGCCGGGCCATCGCCGCCTACTACCGGCGGCGGTTCGACGTGACCCTCGACCCGGAATCGCAGGTCCTGCCGCTCATCGGGTCGAAGGAGGGCATCCACAACCTGGCCACCGCCTTCGTCGACCCGGGCGACGTCGTCCTCGTGCCGGACCCCGGCTACCCCGTCTACGCCACCAGCACCATCCTGGCGGGCGGCAGGCCGGTGATGGTCCCCCTGCCTGCCGAGGGCGGCTTCCAGCCCCGGCTCGACGAGATCAGCCCCGGCGACGCCGTGGCCGCCAAGGTGCTCTGGCTCAACTACCCGAACAACCCCACCGCCGCCATCGCCGGGCCGGACACGTTTGCCCAGGCGGTCGCGTTCGCCAAGGAACACAACCTCCTCCTCGCCCACGACGCAGCCTACGTCGACGTCACCTACGACGGCTACGTCGCCCCCAGCGTCCTGCAGACCCCCGGTGCCATGGAGGTGGCCCTCGAGTTCGGGTCGCTGTCCAAAACCTACAACATGACCGGCTGGCGCATCGGCTGGGCGGTCGGCTCGCCGGTGGCGGTCGAGGCCCTCGGGCGGGTGAAGACCAACATCGACTCGGGCATCTTCAACGCCCTCCAGCGGGCGGGCATCGAGGCGCTAGAGGGCCCCCAGGACGCCGTCGCCGACAACCTCGCGGTCTACCGGCGCCGGCGCGACACCCTCGTCGATGGCCTCAACGCAGCGGGCTGGACCCTTGCCCGGCCCAAGGCGGCGATCTACCTCTTCGCCCCGACGCCCAACGGCGAGAGCTCCGGGGCCTTCGCAGACTTCCTGCTTGAGTCCGCCGGGGTGGTCGTGGCGCCCGGGGCCGGCTACGGCGCCCAGGGCGAGGGCCACGTCCGCTTCTCCCTGACGCTCGATGACGCCCGCCTCGACGAGGGCGTCGAGCGCATCGCCCGCGCCTTGAAGGAGCACTGAGGGCTTGCCGGAGCGGGTGCCCCAGCACGTGAAAAATGGCCGGGAGCGGGCCGTGCTGGTCGGGCTGGCCACCTCCCATGCCCAACTCGAGGAGGCGGAGTCGTCCCTGGAGGAGCTCGCCCTCCTGGTCGACACCGCGGGGGCCGAGGCGGTCGAGCGGGTCATCCAGGTGCGGGACAACCCCGAGCCGGCGACCTACCTCGGCAAAGGCAAGGCCCGGGAGGTGATCGAGCTGGCGCACGCCCTCCACGCCGACGCCATCATCTTCGACGACGAGCTCGCCCCGGCCCAGGGCCGCAACCTCGAGGACCTGGCCGGCGTCAACCCCCTCGCCCCGAACCAGCTCAAGATCATCGACCGGACCGGCCTGATCCTCGACGTCTTCTCCCAGCACGCCCACTCTGCCGAGGGCAAGCTGCAGGTCGAGCTCGCCCAGCTCAACTACCACATCCCCCGGCTGCGGGGCTGGTCCGACGTCATGAGCCGCCTCGGCGGTGGCATCGGGACGAGAGGGCCGGGCGAGACCAAGCTGGAGGTGGACCGCCGGCGCATCCGCAAGCGCCTGACCAAGCTCCGGGGGGACCTCGCCGACATCGAGCGCACACGCAAGATCAAGCGCAGCCGCAGGGTCCGGGCCGGCGTCCCGCAGATCTCGCTCGTGGGCTACACCAACTCGGGCAAGTCGACGCTGCTGAACGCCCTGACCGGTGCCGGGGTCCTGGTCGAGGACCGCCTCTTCTCGACCCTGGACCCTACCGCCCGGCGCCTCGAGCTGCCCGACGGCCGGCATGCGGTCCTGACCGACACGGTCGGCTTCGTGAAGAAGCTGCCGCACACGCTCGTCGAGGCGTTCCGCTCCACCCTGGAGGAGACGGTGTCGTCGGACCTGCTGCTGCACGTCGTCGACGCCGCCCAGCCCGACCCGGCGGTCCAGATCGAAGCGGTGCGGCGGGTGCTGGGCGAGATCGGCGCCGCCGAGATCCCCACGATCCTCGCCCTGAACAAGCGGGACCTGGTGCCGGACGAGGAGGCCGCCATGCTCTCGGCGCGGCACCCGGGGGCGGTCTTCATCTCCGCGGCGCGCGGCGACGGCCTCGGCAACCTCCTGGCGGTCCTGGCGGACCGGGTGGCTGCCGCCCGCCTCGTGGTGGAGTTCGACGTGCCCTTCGACAGGGGCGACGTCCGGGCCCTGCTCCACGAGGAGGCCGAGGTGCTGGAGGAGACGTTCGGGCCAACGGGGACGAGGCTCCAGGTGCGGACCTCCCAGGACATGCTCGCCCGGTTCGCCGAGTTCGTCGGGGGCGGCGGGGGTACGGCCGAGTAGCTCCTTCATGGTGTTGACGAGCGAGGTTAGTCCAATTATCGCGCGTATACGCGCGTTTTTGACCTAACCTCGCGGGCGCGGCCTAGAGCTGGCGGAGGATCGCCACGACCTTGCCGAGCACCCGGAGGTCCGGCGGGGTCCAGTGTAGGGAGCGCTCAGCCTGATGGCACGGTAAGGATCTTACGTCCGGGTAGATCAAGAGATTGTATGGTTAACTGTGTGACGGCGTTTCGGGGTGGTGCGTCAGAGGGACCAGGAATGTAGGTCTGCACGAACCGGGGGTTTAATCCATGCTCTCCCTGAATAATCAATTGAAGCGCGGAATGAGCGAAAGCCGCCGAACGCTGATCCCCCACATCGTTGCGGTTCTTACCCTGCTCCTTTTTCTGGGCAGCTGCGGAAAGACGAGTTCTGCGACAAACCCGCCGTCATCGGTCTCACCCAACCCCTCTCCAAACGCCTCAACCTCGCCGACCATGTCCAGTCCATCGCTTGCTCCATCGTCGGGAAGCCCGTCATCTATCACTAGTAGCCCTACGCCTTCCGCAGCCGATGACCGTTCCCCGCTCGCAACGCCAACGCCTCCAGCCGTGGCCGAGACAGAGATCGGCAGTTCGCTTATTCCGGAGAACACGACGAACTTTTACTTCCACGAGGCAACTATCAACGGTTCGCTGTTTACCAATGCGATGCTTATGGACACAACTGGCTCTCCTCGAACGGTGCAAATTGACGCAGGTCGTCGGCGGCACCGATTTCTTGGTTCCGTGGGTATCCCTGACAATCAAACCTCATCATCATCAGTCAAAGTCGATATCAGTTTAGACACGGCTCCCCCCATTTTTTCTGCCGTAATTAACTTTGGCGAACTCAAGCCAATCGATTTAGACGTCACCAATGTGCTGCGAGTCAAAATAACGGTGGCAGAACCTCGATTCGGCACGTCGAACAGCAGCGGGTCATAGGGATTGGCAATCCCCGCTTCGGTTGATGGTGACTGGACCCAGGCAACCACGCCCGCCGATCGGGGCGAGGTTTCCACACCTTTGGGCAGGGATGGGGGCGATTGCCACCGTCGGGCTCGTGATCGTCGGAGTTGCTGGGTTGATCATGCAAGGGGGAAGGCAAGGTCCTATCACCGGGCCATCAATGCCTCCAACCCAATCCGTTAGGGGAACAAGCGGAGCGGGACAGGCAGCCCCTCCGTCTATATCACCTTCTTCCCCGAGCTCGAGTCCGTCGAGCGGATCGTCGCTAGCCAACAAGCAAGTCATCCTCGGGCGAGACTTGTTGCCCATCAGCACGGAATCGTGCCGGGTCCCACCTATCGCCAGTGGGGCTGCCTGGCAGGTGGGCCCCTTGCGGGTAGGCGGCAAGCCCTTCGACACAGCCTACTACTGTAACCTTTTCTCGGGGGGGAGCGGATCTCTCGATTTCATTCTCGGGAAGAACTTCAGCATCTTCACTCTGACTGCCGGATTCGCTGACAATTCTCTGTCGACGACAGCGGTCTTGAAGCTTGAGATAATTGGCGATGGTACGACCTACTTGACCCAACCCCTTACCATCAAATTTGGGGATGCCTCCGATCTTCACATCAGTGTCGCCAATGTGACTCGATTAGAACTTAAGGTCACCGAGACTAGTCCTCCAGACGGCGGACCAACAACGCTGCCGGCTTTGGCGGCTCCGACCCTTACTAGGAGTTCGTAAGCCGTAGGGCGTTCAGCAGTGCATTAGTAGTAGTGAATTTCTGCGTCCCCGCGGCCCCCGCAGACGCGTAAGGCCTCTTGTCTGGGACGCCGAGATAGGTCAGGAGGCTCCCGTTTGCCGCTTCTTCTCGTTGCTTTAGATCATCGTTCCAGCGCCTCTCAGCCAAACAAGAAGTGCGCATTGGCTATTTAGGCTGGCTCCGCTAGGTCCGGGTCAGACGTGGTTGGGTGAGAAGTGTCAGGCCGGCACCGGGTTGCCTAGAGTTGGCGGAGGATCGCCACGACCTTGCCGAGCACCCGGAGGTCCGGCGGCGCAACGATCGGCTCCATGTCGGGGTTCTCGGGCATCAGCAGGATCTTGCCGTTCTTCCGGTGGAAGCGCTTCACGGTCGCCTCGGCCTCCCCGGTCGGCCCCTCGAGCTGGGCGGCGATGATCTCGCCGTTGGAGGGGTCGGCGTTGACCCGGACCACCGCGTAGTCGCCGTCGTTGATCCCGGCCCCGATCATGCTCTCGCCCCGGACCCGCAGGACGAAGTGCGGGGTGTCGTCCACGAACTCGCGGGGGACGGCGAGGGTGCCCTCCTGCACCTGCTCGGCGAGCGAGGTCGGGCCGGCGGCGATGGAGCCGTAGATGGGGAGGGTCTGGGCGGCCGGCCGCTCGCCGGTGGCGTGCTCCCCCCATCGCACCTCGATGGCCCGTGGCTTGGTCGGATCCCGTCGCAGGTAGCCCTTGTCCTCGAGGCTCTGCAGGTGGGCGTGGACCGTGCTGGGCGAGGCGAGCCCGACCGCCTCGCCGATCTCACGGACCGCCGGAGGGTAGCCCCGTCGCTCGACGCTCTCGACGATGAAGTCGAGGATGGCCCGCTGGCGCTGGGTTAGGTCTGTTCCGTCCATGTGTGCGCACCTCTCGTTCCGGTCGATTTCTCTTGCTGCAGGAGATCTGCGGACGAGTGTAGGACTTCCACCGGCGTCAGGCAAACATTTGTTCGCTTTTTCTCTTGACTCCCGCCGCTCCGTCGCTCTACCATTGGCCCATGACCACGAACAAACGTTCTGTTCATCTTACCGCCAGGGGCGCTGGGGCCCTCCGGGTCGGCGGGGTGGCTTTGGCGGCCGGGCTGATGGTGGGGTTCGTCAACCCCTCGCTGTGGGCGGGCTCTGCAGGCTCGGCCGCACCCCGCCGAACGCAGGTCGTATCGCCGGGGGAGACACTGTGGAGCCTGGCGGAGCGCTACGCCGGGCAGCAAGACCCTCGGAACTACATCTACGACCTCGAGAAGCTCAATAATCTGGGTCCCGGACCCATCTATCCGGGGGAGCGCCTGGTCCTGCCGTAGCCGGTTCAGATTTGCGCGCGACTCCTATTGACACACCCCCACGTTTGTAATTACATCCTCGTACGAACTAGATCTTGGGCCATCCCGCCCGGGGACCCCTACATATGGGGGTTGCGCGATCATAGAGGTGAGCGAATTGCGTGGGGGATGCCCGTGTCCGAGGAGGGGCGAACAATGAAGACGAGTGACGGCGTGCAGGCGTCGCGGGCAGGCGAGCTCCGTGTGGAGCGCTACTTCACGCGTCCGGATGTGGACCCCTTCGCAGAGGTCGACTGGGAGATCCGGGACGCCCGGATCGGCTACGGCGACAAGGTGGCCTTCGAGCAGAAGGGCATCGAGTTCCCCAAGGTCTGGTCCCAGAACGCCACGAACATCGTCGCCCAGAAGTACTTCCGGGGCCCCCTCGGCTCGCCCCGCCGGGAGCGGTCGGTTCGGGACATGATCAACCGGGTCGTCGGCTGGTACTCCGACCGTGGCGCCGGGGACGGCTACCTCGCCGGGGACGGCGAGGCCTCCTTCCGGGCCGAGCTCACCCACCTGCTGCTCATGCAGAAGATGGCGTTCAACTCGCCGGTGTGGTTCAACGTCGGCCTCGTCAACCCGCCGAGGGTCTCGGCGTGCTTCATCCTCGACGTCGAGGACGACATGCACTCCATCCTCAACTGGTACGTCGAGGAGGGCCTGATCTTCAAGGCGGGATCGGGGGCGGGCATCAACCTGTCGAAGCTGCGGTCCTCCAAGGAGCTGCTGACCTCGGGCGGGACCGCATCCGGCCCGGTCTCCTTCATGCGGGGCGCCGACGCCTCGGCCGGCACGATCAAGTCCGGGGGCTCCACCCGCCGGGCCGCCAAGATGGTCGTGCTCGACGTCGACCACCCCGACGTCGAGGAGTTCATCAACTGCAAGGTTCGTGAGGAGCGCAAGGCCCGCGCCCTGCGGGAGGCCGGCTTCGACATGGACCTCGACGGCGCCGACTCGCACTCGCTGCAGTACCAGAACGCCAACAACTCGGTCGGGCTCACCGACGCCTTCCTCGAGGCGTACCTCGCCGACAAGGACTGGGACCTCAAGGCCGTCAAGGACGGGCGGGTCATCCAGACCGTGAAGGCCCGCAAGCTCATGCGCCAGATCGCCGAGGCGGCCTGGGAGTGTGCGGACCCGGGCGTCTTCTACCTCGACACGATGAACGCCTGGCACACGTCCCCGGCCGCCGGTCCGATTCGAGCAACTAATCCTTGTGGCGAATTCGTCCGTCCTGCGAATACTTCCTGTAATCTGGCATCTATCCGATTGACAAAGTTTCTGGACGCCGAGGGTGCCTTCGACATCCCCGCCTTCACGGCGGCCGTGCAGACGACCCTCACGGCGATGGACATCTCCGTCCACAACGCCGAGTACCCCACCGAGAAGATCAGCTCCATGGTCAAGACCTACCGGGAGCTCGGCATCGGCTACACCGACCTCGGCGCCCTGCTGATGCAGCAGGGGGTGCCCTACGACTCCGACGCGGGGCGGGCATGGGCAGCGGCGATCACCGCCCTCATGAGCGGCGTCGCCTACCGGCGCTCGGCGGAGCTGGCGGCGGCCGTCGGCCCATACCCGGGATGGTCGGAGCCGGGCAACCCCGAGGCCCACATCGACGTCGTGCGGCGGCACCGGGCCGCGGTGGACCAGATCGACGTCTCGCTGGCGCCCCGGCGCATCGTTGACGCGGCCAAGCTTGCCTGGGACGACGCCATTGAACTCGGCAAGCAGCACGGCTACCGCAACGCCCAGGTCAGCCTCATCGCCCCCACCGGGACGATCAGCTTCCTGCTCGACGCCGACACCACCGGCATCGAGCCGGACCTGGCCCTGGTCAAGACCAAGAAGCTGGTCGGCGGGGGGACGATGAAGATCGTCAACCAGGGCGTGCCGCAGGCGCTCAAGAAGATGGGGTACCCGCCCCGCCACATCGCCGACATCATCGAGTACGTCGCGGACAACAACACGGTGAAGGGTGCCCCGCACCTGCACCAGGAGCACTACCCCGTGTTCGACTGCGCCATGGGGGACAGCCCGATCCACTACATGGGCCACGTGAAGATGCTCGCCGCCGTGCAGCCGTTCCTGTCCGGGTCGTCGTCCAAGACCGTCAACATGCCCGAGGACGCGACGGTCGAGGAGATCGAGGCGCTCTACATCCAGGGGTGGCAGCTGGGGCTCAAGAACCTCGCCATCTACCGGGACAACTGCAAGGTCGGACAGCCGCTGTCGGCCGACAAGAAGAAGCCGGCCCCCGAGGCGGCGAAGCCCGAGCGCCCCGCCCCGACCCGGCGCCGGCTGCCCCGAAAGCGCCCCGCCCGGACCACCTCGTTCCGCATCGCCGACTGCGACGGCTACGTCAACGCCGGCGAGTACCCCGACACCGGGGAGCTGGGCGAGATCTTCCTCAAGGTCGCCAAGCAGGGCAGCACGCTGGCCGGCGTCATGGACGCCTTCGCCATCGCCATCTCGATCGGCCTGCAGTACGGCGTGCCGCTGAAGGCCTACGTCGAGAAGTTCATCAACATGCGCTTCGAGCCGTCGGGGATCACCGACGACCCCGACTTCCGCTTCGCCACCTCCGTGGTCGACTACATCTTCCGGCGCCTCGGTGCCGACTACCTGAGCCCCGAGGACCGGGCGGCCCTCAACGTGCTCACCACTGCCGAGCGCAAGCGGGCCCTGGACGGCGGGTTGCCCCAGGTCTCCAACGGCCACGGCAAGGACGACAAGGAGGAACCGGAGCCGCCGGCCGTGGAGGAGCCACGCCTCGTCGTGCGTACCGTCAGCGATGCGCCTATGTGCTACACATGCGGCATCTCGATGCAACCGGCCGGGTCGTGCTTCGTGTGCCCGTCCTGCGCCACGACGAGCGGCTGTTCGTAGCTTTGGCCGTGGGTCGATGACGGACCTCGGCCACCTCGCGCTGGGCGTCCGGAACCCCATCTGCGGGCCGCCAAGGACCTCATGGACCGCTGCTATGCCGAGCCGTTGTCGCTCGACGAGGTCGCCCAGCGGGCTGGCTACTCCCGGTACCACTTCCTCCGGGAGTTCCGGGCCGCCTACGGCGAGACCCCTCGGGCCTACCTCACCCGCCGACGCATCGAGCGGGCCAAAGACCTGCTCCGCTCGGCCAACCTGACGGTCACCGAGATCTGCCACATGGTCGGCTTCTCGAGCCTCGGGTCGTTCAGCGCCCGCTTCACCGAGTTGGTGGGCTGCCCGCCGACGGCGTACCGGCAGGATGCAGTCGCCAGCGGTGGGCCTCCTCCCATCCCCGGTTGTTTCCTCATGATGTGGACCCGGATGGCACCGCCGCCCGGCTCCGCTGGCTGAGCAATCGGGGAGAAGCCTTCCGCAGCCCGGCGGGTCTAGCCTTCCGTTGTCGGCGACCGTTGTCGGCGACGGAAAGGGGAACGGCAATGATCAGGCGGCTCTCGCACGCAGGGTCCCGGTGCTCGACCAGGACGCCGCCAAGGCCTTCTACATCGAGAAGCTCGGCATCGAGGTGCGCACCGATGCCATGATGGACGGGTTCCGCTGGCTCACCGTCGGCCCCCACGACCAGCCCGACATGGAGTTCATCCTCTTCACGCCCGGGCCGCCGATGCACGACGAGGAAACCGGGGCGCAGATCCTGGCTCTCGTTGCCAAGGGTGCCATCGGCGGAGGCGTCTGGGAGACCGACGACTGCCGGGCGACCTACGAGGAGCTGACCGCCAAGGGCGTCGAGTTCCTGCAGGAGCCGGCCGAGGTGTTCCGGGACAATTCAGGGAACTGGTTCAGCCTCACCCAGCGGCCGGCGGCGGGGTCGTGACCAACGCAACCAACTCGTAGTGGACGGTCCTGCCCGTCCGGAAGCGCATCAGCCGGTGGCCCAGGGGCACCAGGACGCCCTGGAGCACCGGGTTCTTGCGGGCCAGGGCGCGGGCGGCGACCTTGGCCTCGTCGCCGGACAGGCGCCTGGCGACGGCCCCGATGGCGGCCCCGGTGCGCCTGCCCCGTGTCGTGCACGGAGCCACCTCCACCACGGGATTGCGACGCAGCCGGCGGACCTTGCCGGCCTTCTCGTAGGTCCGGACGAAGGCGCGTTCTCCATCGACCGCAATGCTGACGGGCGTCGGGACGGGGCTCCCGTCACGCCGGTAGGTGGTGAGCAGCACCGTCTTCTGGCGGGCGAGACCGGCGAATGGATGAGCCGGTGGGGTGTCGTTCACGTGGCCTCTGCGAGCTCGGACGATCCGGTCATGGCTCGCCCCTCCATGGTAGGACGCCTGCCCGGGCTCGAACGTGACATCCGCACCCGGCGACCCCAACATTTAGGGGACGTCCGGACCAGAACCACCAAATCTGGAGCCCGGCGTCGTAGAATTCTTCTCGATGCGTTGTCCTTCCTGCGGGGCCGATCAGGACCGGGTGGTGGACTCGCGCGTGGCCGAGGAGGGCCGGGCGATCCGCCGCCGACGGGAGTGCGAGGTCTGCAACCAGCGGTTCACCACGTTCGAACGCGTGGAGAATGCGCCCCTGCTGGTCGCCAAGCGGTCGGGGGAGAAGCAGCCCTTCGACCGGGCGAAGCTGATCACCGGCATCCGGAAGGCCTGCAAGAACCGCCCGGTCCTGGCGGAGGCGATGGAACGGGTCGCCGACGACATCGTCGAAACCCTCCGGCTCGAGGGCCGCAGCGTCGTCTCGACGGCGGATCTCGGCAGGGACGTCCTCGAGCGGCTGCGGGACATCGACGAGGTGGCCTACCTCCGGTTCGCCAGCGTCTACAAGGACTTCAAGGAGCTGAACGACTTCGAGCGTGAGCTCGGCTTCCTTGCGAAGAAGGTCCCCCCGAAGCAGCCCGCCGGGGTCCCGGAGGAGTGAGCGGGCCCCCCCGGGTCCTGATCCGCCGCCTCGATCCAGGCCTTCCCCTCCCGTCGTACGCCCTGCCCGGCGATGCCGGCCTGGACCTCTGTTCGGCTGCCGACGTCCTCCTGGCGCCCGGCGAGCGTGCCCGCATCCCGACGGGGGTCGCCCTCGCCATCCCAGACGGCTACGCTGGCTTCGTGCAGCCCCGCTCCGGGATAGCCGCCCGGATGGGCCTGGGGTTCGTGAACTCCCCGGGCCTCATCGACTCGGGCTACCGTGGCGAGGTCCAGGTGGTCGCCATCAACCTGGACGCCAGCGAGCCGATCAATATCCAGCGGGGGGACAAGATCGCGCAGCTGGTCATCCTGCCTGCGCTCCAGGCCCAGCTGGCCGAGGTCGAGGAGCTGCCCCCCTCCCACCGGGGAGCCGGGGGCTTCGGATCGACGGGAAGCTGAGGGCCGGGGGCGGTAGGATGGTTCCCAGCGCGGACGTGGCTCAGTTGGTAGAGCATCACCTTGCCAAGGTGAGGGTCGCGGGTTCGAATCCCGTCGTCCGCTCCAGGGAACACCGCGGGTTGTACTGATTGTCCCGGGCCGATGAGTGGTCCCTTTGCTAGTCCAATTTGCGGTCCCTTCCCGTTATCCGAGCATTCGGGGCCTTGATCGCCTACAGTCCGGGCGTGAACTCGGACACCGACCCAGGGATCGGCCAAGAAACCGGGCGACCGCTACCGAACATTCACCTGCAGGCCCAGCGGGCCCGGCTCGGCCTCACGCAGGCTGAGGTTGCCGAGTCGTTGGCCGCCCTCGCGTGGCAGCACGATCGACAGCGCCTCGGCGTCGATGCCACCATGGTCTCCAAGTGGGAGCGAGGCTTGAAGCGGCCCCATAAGCTGTACCGACAGTTGCTTTGCGAGATGTACGGAACCACCGAAGATCGACTCGGCCTTCGTCCACAGCAAGCATCGGATCCCCTCGATGACGCTTACGGAGCCGACGTGAACCGGCGACGGTTTCTCCAGGGAGCCGCAGCCGTCGGGTTGGCTGCCGTCACGCCGGCACCTTCGCTCGACCGCCTCGTCCGGGCATTGGACAAGCCTCTTGTCGATCCCGCCGCAGTTGCTGCCTACGCCTCCATCGCCGCGGGCCAGCATGAGATGTACTGGATGAGCCCTGCTCGCCCCCTCTACGAATCCACGGTGAGTCACCTTCGCCTCGGCCTCGACCTCCTCCGCAACACGAGCGGACGTGATCGCCAGGAGCTCGCAGCGGGCGTTGCCCACTCGGCGCTCCTGTCCGGCCGACTCGCCTTCTTCGACCTTGCGGAGCGCCCCGTTGCCCAGCGCTGCCTCGACGTCGCCCGAGATCTCGTCACTGAATCGGAGGACGCCGATCTCGCCGCAGCCGTCTACGGCCACATGGCCTTTCTGCCGGGCTTCGCAGGCGACCGTGCCGGGGCGTCGGACGCCTTGGCCCCGGCGTACCGCTTCGGCCGTCGGTCCGGTCCCCGACTTCGCTCGTGGCTGCACTCGGTGGATGCCGAGTTGGCGGCCCGAACGGGTGACACCAAACGGGCCATGGCTCAGACGGAGCAGGCGGGGGAGGCCTTGACGAGCTCGGGGTCGGACCCCGCATGGCTCGACTTCTACGACCCGGCCGCCTTCGCAAGCTTCGCTGGCTACGTCCAGCTGCTAGCCGGCGACACCCGGACCGCAGGAGCAACCCTCGAGAAGGCCCTGGCTGAGCTCCCGATCAGCGGGACAAAGCAGCGGTCTATGGTGCTTCTCGACCTTGCGACCGCTCGTGCCGCCACGGACCCCGACCAGGCGGTCGAACTCACGTCGCGGGCTGTCCAGATCCTGCAGACCGTTTGGTATCCCACTGCCCAGGACCGGTTCCCGGCCTTGCGGAAGAGCCTGCGCGACTCGCCCTATCGGGAGGCGCTGGAGGAACGGCTGAGGCCGCTCGCGACGCTGGCCTCGTAATCGTCCTTCTTGTTGAACTCTTCCACGAGCTCCGGCAGTTCAGCCAGGCCCTCGAGCTTGAACAGGCATCGATCCTCGACTGACCGATCCTTGAGATGTAGCCCCAGGGGCCCCGCCGGATCCAGGCCGCTGCAAGACCTGCTGCCTGGGCGGGCCCGAGGTCGTTGTCGATGCGATCGCCCACGTACAAGATCGCACCACTCGGGCATCCGGCTTCCGCCTCGATCCGGGAGAAGAACTCCGGCGACGGCTTCTCAACTCCCCAGGCATCCGACGTACCGATCACATCGACCGGCAAACCCAGCGCCGCCAATGCCGCGCCGGCCTCCTTCGTCTGGTTGCCCGCCAACCCGACCAGGAGCCCCATCGAATGCAGGGCCCCCAGGCACGGCCGAGCGTCCGGATACAAGTCCTCTTCGGACAAGCCCTCTGGCTGCCCGGCAGTCGCCCTGCGGCGTCGTTCTTCCCCGAGGTCGAAACCTGGCCGGAAGACCTGGAAAGTTTCTCGGTAGTCCTCGCCCCGAGCGATCACCGCCCCCATGACTGCGGAGAACGTATGCCGGGGGACGCCGAGCCAATCGGCCCAGGTTCCGTACTCACGTGACTCATCGACGATGGTCTCGCCAACGTCGAGAAACACGGATTCGATCATGCTCGGCTCCCTCGTGCCCGCCTCGATCCCACTGTAGACCAAGGGCCCGCAGCCGCCAGCCCGGCCGTTGGCCTCGTGTCCCGGCGGGGCAGATGTCATGCCCTGCACCCCCGGACTACAAACCGGGGGTGCAGGGCGATGGGCCCTAGCTCAGGGTGACGGCGTACTCCTCCAGCCGATCGTAGGTCTCGGCGGCACCTTCGGTCATCCCGGTGGAGACGACGGCGTCACGGATCTCGATCGATGGGTAGACCGAGGTGACCGTGATGGTCGTCTGGCCGTCCTCCTCGCTGAAGATTATTGACTCGACTGCCTCGTGCTCGTTGAACGGAGCCACGTCGTAGACGAAGGTCCAGGTCAGGCGCTCGGGGGCCTGGATCTCCCGGAATTCGCCCTTGAACGGGTACTCGCTGCCGTCGGCGTCCCGGAGCACGTAGCGCCAGGCCCCGCCTTCGACGAAGTCCATCTCGCAGCTGGCGAACGAGTGCCTCCGCGGCCCCCACCACTTGGAGACGTGCTCACAGCTGCTGTGCGCCCTGAAGACCAGGTCGCGGGGTGCCTTGAAGGTGCGGCTCATGATCGTTTCGGGACGGTCCTCGGGGATTTCCACGTGCAGGTTGCCGAGGGTGACGTTCATTGTTCGACTCCTTCCTGTTCACTCGTGCGCTTGAGGTCTTGCAAGTACTCGCCCCCCTCAGGCGTTCCCGTCATTGCTGGTCAGCTCGCTCAGCAGAGCCCGCACCCGGCGGTCGATCTCGTCGCGGACCGGTCGGACCTGCTCGACCGGCTTGCCCGCCGGATCCTCGAGAACCCAGTCCTCGTAGCGCTTCCCGGGGTAGATGGGGCAGGCGTCGCCGCAGGCCATGGTGATGACGACGTCGGCCGCCCCGGACCGCCTCGTCCGTCACCGGCTTGGGGAACTCCTTGGAGAGGTCGCGGCCGATCTCGGCCAGGGCCTCGGCGACCGCCGGGTTGATGCGCTCCCCGGGCGCCGAGCCGCCGGAACGCACCCGCACGCGGCCCTGGGCGTGGTGATCCAGCAGGGCGGCAGCCATCTGGGAGCGGCCGGCATTGTGCACGCAGACAAACAGGACCTCGGGGACCTCCTTCACGACGACGCCTCCTTGGTACGGGATGAGCCTTGGGACGGGCCGCCGACTGAGTGAGGGACAACGACGTCCGCAGCGAACCTGCTGACGGTGGGATAGAGCAGCCTGATGGCAAGCACCGCCACGCCCGCACCGAGGAGCTGCGCCACCACGAACGGCGGCACCGAGGACGGCGCGATGCCCGCGAAGCTGTTCGAGAGCATGCGAGCGGTGGTGACCGCTGGGTTGGCGAAGCTCGTCGAGGCTGTGAAGAAGTAGGCCCCCCCGATGTACGCCCCGACGGCGAAGGGTGCAGCCGAGGACCGGCCGGAGCGGACGACGCCGAAGATCACCAGCAGCAGACCGAAGGTGGCCACCGCTTCGGCAAACCACAGGTTCCCGGAGCTGCGGACCTTGGTCGAGAGCTCCACGGCGGGGAGGCTGAACATCAGGTTGGCGATCACCGCGCCCGCAACCCCACCGGCGACCTGGGCGGCGATGTAGCCGGCCGCCTCGCCGTTGCTGAGGCCGCCGAAGATGCGGGTGACCACCGGATTGAGGTGGGCCCCGGACACGGGCCCGATCGCCAGGATGATCGCCACGAGGGCCGCTGCCGTGGCTGCCGCGTTCTCCAGAAGCTGCAGGCCGATGTCGTTGGGCGACAGCCGGGACGCGGCGACGCCGGATCCGATGACTGCCGCCACGAGGAGAGCCGTCCCGATGCACTCGGCAAGCATGCGGCGGGACAAGTTGCCGTGCAAGGGACGCTGCCTCCAATGCATTGATCGATGTCGATACCGAATCATCTTGCCGATGTCATCGACCAATGTCAATATGGATCCCATGAGCACGAAGAGGGCAACGCTCCCCCTGGCGACCGGGCCTGCCGAAGCATTCGGGGCCTGCTGTCCGTCCATCCTCGCCGCACCACTCGGCGAGTCCGATGCTGCCGAGCTGGCCCGGGGCTTCGCCGCCCTGGCCGACCCAGCCCGCCTCCGTCTCTTCAGTCTCATCGCGGCCCAGCCGGAAGGGGAGGTGTGCGCCTGCGCCCTCGTCGAACCGCTGGGCCGGTCGCAACCGACGGTCAGCCACCATCTGCGGGTTCTCTACGAGGCTGGCCTGGTCGACCGCG
>WNEZ01000927.1_pt1 | contig 24101 bp, 18 predicted proteins | sample 5400521 | NCBI WGS metagenome assembly WNEZ01 (sample SAMN13153339, study PRJNA577476) | soil metagenome | isolation source: 120 cm saprolite under Douglas fir tree site 2 hole 1 replicate 1 | place: USA:California | collected 2015-04-18
GAAGACGCTTACTACCGCCCGGTAAGTTGCGCTCAGCCTTACAAAGATGCTCCCGTAGGCGGGCAACGACGGACCCAGTCGGGAAAGGAAAGACGCTGACAGAAAGGAGACGCATTCCGCAGCCCTTTGCAGACTGCTCCGTTTCATAAGCCTCGATCTGTCCGGCGCCGAAAAGAGTGATGGCCTTGGTCCGCTCAAAAAACGCCGGCTTACGCTTTTTGCGCTTTTCTGCCGGCGCGACCGGCGGGCTTCGGCGGCTCGTTCGGCTTCGGCTGCTCGATCTCGGCGACGCGGATCTCGAGGATCACGCTGCCGGTCACGATGCGCCGGTCGTTGCGCTGGAATACACGCACCAGCGTTCGTGTACCCGGCGGCAAGTTTGTCGGCGTCGTGAACGACAGGCTCATCCGCCGGACTTCTCCCGCCGCGACGGGAAAACCGACGACCGAAGTCGGCTGGGTGAGCGTCCAGTGATCGCCCGCGTTCTCTCCTCCGTAGCAAACATCGGTGGGAGGCGCGAACGGTTTCATGGTCGGGCAGTGGGGCCGCCAAACGGTTCCTTCCGTCGTGATGATTTCGCCCGCCTCGCAGTGGCCGACGCGCACAATCACCCGGCACTTTCCAGTAAACACGATCTCGCCAGGCGGGCACGGTACAGGTTCGGGCGGATGCGGCGGACACAGGGGTTCCAATCTCAGCGTCATCGGAACCGCCGCGAGTTCGCGTCCCTTCTGCACGATGACGTCCAAAAACGTCGCGCGACTCCAGATACTGCCCACCAGGAACGGCAACTCGAGAAACGCCGCACTGGCGAAACCCACGGTCGCGTAACTCAGGTTCCGCTGGCAGACGTTGTTGTTGCCCCAGAAGTAAGCGCCATAGTTACACGTGCCGGGATCGGCCTGGATATCCGCGCCGTTGGTCCCTCCCGCCGAGTCGTCGTTGTCCGCGCGAACCTCCGCCAACAAACAGGGATGCCAGGACGCCGGATCGGGGATCTGCGCCGCCGGCCAGACTACCGGCGCCAGGATCTTGGTCGCGCCATTGTTGACCACGGTCGGAGCGCTCTCCCCGAGATTCAGGTGCCGGGCCGTGATCGCCGCCGTATCCCAATCTTTTTGATACCAGTCCTGCGGGTAGCGGAACTCGGCGCCGGGCAGCGCCTGCAACGAAGGGTAGTTCCCCACGATCACCGACACCTTGACGTTTTGCGCGGTGTTGGGTCCGTTGTTGGTCACTCGTGCGTACACGTAGTGATCCGTTACGCCGTCGCGCAGCAGCGGCTGATTGACGAAGCTGACGTCACCATCGGGTTGCTGCCGCACGATCAGATCCGCTGCCTCCCAGTGATCGCCCGGCGAGGGCACGGCGCCCGTGTCGGTGCTCGAATCGCGGATGAAGACGTCGGCCGGATTCACGGCCAGGCGCGAAACGAACATCTCCTGCACGCTTGTCCGTGTGTCGGTCCAGAACGGGAAGAAGCCGAGCCGGCTCGCATCGAAGCCGAAATACTCGCCGATGAACGTGACCAACGGGTCGCCGTGCGAGAACGGCGCGTCGACCGTCGGGTCCCAGGCTCGATCGGTGACGAAGACGAGATTCGGGAATGTCGCGCCGTTGTCGGTCGACACTGCGAGCTTTACGTGGATCAGGCTCGGCGGAAATTCGCCGCCTCCTAACGGACCATACTCGTAATACGCGCAGCCGATTTGCCCGCCCGGCGTGGCCATCAACTGGGGATGGAAGTCCTGCGCGGCCGCGTCCGGCACATTACCCCCGGTGAGCAACGGCGCTCCCGAAGCCGGGCCGACCCACGTGCTGCCGCCGTCGGTCGACCGGCGGTAGTAAATGCGCGAACGGCGCTGGCCTCCGATCACCTCGCGGCCATCGGCCCAGGCGAAGACCACATTGTTGGCGGAGCCGGTGCAGCCGGTGGCCAGCGTCAACACGCGAAACGACGCGCCTTGGAAATGCGGAAAGCCGTTCGTTTCCGCAAAACTGCCGCGGATGCTCGTAACGCCGTTCGCGGCCACCGCCGCTGCGGCGAACGTCTCTCCGCCGTCGGTCGACTTGCAGTACTTGATCTGGTTCCCGCTCTGCCCGTTCAGGTAGACGATGTAAATCGCGCCGTCATTGGCGACGGAAACTTCGGGCGAGAACGAGTCGGTCGCGAGCGAGCTGCCCGCGGGGGTCACTCCGGGCCCAGTCCCGCGCCACGTCCCGCCATTGTCGGTCGAGCGCGCAAACCGCAGCGTCAAATCGTCGTCCCAGGCGGCGTAGAGGTTCCCGTAATGGGGGCTCGCAGGGTTGTTGTCCCCCGCGATCCATTGCTTGTCATCGCGCGAACTCGTGTGGATCAAGTTCGGCGGACTCCAGGACCGGCCGCCGTCCGTCGACTTGTACACCGCAATCCCGATTGTCAAATAGCCGCCGCCGGGCGGGAACGGTAGCGCGAGCAGATAGGCGTTCCCGAGGTTGTCCCAAGCCACTGACGGGTCCGAAATACCGGCCCATCCCGCGAGCAGCGTGAGCGGCGGCGATTCGATCCACGACTGTCCGCCGTCGAAACTCGCGTAAGCGGCCAGCGTGAAATCATAAGTCGCGGGGTTATTGAAGCGCTTCGACGCTCCCACCATCTGGTAGGGATCGAGGGGATTGATAGCGAGCGCAGACTCACTACGGGCGTTATTCGGGTTAACATCGCAAGTCACCCGTCGATTGACGCGGGGACCCGTGATCACGGTCGGCATTCTTGACCTCCCAACTTTGAACCTAGGTTCGCGATCAAAATCCTCATAACGTTTCCTCTTACGTGGGCTAATTTGAGCAAACCCGTCACCTCGTCGTCGGGTGGCGCGTGTATCGAATCGAAGCTATTGTGCAAGCCTCGTACCCGAGACTGATTGGCGGGCTCGTACTGCTGCATGAATGGGCTAGGAAAGACAGTAAACGGACCTGACCGTTGGAAGCAGAACGGCAATTTCACGTTTCGGATACTTGCTTTGGACGGTGGTGGGAATATTAGCGCGCAATATAGCCACACACTCCGCATTCAATGGTCATCCTAGTGCTCCGCCCAGATCGTCGTGTAGCTGTCGTAGCGAACACGAGGTCCCCGGTTGAAGCGGTGTGATACGAAGGGCGGTACTCGAGCGATGTGCGTCGTTCTCCTAATCGAGAGGCCTTTCCCCTCCACCCCGCACCGAAGTACTTGGTCTTCGACGGCTACTCCAACTTCTCGGCCGAGCTCCTCACGGTGGTCCGATCCATAAACCGGTCACTGGCATCGAGCTGCGAACTCGGCAGGACGCCGACCCGAGTGGAGCCGTCGGTTGGTACAACCCGAGAACGAAGCAGATCGTTGTCCTGATGGAGGGGCAGTCGCGAGCGCAACAGTTTTCAACGCTCTGCCATGAAGTGGCGCACGCCCTTCTGCACCCCGTGGGAGATCCTCACGGCGCGCTAGGGCCGCTGCGCGATGAGCAACAAGCGGCGGTCGCGCAGCGCAAACGTTTCCCGTCGAGCGAGCCGTAAGCCGCGAGAGCGCCAGCTCAAGGCCGGGGTCGGGAGCCAGATCGTCGCACAAGCCGGCTCCGATCTCTTCGCGGCGGGGGAGAGTTTGTCGACTGCGGCTACGCCTACCGAAACAAAAAGGAAAACTTTCTGCGAGATTCACCCTAATAGAAGTCCGGGAAATTGACTTCGATCCTTTAACGCACGTCTTACCTGCTACAGCCGGGCAGTGTAGCGCAACAGTTGCATGTTGCAGGCATCAGCGTGAAAGCCAACTAGGCAGGGCGCAGTCCAGGCGCTAGCGCGAGTGCAGTTGAGACTCTTCGACATCGATATCCATCCATCAATGCCTGGCTTGCTTTGTGCATTGGATTCTCTGTTCATATGACTGACAAAAGGAAGAAAGGCTCTCGGGTGGTGATGGAGTCCGCTGACCACGCGAGGCTTCGTGGTGCACTAGCCTTGGCGGTAATCGTCAGCGTGACGCTGGCCGTAGGCTGCGTGACTGTCCCTAGCCGCCCGCCGCAGTTCGTGCCCGATCCCTGGCCCACCCAGCGGTCGCGCGAGAGCGAGGATCCGTTCAACGAAGTCCACGCAGCGCTGATCGAGAACGCCAAGGTCGCGAGGTACTCTGCTACCAAACTTCCCAGGGAGGCGGTCACCAAAGTCGAGATCACGAAGAAGGAGGCGAGCGACGCCGTCGAGGAGCGAGCGCCCAGGCGGGTGCACCCGCTCCTCCAGCAGTGGATCGCCGAGCGCCCAGGCGCCTCGGAGCTACTCCTGATCACGCTGCGCGACGATGGGCGGCTGCCGCGCTTCCCGGAGCCGGCGATCACCGAGGAGCGCGACTCCTCCGCCAACCGCGGGCTTCAGGCGCGCGCCGTGGAAATCGCCGCCGGGCTCCAGGCGCGCCGCGCAGAGCAGCACAAAGCGTTCACGGCGGAGTTCGCGCGACAGGCACGGGAGCGGAAGGTCGGCTCGGTCGAGTTCGTCGAGAGCTTCTGGCTGGTCAACACGGTGCTGGTCAAGGCACCGCTCGCCGCGGTGCCGGTGCTGCTCGGGTACCAGGAGGTGCTCTACGTGGAGCCGCAGCACTCCGGCGAGAAGCCGCCGGCCAACGACATCGCTGCCGGCCGGGGCGACATCGTGAGTGACCCCTACTTCAACCTCGGCCAGACCAGTGGCTGGATCGGGCTCCTCGACACGGGTGCGCGCTTCAGCCACACGTTGTTCACCAGCCCATCCCATATCGACTATCGGCGCGATTGCGTCAACGGCGGCAGCAACTGCAACAGTGGGGGGTCGCTCAACCCGAACGACGATTGCTGGAACCATGGCACCTCGACCGCAGCGGTCATCACGGGCAACAACAACCTCGGCAATGGTTCCCGTGGCGTGACCGCGATCACCCTCGATAGCTGGAAGGTTTATCCGAACGCCTGTGGCGGCCTCGACCAGGGCGCGGTGCTGCGCGGCTTCCAGGCGGCAGTAGCGGCGCTCGACCGGGTAATTGTCGCCGAGATGCAGGCCGGCAGTGATCACAACGGGGCCATATCCACCGCGGCTGACGCCGCGTTCGACGCCGGCGCGGTCGTGATCGCCGCCAACGGAAACAACGGTCCGAGCGCCGGCACCGTTAACGCGCCGGCCAACGCGCGCCGCGTGATTGGCGTCGGCAACTTCGACGTGGCGTCGCTCGCGCAGGTGGTAAGCGAAAGCCGCGGGCCGACCGGCGACGGCCGCTTCAAGCCCGACATCCAGGCGCCCACTAACTCGGTGTCGGCGAGCAACGCCTCCGACACCGCGACGCAGATCTTCGGTGGCACGAGTGGCGCCACCCCGTACGGCGCGGGCGCTGCCGCCCTGCTGCGCAACTGGCTCCGCGGCAGCAGCTTCAGCATCGACCCGGGGCAGGTGTACGCGCAGCTGATCCTCTCCGGGCAGCAGCCATATCCATTCAACAACACCAGCGGCGCCGGCCCGCTCAAGCTCCCCACTGACGGGTGGGCGTGGTGGGGCAAGGTCTCGATCGGCGCCGGACAGACCATCAACATCCCGCTCGGCATTAACGGCCCGTCCACCAACACCTTCGACGGCGCCCTGTGGTGGCCCGAGACCCCCAACCGGCACAACGATGTCGACCTGTACCTGATCGATCCTGCGGGACACGTGCGCGCGTCGAGCATCTCGGTCCCGAGTGTCTACGAGCGGGCCCGCGTCGCCGGCGCGGTCGCCAACGGGACATGGACCTTGCGCATTGTCGCCTATAACGTGAGTGGGACGCAGAACGTCTACTTCGCCGCTCACGTGCGGCTGCGCTGAGCCCAATCGGGCATACTGACATGATGAGGATACGACGTCTCTATCGGCTCGGAACTCTCGTCGCGGTGACCGCGCTTGCCGGTGCGCCCACCGTGGGTGGCCAGGAGGCGGCGATGGCCGTGATCCACGCCGACACTGACTGGTACCGCGACCGCCCCGAGGCAGAGCGCGAATGGCGCGGCACGTTGCGCGAGCGCAAGGCCTCGGTCGGACCGACAGGCCGGCCCGCGCTTGCCTTCGAGCTGGTCACCCCCGACGAGAAGCTGCCCGTGTACGCCGCGGGAGTCAAACTGAAGCTCGCGCCCTTTGTCGGCGCGGAGGTGGTCGCGCGCGGCAAGCGGGTCGATCTCACTACGGAGGGCTACGGCCCCGAGCTGTGGATCGGCTCGCTGCGCCGGGTGGCGGAACGTTAACAACTCAAACCGAATGAGGCCTCTCCCGAAATGAATCGCCTTATCCGGGCATTCGAAGGTTCTTACACCACTGTTGAGCAAAATGATTGCCTTTCGCGCAAGTAGAGCAGGGTGGCAAGAAACGTCTGGCCGCAATAGAGGCCAACATAGTTAATGGCCGTTAACTATACTTCAGCGATCGCCGCTATTCGGCCTGGCTCAGAGCGCAGTTTCCGATCCGTCGTTCCAGCGCTTCCGGCATCGCCCTGAGCTGCGCATTTTCGCCTCGCAGTTCCTCAGCCCACTTCTCGAGGGCCTGCGGCTATCATCAGAATTCCGTCCAGATCGCCGGCCAGTTGCACGAAGCGTATTCGCTCTTTCACGTCATATTGTCTAGGAAGGTGACAAAATAGCGCGTGGCATCGCCATGAAAGCTGAGTACATTTCTTTCGATTGCTTTGCGCCGCTAATACATGTCGGCGACCACCGCGGCCTCGTTTTCCTGCCTAACTGCAACCCTGCAACAGTAGCGCTACTGTTGCAGGCAGTAGCACCCCTTGATTCATATCCGCAGGATCGATCGTATTTTATGACACTGCGTGGCACGACGGGCTCGCGCCCCGGGGCGCCACGCCTCGGCTGTGCCTTCATCCTGTGGAACAATATCTCCTCGGCACACCCGACCCCGACGAGCTATTTCGTTTGCCCAGGCTCTCAACCTGACCCTCTCGAGTTGCTCGGCGTGCAGAGCACTGTGATGGCCGGGCGGCCGGTGCCGGCAAATCGGGAATTGACTTGGTAGGCTGCCGAGCAGTTTGAAATGCCAGCCTGGTGCTCCAAACCCTCGGATTGCAATGTTCGGAACGCTACCTTGCCCTCGCCTTGCCGTCGTCCAGCTCCACCGCGAACCTGAGTACTTTCGTCTTCGGCTGGCTCAGTTGGTGCAGAACCGGAGACACCATGCAGACCTGTTGCGGATCCGTTCGCCGTGCTCCGAAACGGAGATCTCCTCATGAGCGACAAGATCGACATTGCTACCTCCGTCAAAACAGCGTTTGAATACGGCCCATTCTATTTCGCTGTGCTGTTGTTGTTGACGGTTTCGACACTAAGTGGAAGAGCATACCGAAAGATCTCCAAGAACCAGGGTGCGTCCGCAGATGAGAGGCGAGCTCACCGAAACTTCTTCGTCGCCAGTTACGCTCTGGGTCTGTTTCTGGTAGCCGTCTCGGTCATATGGTGGCTCGCATACCGGCCCAAGCTGTACGCGTACAACGTGGTGATCCGAGACCTGCGTGACTATGAAACCCTGATCTCGGATCGCAACGTTTATTTCCAGGCGGAAATCACAACTCTAATCGACGACGACGGATCGCAACTGCGCAAGGAACATATTCTTGCCATTCAGGACAAGCCATTCGAACCAGGACAGCGTTTCAAAGTTGAACTGGCAAAGGATCACAAGAAGCGTGGCAACTCCGAGATTGAATACACGACCGAGAAGGACCCGGAATTCTTCTGGTTCTACAACAAAGACACGGGTGGGAACGAGCTCCATCGAACGCAGCACCGCGGTCGCGACGCGCAGGACGGCGGTCAACAGGGTGTGTTTCTCAACTCCGTGATTTCCAGCGCATACGCGGCGGAGGAGCGTGTTAGAGCTCCGGTCAGGCCTGCCGAGCGCGCGTCCGGAGTTACCTATCCAAATAGCGCAGGGCCCTTGGATCTGCGCAGCTCATCATGCCGGTCAATGTCGGTGGTACTGGATCCTAGAGCGCAAGTGGGGTTGCGCATTGTTACGATCGAAGAGATCCTGGGCATGTCTGATGCAGCAGCGCGAGAATGCGTGCTCGGGTCCAACGGAGCCGCGGCCGTGGCGATGCTTTCTGAGCTGAGTCAGCACTCCGACGTCGAACTGGCGGCGAAAGCTGAGGCGCTCAGAAAGAAAATTCGGTGGGATGACTTTCTCGCGCAGGAATTGAAATCGTCAAACAAGGACAATCGCCGGGCAGCCGAAGACGCCGTAGCTCGCTTGCAGGCGTCCGATGCAGATCGCATTCTCCAGAGGGCTGGCATTGCAAAGGATTCTCGCGGGACCCAACTTGCTGAGAAGGTTACCTCCCGAGCCGGTGTTCCAATCCCGTCAGGCGGCAATCGGGACCGATACTATGTCAAGGCGAGTTGGGATCCTGCGCGCGCAGACGTCGTCGAGTGTTTGACCAAATTATTCAATCACGAATTGATTAGTCGCCGGACGCTGGAAGACGAAAAGAGGTTAATGCTAAATCGCCGCGAGAGAATCGTCTATTGGTATGAGCCAGATTGGGCCGTGCACATTTCGCAAGAGATCGTCGCCTGCGGAGGTAAGGCGTCATACGTCTCGTATTGAGGGGGGCATCGAACGGGCCCTCGTCCTGGTCCCTGGTCGTCCACAGCGAGACATGCGGGAAACTCGCCTTGCTCGTGTCGAGCCCGAGCGCATGACAAATGACGAACGCTCTGCTCTCGGCCTCCATTTCCCGCTCTAGCTAGGAGCTAGCCTTTAGGAATTCCCGCTGAAGCAACCTTTGCCTGCATCAGTGCAACTGCAGCATGCAACGCCTGCTACAGTAGCACCCGGCCCTTTCCATCTGACCAATGAATGTAGAGTCGGTGCTTCAGCCCCGAGCGGTTTGCGATAAACGTTCAGTTGCTGTTTGCGCAATGGGTGGCGTGGCCTCACACCGGATGCCCAACTGATCGGGTCACCTGTACGGCCGCGAGGGACCAGCGTCTAGTTCAGACTGCCCCGTTCCGGAGGTCGATAATGCGAAGAAACTTGCCTGGATCGCCTGGTATATGGGTTGCATCGCTGCTCGGCACGGCAGCAATGACGCCGAGAGCTATGCCTTAGTAAAGGATGCTAACTCCATCTCGAGAAACGGTCCGCCCATCCATGGACAATTCACGCGATTGCCAATGAGAGTTGTCAAGACAGTCCAGGAATCAGTGCCCAAATCAGATTCGCCTTTAGGGAGGCCCGTCATGGTAAGGCCCATCATCATCCTCGCGTCGTGTCTGGTTGGGGTTTCTGTCGCGAGTGCCCGAGGGGACGTAGCTGAGGATTGGAAGACATTTCGAAAGAATCACAAGTTTCATATTCAAACCATTGCCGCCTCTGAGCCACGTGAGGATGGGTCACGCACCCTGATCGTTTCCGAACCGCCACCACATGTCACTCTCGAAGCGTTGGTAGAAATCGATCCTGCGCTACGAGCACCGGAAATTATGGTCCATCCGATCGGCCACGACGGATGGGTCAAGGACGTAGTAATCAACTTACCCCGGACTTCTGATATCGCGTTTCGAAATCTCGTATCCAAAATGACGAGGTACCTCTTCTTCACCTCCTACAAAGCGTCGGTTCTTCCAATCCGGTCGCCGGACTCGCCTTTAGCTCTCACAAAGGCATCAGCGAAACAGCCACGACTCGATCTGAATGTGTCAGACACGCAATTACGGTCGTGGCTCGTGGATAAGAACAGTAGATTCGTACCCCTCTTAGGCGGAGCAGGCCTACGGCTTGAGGAGCTGATGGCTGGAGCCACGGGCGGAGTCTTTTTTAGTGGCAAGCCCGGCTTGGTTGCCTGGGTGTTCCCAAAGAGCGAAGATCTGGCGCTTCGCCGAGTCGAGGCTCGTCAGTTTGCCCTAGATTCAGATCTAATCCTGGGAGCTATAGCGAGCGGACGGTCTGTCGCGGTCATTGGGCGCGAACGTGTGACCCCATGCGATATCATGCCGCCCCTGCGCGTCGAGACGCTGCAACTGCTCGCCTCGGTTCAAACAGACCGACTTGCGCAGAGCTATGAGAGATTGAACTTTGCTGCTGGTAAGTTCGATGACAAAACGAGCGCCGATTGGGCGCCGATCCACCTTAGCAACGAACTGGTCGATACAGAGTACGGAAGCCTGCTCAACATCACCGATCAGCTACTGAAATCTTGGTCCATGAAAGGGACGATCCGCTATGAGAACTTCGAGTATCCGACGCCTCGTGGGTGGCCTTTTCCCAAACCAATCCTTGCTCTTCTTGAGACCCCCACCTCCTTGACGTTCAACTGGAATACGAGAGGTGCGGCCTACGCGAGCAGTAACGGTGCTACAACCGTCGTCGCGTTGAATCGCACCGGGGCGCTCCCAGTAAGCTACATTCCCGACGGCCGCGGCGGCTTGACCAGATCGCTCGAGAACGTCAGAAAGCTCCAGGCGGATGCTTACAATTACTTTGCACAGCAGGGCGATCCCAACCTCGCGCGAGTGGTCCAATATGCGTCTCTCTATCAGGTGCTTCGGCGATTCGGTGTCTGGGCGAAAGCCCCTGATACGGCTCAAGCTATTCCGACCGATCCGCTCACCAGGAAAGTGGCTGCAATTTTGCGCGAGTTCGCGGAGCTCAACGAAGAGAGCATGGAGCAGAATATCAAAGCTATGCACGAGAACGAGGTGACACAGCTGGACGTCCTCGGGCTCATTTCCTCCTTGTCTTACATCGCTGAACTCCAAGCGCTCATTCAGGAAATTCAGGGCCGATGGGGCAACGAAGGACTGCAGGAGCTTGCAGAGCTTTTGGCGAATCCACGACGAGGCGCGATGCATAGACACGATGTTTTCTTGCGCATCGAGGCCGCGTTGGAACAACTGCCGCCCAAGCGGCGACAGGATGCCGCGCGAGAGATCGAATCTGCTACCAAGATCTTAGCCCATCTCGACAAGCCGTCCGGAGCTCTCGCAGGCGTGAACGCCGAAGATCGAAAAGAATTCGCTCTTCAATCCGTCGCTGGAGAGCTTACTGAGCATCGCGCCGTGGTGCGACTCGTCACGGGCACGTCGATCGCGTCTTTGAAGAGTGAATACGAGAAGCAGGCCAAACGGCCCGAGATGGGCTGGATTCACACGCCGTCCATTGTTGTTTCCTTCACGAAAGAAGCCCTTTTAAGTGGTGGCCATGACCTCCTCTCGGAAGTAGCCGAGTTCGGGGAAGACCGGTCGGTGCCGCGCGGAACGGTACGCGTCGCGACGAATGGGGACCGAAGAGTCGTCCTCTTTCACCCGGCGGATCGAGAGTATCCGCACGCTCTTAAGGCGCTGGTTTCCAAGTATGGCTCGTACCTGGCGGACGCACCGCTGCAGGATGGAATGAACAAGGTGCTTCGCTCTGCGGCCCCGCTTACTCCAGTGCGGCGAGCGCGCAACGTCGCATTGGGGTTCACGGCAAACGATCAGCCGAGCGCGAATCGAGGACTTCAGCGCGTTTCGACAGAGTCAGGATACCCACCGTCTGGATTCCGAACCGTCGCAAGGACGCTAACACCACAACAAGCGGAGTTCCTGCGGTCGTTTGTGGGCACGCCCTTTAACGGTACCGTGGTAGAACGCCGCAATTCCGCATCGACAATGATTTACCATGAGCAGTCTGGCCACTTGATCGAGGCGACGGATACCACAGGGACCGTCGATGCACTGGTACAAATCGCAAGCGCTAGTCGGCGGGCGGGGCGCTACTCAGTCTTCGTGTTCAGGGAGGGCTTTACGATAGACGAAGCCAAGAGCATGGGCGAAGCCGTGAGATTGAGCGCGGATGCGGACATCATCCTCGAAGTGAAAAGGTCCAACTCGACAGAGCTGAGGACTTTGCTCAGCGACGCCGAGCTGAAGCTGAAGGATGCAAAGATACGCAAGGTAGTCCATATAAACGATCCCATCCGAGGTCTGGGCGTCGAACTAACGCTGGAAATTCCGTCGCGCTCGAGCGTATCGTCGTTCGTTTACAAGATTCGCGTGTTTTTGCTGGAAGTCGGCCAATCGATAACTGAATTCGCGACGAGCGTCAGAAATACGGTGGATGCGTTCACGTCTCGGCTAACCGCCGCCAGCGATAACTTTTCGGCCTGGTACATCGCGAGAGAGGTGAATCGGGAGCTCAAAGCGCAGTTCGGTGACGGCGTCGTTGAAGTGATGGTCCATCAAACCAAGGATTATGTACCGGTCGAGGCCGGCCACTCCTATGAGCCCACGGGATGAACGGGTTTGGCCTCGCGATTGTGCCTTCCTGATTTCAATACCGACCACCAAGAGCCAGTTTCTCGAAGACCTTGCGCGTACTGACAAGGATTTCGTACGCCTCCACTATTCGGACGTGGACATCAGCGAAGAAACCAAGTGGTTGGCGTACAAGCCGACTGCCGACGACGTCGAAAAACTCCTAGTTGGGCTCGAGAAGAGAAATGTAAATGTCGTGCGTGGGGCAACCCTGGCAGACTGGGTGATAGCCCAAGGCACGGCGAAGGTCATCGTTCTTTTTACACACTGGCGCTCCGGCCTTGTGAGGTTCGACGACGTGCGTTGGGAGCGACTCGACAAAGCAAATTCAGAACAGAACAAGTGTGGAGCAAGCGAGATTGTCAGGCTCGTTGTGGATTTGTTTCGAACAAATACGGGCGATCGCTCCAAGATAGTCGAGCGCCTTAATGATGTCCTTCTGAATGAACAGCTTGGCGAGCATCCATGGTTCGGAACGGGGCCCAACCAACTGGCCGCATCAACCGAACATCGGGTGCACGCGAATCGGGCGTTCCTTGATGAAGCCTTTCCCGGCGCTTTTGGCCGCAGCACGAGCGTCGAGCTTGCGGACGGACTCGTGGAAGTGGATTGCATCGCGGATGGAGTGCCCCGGACGTTCACCGGTGTGCTCGACTTGAGCGTCTGCAGCTCCGTCTTGCTCGCCGAAATGATTAAGGCGCGTGCGCGCAACTGCCTCGTCGTTGCCCCCAAGCTGCCGGCCTTGGTCAGCTTCCGCACCGTGTTCTATCGTGGGCTCTTTAAGCTTCTTGGACGAGGTCGCCCGTACGTGCCCGCAATGGAAGAGTTGCGCCGTCGAATGCTCGGCTTGGGAGGGAAGACAAATGAAGCAACTCTCGGGGGTGCTGCGCAGATACAGCCAGGTCGAGATGGGCGACAGGCGTCTAGTTCCCGGGGCAACCCGCATCGATATCGATGCGCTTCGCAAGGACCTTCAGCAGGTGGTCTCTCGAAGTGACCGTTTCCTCTGGGTGTGGCTCGCCATGCTCGTCCTAATTTTCGTGCTCGATTGCTTCGTGGTCCTGCGCGAGATGCGAAGTCCTCGCCTCGTGGGCTCCATCTTTGTCGCAACGGGGGTCGGTTTGGGTGCTGCGATCCGGCAGATGCGGGGGCTCTGGCGGGAAAAGTTCAATACCGAAACTCTGATTGCTCTGCTGCCAGCGCTCGGTGAAGCGGAAGTTCGGAAGGTTATCCTGCAGCTGCTTGGGACCTTGGGCAAGCGTTAGTGGGAGACCTGAACGACTCTGAAAGCACGCCTCGACTGTACCAGCGGGCTCAAAGTGATCCACTTTCAGCGCACCGGCACGATCCAGGGACCCACCTGCTGATTTCAAAATGGCTCTACGGCTTGCTTGCAATCCTCGTCTTCGTGAGACCCAAGACTGTGCTCCGCTGGCATCACGCACTTTCGTCACTATTGGACCTGGCTCTCGCAGCGCCGCCATTGAAGTAGAGCGCCAATCGATACCCCACCTCCGCGCACTGATCCATCGAGGGCGCCCCGTCCTTTAATCCGCTCGAGGCGTAGTTGCATTGCAGCAGGTGCAATCGATGGAACCCTGCACCAAAGAGCCGAACGACACGGGCCGGGTGCTACGGTAGCAGGCGGTTGCATGTTGCAGTTGCAGTGATGCAGGCAAAAGAGCTCTCCCGCGCAAAGACATTCGCCGAAAAACCAGGCGAAGCAAGTCATTTTTTGATTGCCAAAATATTGCTAGCGCCGCGAATCAATCGGCTTTCGTTTAAGCCAGACGCGTCCTGGAATCGAGGGCTCGCACGACTGGCCCAGTTACTGCAACGACCATTTACTGCGAGGCCATGAGCCTCAATCCCGCTCAAACCACGGAGGGAAAAATGCCCGCGATCGTCGTCGCTCCCAGCCAGTTCCCATTACGGTTTTCCGAGGTGGTCAACATCCGGGGCGACTTCGGCCCTGGCCAGCTTGCCAACCCGAAGGGCATCGCGTACCACGCCGGCCTCGACCGCATCCTGACCACCGTTACTCCCAACTTAGTCGGTGGGCGTTCGCTTATTTTGCAAGCGGTGCAGCCCGATGGCTCGCGGGCCCGCTTCGCACCTACCTATTCGCCGTTCCGCGATGTCGAATCGATGCTCATAGTCGTGCCACGCTCGGGGCCGCCAGTGAATGCCGGCTTTCTCGCCGGGGACGTGTATGTCAACCGCGGACCGGCCGGTGAGATTTCGCGGCTCAATGCCGCGGGGACGGTGCTGGCCGACGTTTGGGTTGACCTGCACTCGGCTGGCTTGTGGGGTGGTCTCGCCTTCGATCAGACTGGAGCGTTCGGCGGACGTCTGGTGGCCGCTGACACCAACGGCAAGATATTTCTAGTCGACGCGGGCGCCCACGCCACACTGTTGGTCGATCTGGCGGCGCGCATGGGCTTCCCAATGCGCCTCGAGGGCGTCGCGGTGGCACCCGCGGACTTCGGCCCGTTGGGCGGCCACATCATCGTTGGCGTGGAGGGCCTAGGCGATGACGATGCCCAGAGCGGCAAGGTCTACGCCGTTGACATTGGGGGTGCTCCCACACTACTCGCCGACATCGGATACTGCGCCGAGAACATTGCCTTCGTTCCGTCGGTCGGCGGGACTTTCTATCACACGCAGCTTTCGTTCGAGCGTGAGCGCGAGAACAAACTGATTGCAGCCAGCGCGAGCCAGTTCCTCGCTCGTGCCGGTCGTATGCTGGTGACCAACGAAATGTCGGGGGACCTGTGGGAAGTTGCTTGGGATGGAACGCGCTACACGCAGTCACTGGCTGGGCGCGCGCCCGACCGATGGACGTCCGAAGGGCTGGGCGTGCAGCGCACCGAATTGGAACACGCCGACTTCGCGGTTCGCGTGCCGTCGCTGCCTGCGTGGACCGATTGGAACGCGGTGCCTGGAGATGGCACCACCGATGCGAAACTCGACGCGAGCGTCGACTACTCGGGCAACCTGCACCTATTCGCCAAAGGCATCAACGACCGGCGCATCTACATGCAAAGCATGTCGGGCTTGAACGAGACCTGGACTGGCTGGAAAGAGATGCAACCGACGGGGATGACAACCCACCATTCGGTCGCCTCGGTGCTCCACGAGAACAACTTGCATCTGTTCGCCGTGCGTGACGACGGCCACATAGTGCACAAACGTGCCTTTGTTGGCGGCGGCCCGCTGACCAACGAGCCGTGGGCGGAAGTGCCGAGTGGCTTTGTCACCGACGCGGCCGTCTCCGCTGCGGTCGCCACTGGCCACCTAGTGCTGTGTGCCAAGGGCACCGACAATCAACTGTACGTCAATGAGTTGGCCGTTGGCGGGCGGAGCTGGAGCGGCTGGTCGCCGGTACCGGGTGGCGGGCAGACCACTGCCAACCCGGCGTTGGTCAACTTCCAGGACGAGTTGCATCTGCTCATCAAGGGGCTCACCAGCAACCGCATCCTGGCGCGGGCGCGTTCGTCCGACGGAGCCAGTTGGACCGATTGGGCGGAGCTGCCCGGTGCCGGACGCACTGACGCGGGAATGGCGGCGGTATCGGCCAATCAGCAGTGCTACGTGTTCGTCAAAGGTATCAATGACCGCGCACCGTACCTCAACATCGCCAGCAACACGGGTAGCTGGAGCGGATGGAACGCACTACCTCACCCCGGCAGCACGGACGTGGGACTGGCCGCGGCCGCCATTGGCGCGCGAGTCTACCTATTCGCCAAGGGCATCGACGACAAGCGCATCTACATGCGACGCACCACCTGACGTGTCACAAGAAAAGTCCTATAGGAGAACACACCATGCCTCAGACAAGTCCCCTGACTCCATTCGTTGCGGGTTACTCAACCCCGGACGGATTCCGCCACGCCATAGCAGCAACCAACGGCGGCAAACTGCACGAAATCTTCTTTAAACCGACGGGAAAGGGCAACGCACGCCTGGCTTGTTTTGACGCAATTGCCACCATCGACGGCTTCTTTACGTCGGACGATGGATACCAGCACGAAATCGTGGCAACGCCCGACGGCAATGTCCATGAAATCTACTTCAAACCAAACGACATTAATTTTACCGAACCGCCGCTGGGACACTTCAGCGGAATCATAGACATCGCAGCTTTCCAGGCACTCGATGACAAGAACCGCATCGTCATCGTCGCCACCAATGATGGCAGTCTACACGAGATCTTCTATCATCCATCCCTGCCCGGCGGTGGCCACGTGTCCACACTGGCTCTACCCAAATTCAACGGCATCGTCGGAATCGCGGCATTTTATACTCCAGACGACAAATTCCGCCATGTGATTGTCGCGACCGGGGACGGTAACGTCCGAGAGGTCTTCTATCATCCGTCCATTGGCGTCCACCTCTCCCAGCCACCACTGGCCAAGTTCAACGGCGTCGTGGGAGTTGGAGCTTTCTACGCCGAAGATGACAAAAATCGCATCGTGATTGTGGCTACCAACGATGGTCTATTACACGAAATCTTCTATCGTCCATCCCTCCCCGGAGGCGGCCACGTCTCCACGTTGGGCGTTCCAAAATTCAACCGCATCATCGGAGTGACGGCGTTTTATACGCCAGATGACAAATTCCGCCACGCCATCGTGGCAACCGACGACGGCAACGTGCATGAGGTTTTTTATCACCCTTCGGTCGGCGCGCATCTCTCTACCCCTCCACTCGCTCATTTCCCCCATGCTTCTCCCCACCTGGAGGACATCAGCCCGGACCCGGGCAATCTCGATGCCAAAGCGCTTGGCGAGCTCAACCAGGGCTTCAACTCGACCGCAGGGCGCACCGTCTCTATCGCTGGGGACGAGAAGACACTCTACGCCTTCTGCCAACTTGCTGGCGTCTGGAAGTCAGTGACGGGTGGCCCGTGGATGCAAATGCCGCAGTCGCCCCTCGAGGCAAAATTGTTCGGTCCCTCAAGTCTCGCGGTCGATCCCAATGACTCTTCGCACGTCGTCGCCGGCAACGCCGACGGAGTTTGGGAGAGCAAAGATGGCGCTTCCAATTGGACTTTCGTTCTCAATCCTACGAAGCAGAATTGGGCAAACTGCGCCTCATCCGTAATCAATGCTGTCGCATTCGGACCTGACTCGACGCTCTACGTGGGCATCGACTGCGGAATCGTTCGGCGTCCCCCCAATGGCGCGTTCCAGTTGACTGCCGTGCCTGCCGCGGTGACGGCGCTGGCAGTCAGCCAAACTAAGATTTGGGCGCGCACTGCCAACTCAATTCTCTTCTCGAGCAACAAAGGCGCACAGTGGTCGCCCCCGGTTCCTACGCCCAATGGCGTCACCTTCGGATTCAATCAGGTCTTCTCGTTGGCAGCGTTCGACGCGTTTGCGTTCCTGACTTTCTCGAAGGGAGGCGATGGTGGATGCGGGGCCTCGAATTGGCTCCTCATTTTCAATGCGGGGACCCAGGGTTGGACAACCCAGCGGGTCGATTTTCAAACGAAGGCAACCTGTGATGGCACCGGGGGTGAAGTGAACGGCCGCAAGTTTGTTAAGGCATTCATACGAAAGGATCCGAACCTGGCCATGACCGTTGGTCAGCGGCTGCAGTTTTTCTACGGTGCCGGGCAGGAAATCTATCAAGCCCTCGGCATGAACGGCAACGGAACGATGACACAGTGGAGCCGAATCGCGGGGACAAAGGGTCCGGGTTTTACCAACCAAGATCCAGTCCATGCCGATATATGGGACTTTCACATCGACGTCTCTGGCGGCGGCAGGACAGCTTGGATTGCGGGGGACGGTGGCGTGTACCTGAACAAGCTCGCCAACCCGTACACATTCCCCGGCGGTGGTTGGGGGCCAGTGGTGCCGGGGATGCACACGCACGAGGTCCACACGGTCACCGCGCTACCGACGACACCGGTCTCCCGGTCACGCCTGGTCTATGCGACCTCCGACAACAATACGTGGTATCGCGGATCGACGCCCATTGTAATGCCTGAGCCACACTGGCAGATCGATGGCACGCTTGGTGATGCCAATTGGACCGCCGGCGACGCCGCGGCGCCACGCTTCGCACTCACAGTCCGTCATCAAGAATCAGCAGTCTTCATCCACTACGGCGGCACGCCAGAGCTCGTTTTTTGCAGGCTGATCAACGGCGGTGAAGTGAAGCCCGACGTCCCAACGAGATTCCGATTCATTCCATCGCCTCAGAGTGCCGGCCACTTCTCGAAGGTTGACGCGGTGATGATGGTCGACCTGCCCTTGTTCATTTTCGACCAAGCACAAAACAAGCTCGTGCCAATAAGTCCAAACTTGCCGCTCGGACAGAGCTCGAATGGAAAGCCCGTTCTGATCCGTAACAAAAACTTCAACGCCAATCCCGATATCAATACCAGTAAGGGGGCCGGCTGGGAGGTTGAGATCCCCTCACTTCCTTCAAGCACGTCGGGCTTCTACGTTACAGGGTCGCGTTCTGCGCCTCGGTACTACGCCTTCACTCAGTTTGGCGAACTGTTTCGCCGCGACGGAAATAACTGGACCTCAGTCGCGAAGAATCTGGTCAACACTGCGCAGTTTGGCCCAGCATTTGTCAATCCTTATGACCAAAACGTACTTTATGCGCTGGCCCACAACACGGTATTGCTGTCAACGAACGGCGGCAACACCTTCAACCCAGACCCTGCCCTGACGGCGCTGGCGGCAGGCACGGACAAACTGCAGATGAGCACTATCGCTGAGATCGCGTTCAATCGGGCCAACCCTGGAGAAGTAGCGATGGGCGCGGAGAGCGGGGTGTTCTACGGAACCAACGGGAAGTGGACCGACCTCACGGCACTGCTACCGCGTCCGCGCAGCGCGATCACTTCGGTGGCGATCGATTGCGAGGCGATCTATGTCGGCACGGATGCTCGTAGTGTGCTGCGAATCACGGACTACAAAGGCACGTAGCTTCGCAAGAATCACTCACGGCCGCCAGCGCCGACGCCTGCTTTGCTCAAATCGAGATACGGGCCGCTGCAAAGGTGAGCAGGCCTGTCGCTCGCAGCGTCCACTTCAGAAAGAGAGGTAAGCTAATGGAGAGTCATCCAATATCACAAACAGTCGGTATCCACACGCTCGTACTCCGCTCAGGGATGAGCAGCGGGGACTTTGAAAAGTTCATGACAGAACAGGCTTTTCCAACCGCAGCCGAGGTACCGGGGAGTATTAATAGGGGCGGCCAATCGTCGATCAAGAGCCAGCACCTCCTCGCAGGCGACGGACAGTACCTGTGGATTGTTAAGGGAAGCGGTCTCGGCACGGATTTCTCGACGGCCTTCAACAGAATGCGCGACGACTTGCTATCAAAGTTGCAAGCCTTTGGTAGTGTCAAATCATCGACCATCTTCGCCGTGCTGAGTAGCTTTGAAGTGGGCCAGCGCGATCAGCAGGGTCGACCGCAGGGTAGGCCACAGCGTGGCAGCGATCTATAGGCATAGTCCAGGCCTGTCCCTACCGAAAAGTCCATCTGGTTCGCCCCGAGCCACGACTGCGTATTCCGGCGATGCCGATCAGTGATTCCGGCACGCAACGACCAACGTGAGAGTTCCGCAGCTATCTTGGGGAAGTCTGCGATGATGCGGAAATGCTCTTCTCCAAAGCGATGCTTTCGTTGCTCCGGGCTTTACTCGCCTCGGTGCGAGCCGCGTTTAGAACACGCCGGGACCTGGCGCTCGAGAACCTTGCCCTTCGCCAGCAACTCGCCCTCTTCAACCAGCGGGCACCTCACCCGCCAATCTCCTCAATCGACAGAGCCTTCTGGTCCTGGCTCTCTCGGCTCTGGGCAGGCTGGCGCGGCGCCCTCCTCATCGTCAAACCTGAGACGGTCGTTGGCTGGCACCGCCAGGGCTTTCGTTTCTTCTGGAGGTGGAAATCACGAGCGACGCGCGGCCGCCCAAGACAGGAGTCGAACCTGCGGTGCCTCATCGGCGAAATGGCTCGTGCCAACCCGAGCTGGGGCGCGCCGAGAATCCACGGCGAGTTGCTCAAGCTGGGATTCCTGCTCGCCCAGTCTACCGTCGCTCGCTACATGCCGAGCCGGCCTCGACGCCCACCCTCTCAAACCTGGCGCACTTTCCTTTTCAACCATCTCGCCCAGGCCGTTGGCATCGACTTCTTCACCATCCCCTCAGCTACGTTCCGGGTCCTCTACGGCTTCGTCGTCCTGGACCACGGCCGGCGCCGCATCCGCCACCTCAACGTCACTGAGCATCCCACCGCGGCATGGACTCAGCGGCAGCTTCTGGACGCCTTCCCATTCGACGCGCCCACTCGCTTTCTTCACCGTGACCGAGACAGCATCTTCAACGGCCTCGTTCGACAGACCATCGCCGCCCTCGGAATCGAGGAGGTACTCAGCGCGCCAAGCTCTCCTTGGCAGAACCCTTTCGCCGAACGCGTAATCGGCTCCATTCGGCGAGAGTTGTTCGACCACGTCATCGTCCTGGGCGAAGCTCATGCGCGGCAGCTGCTCTGTACCTATCGCGTCTATTACAACGGCACCCGCACGCATCTGTCGCTCAACAAGGACTCACCCGACTCCAGAAAAGTCCACCACCCCGAACGCGGAGCGACGATCGTCGCGTTGCCGGTCCTCGGCGGGCTCCATCATCGCTACGAGCGCCGCTCCTCCTGGCACGCCTAACTCTCCTCCAGCATGAGCTTGCCGAGTTTCACTGGCCGGAATGGCCCGCCGAGTCAACTCTTACACCTTGGTCCCGACCGCTGGTCGGCGCACCCATAACCGCAAGCGGATGAGCAACCCGGACCTGTTCCGGCGCCAGCCCCACAGATGGACTTTTCGGTAGGCACAAGGGCCGACTCCGAATGACTCGCCGATCCGGCCGGCCTCTAAACTCGACTGGGGCTGCGCTGCTCAAGCGGGTTTTCGGAATTGAAAGTCTGCGTTGTGCCCGATGCGGCGCCGCAATGAGGCTGGTAGCGTTCATCACCGACCGGAAAGCCGCTGCTCGCATCCTGAATCACCGTCGCCTGCTTTGAATGGCGGCCGTTCAACGCGGTGAATCAGTTCATCTGATGTCGGGCGGTGTTCGCCTGATGAAATCCTCAAATTCCTGACGGAACTTCGGGTCTCGCAGGCGTTGAATCGCCAACTTGACGTCAGGCGTCTGGCCGTAAAGGCCGAAGAAATCCACGTACGAGACCGGCGGAACTGCACCCGGCCAATCCCAGTTCTGGTTGGCGACAGCCGCCAAGTCACGAAAGGACGTCGGGATAGGAGGAGCGTAGCCGACCGGGGGACGCAAGAGTATCGGGACGTGAAAATGGTTCTTGCCCATCCAGACGCAAACTGAGAGCTTGCCGATGGTCATCAAGAACCGCTTTTCGAGCGTGAGGCGCTTTTCGACGGTGATTCCTCCCTGACTCTCCGCCCACATAACGCGCTCGCTCGCAGGGTTGGTGAACGGATTGAGTCCGAGAAAACCATCGTGAAATCCGATGTAGATGTGCATATCGAGCAACTTTCCGCCTGGGGCTTTCCACTCCTTGCGTTGCCGGTCGGAGTAGATGGGCGGTGCCTGCCGGCCTTCCTTGGACACCTTATATTCGTCGCCCGACGCGTAGGTGGCCGTGATTTGGTAGTTGCTCGTTAGCACGTCAACGATTAGCCCGACGCGTTCCCAGTAACGGAAAAGCGCGGCCCGCTCCTGCGCAGCGATTTGATGTGACTTGCCTTCGATGAGGCTCATCAGTGGCTCTAGGGCCTCGTCCAGCTCCCTCTTCAGGAAGCCCGTGTTGCAATCTCTGCACGCAGCCTTCGCCGTCACACTGATAATCGGGCCACCGCCCTGCGCGAGAACCGGGCCGAAGTGGGTGTTGCCAGCCGACTTCCAGCGATATTTTACCGGATACCGCCTAGCTACCGCCTTGCCGAATATGTGCTCTTTGGTGCGCCTCGCCGTGCTGCCGCAGAAAATGCACGACTTGAACGGGCGGTGCTCGTCAAATGCCATCGTCTCGGACTCTTCCTGGTTCTATACCCTCAGGGGTGTCGGATCCCCTGTTGGTTGGAATTCCTGGGCCACCGTGGGCGTCACCCGAAGCCTGCCCGGCGTGCAGAGGTAGAGGCGAACGAGCGCGACCTTTTGCTCCGCGAGTTTATCCGCTGGTCGCGCTATGCCTTCAAGCGCAGCGATCAGAAGGACAGACATTGCGAATCCAGGGTGATTTCAGAGAGCAGCGGCATCGGCGCCGCTTGAGTACCAAATTGGCTCGGCCCTCAGCAATTGAGCGCCCTATATTCGGCTTATAGGCTCGCGAAACGATCGGGAACGGCGTCTCGCGTCTCGGTCGGTTGGATGACGCGTCTACTGAGCGGAACTGACTTCCGACCCTTCGATGCCAATCACGGGGTGGAGTTCAACGCCATTGGACGCGACACCGTCCTGCCCGTGAATGCGGTCGAAAAAAACTACGCCAGTGACACGCACTCTGATCGCCTTGGGCAGGAAAACGAAGTGACCCGTGGGCAACGTCCCGATGAGCTGGAGAAATCTCGCTCTCGCTGCCGTGGCCTGCTGAATTACCTTGGAACCCTGGAGACAGCCGGGGTTTGGGAACTCGATGATCAGCGGTTCCCCCGCCGCGTTCTGGATTACCGCGTGGTAGTCCGAATCTGCTTCGAGTTTGTAGCCAACGAGGAACCCATCCACCGTGTAAACCGATTCCTCCACAGTTGAGCGAGGATTTGCAGCCGAGTATGCAGGAGCTGGCAAGGCGCACAATTTCTCGATCGTCGTTGTCCCCGACGAATTGATCTTAACCTTCTCGGCTTCTGGATCAGCGAGGGTCTTCACGACCCACCTTTCCTTTCCACACGCCGCGGGTAGTTGCTCGTTGAGTGCAGGACGCCCTGTTTGTTGCGCCACTGGTTGCCGCGTTCGTAGCCGACCTTCGAGGGGACTCCCGCAACTGGCAGGTTCACAGTCGCATCCGCAGCCTCTCGGGCGACGACAATGGCAATCGCCGGTCCTACGGTTGAAATGGCAGCCGCAGGCATTGAGTGCGCCGGGATGCGCGAAGGCAGGACCGGTTAGGCCAAATAGACAGGCGCAGACCGCCAGCAAGCGCATCACGGCCAGGGCGGCTTTCGGTTTGGGCGCGAGGGGCAAGGGAGAAGCAGTCGATTCTAATCGACAACCGTCCTAAGACAGCGCTGCCACACTGTGCGCTGCTGAATTACAGAGCGCCACTATTTGCCGAAATTGCCGAACCAAAGCTATGGCAAATATTTGAGGTATGGAAAGAACGACTGGTCCCCGAGCTGGATCCCGTTCAGGACTGAAATGCTCACGAGCAGAAATGCAGCGAGGGCGCCGTTGCCGTAGTCGCGCCCATAGAGATGCGTGCCGTTAAGCAGGTCTATAGCTTCCTTGTCATTCTCTGCACGGCAACGAAATCCGACCCGTCCCGAAATCACACAGTAAGCGTCAATCTCCAGCTCTCTAGGAACAGAAGCAACGATGGCTTGGAAGGTGTCATCGCTCAGTTCCGCATCCATCTCGTGAGCAATGAGCATCCCAACCGCGGGATTCAACTTGTCTGTCCTGAAGTAACTTCCACCGCTCCCCGCCCAAACGTTCTCCTTCCGTGACAATGGTTTCGGAGTGGAGCGGCCGAGAACGTTGCTGCTGATCGGGCTGATGATCGTCACCGGCCTGCTCGCCGGCGTCGCCGCCGCGGGGTTGCTCGCGCTGTTGCGGGTCGTCGATCACGCGGCGTGGCCCGCCGCCGC